>Ga0181539_1000847_pt1 | contig 35942 bp, 32 predicted proteins | sample PEATcosm2014_Bin_46_FD_119767 | JGI IMG/M metagenome (GOLD analysis project Ga0181539, IMG submission 119767) | Peatland microbial communities from MTU Mesocosm Facility, Houghton, MI, USA - PEATcosm2014_Bin23_60_metaG | ecosystem: Environmental > Terrestrial > Soil > Wetlands > Peat | place... | reverse complement strand
CGCAAAAAGATCCGGTGTGCTATGTTCCGCCATGCGGAAAAGCCTAATGGGTCGCGGCGGGTTCCCACCGTCTGAGACGGGTTCATTCTCGGCCCACCACACGGCCCAGTGGGTCGGCTTGTTCAATTCAGGTCTCAGGTATTAGGTGTCCGGTCTTAAGAAAAAGCTGGGCCCCGGGGAAATGCGTTCTTCTCTGCGATCTTGTGAATTACTGCGGACGGGCGAGACGCCCGTCACTCCATCGTACCTCTTGCCTTTCCTGAGACCTGTTCTCCTCTGCTAGACTTTCTTTAGAGACTCAACCCGCAATTGGAGCATCCAAACTAACGTGTTCCCCAGACTTTTTCACATTGGCAGTTTCTACCTGCCCACGTATGGTGTCCTGGTCGCATCCGGCGTGCTGATCGGGCTCTGGATAGGCGTGCGCAATGCAGAGAAGCAGGGCATCAACGGTGACGACGCCTGGAATCTTGGCATCCTCGTTGTGCTCGCGGGAATTATCGGGGCAAAGGTTCTTTACGTCATCAACGACTGGAGCTCCTACGCGAACAACTGGCGGGAGATTTTCAGCCTCAGCACGCTGCAGGCGGGAGGGGTATTTTCCGGCGGACTGATCGCAGCGTTCCTCACGGCGGCCTGGTACGTGCGGCGTCACCGGATGCCGGCGCTGCGCACGTGCGACGCCTTCGCTCCCGGGCTGGCCTTTGGCCACGTCCTTGGACGTTTCGGTTGTTTCTCGGCCGGCTGCTGTTACGGCAAACCGACCAGTCACTTCTGGGGCGTCATCTTCACCAATCCTTTGGCGAATTCCGTCAGTGGAACTCCGCTTGGCGTCAGGATTGAACCGACACAACTGATCGAAGCCGCAGCCGAGTTTTTCAATTTCCTGCTGCTGACCTGGCTGCTCGGGCGCAAGAGGTTCGATGGGCAGGTATTTGGCAGCTTCATGATCCTGTATGGAATCGAGCGTTACTTCATCGAGTTTCTGCGCGACGATCCCGGACGCGGTGAAGTCTTCGGCGGGCTGATGACGGGAACGCAGTTGATTTCGATTCTGCTGGTCGTCGGCGGTGGATTGATCTGGTGGCTGAAGAGCGGAGTGCCGAAGAGAGTACCAGCGCAGAGCAGTGTTTAGTTGCCTTCCAAAATGCCCGAATTCCCTGTAACTCTCGTCGTCTCTGCAAATGGCGCAGGACAGCGCCTGGACCAATATCTCGCGACGCAACTTTCTGAGGTCAGTGGGGCAGAGGTCAGCCGGGCCCGCGTGCAGCAACTCATCGCCAAGGGTGAGGTGCTGGTGAACCAGGCCGCGGCGAAGGCGTCGCTGCGGCTGAAGGGCAATGGCGAAGAGCGGATCACGGTCACTGGGCCCCCGCAAGCTCCACCCCTGCGCGCCATTCCGGAAGAGATTGCGCTCGACATCGTCTATGAAGACGACGACCTGGCGATCGTCAACAAGCCCGCGGGCATGATGGTGCATGCGGGAGCGGGAGCGACCGAAGATGCGCGCAACCGCGGAACGCTGGTCAATGCGCTGCTGCATCACTTTGGAAAGCTTTCGGCGGTCGGCGGCGAACTGCGTCCGGGGATCGTGCATCGCCTGGATCGGGCGACCAGCGGGCTGATGGTGGTGGCCAAGAACGATGAATCGCACCGCCAGCTGGCAAAGCAGTTCAGCGGCCGCGAGGTGCACAAGACTTACATTGCGCTGGTACACGGTTGGCCGAAACAGGATCGCGGCACGATTCAAAGCGCGATCAGCCGCCACTCGCAGCGGCGCACGCGCATGACGACACGAGGATTCGGTGGCCGCGAGGCGGTGACGCATTATGTGGTACAGCGAAAGATCGATGCGCCATACGGCAAGTTTGCTCTGGTCGAACTCAAGATCGAGACCGGACGCACGCACCAGATTCGCGTGCACATGTCGTCGCTCGGACATCCGGTGGTGGGCGACGCGCTCTATGGCGCGCCGGGCGAATTGCGGTCGCAGTCGAACAAACGCCGGTCGGCCGGCATGCCCGCGACGCTGACGCTGGATCGAAATTTTCTGCACTCGGCAGGGCTCGAGTTGGCGCATCCCCGGACGAAGGAGTTGCTCAAGTTCTCTCGGCCGTTACCGGAGGAACTTGAGAACTTGCTCGACAGCCTGGAAAATGACCGGCAAGAAGGTCCTCGGCTGGAACCTGGCCAGTAAGAACCTGCTCAGTAAAAGCGAAGTATCTTTCCAGCGCTCGGACGCGGGCTATAATGAAGAGAGCAGTTTCTGATCAAACCGTCCTGATGAAATCGCGCATTTTTCTGCTTCTGGTTGCTTTTCATGTCCTGGTCGGCTCGCTCATCGGCCAGACGTCACCGCCTGCTTCCCCGCCGGCGGCCGCGCAGGATGCTCGCGAGAAAACGAGCGTTCCGCCTGACGGCAAGGCGCAGGCTCCGGCGTCCCCAGCCGCGGGCACGCCAGCTTCTTCCACACCAACTCCCGCCGCATCAGCTCCCACCACATCAACTCCGGCGGAGCGGACGCCGGCAGGGCAGGCTGCAGCGCAACCGGAAAATCCAGCTAAGTCTGATTCCGATGAGTCCGTGGAGACGATCCGCCATGTCGTCAACGAAGTTCGCGTGGTGTTCACCGTTACCGACCGGCACGGCCGCTACATAAAGGATCTGAAAAGCAGCGACTTCAGAGTGATCGACGATCAAAAGCCTGCCGAGCTGCGCAGCTTCCGCAGCGAGACCGATCTGCCCCTGCAGGTGGGGTTGCTGGTGGACGCGAGTAACTCGGTGCGCGACCGCTTCAAATTCGAGCAGGAAGCGGCCATCGAGTTTCTGAACGCCATCATTCGTCCGCGCTATGACAAGGCATTTGTGGTCGGCTTCGACGCCACGCCTGAAGTTACACAGGATTTCACCGACAACACGGAGAGTCTTTCGGCTGGCGTGCGAATGTTGCGGGCGGGCGGCGGCACCGCGATGTATGACGCGCTCTACTTTGCGTGCCGCGACAAGCTGTTGAAGCAGGAGCAGACGCGACCGGTGCGCCGCGCCATCATTCTGCTGAGCGACGGCGAAGACAATCTGAGCCACGTAACGCGTGAGGAAGCCATCGAAATGGCGGAGCGCGCGGAAGTGATCGTCTACACCATCAGCACCAACATCAGCGGCGTGAAGGGCAAGGGCGACAAGGTGCTGGAGCGCATCGCGGAGGCGACGGGCGGCCGCGCGTTTTTTCCCTTCCAGATGCGCGACGTGTCGGATGCGTTTCTCTCCATCCAGGAGGAGTTGCGCAGCCAGTACGCGGTGGCCTACAAGCCGGCGGATTTTGTCCCGGATGGACACTACCGCACGATCGAAATCCTGGCGCAGGATAAAGGTCTGAAAGTACGCACCCGCAAGGGATACTACGCTCCGAAGCAGTAGAACAGTTGTCAGTTGTCAGTTCTCAGTTCTCAGTTGTCAGGTAGCCGGCCCCATTCTCAGCGCCAACTTCTATGTCTGGTTATTCTGGAACTCCTCTCGCAAAGAAATTGGGAATTAAGGACGGTTTTCGCGTTGCGCTGTTGCATGTGCCCGACGAGGTAAAGACTGAGCTTCGAAACGCGCTTATGAAATGCCAGCGGGAGACCGTTGCGAGCAAGGACCTCGATTTCATTGTCCTCTTTGCCAAGTCGCTCACGGTACTCAGGGTTGAATTGTTGTCGGCAGCGAAGGCGCTCGCTCCCGCGGGCATGCTGTGGATTTCATGGCCGAAGAAGATTTCAGGCGTCGCAACCGATCTCACGGGTGATGTAGTTCGCCGGAGCGGGCTCGATGCTGGCCTGGTGGACGTGAAAGTCTGCGCGGTCACCGATGTCTGGTCGGGATTGAAGTTCGTGATCCCGGTCAAGAATCGCCCGAAAGGAAAACGGCCAACCGTCTAAAATCGCCGCGCCGAAACCTCAGCAGATCGCCAACTGCAGATCCCTCGCTCCGCTCGGGATGACAAGCCAAAGGAGCATGGCTGCCGTGAAAAGAGATGTTTTTCAGAATACCCACCGCGCAACTTGGATCTCTGAAGCGGGTTTGTGTGCAGTAGAAGCGGCTCCCGGGCGGCAAGGCACCGCGGATCGAGAGGATCGTTGACCGAAAGGGGGAACCGGCGGTAAGAGCGTCGGTAACTTCACGTCAGTAACATGTCAGCGACTCTGCGACGTTGGTAACTTGCCGAGACGCGGCGGCCCGGGTTTTATTCATTGTGGAGAAATAACCCGGAGAAATGACTATGCGAATCAGAACCCGGCTGGCGGCGACGGCGATGGTGGGAATCATGCTTTGTTGGTCGGCATACGGCCAGACACCAACGTTGCGGGCGGAGCGGGAACTGTTCGCTTCGGTCAACCAGGCGCGGCGGGCGCAGGGGTTGACTCCGCTGCGGTGGGATGAATCGCTGGCTACAGCGGCGCGGCGCCACGCGGAGGTGATGGCGGAACACGGATCGGCGCAGCATGGGTTTGAGGGTGAGCCGAGCCTCTCGGCGCGGGTCAAGCAGGCGCGTGCGCATTTCAGTTGGCTGTCGGAAAACGTAATTCAGGGGCCGTCGCCGGAGTTTATTCACGCGCAGTTTATGAAGTCGCCTCCCCATCGCGCCAACATTCTGGACAGGGATATGGATTCGGCCGGAATCGGTGTGGTGGAGCAGGGCGGGCAGTTGTTCGCGGTGGAGGATTTTTCGCAAGCGCGATGAAACGGGGCACCTGATAAAGGCTGATTCAAGTAATGCCCCCTGAATCGGTTTGGCCCACGCACGATTACATGTCCCGACACATCTTTTAGTCTTCGTGGTGAGCTGTGGCGTAGTAACCGCTGCGGGCCTGGACTTTGTAGTCCGACTGCTTGGGCTTGATCTCGACTTTACGGAAAGAGCCGTCGCGGGTGGTGTTGGTGGGCACGTAACCGGCGTTGTACTGGCTGCGGAGCTCCTGGGAAATCTGGTCGAAGGCCTGGCGAAGTTTTTCGATCTTGTTGCCGACTTCGATTACGCGGCCGCCGGTTTCCTGAGTGAGTTTCTTCATCTCCACATCGCCGGAATAGCCGCCGAAGCCGTAGAAACCGCGGTCGGCGATGAGCAGCACGTAGCAGATGGCATCGGCTTTCTGGGCGGCTTCGATGGCATCCTTGATCTTGAGGCGGCTGCCTTCGTCTTCTCCATCGGTGAGCAGGATCATCGCCTTGCGGCCGACTTCGTGGCTGAATTCGTCGTGAGAGGCGAGATAGACGGCGTCATAGAGCGCGGTGCCGCGTTGGCCGCTTGCAGAGCAAGGAATCGGGCCCTGCGGACCAATGGGACCGCCGGAACAGCCGACTCCGCCGGTATTGATCTTGGCCTGGTTGAGCGCATGTCTGAGCCGGCTGACGGAGTTGGTGAAATCCTGCAGGAGGGTAATGTCGACATCGAAGCTGATGACGAAGGCCTCGTCTTTGGGGCGCAGCGTGCTTTCGAGGAAGGATCCTCCTACTTCCTTTTCCATATCGAGGACGCGCATCTGGCTGCCGCTGGAATCGATGAGGATGCCGAGGGTCAGCGGGAGATCGGATTCGGCCTTAAAATATTTGATGGTCTGGGGCTTGCCGTCCTCGAACAGGTCGAAGTTCTCCTTGTTGAGGTTGGGGATCAGCGCTCCATGCTTGTCTTTGACATTGAAGAACAACTGGACGACTTCGACGTTGACCTTCAGGGTCTCGACGGGCTGGTCCTGCGACTGGGCATTGGAACTGGGCGCGGCCGGGGAGGTGGGTGCCGGAGCCGGGGAATTCTGCGCGGCGGCGGGACGCGACAGGGTCGTGATTAGGGCGAACATGGCCAGAACGAAGAGACCCGCGGCCAGGCACGATTTGCAATGTACTTTAGGCATTAGCGTTTTTATCCCGATACTTTGCTAGTCTATCCTGTATGGACCTGCAACGGTTAGATGCACCAAAGAGGCACGGCTGGGCATCTGAATTAGTGAAAAGCGGCAGGGACCGGATGGTGCGCGGACTGGCGCCGAACACGACCGAAGAAGAAAGACAGAGGATTCCGGGGATGGCCACGAAAATTGGCACGGTACTGATTCTGGGGCTGACATTGTTGCTGGCAGGCGCCTTGGCGGCGCAGCAAAAGCCTGAGGACATCCCGGACGCGCCGTCGGCGACGCGTCCGATACCGCCGCCAGCACCACCCAGCCCGCGGCAAGAAGCGGAAGAGGAGTCCAAGCCGGATGTGCCCCCGGCGGATGGGTCGGGCGTAACCACCGGGTCGAGGGAGCTTCCCCGGAGCGCTCCGGATTCGGCCGAACAGAAGCAAGCCCCGCCGCCGATGCCGCCGGTTAAGACGGTACCAGCGGGCAGCGTTCCGAAGGATGCAGAAACCGGGCAGGACCTCTACACGATCACGAAGACCGTAAATCTGGTGATGGTCCCGGTTACGGTAACGGACAGCGAGGGCCGGTTGGTCAGCGGCTTGCTGCCCAAAGATTTTTCAGTTCTGGAAAGTGGGCAGAAGCAGACGTTGAAATTTTTCACCAGTGATCCGTTTGCACTGTCGGCGGCGGTGATCTTCGATACCGGCATGGCGGACGTGGGTTTGCGGAAGGTGCAGGAGACGCTGTCGGCATTGCAGGGAGCGTTCAGCCAGTTCGATGAGGTTGGAATCTATACCTACAGCAGCACGGTAGGCCGAGTGGCGGACTTCACCAGCGTGGGCAAGCAGTTGGCTGTGGCTCTGAACGAGGTCAAAGGGTACAGCGGGGCAAATAACGGACCTCCGGTGACGAGCGGGCCGCTGGGACCGCAGGGACCGATTATCAATGGCCGTCCGGTTGACTCTCCCGTAACCCCGGTTTCCACGCCGCCGAAGGTTGCGCGCGTAATGAATGACGCGATCCTGCTGGCGGCGCGCGATCTTTCGAAGCGTGACCGGGCACGGCGAAAGATCATCTTCATCATCAGCGATGGACGGGAGCAGGGCTCGACCGCCAGCTACAAAGATACCCTGAAAGTGCTGCTGACGCAGAACATTACCGTGTACGCGGTGGGAGTGGAGGGCGCGGCGATCCCGGTATATGACAGGCTGCAGCGGATCCACCTGCCGAAGACCGGGGCTTTGATGGGCTACAGCGACATCCTGCCGAAATACGTCAACGCAACTGGAGGAGGCACGGTGTACGACGAGTTGGCGCAATCCGAAATCGAGCGGGCTTACGCCCGGGCGATGGGGGACGCGCGCAACCAGTACACTCTGGGTTATTCGCCCAAGTCGAGCATCGGAGGCTACCGAGACATCGAGGTGCGGGTGCTGCGGCATCCGGGCGTGAAGGTGTATGCAAAAGCCGGGTATTATCCTCTGCCGACAGCGCGATAGCGAGTGGAACGGCTAAGCATTTGAACCGGTGGTGGTCTAGTAACGTGGGTAACCTGCGCCAGAGCCTTCCGGTGTGGTATAAGAACCAGCAGTAACCGATACTGTACTCAGTGGATTTGTGGCGAGAGGGCTCGCGCATTGAGGGAGTGGTTTGCGAGAGTGTTTTTCGCGGGAGTTTCTGGGGAAGCCTTTTGAGTTTCATCAACTTCGCAGCACGCGAGATCAACTGCAAGATCGTCTACTACGGCGCCGGATTGGGCGGCAAGACGACGAATCTGCAGTTCATCTTCCAGAAAACAGCCGAACAGCAGAAGGGTAAGATGATCTCGCTGGCCACGGAGACCGATCGAACCCTGTTCTTCGATTTCCTGCCACTCGATCTGGGAACGGTGCGGGGCTTCAAGACGCGCATCCACCTGTACACGGTTCCGGGACAGGTCTTTTATGACGCCAGCCGCAAGCTGATTCTGCGCGGGGTGGACGGCATCGTGTTCGTGGCCGATTCCCAGCAGGAGCGCCATGACGCCAACATCGAAGCGCTCGACAACCTGATGACCAATCTGAAAGAACACGGCTACGACTTCAACAAGATTCCCTACGTCCTGCAACTGAACAAGCGCGACCTGCCGAATGTGCTGCCGGTGGACGCTCTCTCCCGGGAACTGCGTAAGAAGAACGAGCCGGTGGTGGAGGCGGTGGCATTTCAGGGCGTGGGAGTGTTCGAGACGCTCAAGGAAATCGCACGGCAAGTGCTCACGGAGTTGAAGCAGGGCGGGTAGGGCAGCTGTCAGCTGTCAGTTCTCAGTAAAACCCCACAGCAACCTTTCCGTAGAGACGCGGCTTGCCGCGTTTAGGTAGCGCCAGCTAGGGTTTCTGATAGCTCTTCCCATTCCTTCATCAGGCTTTGCAGTGCGTTCTTGTGATTGGCAAGTTCTTGCGTCTGTCGCTGCGTTTCTTCTGCGCTAACGAAGCTCTGGAGTTCGGTCTCACACAGGGCAATCGCGGCTTCGGCGCGGGCAATCTCTTCTTCTACTTCGTGCAGATGGTCTTCCATCTGCTGGCGCTTGATCGGATTCAGTCGCTTGCCTTTGGCTTCAGCTGCCTCGGCTGCGGGCGAGTGGTCTCCGTTCACGGGCACAGATGAAGAGGCCGATGAAAGCGTGGATGACTCCGGGATTTCCACTGCAACCGCGGCCCTCCCTTGCTTGCGCCAGAGATAGTCTTCGTAATTTCCTGGATAGATCTCTATTTTGCCTTCGCCGATTTCGAAGACTCGCGTGGCCAGCTTGTCGATGAAATAGCGGTCGTGGGAAACGAAGACGACCGTGCCCGTGTACTTCATCAGGGCTTCGAGCAGAACGTCTTTGGCTCGCAGGTCGAGGTGATTGGTGGGCTCATCGAGCAGCAGGAAGTTGGCGGGATGCAGCAGCATTTTGAGCAGCGCGTAGCGATTGCGCTCGCCTCCGGAAAGGACGCCGATGCGCTTGAAAACATCGTCGCCGGAGAAAAGAAAACAGCCGAGCAGGCTGCGCAGCTGGGTTTGCGTCGAGGCGGGCGAGAGTTCGCCGAGGTCGTCGAGGATGCGAGCTTCCGGATCGAGCTCTTTGTATTGGTCCTGCGCGAAATAGTCGGGTTCGACGTTGTGGCCTAGCTTGTATTCGCCGGTGGTGAGTTGCTCCTGACCGGCCAGCAATTTAATGAGGGTGGACTTCCCCGCTCCGTTGACTCCGACCAACGCGATGCGCTCGCCGCGCTCGATCATGAAGCTGACTTTCTCGAAGACCTTGTGTTCGCCAATCCCGTGATCGCCGTAACTTTTGGAGACGTTCGTGAATTCGGCGACAATGCGCCCGCTCGGCTTCGGCTGCGGGAAGGAGAAATGAACCGTCTTCTCTTCTTCCGGGATTTCGATGCGCTCCATTTTTTCGAGCTCTTTGATGCGGCTCTGCACCTGCTTCGCTTTGGTCGCCGTGTAGCGGAAGCGGTTGATAAAGACTTGGAGCTGCTCGATACGGTCGTGCTGCGTCTTGTATGCGGATTCGAGTTGCTCCTTGCGCGCGGTCTTCGCGGCCAAGTATTGATCGTAGTTGCCGGCGTAGAAATGCATCTGCTTGTTCCAGATTTCCACGATGCGTTTGACGGTGATGTCGAGAAAGTAGCGGTCGTGTGAGATGAGAACGAAAGCGTAAGGATAGGTGGTCAGGTACTCCTCAAGCCAGTTGCGGGCTTCGAGATCAAGATGGTTGGTCGGCTCGTCGAGCAGGAGCAGATTGGGCTTCTGCAGCAGAAGTTTCGCTAGGGCGATGCGCATCTGCCAGCCGCCGGAGAACTCCTCGGTCTGGCGCTTCCAGTCGTCGCGGTGGAAGCCAAGACCGGTGAGCACTTGGCCAACCTGGGCTTCGAGCGTGTAGCCGTCGCGGGCGACGAATTCATGTTCGAGCTTCTGGTAACGGTCGGCGACATTGGAGTACTCGGGTCCCTCGTGGTCGAGTTCCGACATGCTGCGGGTCAGCGACTCCATTTCCTTTTCGATGGCATCGAGTTCAGCGAACACCGACAAGCACTCGGCAAAAACAGTGCGGCCGGTCAGGGTGAGCCCGTCCTGCGGAAGGTATCCGGTGGAAATACCCTTCGCGCGCGAGATGCTGCCGTAGTCGAGCGACTCGCTCCCGCCAAGGATCTTCATGACGGTGGACTTGCCGGTGCCGTTCGCTCCGACCAGACCGATGCGGGATTCAGGCGTGATCAGCCAGTCGGCGTTCTCGAACAAGAGCTTGTGGCCGTAGCGCTTGCCGGCGCCGGAAAGTTGAATCATGGTTGTATGTTAATCGTCTCATGAGAACGTGTGGCGCGGACACTCTTGACCGCGTTGCCGAGCTTCGCTCGGCTGGACGGGCGGGGCGCCCGTCTCTCCACAAACACTAGCGAGCCGCAGTCATGCGGGCGATGCCTATGTGTTCCAGCGCGCGGTCGATCACGGTCTGGAGTTCGTGGGCGTATTTGACTTCGCGCCCCTTGGCCAAAATCACGCGCGCCTTTTCTGAATCGAACCAGGTAGGATTGCGGCAGTCTTCCTCGGGGCGGCGAGTTTGGCGGACGTCCATTAAAAAAGCTTTGACTACGTATTCCTGCACGCCCCCAGCCTGCCAAAAGACGCCCTTGGAGTGAATGTAGATGTGGAAGTGGCGGGGCTCGATGATGCCGGTGGCGCCCGCTTCTTCTTTGGCTTCGCGTTCCGCGGCCTGGCTGTGCGAGAGACGGGGTTCGGGGGCTCCCTTGGGAAACGTCCACTTGCTGCCGCCGTTCGTATTGACCAGCAGAAACTCGGCGTGCGAATTCACCCGCCGGTAGCAGACAGCAGCGACCTGCAGGGGCAGCGCAAAGCGAGAGTCCCGAGGCGAGCTCATGATTCGCAGTGTACTGCAAAGATATTTCAGGAATGTTAAATGCAGCGAAAATAGTGCATACCTTTGGTAACCCGCCTTCGGTAGAGGGCTAAGGCCTGTATCGGCCACGCGGCCAAGTTGTTCAGCGCTTAGTTGTGAGTTGCTGGAGTCTTAGCGTCAGACTGTTTCTTGGACTGGGCGATCATGGCGTCGGTCTCTTTGAGCAGCTTTTGTTTGACGGTGTCCGAATATTTGAGGATGATCGGCATCATGTCTTGCATCGACTCTGCCATTATGGCGGGCATGTCCCGCAATAACTTTTCACCGGTGGGCGTGGAATAAAACGCAACCAGGTTGTCGATGTCACCCTTGGTGAGGTGTTTTTGATATGCCGGAACCATGGCCTGCATCATTTCATCCATGGGCATGTTCGCGAGCATGTCATCCATCATCGCGCTCATCTTAGACTCGTAGTTGGCAGGTAGTTCGTCTTTGTGCTTTAAGTATTGCTCGTGCATCATCTGGTGCATACTTTGCGTCATCGTCGCTATCAACTTTTTCATCATGTCGTGAGATTTGACGACTTGAAAATATCTTTCGACATCCGCTTTCGTAGCCGGAGCGTCGTCGGCGCTTGTCTGAGCAAAACATGACCAGCTAAGGAAAACGACAACGGCCACAACAGGGACCAAGCGCCTCATAACCGACCTCCAGGAAATTCGCGTAAGTATAGCGCGTCGGTACCGCGCGATCCACATATTTCCAATGACGGGCTTAAGTGGCTCCGAAGCTTAGACCGCTTAGCGCGGCTATCTTCCTGGGGTCTATTGCTCGGTTGGCAATCAGTACTTGAAAATTCTCTCCCATGCCTACGGGGGTGACCAGATGCTTGAGCTGGAGGGCTACTTTTGCCTGTTCTTGCGGGATGCGGCAGTCTTCGAAGGCGTCGGCAAACTGATTTCTCTCGCCAATACCCATCAGGAATTGCGATTGCGTGAGCAGCTTTTCAACACGCATACCGGATTGCTCGGATGCAGCGGCGAGCGCGGTGAAATTGACGTGGGCGGTAAGGTCCTGCTCGCCGGGCGCCTGGTAGGGATCGGGGCTGGCGGAGTGATGACGATACGCCATGAGCGTGCCGCGGTAGCGGCCCGCGAGTTGTTCGTTGCGCGTGTAACCGTAGTCAGTGACTAAGAGCAGGCCGCGTTCGATGGCGCTCGCGATTTGCTGCGTCCAATCCTGCGCCTGGATGGGCACTTCGATGCGCTCGTCGGCTTCAGGATGGACGCCGTAGCGGTCGAGGAATTCCAGTTCTTCGGCGAGTGGTGGGAGCCAGGTTTCGTGCAGGCGATTGTTTTCGAGTGCGATGTGGAGTTTGCCGGCAGTCCCGAGAATTTCCACGGGGAGGGCGTCGAAGAATTCGTTGGCGAAGACAATGAGCGGCACGTCGGACCCGAGGCTGCGATCAATGTGCACACATGCCGAGCTGCTCCACCCCGTCAAGCCAACACCGGGCTTGACGGGGGCCCCGGTGCGCTCGGCTTGGACGGGCGAGGGCGCCCGCCCCCACACGAACTCCGCTGAACTGGGCCGTTCCTCCGGAACTTTTGCCTTGCCGGTGCCGATGTGTTCGCGAACAGTCTCTTGCAGTTTGGCTCGTAGCGCCGGCGAACGTTCTTGCAAGGTGTAAGTGAGGGCGGAGAAGAAGTCATGGAATTTCTTGCTGGACCAATCGAGCACATCGCGGGCAAACAAGCCGCGGCCGGGGCCGAGCTCGAGGATTTCGATTTGAGGAGGTCGGTCGAGCGCTCGCCATATCTCGTCAAACTGCCGCGCGAGCAGGCGTCCGAAGACGGCGTGAACGTCGCTCGAGGTATAAAAGTCTCCGGCTTTGCCGAATTGCTCGGCGTTGCAGGAATAATAGCCCTGGGAAGGATCATAGAGGCAGATCTGCATGTAGCGCGAAAACGGGATGGGGCCGCGCTGCCCGATTTCGCGTTCGATTTGTTCGCGGACGGACAATACGCTAGCTTCCCTCTCCGGCAGATCCCAGGCTCCCGGGGACGGCGCGATCCTGCGGCGTGCGGGTAAACATTTCGATGAAATAGTCATGCAGGCCGTCATAGAGCTGGCGCTGCAGATGCCAGGCGAACTGGGGATGATCGAGGTCGCGCGCGTGAATCGGAAGTACGTAGGTGTGAACCGGGACGGTCGAGTTCTTCAGATCGATCAGAACTTCGATCACGCCGTTATTTTCGCGCGCGGAAAAGGCGAGCAGCGGATGATCGTAGAGCCGCAAGTGATCGAGGACTTTCTGCAGGGAATTGGAGTCCGCCACAGGTTCATTGTACTCAAGTGGAGGAGCGAGACGCGGCAAGCCGCGTCTCTACGGCGGAAGAATAGGCAGCTCTTTGTCTCTATTCGTAGCGGAGCGCTTCGATGGGATCCAGGCGCGAAGCTTTGATGGCGGGCAGCATTCCGCTAATGACGCCGACGAATCCGAGGATCATGGTGGACGCCAGCAGAGTGATCGAGTCGATGGTCAGATGAATGTCGCCTTCCGTGCCATTCTCCACGAAGGCGCTCCAGAGGGTAAGCGATCCGACCGACCAGGAGACGATGTAAGCGAGAACTACGCCGGCGATCCCACCGAGAAGCGTGATGACGAGTGCTTCGGCGAGGAACTGGACCAAGATGTGCCAACCGCGGGCGCCAAGGGCTTTCTCGACGCCGATCTCGCGCGTGCGCTGGGTAACGGAGACCAGCATGATGTTCATCAGCCCCACGCCACCGATGCCGAGCGTGAGCAGGCCGATGAACCCGAGCAGAATTTTGATGCCGGTGGTGATGACGCGCAGATCGAGCAGGTCGGCAAACACGTCGAAAACAAAAACAGCACGCTTATCCTTGGGATTGAATTCATGGTGGAAAGCCATCGACCGGCGCACCGCCTCGGCGACTTTTTCGTGGTCACCTTCGTATTCCATGGCGACCGCGTTGAGGTAATAAGTATTGGTGAGGTCACTCATGGCGCTGAACGGGATATACACTTTGCCGTTCATGTTGTCGTCCCCATCCTGAATGACGTGTTTGAGAACGCCGATGACCTCGTACGAAATGCCGTCAACCCGAATTTTTTCGCCGAGAGCATTCTGTCCGGAGAACAATTTTTTCTTGACGTCCGCGCCGAGGACGGCGACGCGGCTGCGCGTATTTTCGTCGAGGTCGGTGAAGAAGGTGCCATCTTCGACGTCCATGCGGCGCATGCGCGAATAGTACGGATAGACTCCGCTGATCCCGTAACTACCGCTCCGCGTGTTATAAGCGACGGTGCTTTGCTTGAAGGCTTCGGGCGAAATGCGCTTGAGCAAAGGCACCTCGGCTTGCAGGTAATCGAGATCGTTGACGGTGAGTTTGATCTCGCTGCCGGCCTTGGTGCCGCCCGCCTGGAGCGAGGTGCGTCCGGGGAAGATGAAGACCAGGTTCGTGCCCCAGGAACGGAACGCGACCCAGAGGCCGCGCTCGAAACCGGAACCGTAGGCGAGCAGTAACACGACGGTCGCAATGCCCCAGGCCATGCCGAGCATGGTGAGGATGCTGCGGCGGCGATTGTGCTTGAGCGCGCTGTAAGCTTGGCGGGCGAGTTCAAGAATCATATTTACTCCTGGCGGAGCGCCTCCACCGGTTGCAACAGCGCAGCCTGACGCGCCGGATAAAGTCCTGCAGCGATGCCGGCAAACGCGAGCGAGAGAATGGCAATTGCAGCCGACGACGGAACGATGCGGGGCGTGTCGAATCCTTCAGGTGCAGGTAAAGCAGCAAGAACCGTGACCAATGCGGTAGTGATGGCCAGCCCGATACCGCCGCTGAGAGCGGTCAGGAACGCGCCTTCCACAAAGAACTGGGTCAGGATGGCGCGATGAGTGGCACCGAGCGCTTTGCGCAGTCCGATCTCGCGGGTGCGTTCGGTGACGGAGACGAGCATGATGTTGATGATGCCGATGGCCCCGAGGGCAAGCGTAATCACACCGACGACGCCGAGGAAATAGTCCATTCCGTCGAAAATCCTGGCGACGCGCTGGTTGTTCTCGATGGTGTCCCAGTCCTCAAACGATTCTTCGAGCTTGGGATCGAAGCCGTGGCGGCGGGCAATAATTTCGTGGACTTCCTGTTTCGCCGCCAGATGATTGCCTGGCGCAAATGGACGGTAGTTCAGGAACGAAATGGCATCTTCGCTGTTCTGCTCTTTCAGCCGGAACAGGTTGCGCATGGTCTCGATCGGAATGAAGATGCGCGCGTTGGTGCCGTTGTTGCCGTCTTGTCCGACTTTGCTGAGCACACCGATAATTTCAAAGCGGATACCATTGAGCAGAATGTGCGAGCCGACGGCCGGGCGTCCGGGGAATATGTTCTTCAATAATTCCCAGCCGACCACAGCCACTCGGCGCGTTTCGGTATTGTCCTCATCGTTGAACCAGCGGCCCGGGCCGACGGGGATGTTGCGAATCTGGTTGTACTCGGGAGCGATGCCGAAGACCTGGCCGTTGGTGGAACCATAATCGCTGACGGCGCGAATGTCCTCGCGGTTGAGTACCGGCGAAACATACTTGAGGGAGCGCGCCTCGCTGCGGATGGCGAGGTAATCCTGATAGGTGAAATGGTAAGTGCGTCCGGACTGAGTACTGCCTTCGACGGCGGGGATGCGACCGGGAAAGGTAAACATGATGTCCTGGCCAAGATTCTTAAGTTGTTTCGCCTGGCCGCTGCGGAAGCCCTCGCCCAAGCCGACCAGCAGCAGCAGCGATCCGACGCCCCATGCGATGCCGAACATAGTAAGAAACGAACGGAGCTTGTGAGCCCAGAGGGTGGCCAGCGACTGGCGAACGATTTCGATGAGCATCCGCATGGTTGGTTCACGACAGGCTGCCTTATTTGGTGCTAAGCCTGAATCTGCACTCTATTATGTAGTACGGGATTCGGGGCAGTGCGGTTCCCGAAAAAAGCACACTTCGCCACCTCATTGGACGCTGGAAGTACCTTCGGGTTAGCTGCGAGTTTCCCGTAGAGACGAGCTTGCCTCGTCTCAGACGCGGCAAGCCGATCTCTACCACGAAGCACAAACGGTGCTCAATTTAAACTCCACTCTCCTGCTCACCGCCGGGATTGGGGCACGTCTAAGACGCCGACCAGGGGTGGGGCGGCGATCCGTGGCCCGTCTGAAAACTTTTGCGATAGAGGAGGCATTCCCCATGTTTCGAGCATCTATACGAGGATTTCTGTTCTGCCTGCTGATGGCAGCCATGTCGGGCGTGAGCCCGGCGCAGTCGTTTGTACTCGATCTGCCCTTGCAAAGTCAGGGGGCACAGGTTTCACAACGCATCGGCATCACCGATATCACCATCAACTATCACCGGCCGCTGGTGAATGACCGCAAGGTTTGGGATGCCCTGGTTCCCTACGGCAAGGTGTGGCGCGCGGGAGCGAATATCAACACGACGATCACCTTCAGCGATCCGGTCCAGATCGAAGGCAAGCCGCTCGACAAGGGGACTTACGGATTGCACATGATCCCGAACGCCGATGAGTGGACGATTATTTTCTCGAAGAACTCCACTTCCTGGGGATCCTTCACCTACGACGAAAAAGAAGATGCCCTGCGCGTGACGGTGAAGCCCAAGGCGGCGGACATGCACAACGCCCTCACCTACGACTTCGACGATCTGCAGAAGGATTCGGCGGTGGTCGAACTGGAGTGGGAGAAAATCGCGGTCCCGTTCAAGGTCTCGGTCGATGTGCACGATGTGGTGCAGGCCAGCCTGAAGAAACAGCTTCGTAACCTTTCCCAATACACGTGGATGAGTTGGGACAACGCGGCCAATTACCTGCTCGCGGAAAAGATTAGTCTCAATGACGCCCTTACGTATGCCAACAAATCCATCGACAATGAAGACCGCTACGACAATGAGATGACAAAGTCGAAAGTCCTGGCGGCGCTCAATCGCAGGGACGAGGCGGCAACCGCGGAAAAAAAGGCGCTGGGACTTGCCGGCCCGCAAGATCTCCATCAATACGCTCGGCAGTTGCTGGGTGAAAAGCGTAACGAGGAAGCGTACGCGGTCTTCCGCGAAAATGCCAAGAAACATCCCGATCTGTGGGTCGTGCATGCCGGACTGGCTCGGATGTATAGCGCGCAGAGCAAGTTTGACGACGCGGCGAAGGAAATGAAGGTGGCGATGGCAGGCGCTCCAGACGACCAGAAGAGCTATGTGGACGGCTTGGTGAAGCGGCTGGAGGCGAAGCAGGACATTAATTAGCAGGCGGGAGGCACGGATTCTTTGAGCACCACAACTTCCTTGCCCATGCGCTTGGCGACTTCGACGACGGCGGCCAGGGTGTCGTCATCGGTTTCGGGCGCGCGCACGATTTCAAGCAGCTTCATCTGGTGCACGGGATTGAAAAAGCGCATGCCGACGCACTTTTCGGCGCGATAGGTAATGCTTGCGATCTCGGTGACGCTGAGCGAGGACGTATTCGAGGCAAGAATCGTGGCGGGACGGCAGAACTTGTCGAGCATGGTGAAGATTTCGAGCTTCGATTCCATTTCGTCGGGAACGACCTCGATGACGAGATCGGCCTCGCGCGCGGCTTGATCGATCGAATCGGCGTACTCCAGCCGGGAAAAAGCTGCGTCGGCGTCGGCGGCATTGACCTTACCGAGTGCGACCGCCTGGTCGAGATGGGCGCGGATTTCTGTCTCCGCCTTGCGAAGGGCGTTCGGAAGAAGGTCTTCGAGAATGGTACGATAGCCGCCGAGAGCAGCAGCATGCGCGATTCCCCGGCCCATGATGCCGGCGCCGATCACGGCAATCGCGTGGACTTCAGTCACTCGTCGTTCAGTCACTCTTTGCCCGCCTGCTCGAGGTGCTGAACCACGCTCTCGTAGCTCGGTTCAGACTTGCGGATATATTCGCCCAGGCGGGCGCACTCCTCCTTGGTCATTGCCGGGATACTGGCGCTGATACGGCGCAGGGTGGTGGCGATGTCATCGATGTAATTCATGAGGCGGATAAGTTCTCCAGTTGCGGGCATGAAGGCTCCTTGCGTTTCCCCGACGCGCGCGGAACTAACCGCCGCAGCCAAGGCAACTATTCATTGTTCAACATGCTGGCAGATTTAGCAAAGGCGCTGTCTGATGGAGGGACGGGCGTCTCGCCCGTCCAGCCGGGCGAGGACGCCCGGCGCTCCACCGAGAACTCAAGCTTCGAGCTTGAAGCGCGTTTCGGCGAGACGATAAAGACGCCGCCAGACCAGGCGGTTAGTGGTAACTACCACAGCAGCTAAGGCGATGGTGCTGGCGAGAAGAAGATCGAAATTCTTGGCATCGGTGGCTGCGGAAATCATGGCGCCGATGCCCATCGTTGAATAAATCTGGCCTTTGAAGTGGAAATATTCGGCGACGATGCTGGCGTTCCAGGCGCCACCGGAGGCCGTAATCATACCGGTAACGAGAAAAGGAAAGATTCCGGGCAGGATCAGTTTGCGCCAGCGCTCCCAGCCCCAGATGCCGAAAACGCTGGCGGCTTCTTTCAAGTCGGTGGGAATGGCCATGGCGCCGGCGATCACGTTGAACAAGATGTACCACTGCGTTCCGAGCAGCAGCAGAATGATCGAGCCCACTCCCAGACCTCCGCCCAGGCGAATCAAGACCAGCAGCACAACGGGAAACAGCGCCGTGGCCGGAACCGACGCGGCAATCTGCGCGAGCGGCTGCGCGATGCGCGCCAGTCGCGGGTTGAATCCGATAGCGACACCGGCCGGGATCGTCCAGAGGGCGCCGAGCACAAGAGTGAGACTCACGCGGAGGAAGGTCGCACCGACGCCTAATCCGATTTGGTGGAATTCGGAGCCGCGCAGGCCGGTCAAGATCATGACGACATGCACCACAGCGTAGCCGATCGCGCCGAGAGCCGCGATTCCCACGACTCGCCAGAGCCACAAAGCCGCAGTGTTCTCACCTGCCGATTCGGGACGAACCTCATGCCGGGGCGCAAAGTAGTGAATCATCTGTTCGCGGAGCGGACGAACTGCCCGTTTCCGGAAGAGCGCGGCGCCACGGGAACGCCGAAGCAAATCGAGTACCCATGAAGTTGGGGCGCTCGCGCTCTCGACTTGCTCCATTTTGAATTTTTCCGCCCAGGCAATCACCGGACGCCATATCAACTGGTCGATCAGCACGATCACGGTGACCATGGTGACAATACCCCAGAAAATGGAGCGAGTGTCGCCGTTGTCGGCGGCGGCCTGTAGATACGACCCGAGACCCGGCAGGCGGAAGTCGCCAAATTGCTCGCACGCCATCAGAAAAAACCAGGCTCCGGCGACCGACATCATAGAATTCCACACCAGTCCAATGGTGGCGAAGGGCAGTTCGATCTGAAGGAGACGTTGCCACCAGTTGAAACGGTAGATCGTGGCCACTTCCCGCATCTCGCGCGGAATACTTTTCAGCGAGGCATAAAAGCTGAAGGCCATGTTCCAGACCTGTCCGGTAAAAATGAGCAGGACCGCGCCTAGTTCGACGCCCAGTTGACGTCCCGGAAAGAACGCGGCCATGGCCAGCATTACGCTCGGAAGGAAGCTCAATACGGGGATGGATTGCAGAACGTCGAGCAGCGGAATCATGAAACGTTCAGCGCGCGGACGGTAGGCGGCGATGTATCCGTAGGTGATGGCGAAGAGCAGGCTCAGCACATAAGCGAGCGCAATGCGCAGCAGCGAGTATCCGGCATAGACCGGGAGGGCGCTGAGGCTGCGGCTGATCTCAATCTGAGGATGATAGGGGCCGAGCCAGTTGCGTCCGACTTGCACGATGCCATAGAAGAGCGCCAGGCCGCCGGAAAACATGACGAGATCGGGCAAACTCGCCACGCTTGCGCGCGGCAATACCGACCAGATACGGACCAGTGGATGGAAATCGGTTCGTTGCGGACGCGTCACGATTGCACCGGAGTGGTGGTTGGCGGATGCGGCTCGGCGACGGGCTCGGCGAGGATCAGCCGGTGCGACTCACGATCGAAGTCGAAAATCTCAGCATAGCGGCCCCAGTTCATGGCGGTTTCGAATTGCCGCTCCACTTCATCCTGGCTGAAGTGCTCGTCGAGGATGTCGTAGAAAAATTCTTCTGAAATGGAGTGATCGGTCTTGGCATGCAAGATGCTGTCGATCTGCTGCAGGATGACGATGTGCTTAAGAGCGGCCTGGCGGAAAAGAATTTTGCGGGTGAGGATGTCGGCTTCCGCGAAACGAGCACCCTCGGCGGTAATTTGAACATCGCCTTCTTTCAAGGTGGCGAAGCCGAGCAAGACCGAAGCCTCGACGATCGGGAGCAGGTCTTCGGCATCCATGATGAGGACTTCGGCGAGACGATGAAGATATTCCTTTCCGCCGCGGTCCTGCAGCAGCTCGAGCAGGCCTGCGATGCCCCCCACGCGCGCGTGCGGAATCATCTGGTATTTCTGGCGAGCGGGCTTTTGCATGGCGGCAGCAGCGTCGGGCACAACCAGCGCGAGTTGGGGCTGCGTCATGATCGTGTAGATGTAGTCCACCAGTTCGACAAAGCGCGGCGATTTGCGATCGCGCGGGTAAGGCAGTTCGATGGGAAAATCGGCGCGCACCCACGCCGGGTTTCTTGCCAGCACGATGACGCGATCCGCCAACAGCACCGCCTCTTCGATATTGTGCGTGACGATGAAAATAGCGCTGGTCGGCATTTTCTTGCTGAGCCAGAGCTCGAGCAATTCGTTACGCAGGTTTTCCGCGGTGAGCACGTCGAGCGCCGAGAAAGGCTCATCCATAAACAGGACTTCGGGCTCCACCACCAAGGCGCGCGCAAAACCGACGCGCTGTTTCATGCCGCCCGAAAGCTCTTTCGGGTAGGCGCTCTCGAAGCCATCCAGACCGACGGTATCGAGAATGCGCAATGCACGTTTGTGGCGTTCCATGGTGGGCACTCCGCGAGCTTCGAGCGGAGCTTCGACGTTGTCGAGTACGGTCAGCCACGGAAACAAAGCGAAACTTTGGAAGACGATGGCCACACCCGCGTTCTGCGCTGTAATAGGATTTCCATGCCACAGGACTTCGCCCGACGAAGGCTTGCTGAGTCCGGTCAGAATCCGCAGCAGCGTGGACTTGCCACAGCCGGAGGGGCCGAGCAGGGTAATAATTTTGCCAGGCTCTACATCGAGATCGACGGGCGCAATAACTTCAATGCGATTCCCATCCGGCTGTACGTAGAACTTTTCGACAGCCCGGGCGCGAATGATCGGCTCGGTCACGGAATCGTACTCCAGAGAGTTTGTTCAATTTGCTTCGCAAGCGAGAATACACTACTCAGGCCGCCCACTCTTCACGTCCCATCGACGCCAATGGCTGCGGGAGCCGATCGGAGACTTCTGCGAGTGCGGCAAGTTTTTTTGCCAACTCCGGGCGCAGCAACTCGGCGCCAAAACGCCAGCGCCAGTTCCCTTCTTCGCGGCTGGGCACATTCATACGCGCATCGCTTCCCAGCCCGAGCGCATCCTGTAGCGGCACCACGCTAAGGCTGGCGACAGAATCGGAGGCGGCGCGAATCATCGCCCAGTTGATGCCGTCTTCACATCGGCCCAGGTACGCTTCCACTTGCTGGCGTTCGTATTCCGTTGCACCCGATTCCCACCAGCCAAGCAAAGTGTCGTTGTCGTGCGTGCCCGTGTATACGACCTTGTCGGTGGTGAAAGTGTGCGGCAGATGAGCGTGCGCGCCGACATTGCCAAAACCAAATTGCAGCACGGCCATGCCGGGAATCTTGAGGCGTTCGCGGAGGGAATGCACGTCGGGCGTGATGTATCCAAGATCTTCGGCGAAAAATGGGAGCCCGCCCAGAGCCTCGCGCAGCTTTACGAATAAATCGTCTTTGGGACCGTCGACCCAGCGGCCGTGAATCGCGGTCGGTTCGCTCGCCAGAATCTCCCAGAACTGCGCATATCCGCGGAAATGATCGAGGCGTATGTAGTCAAAATTATGCATAACCCAGCGCATCCGGTCGATCCACCAGGAATATCCCTGCTTCTGCATCACGTCCCAGCGATAAAGAGGATTGCCCCAGCGCTGGCCCGCTTTGCTGAAAAAATCCGGGGGCACGCCGGCGATGACTTCGGGATCGAGTTCGGGGCTCAGGCGAAACAGATCGGGGTGGGTCCAGACATCGGCGCTGTCGAAATTTACGAAGATCGCCACGTCGCCCACGACGCGAATCGAATGTTGCGCGCAATAGGCGCGAAGCGCCTGCCACTGTTCGAAGAAAAAAAACTGCACGGCGCGGCGGACATCGAGCTCGTCGAGCATTTCCGCGTGCGCCTTCTCGATCGCTACCGGATCGCGATGAGCCAGTTTGCGGGGCCAGCGGTTCCAGCTTTCCAGCTTGAAACGGGCGCGCAAGCCATCGAAGAGCACGAAGTCATCGAGCCACGATTGATTTTGCCGGCAAAAGCTCTCGTAACGGGAGCGCGCTTTCGGTGCAGCGGAACGCACAAAGTTGTGCGCCGCTTCAAACAGCAGAGGCAGTTTCTGGTGGAAAACCGACGGGTAATCCACGGGCCCGGCATCGCCGGCTAGAGCGTCGACCTGAGCGCGGTCAATCCAGCCGCGATCGGCGAGCCGCTCCAGGCTGATCAGCAGCGGATTTCCGGCAAAGGCCGAAGTGGAGGAATAGGGCGAGTTCCCGGAACCGAGTGGGCCGAGAGGCAACACCTGCCACAGACCCTGCCGCGCGGACGCGAGAAAATCCGCAAACGCATATGCCGACGGACCAAAGTCGCCGATCCCGCCGCGCGAAGGCAGCGACGTGGGATGAAGCAGAATTCCGCTGGCGCGCGGGAATAACATTCAAAATCAGTTCTCAGTTCTCAGTTCTCAGTTGTCAGTCCTGCGTTCTCAGACGTTCGGCCCCCAGGCTGCGGAGACCTTAATGTGAGAACTGGGAACCGAGAACTGGATTCCGCTACGAACCTTCTTGCCCACCTTGCCGGGTCAGATTTTTCATCTCTTCCTGATTGACCTTGAGCCGGTGGGACTTTTCCATGTCCTTGCGCAAGTTCGTAACGAACAGCCCGAACAAATCGTTCTGTTTGGCTTCGAGGAGCGACTGCCGGATCTGGTCCTTCTTCTCGGTGAATTCCTGATCCGTCGGGGCCTGTTTTTCCAGAAGCTGAGCGACCACGCCATTGCCGCCGGCAGTGATCGGCCCGCTAATCTCGCCCGGCTTCAGTGAGAAGATTGCACTCGCGCTAGCCATTGAACCGATATCGGGGACCTGGCCATCGGGCAGGACCAAGTCGCTAGTCTTCACCGTCGCGCCCAGATCTTTGGCAGCTTTTTTCAAATCGTGCGCAGCCTTGGCGCGATCGGAGAGTTCCTGCGTCTTCTGCTGCAGCAGAAAGCCGGCGCGCTCGTTCTTGAACTGGCTCTCGACTCGCGAACGAGCCTCTTCGAACGTGGGCGTAGCCGGGGGTCTTATGGCGAGCAGCTGAAAAACCACGTAGCCTTGCGGAACCTGCACCACATCGGGCGGAGCCTTGTCCGATTCGTTAAAAACCGCGTCCATGAACTGCGGATTCGCGGCCAATCCGGGCAAGTTATCGGTTCGGCCGAAGAATTCGGTGGTCACTGCAGCCTGCCCCTTGGCGGCGGCCGCCTTGTCGAATCCGTCAGTACGCGCCTGGCTGAGCAAGGCATTCGCTGCCGCTTCGGTGGCGCGCACCGTCTTCTGCTGCTTCACTTTGTCTTCGATCTCGCCCTTCACCTCGGCAAGCGACTTGAGATGAGCCTCCTGCTTGTCTTCGACGCGGATGATATGGAAGCCGTAACTGCTCTTGACCAGGTCGCTGGTCTGCCCTTTGCCGAGTGAAAAGGCGGCCTTCTCGAATTCAGGCACGGTGCGGCCACGCCCGATCCAGCCGAGTTCGCCTCCGCTTTTGGCGCTGCCGGGATCGTCGGAATATTTTTCCGCGAGCTTGGCAAAGTCTCCGCCCGCCTTGAGCTCTTTCAGGACCCCTTCAGCCTTTGCTCGCGCATCGGCGACAGCTTTCTCATCCTCCTTGGCGCCGGGCGCAGGGAGAGGAATCTTGATCAGAATGTGGCTGACCTTCACCTGCTCGGGCACGCGGTACTCGTCGCGGTGCTGATCGTAGTAGGACTGCAGGTCCTGATCGGTAACCGTCGTCGCAGCCGCCATTTTCGCGCTATCAACGATGACATACTTAATCTGCCGCTTCTCGGGGATGGAGTTGTTGTAGGTCGCCTTGTTGCGTTCGTAAAAAGCCTTGAGTTCCTCGTCAGTGGGGTGCAGCCCCTTCAGGATGTCGGCCTGCGTGATCACGGCATATTCGAACTTCACCTTGGTGTCGCGGCGGTCGAATTCGTCGCGAACTTCCGTGTCACCCACGAAGGCACTGGTGGAAACCAGGGCGCGCAATTTACGGACAAGAATAAAGTCCTTCTCCAGGGCTTCAAACTGAGGAACCGTCAGGTCGTTGCGCTGAACAAAGTTTTCGTACTCTTCCTGCCCGACGAACTTGCCGTCGGGAAAGAGAATGGAGCCAAGCTGACCATGCTGGAGTTCATCGCGAAGCTCGTCGTCGCTGACGCGCAGACCCATACGGTGCGCCTCGGCAACCAGAGCCTTCTCATTGATGAGTTGCTCGGCAGCCTGACTGGCAAAATAGGGCAGCAGCATGCTGGCCTGCGGTCCGCCGCGAGGAAACTGCTGCCGGATCATGGCCCTCGCTTCACGCTGCACCTCAGGCACGGTCACTTGCTGGTCGCCAATCGTGGCCAGGACGCCAGCCGGAGGCGCGCCAATGCCGAAGCTGGAGCCGATCCCGCCGGGAATCAGAGTGATCGCCATCGAGGCACAGATGAGGACGAGTAGTGCGCCGAGAATGATCTTCACGGTCGGCCCTGCATTTTGAAGCTGTCGAATCATATTTAGATAACTCCGTCAGATTACTCCACGCTGGAAGCTCGAATCCATGATTATAAACCAGCCATTGAGGAAGAGCTGGAGTGCCGGCGGAGCGATCGCGTCGCCATCTGCGTCGCTTACGAGTACCCTGCAAAAATGCGCTATTGAATCGAATTAATAAAGATGATATGAACGTGGAGGCGGCTCCGGCAGAATAGGTTGCCGCTTTCCATTTTTTCATCTTCATTTCATCAAGGACACTTTCATGAAGATATTCCGGCTCTTGATCCCGTTCTTTTCGCTTGCGGTCGCAACTGCCCAGCCCAGCTTCCAGCCGGCTCCGGCCCTGACGCTCCCTTTGCGCGAAGGGTGGGCCCTGCAGTCTTCCGCGAAGCTAACGGCAACTGGCGAAGCGATCTCCAGCGCGTCATTTAAGGCTAGCGACTGGGTCCGGGCAGACGTTCCGACGACGGTAGTGGCAGCGCAAGTAAAGAGCGGGCTGCTGCCCGATCCTTTTTACGCCATGAATCTGCGGCAGTACCCGGGGGTCAGCTATCCCATCGGCTTCAACTTTTCGAATATTCCGATGCCGCCCGACAGTCCCTACGCGGTTTCGTGGTGGTACCGCAAGGAGTTCACGCTGCCCCACGAGTACGCCGGGAAAACCGTGTGGCTGAACTTTCGCGGTATCAACTACCGCGCCAACATTTTTTTCAACGGAAAGCAGATCGCCAATTCGAGCGAAGTCGCAGGCGCATGGCGGACCTACGAGTTCAACGTTACTTCCGCCGTCAAGCAAGGACCGAATGTGCTCGCGGTGCAAGTGTGGGCGCCGACCGATCAGAGCCTAGCCATCAATTTTGTCGACTGGAATCCGGCGCCGCCCGACAAGAACATGGGCCTCTGGCGCGAAGTTTACCTCACGTCGAGCGGGCCGGTCGCGGTGCGGTTTCCGGCGGTGATGTCCAAGGTGGATTCGCCGGCGAATGACGCGGCACATCTCACGGTGGCCGCGCTTCTGAAGAATGCAACGAATCATGTGGTGAAGGGGACGCTTAAAGGTCGCATCGAGAAGATCGAGTTCGCGCAAACGGTTGAACTGGCTGCGGGAGAGTCTCGGGATGTTACGTTCTCGCCCGAGCTATATCCGCAGTTGAATCTCAGCCATCCGCATCTGTGGTGGCCGGCACAGATGGGAACGCCGGACGTCTACGATCTCGAACTGTCGTTTGAGATCGATGGCAAGGTTTCGGATGAGGCGCGCACGCGGTTTGGAATTCGCGAGATCACTTCGGAAGTCGCCGAGCAGGCACCGAATCGGTACAAGCTCCTGTTCAAGGTCAACGGCAAGAACATTCTGATTCGCGGCGGCGGCTGGACGATGGACATGATGCTGCGGGAAAACTCGCAGCGGCTTGCCGACCAATTTCGCTACGTGCGGGACATGGGCCTGAACACCATCCGGCTGGAAGGGCAGATCGAGTCGGAAGAGTTCTTTGCCATGGCCGATCAGCAGGGGATTTTGGTGATGGCGGGATGGTGCTGCTGCGATTTCTGGGAGCACTGGGGGGATTGGAAAGACGAGGATTTCGGGATTGCAGAGAATTCCGTGCGCGACCAGATGTACCGGCTGCGCAGTCATCCCAGCATGTTGGCGTGGCTGAACGGTAGTGACAATCCGCCGCCGCTGGACGTGGAGGAGACGTACCTGAAGGTTGAGAAGGACCTGCTGTGGCCGAATCCGGTGGTGTCGTCGGCGACCGCGAAGTCAAGCCCCGTGACCGGCGAGAGCGGGGCGAAGATGTCTGGACCGTACGAATACATCGCGCCGTCGTACTGGATGACCGACCCACACAACCCGCCGGAAGTCCAAAACTGCAACCCGGGTGGTTGCGGCGGCGCCTACGGATTCAACACGGAAACCAGCATGGGACCGGCGGTGCCCACGATGGAGAGCGTGCGGCGCATGGTGGGGAAGGATCATTTGTGGCCGGTGGATGAGTATTGGAATTTTCATGCGGGGGGTGGGAAATTCAAGGACGTGCACGTGTTTACCGATGCGCTGAATGCGCGCTACGGAAAGGCTGGCAGCGCGGAAGACTTCACCTACAAATCGCAGCTCATGACCTACGAAGGCGTGCGCGCCATGTACGAGGCCTACAGCCGCAACAAGTACACTTCGACGGGCGTCATCCAGTGGTTGCTGAATAACGCGTGGCCTTCGATGATCTGGCATCTCTACGACCACTATTTGTGGCCGGGCGGCGGATATTTCGGCGCAAAGAAAGCGATGCAAGCGCTCGACCCGGTCTATGGATACGACGATCACTCCGTGTGGCTGGTGAGCAGCCAGTATGCGGATGCCAAGGGGCTGAAGCTGGCGGCGAGGGTGTTCAATTTGGATGGCACGCAGAAGTTTTACAAAGACACAGCGCTCGATGCAGCTGCCGATAGCACTGCGAAAGTGTTTGAGCTTCCGCAGATCGAGGGACTGTCGCCGGCGTACTTCCTGGATCTTCGCATCACCGATGGCGGCGGGAAGCTGGTCGGGTCGAACTTCTATTGGCTCTCGACGAAACCGGAAACACTCGACTGGTCAAAGTCGAACTGGTATATGACTCCAACCGCGTCCTATGCGGACTATACTTCACTCGCTCAGTTGCCAAAAGTAAGGCTGAAGGTATCGAGCAGCAGTGGGAATGACGGCAAAATTGCGGAGACCCGAGTCACTTTAGAAAATCCCAGCAAGAACTTGGCGTTTTTTGTGCGCCTCAAGATTGACAAGGGCGAAGGCGGCGAGGAGATTCTGCCGGTGATGTGGCAGGATAATTACATTTCATTGTTGCCCGGGGAAAAGCGGGAGATTAAGGCGACGTATCATACCAGCAGCTTGGGAGAAGCGACGCCAGCGGTCGAAGTGAGCGGCTGGAACGTGGAGTGAGGGAAGTCAGAAGTAAAAAGTCAGATTGAAGAAGTAAAGGCTCTCACTGCAGCACCGATTGTTCAGAGAGTTTTTAACTTCTGCAATTTGACTTCTTACTTCTGACTTTCTTCACTCATCCGGCGGGAGATCAAAGTTGACCAGGTCTCCGCGGAAACCACGCGTCTTCCAGGCTCCGAAGGCGATGCCCGCTGCCATCCAGATGGAACCGGCGATCTTGGCGGGAGTGCTGAGGCTCAGCCAGAGCAACAGACAGATCACGAAGCCGAGGACGGGCGGCAGGATAAACGACAGCGTCCTTTTTTGGTCGCGTACCACATAGCGCATGAAAGCGGCAGCATTCACGCCCATGAACGCGATGAGCGCGCCGAAGTTGAGCATCTCCGCGCCGAGGCCGTAACTCATCACGAACGCGCCAATCAGCGCGATTGTACCCACAAACAGCACGTTATTCCGTGGCACTCGATGCTTCGCGTCGACGACCCCGAAGAACGATTTCGGAAGCGCGTTGCTTCTTCCCATGCCGTAGAGCAGGCGGGCGGCGCCGATCTGCGCGCCCATGCCCGATCCGAAGTTGGCGACCAGCAGGGTGAATCCGATAATGCCGAACATCGGCTTCCAGGCGCGCCCGGCGACATGAACGAAGGCAGTGTCGACGTCCGGAAAGGGCTGCGATGCGGGCCAGATCAACTGCGCGGCGTAGACCTCAAAGGCAGAGAGAATGCCGATCACGAGGCAGGTCAACACCGTGGCCAGCAGAATATTGCGGCGCGGGTTTTCCGCTTCTTCCGAGAGTGTGGAGATGCCGTCAAAGCCGATGTAGGTGAGCACCGCGATCGATGTTCCTGAGAGCACGGCCTTCGTGTTCCACAGGCTTGGGTCGTAGAAGGGCCGGGTGTAGAAGCCTGCGCCGTCGTGCGGGTGCCCGAAGATGTAGCGGGCCGCGACCACAAAGAAAATTGCGATCACCACGCCCATTCCCGCCGCCAGCGCCGAGTTCACCCGGGCCGAAGTTTTCACTCCCTGGATGTTCAGGAGCGTAAATACCAGCGCAAAGAAGACAGCCCACGTCCAGTACGGCACGCCGGGAGCAAACACGTGCGCCTGCTGGCTGCACCAGATGGTGCAGATGATCGGATTGAGTATGTAATCCATCACCATGCTCCAGCCGGTGACGTAACCAAGAGCGGGATTGATTTCCTGGCCGACGTAAGTGAAGGCCGAGCCGGCGCTGGGATAGGCGCGCGCCATGCGTCCATAGCTGATGGCGGTGAACAGCATCGCCACCATGGCGATCAGGATCGTCGTAACCACGTGCCCATGTCCGCGGTCGCTGAGCACCCCGAACACCGACATGGGCGCGACCGGCTGAATCACGATGACGCCGTACAGAATCAGGTCCCAGAGCGTGAGCGAACGCCTCAGCCGGACGTCAGCGGGCGGGTTGGCAGTAGAACTCATTCACGTTCTTAAAACAAAACCCCATTATCCTACGGAGATAACGGGGCTTGGGGAAGGGTCGACCGTGGCTCGCGGGGTCGCTAACAGAGCTACCCAGCCGCAGTCCGCGAAATTCCTCTCGCATTCTATACGGAAGGGACATTCTGTCAACGAAAAAGTGCCTCTATTAAAACGATTCTTGCCGTATTTTAGAGAAACTCAAGAAATTGGCTGAATTCGGAAGAATTTGATGGATCGCTGCAACGGTCCGTCATTGTCCCAGTCGAGATGCGGGAGGCGGTCAGGCCAGCCTGAGCTGCGTCTCTAATAAAACAGATTAGGAGACCAAATACGTCTTCGCATTGCTGAGTTCCCCGCCGCTCTGCTACTTTGAATGGTCTCCCGTTCCGGGTCTGCTGACTTTGTGGGGTGAGACGTTATGCCGGCCATCAAATTCCGTGGTGTGGATTTCATCGAGTTCGATACGTTGCTGAATGACGACGAGCGCCTGGTGCGCGACACGGCGCGCAAGTTCATCGAAGACAATCTCGTGCCGATCATTGAACAGTGCAATCGCGCGGGGCGCTTCCCACGCGAACTGGTAAAGCCCATGGCCGATCTGGGATTCTTCGGCGCCTCGCTCGACGGCTACGGTTGCGCCGGCATGTCGAACGTCGAATACGGCCTGGTCACCCAGGAACTGGAACGCGGAGATTCCGGAGTGCGCTCTTTTGTCAGCGTGCAGTCGGCGCTGGTGATGTATCCGATTTATACCTTCGGCACCGACGAGCAGAAAAACACCTGGTTGCCCGCGATGCAGAAAGGCGAAAAGCTCGGCTGCTTCGGATTGACCGAACCGGACTTCGGATCAAATCCGGGCGGCATGAGGACGCGCGCTCGCAAAGTTGGAAAAGAATATGTGTTGAACGGCGAAAAGATGTGGATCACATCGGGCTCGATCGCCGACGTGGCGGTGATCTGGGCCAAGGTCGAAAATGAAGGGGATAAGATACGCGGATTTCTGGTTGAGACCGACCGCGCTGGCTTCAAGGCGGACGACATTCACGGGAAGTGGTCGCTGCGCGCTTCGGTGACATCGGGCCTGTCACTGCAGGATGTGCGGATCCCCGAGTCGAACCTGTTGCCGGGAACGGGCGGATTGAAGTCTCCGCTGATGTGCCTGAATCAGGCGCGCTACGGAATCGCGTGGGGAGCGGTCGGTGCGGCGATGGCGTGTTACGACTGCGCGCTGCAGTACTCGCTGTTGCGGAAACAGTTTCGCAATCAGCCCATCGCCTCGCATCAGCTCGTGCAGGAGAAACTCACCTGGATGATCAACGAGATCACGAAGGCGCAGTTACTCGTGCTGCAAGTCGGCCGCTTGAAAGACGCCGGAAAAGTGCAGCACCAGCATATCTCGATGGCAAAGAGAAATAACGTCTGGATGGCGCTGGAGTGCGCGCGGCTGTCGCGAGACCTACTCGGAGCAAACGGCGTGGCCGATGATTACCCCATCATGCGGCATCTTATGAACCTCGAAAGCGTCAAGACCTACGAAGGCACGCATGATATCCACACGCTGATTATCGGGGCGAGCGTGACGGGGATTGACGCTTTCTGAGTCCGTTACGCGGCGTACCTCGTGGGCGCTAGCCACTCAGCCGTAGAGTTCCGTCAGCAATTCATACGCCCGCCGCATATGCGGAATCACTATGCTGCCGCCTACCACCAGCGCCACGTTGATCGCTTCTTCCTGCTCGGCGCGAGTTATGCCCAGGCGATAGGACTGAATGACGTGGTAGTAAATGCAATCGTCGCAACGCAAACAGGCGGAGGCAACAAGCCCCATCAATTCTTTGTATTTCGCGGGCAGGGCGCCTTCGAGGTAGGTGTTGTGATCCAGGTTGTAGAAGCGTTTGACGAGGAAGTTGTCGGCTTTGTGGACGCTTTCATCCAGACGGGTGCGGCTGTCCAGAAAATGCCTGGCGAGTTCACTCTTTTCAGCCACCTGCTTCTCGGAGAAAAGATAGGCGGGCTCTTTGCGTTCCTTTGTCGCTGCCTTGGCGGTCTCAGGGGTGGTCAGTTCCAGGGTCATGAGAGAAGATTAACAGAGGATTTGCCGTCGAGGATGCCGGCCGTGGGCTTGCACCAAGTAGCACTCTGCGGGATTGGACGCAGAATGTCTTCCGATCTGCTCAGGCCAGCCGCCAGAACTCGGAAGTTAGTCCCAGCGAACGGAACAACTCGTGCGCCTCATCCACCGTGCGGCGCCGCCAGTCGGGTGACAGGCGGTCGCGATACCATGAGTCAGCCAGTTTCCAGGCTTGTTCCACGCTCAAGTCCGCGCCGCGAGGCAGCCTCCAAGCCTTGCACCATTTTTCGATATGCTCTTCCGACCGGAAGATCAGCATGGTTTTTCAATTGAAGACGATGTCGTCCCACCAGCGCTTCGCCGGAATGGCGAAGTGCACCACGCCTGGCGGATTGGCTGTGGCCTCGCCTTTGCGAACACGTACCGTCATGCTTTCGCCGCAACATCCACAAGACGTAAGCACTCGACCGTCGCGCTGCAGCATGGCAATCACACCCAACGCATCCCAAATGCAGTTTCCGAACCAGCTTCGGAATCCGGCGTCGGCCGGAGTTTCCACCACGAAGGGCGTCGGAACCGCCGAAAGCGGGTTGGCCATGAGGACTTCTCCGTTGCCCTCCTGCAGCACAATCATGTGGGCGGCGGCGAGTTCATGGAACGCCGCGGCCACTTCGGAGACGCCGCACTGAAGGGCACCGGCAATTTCCGCCATGTTGGGACATCGGCCCAACTCCAAGAACATTTGGTAGAGGCGGACACGCACGCGATTCTTGAAATCGTCGGGCATAACGCGGTTGCCAGACACATTGGAGAACGGAAATCGGAATCTCCTGGTTAAGTTCCAAACGCGCGAGTTTATTGTACGCTCGCTCCACTGACCGCGACAGTTGACGCCTGCACTTCCATCTCGGCTCCGAAGGGAATATATTGCAAGTCGCGTTTATCAGGAGGCATTTATGACAACCCAAACCCGTCCCGAACCGCACGCGAAGAATTTCGGAGAAAACATTGAAAGCGATCTGGCGCTGGAATTTTTGCGCGTGGTGGAGAACGCGGCCATCGAGTCGGCGCGCACCATGGGCCAGGGGGACCGTCCGCTGAGCGATCAGGCGGCCACCGAGGCCATGCGCAAGACGATGGACACGGTCCCGATGCACGGCACGATTGTAATCGGGGAGGGCGAGCGCGACGAAGCGCCCATGCTTTTCATCGGTGAGCAGGTGGGCGGCCCTTATCCGGACGGCCGCGATGTTCCGCACGTCGACATCGCCGTCGATCCGCTGGAAGGTACGAACCTCTGCGCCACCGGCGCGCCGGGGTCGATCACGGTGCTGGCGGCTTCGGAAAAAGGCGGGTTGCTGCACGCTCCCGACTGCTACATGGAAAAGATCGTAGTCGGGCCATCGTGCAAGAACGCGGTGGAGTTGGACGCTCCGGTGGCCGTCAACCTGAAGAACATCGCGCGACGCCTGCATCGCGGCGTGGAGGATCTGGTGGTGGTGGTGCTCGACCGTCCGCGGCACGAGAAGCTGATCACCGATATTCGGAAGGCCGGAGCGCGCATCCGGCTGATTGGCGACGGCGATCTTTCGGCGGGCATTGCCGCGGCGGTGATCGGAACCGGAGTGCATGCGGTCATGGGATCGGGCGGCGCGCCGGAAGGCGTGATCACGGCGGCCGCGATCCGCTGCCTGAACGGATACATGCTGGGACGGCTGGTGATCGACAAGCCGGAGCTCGAAGAACGCATTGCGAAGATGGGGATTAAAGACAAGAAGAAAATCTATGAGGCGGAAGACCTGGCGCCGGGGAAACAGCTGATTTTCGCCGCGACTGGCGTGACCGAAGGGGCGCTGCTGAAAGGCGTCCGCTTTTTTGGCGAAGGGACGCGGACCTCTTCGGTGATTCTGACTTTGAGAACCGGACGGGTGCGGTTTATCGAGAGTATTCATTTAGATAAGGGGCCGGATGTCAAAGTGAGATTCTCGTAGGGCAGTTCCCGGCAAAACGGAGATATGTTCCACGTGGAGCATTGTACTGGCTGAAGTGTACGTACAAATAGCCCCCCCCCCCCCTGATTGTACATACATATCGGTACGTATTTGAGGGAAGGAACTTTTACACGCGAGAGCTTGCGCCTCCGACTGGATTTGTAAGTCTTTGATAATGCTCAGGGGGCGATGTGGCTAGAAAGCCACATGCGGGTATTTCTTACGCTGTAATTATTACAACACTCGTTATTTGGTGGGCGTGTTGCGCCAACCACCGGACGTGGGCACCGTCCAAAAGGATACTTTTCCCACATTAAGAAAAGACATATAAGCGAATCCAGAGGCTAGCTTGATGTTTGCGAGGGGATTCGCCGTCTGTTTGTTGACTATGGGTATCGTAACGTTCGTTCCCTGGTTTATTCCCAGGTGCTACGCAGCAGGGAACAATACCCAGAACCCAACCGGTGAAGCGACTTTGCGCGATCTGCCAGACCAACCGAACAATCCGAAGCACATGGGATCGACCTATGTTCCGCTGGATAGTTGGATATATCCGGCTCTGGATCGCCTCGCCGCATTGGGTTACGCGGAGAGGGGATTCGAGGGCATGCGTCCGTGGACTCGCATGGAATGCGCACGAATGATCGATAAAGCGAGCAAGGCTCTGAGAGTATTTCATCCTCTGAGTGAAGACGCAGAGGATCTGTTGAGCCGCCTCGAAGAGGAATTCTCCTTCGAAACAGGCTTGCGAAATGGCCAGCGCAACTTAAACGCAAGCCTTGAATCAGCTTACGCCAGAGCTGTATCTATCAGTGGCCCAGCCTTGACCGACAGTTATCATTTCGGCCAAACGGTTTCTTATGACTTTGGCCGCCCATTCGAACGAGGAACCAACGGACAGGCTGGAGGCGCGTTTCGAGCGGAAGCAGGACCCTTTGCGCTTTACGTCCGCGCCGAATATCAGCACGCGCCTTCCGCTCCGGCTCCTTCGGAGGCTGTACGCAATGTGATCGCGCTCAAAGATGATGTGCCCGTTCCTCCCGATGCCGGTACTCGCGGAATCAACCGGCCGCGAGTGCTCGATACCTATCTGGTGATGAACTTGAGCCCGGTGAAGTTGAGCGACTGGCAGCTCTCGGTGGGCAGGCAAAGCCATGCCTGGGGCCCCGGTCCGGGCGGCGCTTTTTTGCTGAGTGACAATGCCGAGCCTTTTGACATGGTCGAAGTCGTCAACCCGGCGCCGATCCGTCTGCCGCTCTTATTGAAGTTCCTGGGCCCGGCGCGGATCGATCAATTCCTGGGAAGGCTGGCGAACCGCACGGATCATGCGAACCCCTGGGTTTACGGCCAAAAAATCAGCTTCAAGCCTTTTGCTTGCCTGGAACTCGCATACGGGCGCATGACTACAATTGGAGGCCGGGGTGGGGACCCGTTCACGCTACGCAATCTCTTTCTCAGCATGTTTGGTCAAACGAAATCAAAAGCCTGGGCCGCCCGCCAGATGTAAAAAAGGATCTTGTACAGCCCAGAGATCATCAATTGCTCTGGAGTTCAAATCGAAATAGGAGATTAAACCTATGACACAAGGGGTCAAGAACATAGTTCTCGTCCATGGCGGTTTTGTGGATGGGTCCGGTTGGAATGGCGTCTACAACACGCTGAAGGGGAAGGGATACAACGTCACGGTCGTGCAAAACCCGACCATCACGCTTGCCGATGACGTTGCCGCAACCAAGAGGGCGATTGCCGCGCAAGAAGGTCCGGTTATCCTGGTCGGCCATTCCTACGGCGGTGTAGTGATCACAGAAGCTGGGAACGACCCGAAGGTAGCAGGGCTCGTTTACATTACGGCATTCGCACCCGACAGTGGCGAATCCGTTGAAACATTGATCAAGAATCCTCCGCCGGGCGCGCCGGTGCCTCCAATCCTGCCGCCTCAGGATGGATTTTTATTCTTGGACCGATCGAAGTTCCGAGCTTCTTTCGCTGGAGATGTAGATCCCAGCCTGGCTGCTTTCATGGCTGATTCTCAGGTGCCGTGGGGCACTCAGGCACTCGGTGGCGCAGTCACCCAACCAGCGTGGAAATCAAAGCCGAGTTGGTACTTGGTATCCACGGAAGACCGCATGATTCCTCCGGATGCTCAACGGGCCATGTCCAAACGAGCTGGCGCGAAGGTCGTGGAGGTCAAGGGAAGTCATGCGGTGTACGTGTCTCAGCCGGGCCCAGTTGCTTCTCTCATAGAACAAGCCGCTCAGGGTTCGGCCTCCGTGCTTGCTTCTCGGGAGTCTGCCGCTTAAAGCGGATCCACCAGCAACTAGACGGATGTTGGATCCTTCTTGGGAAGCGCTCTCCACTCAAGGCGAGGCTTGGGTGGAGGGCGCATATTCAAGCGTTGTCTTCCGGGTTTACTTAATCAGGCATTAGCACTCATTGAGAATTTCAGCCCGAATGGCGGGTGGCCCCGCCTTCGGTTTTGGTTTCCTCTCCACTGACACAACTGTGGGTGCCCCGTCCTTGCGTCCTTTGCAAGGGCGGGTAGCGATACTGCCGATACGACATGGGTTCGTCCGGTTGTGCGAACATTTCCGCTCCCACCTGTTCACCGCAAGCTCACAATCAGCCGGAGCGATGTTAGTTCGCTGGCGGTTTGTCGGTGTCTTTCGTTCCTGGTTTCGCTTCTTCCTTGTCGTCAACGGGCTTGGAGAGATGGAGTTT
>Ga0181539_1000838_pt1 | contig 36472 bp, 27 predicted proteins | sample PEATcosm2014_Bin_46_FD_119767 | JGI IMG/M metagenome (GOLD analysis project Ga0181539, IMG submission 119767) | Peatland microbial communities from MTU Mesocosm Facility, Houghton, MI, USA - PEATcosm2014_Bin23_60_metaG | ecosystem: Environmental > Terrestrial > Soil > Wetlands > Peat | place... | reverse complement strand
GCAAGGTCGGGGTTACAGCGATCCCCTTCCTTTCCTTGGTTGCACCCGTCCCCGAGTGCCAACGCAACAGCCGCGACCATGACGAAGAAGGTTCGTGACGCGATGGACTTGATGCTTACCGAGGGTGCTCTCTTCATGATGACAATCCTCCGAGTTTCATTGCCCGATATCCACCTGCCGCCACTAGAAGCGGGTCAACATTGCGAGAACGATCCGGTCGTCGGTCTTGGACAGATCGGGCGGCCAGCAGCGTCCCGATCCCACCAGTGCTGCATGGCAGAGATTGACCCTTTCGAGCCATGGCACCGAAATGCCCGTCATCGCCCGTAGCGCGATGACGGCTCCTTCCGTGCGTGTGGCCTTGATTTTTCCCGCGAAAGTGTCTTCCTGGAGTGGCGCAATGTTCACGATACCATCGCGGTACGCCAGCAGACCCATCTCGCGTTCCCTGGCCTGCACCCCGACACAAGCATCATCCGCAATTGCAGCATACTGTGCGGCCGAAAGTGTTTCATTCGTTCCCGCGGCGATAGTTCCAGCGCAGCTCGCCGTGACGGAAGAGCCGCCGATAGCCACAACAACCATCCATGTCCTCACTACTCTAGTAGACATGACCCAACCTCCAATCTTCGGCCTCTCTTGAGGCCGCAATGGGAGGTAATACATCGAGCGTGCCAGGCCCAAACCGCCGCAATTCAGGCAGCGCCCGGCTTTCGGTTTTGCAAATCGCACGGCCGTTGTGGATAACCATTGTATCCTGCACGAGCCCGAGTCCCATGGCAGGGACGACCATCGCGGCGGTAGCTGGCCTCTTCCCCCTGACCCTGGTGACCGGCCCGGGCGCCGTGGCGCGGAACTCGATTAGAGTGGTGCTGGTGGGCTGCGGTGGTCATTCCCGGCATGAGCACAACATCCCGCCTGTTTTCTGTCCGCGCGGAATTTTCGGCCGACAGGTGTTCTCCCGACCTTGTCCGTCATCATTGACGGGCAACGCGACCCGCACCGCGATCGTAGCGTTTATCCGCAACGCGGCAGATGCCACGCCAAGACCCAAAGATGTTCTGGTGCGCGGTTGGGGTGCGCATTCATGCGAATTCATGCCATAATTCCCGCCAAAGCTTACCAGACAGCATGAGAGGTGAATCCAATGAAACGCACCACGCGAGCAATTCCCTGTTTGGCCATCGGGCTGTTCTTCCTCGGATGCTCTGCCGCAAAAGTTGACAACACAGGCAGCGGAGGTGGCAGCGTCCCCGGTGGCGGTGTTGGTGGCGGTGGTGGTGGTGGAACGGGGATAAATCTCAACACCAACCCAAGCGGAGGTGCCCAGTCGTCCTCTTCTGACCCTGGCGCCGCGCCGATAGCCTGTGACAATCCGACTGCTTGTACCGATTTTCCCTCTGCCCCGATCATCGACTCCAACTCACCCTCGGCCGTGCCGTCAAATGCGGCCAGCCAGTTTTCGGGTAGTCCGTCTGGCACCGGCCCCTGCGTTGTCGAGCCGGAGGACGGTTCGCTCTACCCCTACAACTGGGCCCGTCCACGGGTCAGGTGGACGGGAACGAGTGGCCTCACTCAGATCACCATCCATGCCGACCTGGAGGCAAACGACCTGATTGCCTATACGACCGCAAACTCATGGCTGGTTCCCAAGGACGTGTGGACCGGACTTTCCCAGCACGTACACGAAGCGGATATCACGGTCACGGTTCGCGCTGTCAATGGGGGGGCGACCTCAGCGAAGTTCCAGATCGCATCGGCGAGTGCCGCGGGCAGCATCGTTTTCTGGGCCGCGGATCCGTCCGCCGTCGGCAACCAGAATGTCACCACCGTGCAAGACACGACTTCGCTGTTGCTAGGATTCAGCGTTGGAGAAGAGGGCAGCTCCGTCGCGCTCAAGTTCTCGCAAGTCAAGCAACCCAGTCGGGATCAATCCTATAATGTACGCACGCCGACCTGTATTGGATGTCACTCCGCCACGCCGGACAAAGGGTTCGTTGCGTTCGTCGACAACTGGCCGTGGAACTCGGTCATCGCGGGCGTCACGACCGACAACACCGGTGATGAGTTGGCCAACTTGAGCGCCGGCGGCTTGGCCGCGCTTAACAAGCCTTGGGCAGGGCCCGCGACCTTCTCGAGCGCATTCTGGCAGCCTGGAAGCCGCATGATGGTGACCACGTCGGCGCAGCAAAGCGACACCCAGCCATGGTCGACGGACGACTGGCAGGCAGCAAAACTGGTCTGGTACAACCTTGATGGCCCTGCGCCCACGCAGTCGGTTGGCCAAGGTCCGCTCGCCACGCTGGGACAGCAGTATGGTGTCATCGCCCGCAACGGCGATCCGAATCCCGGGACCGCCTTCCCGACCTGGAGCCACGACGGCAGCACCATCGTGTACTCATCCACGGTCGGTCCGCCGTCGGCGAACAACTTCGGTGGTTGCAAAGATGGTCGCCTGAACCAGGGCGCCACCGACCTGTATTCCGTGCCCTACAACGGAGGCAACGGGGGCGAAGCCAACCCGGTTCCTGGTGCTTCCGACAAGAACTGGGAAGAGTTCTACGCCGCCTACTCGCCTGACGATCAAATGGTGTTGTTCGACCGGGTTCCTTCCGGCCAGGTCATGTATGCCAATCCAAACGCGGAGATCTTCTTCGTGCCGATGGGAAGCGCGACAGGGGCTGGCACGGCGGTACGTCTGGCCGCCAACGATCCGGTCCAGTGCTCCGGAATGTCCAGTCCTGGCATCAACAACCATTTCCCCAAGTGGGCGCCCGCGAGTTCCACCTACAACGGACGCACCTACTACTGGGTCATCTTCTCTTCCAATCGCGCGGGTATCGCGCCTGTCCTTTCGACCTACGACGGCGCCATGCACCAGGTTTCGCAGCTCTACCTCACCGCTGTCACCGTCGAGAACGGTCAGTACACGACCTACCACTCGGTCTACCTGTGGAATCAGCCAACCACCACGCTGAACACAACGCCAGTTTGGGACATGCTCCAGATCCCGCCCGCGCCTGTTATTTACTAGGTGGAGACACGCAGGTAGATACGCGGGTTATGCCGAGCTCTGCATAAATCCGCGTAGCGCGGCAGTCGACTCCAGACAGCACGGTATCGCCCGGTCACGGATCGGCATGACTCCGGCGAACAGGGGTTTATGGCGCGCGTCGCCCCGTGAAGCGGGCACCATGCACCGAAACCGGACCGAGGTCGCGCCGCGTCGGCGCTTCGAAGAACTCCGGGACGACACGCCACGTTTCGACGAAACCGCCGGCTTTCGGGGATGCACTGAAATGTTCTAGATCCTGTGCATTGAGCGGTTTCCTCTTGGGGGCGTCCCGGATTCGGTTGAACACGCCATTGCGCCACTGGAACACTTCGTCCAACTTCTCAGCGTAGGTATACGCATGGTTGTTCTCGCCGTAGTAATCGTCGAATCGGTCACGACCGAGATAGATCGCGTTGGACCCCTCGTAGCCGCTCTTCTGCCTTGAGACCGGGTCGGTGTTGAGAAAATAGACCCAATCGCCGGGGACGAAATTCTTGGGCGAGACCTCACGGGCGACGGCGAGCAGTTTTCCAGGCCGCGCAGCGTCCTTCGGATTGAAACCGGGCTCGAAGCTCCAGACGGCGCCCGGTTCGACGTCGGAAAGCGGATCGTGGTTGGAAAGCAGGCGCGTCTGGACCAACCGGGCCAGTGCCGGTGATGCGCGAACGCGGTCGTAGTAGTCGAGGACACCCTTGACGATGGCGAGCTTGGTGGCCGTGTAGCACCCCATCGTGTAGGCGCTCTGATTTGAAAAAGCGTCGTCGATGGCTTCTCGCAGCGGCACGCCCGGCTTCGGCGTGCCGTGGTTCCAGTACTTCTCGTTCCACTCGGCAGCCCCACCGTTTGGCCAGCCCCACCGGAGATTCTCGGCCCAGGCGACGATATTCTGCCGCAGAGCCACGTGGTCGGAGAGCGCTTCCACGCTACACGCCGAGCCTCGCAGCGTGGTCAGCCGGCCGTGTTGTAGCAGCGCCAGCAAGATCTCCTGTCGCGAGACCGTTCGCACCTGCGAGGTTGAGTCGGGGCCGACGGACAAGGTCACTTCCTCTGTCGAGATGTTCATCGACGGCCGCGCGGAGAAGTCCAAGGTCGAGGTGTCGTGCGGCGGCGTGGCCAGCGTATAGACGAGGACGCCTTCAGCCGGCCTTTCGGTGACGACGACCAGAGCCTCCGGGATGGCCAGGGACTTCACGTACTCCGCCATCCCGACTTTGATCGCCGGCAACTGGTGCCGTGGACACACAAATCGCACGCCTTCGTCGCTGCGGCCAGCCACCCCGCGGGCGGCGTCGCGAGGCCGCGATGTCACGTGCCCGTTTTCCGCCGCGGAAATGTTCCGGGCAACCGACGTCGTCGCTAGGAACACACTGGTCAACAACACCGGTCCAAAGCGAGCGCGTGCGTCGCCAGGCGGAATCAGGCTTGGGCGCTCTGCCCGCCCAACCAGCGCTTGCAGCCGGCGGCTTCGTCTTACTTCTAGGTCTTGCATGTGCTTAGGATGAAGAAGTCCGAGCATGGGTGGCACCTAGCGCCGCCATCGTCGAGGGACGCGAGGTACGGATCCCCCCACAACGGCCAGGTGGTCGACATCCATTTGTTCCGCGAGATCGTCATCTGCCTTGCCGCCGCGAGCGCCAAGCCTCCAGGATGAGATCACTGGGAATCACTCACGGTGCGACACCTCGGCTGCCATTACTTGCTGCGGAGATGCATCGGCTATGCCACGAAGGGGTGATGCATTCCCTCAGGTGAGGCAGGGACATCGCCATCGCAACAGGGACTCAATGTCGCATGGCCGGGGTTGGCCGCGACAAACTGCCGCGGCGTGGCTGCTGTCCCTCGACCATGAAGCGGCTTGTCCTTCACCTTGCAGTGATACCAGCCGTGAGTTTCCCGACGGTGGCGATGAGAGAACAGTCGGCCTCGCCACCGACTTCGCAATCTGGTTTGCAAAATCGCTGCCCCGCCGAGCAGCGAGCAATATCTCGCTGCGTCTTTTGCGAGCGGAAGAGGCGCGGCGGGTCTAATCGCTCAGGGCTTGTCCGTACTGGACAGCAGGGCCTTTTTCGTCTGAGGGGAACTCTGGGCTAGTGCCGACGGTCAGAAATTGTCGAGGGGATGGATCGGTTGTCCATCCCTTGTGGAATTTCTGGCCGGCGGCACTCGGCTCTCAGAACTCTCGTCAGGGGTTGGCGAGTGTTGCGTAGGTACCTGGCGTCGCAAGACCCTGTTTGGCCCCCGTGATGATTCCACTGACAATTGTCGGGTAGGTTATAGCGCCAGTGGTTCTGTTGAATATTGCGTACGAGCCACCGTTGTCCCACCACACAGGACACATGCCAGCGGTTGTTGTGTCTTGAGAATAGGCCAGGGCATGCGCAGCCCTATTTGTCGTTGCTTGAGCACTCTCGGAGCCCCATTCGCCGATGACGACGCCCCAGCCGGGCAACCAGCTCAGGAGCTGCGTGACGGAACTCGCCATGCTGGTGTAGTCCGAGGAGCTTCCCCAGGCGTAAGGAGTTGTGCTCAGACCGAAATTAGTGGGCTCATAGGTGTGAATCGAGATAACGAGATTGGGGTCTTTGATAATGGTGGCCTGCAACATAGTGTTGATGCCTGACTGAGACGGGCTTGCGCCGATCGGTTGGATCATGATGACGCGCGTAGCGTTGGCTCCGCCGGTGCCACGGACCGCATTGACACACGCCGCGAGGTACAGATTGAGGGTAGCCCCGGCGTTGCCGCCACCACTGGTGCTATGAGGCTCGTTGAAACATTCGAACATGAGTTTGTTGCTGAAACCCGCGAAGGCAGTGGCGATCTGTGTCCATACCGCCGTGACCTCAGCCGTCACGGGGGTGGGGTCGGTGGGGAAAGTAACCCATTCCCCATCAGCATCGTGGTGCGTATTGACGAAGACGTACATGCCAGCATCGATGGCCCACTGCGCGGTTTGTACCACCTGGGCCATCCACGTTGCATCGATGGTGTATGCGGGCGCGGCGCCAATGTGGTCTGTCCAGGTGACAGGGAGCCTCATGAGATTGAATCCCGCTGCGTGCACGGCATTGATCAGGGTCTGGTTGGGCGCGGGGTTTCCCCAGCTGGTCACCTGGGGAGCGCCATCGAAGGAGTTGCCTAGATTCCAACCCGGGGCCATGGCCTTGACCAGCGCTTGCAGGTCGGTGCTGGCTCCGCCGGCGGGCGTGGTCCCGCCGGTTGCCGTGGATCCAGCGGCGGCCGTGGTGCCGCCAGCCCTTCCCCCGGTGGCCGTCGTGCCGCCCATTCTTCCGCCGCTGGGACTGCTACCGCCGGGGCCTCCCCCGGCAGCGCTGCTGCCACCGATTGTTCCCCCGACGGGACTGCTGCCACCGATTGTTCCCCCGACGGGACTGCTGCCACCGATTGTTCCCCCGACGGGACTGCTGCCACCGGTTGTTCCCCCGACACCACTCCTACCGCCGGGCCCTCCCCCGGTGGCCGTCGAGCCGCCCGTTGCTGTGTTTCCTCCGGGCGCCGTGGACCCGCTGGTTACGCTGGAGCCACCCGTGACCGTGGATCCACCGGTGGCGCTGGGAGTGCTGCTCGCGGTGACGCCTCCCGCTCCGCTTGTCCCGCCCGTTGGCTGGGTGCTTCCCCCGGGTGGGACCTCGATCACGGAGTTGCCACCCGTTGCGACGGAACCCGCAGCGCTCGTGACGCCGCCCCCTCCAGCCGCCGTAGCGCCGCCCGTGCTGCCGCCGCTCCCCTTTGCAGAACCATTGTCGCTAGAACATGCACCTAGCACCAGTGCCAGTGAAAAGCCTGCCAGTACCGTGAGGCGAATCGAATGCTGAGGGAGAGAAGTCATCGCGAAACCTCCTGTTTTGAAGCGGTCCTTTCCTGAATGTGCTGATGACACCAGGGACCTTGTCTCGATTGATGGGCGCAAGTGAGCACGGACGTTATGAAAGACTGCCGCCCCAGTCGGGTGGGAGCCCGCCGGCTCAGCCGGCGGCACACCATCGCGAGAGGGGATGAAAATCCTTTCGGGGTTCTCACGTCAGAGCAGTAGCGCCAGAAGAAATTTCGGTCCAAACGGCCGGACGACGAGTCGCGTTAATCGGGGCAGCCCTGGCGCTATGCGTCTGCCGGGCATGGTGGGCGGAACCTCGAAACGGCTCGGGAGGCATTCCGCAGTCGTTGTGTCTGGTTTTTCAGGAGGCCGAGCCCTGATTGACGGATCCTGATCGGCCGCTGCGGAGGGTTATGTCGCCAGCGCGGCGACACGCCTCGGCGTGTCACCAACGACTGGGGGATCCGATTCTGTGAAGGTCCCGCCTGTTCCTGGCCCTCTTGGCATTGTTCGCGCGCCTCATCGCCCTCGACGATTAGGGATCACTGATTCCGAAGGAGAACGCGATCTATGTCGAACACACCATCCGCCACTCTTCCCTGCTGTTTTCGAATTTTGCACCTCTCCGGGCTATTCCTGGTCGCGGCAACCATCGGGAATTGCTCGAACACGGAGTCGCCAGTCAGCCGGCCCGATTCGAGCGTTCCCAGTTCGAGCGCGCCGTCCTCCACCGGTGGGGCTACGGCCTCGGGAGGAACAACGACGGCCGAGGGGACGACCTCGACCGGCGGCACCGCTGCTACCGGCGGCGCGACCATGACCGGTGGGGTCAGCGCGAGCGCGGGCAGCTCTGGCAGTGGCGGTAACGTGAAGCCAGCTTCCAGTCCCGCCAGCACTGGCGGCACCGGGGCAGGGGGGATCACCGGCAGTGGAGGCTCGGGGCAGACTGGTGGCACGACCTCGACTGGAGGCGCCGGCTCGACGGACACGGGCACGAGCAACCGGGATGCCGGCGATACCGACGGGCGTGCGACACTGGATGCCGGCGGTGGCACCGGCGGAGTGCCGAGCCCCGGCGGAAGCGGGGGCACGGGCGGAGCCACGCCGACGGGCGGGACCACCAGCCCCGGCGGAAGCGGAGGCGCGGGCGGAGCTACGCGGACGGGCGGGACCACCAGCCCCGGCGGAAGCGGAGGCACGGGCGGAGCTACGGCGACGGGCGGGACCACGAGCACCGGCGGAACCGCCGGCACGGGTGGGACCACGAGCGCTGGCGGAACCACGGGAAGTGGCACCACACCTGCCAACTGCACCGCCGTGCCGGTGGTACCCAACGCCACACAACAGACGCGCAACGTGTTGTGCTATCTGCACAGCATATACGGCAACGGCATCCTTTCGGGTCAGGAGGAGGACAACAACGACAATGGGATGAATACGGTCTTTGCGGCGACGGGAAAGTACCCGGCGATTCGAGCCTTCGACGTGAACAACAGTGAGGCGCCCACTCAATGTGTCACCCATTGGAACAACGGAGGCATCTGCATGTTCGGCTACCACATGGGCATCAACGGAGGAACCTACAGCACGCCGACCAACATCACCAACGTGCTTACCGCGGGCACGGCGGAAAACACGAGCTTCAATGCCGATTTGGACCGAATTGCCCAATTCGTTACGCCGTTGAAGACGGCCGGCGGCGTCGCCATCCTGCGGCTGTTCCACGAAGCCGGCAATGGTTGTAGCTGGTTCTGGTGGTCCATGGGGACTTCAGCACAGTGGCAGAGTCTCTTCAAGTACGCGTTCGACTACTTGACCGCCACCAAGGGGCTCAACAATGTTCTGTTCCTGGCGCCTCTCTGTCAGCATCCAACTACAGCGTACAACCCTGGCGCGCAATACATCGATTTCGGCGGAGCGGACGACTATGTGGCGGCTGGGGACACGGAACCGCTGACCAGTCTGTTCCAGCAGACGGAAACCGCATTCCCCAACATGATGGTTGCGCTACATGAGTGCGGCACGATTCCAGATCCCGATCAGCTCCAGTCGACAGGTACGAAGTGGCTATTCTTCAACGTTTGGGCAAGCCCATACTTCAATGCGCCGTACAATACTACCGCCCATCTCCAGGAAGTCTATTCGAACACCTACGTAATCACCCGGGACAAACTGCCCAGTTTCAAGTGATCCAGCACCACGCTGTCACTGACCGGGAGGCGGGATTTCCGGGTTGGAAAGCACGTGGCGTTGGACATCGCTTGTCCAACTGGCACCGGGGTACTTTTCAATCATCTTGAGCGCCTCGGAGTGGGCTTCCTCAACCCGTCCCAATCCGGTCAAGGACTTGCAAATGAACCACGTGCGCTCGACAGCATCAGCGCTGTTCGGGTAGCGGTCATTGCCTTCCCGCGCCAGTTTGAGAGACAGCTCCAGGTCGCTCGACCCCAGTTCGCGAATCTTCGCCATCAATGAGGCTTCGTCTTTGTAAAGGATCTTGCCATGCGGCTTGCTCGCGTGTTCGGGGAGCGCGAGTCGCACGGGTGGTAGCGAGGCATCGGCAGGGTGGTACGCAAGATGAACCGGTTCGCGAGGCGCGGGCGGAGGTGGTGGGGGTGTCGCTGGTGGCGGCTTTCCGCCAGACAAGGCAACGATGCCAAGGACGACAGCGAGCGCCATGGTTGCACCTATGATGCCAGCCTTCTTGGACACTTTGCCAGTCTCCACATCGCGTGCATTCTTGGTCATTTTGGCCGCTCCGGCCGCGGCGAAAGGCCAGCCGCTTTCACGATGCTCGGAACTGCGTCTTCGCTGGCCACGGCCATGATATGTACGCCGTGCACCCCAGACACGCGCTTCAGTTGCTCGATGGTTTCGACACAGATTCTGATGCCCTCCGCTTTCGCGTCCGCGGACCGCTCGATCCGTTGTACCAGCTCGTCTGGAAGTCGCATGCCCGGAACCCCGCTGCGCATCCGTCGTGCCATCTCGACCGACTTGACGGGCAGCACGCTGGCCAGAATGTGCGCTTTCTCGTGCAGCCCCTGCTCCCTGACCTTGTCCATCCAGGCAAGGAAGCGCGGCAGTTCGTAGATGGCCTGCGTCTGGATGAAGTCGGCACCGGCTCGGATCTTCTTGGCCAAGGTGATCATGTGGAGATCCAACGGATCGGCGAAGGGGTGGGCCACCGTGCCCAGATAGAGCGGCACTTCTCCCGAGATGGTCTCGCCACTTTCCACCCGGTGCTCATCTCGTAGTGTCTTGAGCATCTGAAGTAGCTGAATCGGGTCGACGTCGTAGGCACCCGCGGCAGTCGGATGGTTGCCCAAACGCTGGTGGTCACCGGCCAGGCAGAGGACGTTGCGAATTCCGAGGGCAGCGGCTCCCAAGATGTCGCTCTGTAGCGCCAGGCGGTTTCGGTCCCGCACCACCACTTGCAGAACGGGCTCCGCACCTGTCTGCATGAGCAGGAGACATCCGGCCAGGCTGGACATGCGCACCACAGCGGCTTGGTTGTCTGTGACGTTGATTGCATCACACGACGACTTGAGCAGCTCTCCTTTCTTGCGCATGCCGTCCGGCAAACTTCCCTTGGGAGGGCCGGCTTCGGCTGTCACGGCAAACTTACCACTTTCCAGGATCTCCTCCAGACGGCTACCGGATTTCACGACTTTCTTTCTGCCTTCCTTATACATTCATTGCGCCGCCACCCGTCCGACAATTCCCATTTCGGCCAGCGCGGCGGGCTTTCCGGACGGCAATCCAGTAAACGTCACGCGAGCAAATCGTCCTGTGACTGCCGGCACAACCGCGTCCGTGCGCGATTTGTCGGTGGCGAGAGTGCGAGTTTGCTCCACACCCGATGTCCAGTGGACCTGGTCGTGGGAAAACTCAATCCGGTAACGGTAGTTGCCCTCGGAGGGAAAGCCGATCCGGGTTTGCGACACGGAGACGACGCGCTCCAGGTCCACCTGCCACCAGGCGTTGGTCGTGGTGTCCCGCGCCTGCCAGAAGGTCGCGGGATTGCCGTCGTTGCCGAGGGCGGCGTGATGGCCGGGCGCTTCGCTACTGGCTTGGGTTGGATTGTGCAGACCAAACTGCGAATCGGTCTGAGCGCTCGCGCCGGACACCGCCTGTCTCTCGAAACGCAGGTAGGGACGCGGCTTCACTGGCGGCGTGACCCCGGAAATGAATCGCGGTTCGCCCAGCGACGTGATGGTGATGGTCGCCTGCTTGAGCCCGGGCGAACTGGCGCGGATCATGGTTTTGCCGGCGTGGTAGCAGCGGAATTCCATCGCCGCCTGACCGTCGCGGATGGCGATGTCGGAATCCGGACCGAATGTAATGGAGGGGCCGGTGGGGAATTCACCCGGGCCGGAAACAATCGCCAGCGTCACCGGGGGCGAGTTGCTCAACGCCCGGCCATCCTTGTCCACCACAGTGACGATGAGTTGCGCATCGTCCGTGCCGTCCACGGACTTCAGTGTGGTCTTGTCGGCGGTCAGTCTCAGCGCGGCGGGCGCGCCGGACACCGGCCAGACGGGGGGCGGAATGTGCCGGTACTCGTTGCGATACCAGTACCACTGCCGCTTGGGCAAACGGAAGTAGTCGACCATTCCCATTCCGCCGAAGCGCCGCCCGGCAATGCTGCCGTGATCGAACGCGCACCAGAGCGCCTCGCCACTGCGCCAAGGATAGCGCCAGAAAAATGGCGGCAATTTGTCGCCCGGGCCGTCCATCAGGTCACCCCAGCCCGGCGCGTATTCGCCCGGCCGGTCGACCATGGTCGAGCCGTATTCGGTCACCAAATTGGGCAAGCCGGGATTGATGAACAGCCGCGCGCCGTCCCCGTTGTAGCCGGCAATGTCGCCGAGTTTGTCCAGGTCGCCGCGCTGGCAGCCGCCGATGGCCGCCGGTCGGGTCGGATCCAGTTCGTGCGAATACGCGACCAGTGCTTTCAAAAAGGCCGCGACCTTGGGCAGCGTAGACTTCTCCGTGAAGAACACCTCGTTGTCCATGCTCCACACGATGATGCTGGGATGGTTGCGATTGATGCGGATCATGTCGCGCAGGGCGTCCTTCACACTCTGTTCAAAATCCGGCTGATCATCAGGCTCCGGTGGATAGGCGCTGCTGCCCCAGGGATCCTTGAAGCCGGCCGTGCCCCAGAAGGAATTCTCCGACCAAAACAAGACCCCCAGCCGGTCGCACGCATCCACAAACGCCGGCGCGTGGGGATAATGGGAGCCGCGAATGAAATCGAAACCGGCGTCCTTCACCATCTTGACGTCGCGAAAGAAGCCGCTGTCAGCCACCGCGTCGCCCCAGCCTGCATGATCCTGGTGCGCGTTCACGCCCTTGAAGTAGTAATGCGCACCATTCAGCAAGAATCCCCGGTCCGCCGTCCACTTGAACCAACGAAGACCAAACGTCGTTTGAAATTGGTCGGCCTTTCTGCTGCCGGCGGACACCTCGCTCACCGCCTTGTAGAGGAACGGATGGTCGGGATGCCACAGCTTTGGTCTGGCAATGGGGTCGGTGGTCTGGTCGAATGTCACGGTGGTTCCGGCGGGAACCGATTGCATGGAAGAAACGCTGGCGATGGCCTTTCCATCGGGATCGACAATCGTCGTTTTCAGCACACAGGTTTTCGCCGCGGCGCTGTCGTTGCGAATCTCCGTCTTCACATTCACCGTGCCGGATTGCTGGGAAACCTGCGGCGTGGTGACGAACGTGCCATACCAGGTGACGTGCAGTGCCTCGGTCGCGACCATCCGCACGTCGCGGTAGATGCCGCCGCTGAAAACGTGTTCGCCTGCGCGCGGGGCGAGCCGCGGATTCCACTGGTTGTTGAGGCGCACGGCCACCACGTTGCCGCCGGTCTTCACTGCGCCGGTGATGTCCAGAGAAAACCCCGTGTAACCGCCCTTGTGTTCACCGAGGCGCTGTCCGTTGACGAAGATTTCCGCGTCCTGGAACGCGCCGTCGAATTCAAGAAACAACCGTTTGCCGGCCCATTTCGCCGGTAGGTCAAAATGTTTTCGATACCAGCCGTAGCCGACATAGAACCGCGGTGACGCGAAGTAGGGAAGGCTGAAAGAGTGCGGTAGTCCAATCTCATCCCACCTCTGGTCATCGTAGCCGGGGGCCTGCGCTCCGGGATGATCGCCCAGCAGAAATTTCCACTCGCGGTTGAAATTGATGGTCTGGCGCGGCAGTTCCGCGGCGGCCAGCGCGGTTCCCCAAAACAGGGCGGCCAGAAAGGGGAGAGCCTTTTGCATGAGTGACTGATTTCTAACACATCCCCGTGCGAGCGGAAGGTCGACCAGGCGGCGTGCAGCGGCACCAGGCCAAGAATCAGCGAGAGAAGCGCGACAGGCAGCAGTCCAGCCAGCAGGGCTCCGACCACCGCGCCCGTGGTGGTGGCTAGTTCAAGAAACATCCGGCTCAACTGTGCCCGGCAATTTCCATCTCGGCCTCGGCTTGCAGGCTGGTGCGGTCGCGGTTGACTGTGGCTGTGGCGAGCCGCCTGTTGTCCTTCCAATAGGCCACGCAGCAGTCGTGGGCCATGGGATCGCCGTCGATCTGAATGCGATCCCAGCTTTCCGCGTGGCCGACATAGGCAATCGTCACGTCGAAGTGAGCACTCCAGAAGAACGGCACGGCTTCGAACCGCTCGCGCGCGCCAAGGATGTTGCGCGCCGCCGTCTGGCCCTGGCGTTGGGCCACGGCCCAGTGCTCGACGCGGATGAGATCTCCGCTGTGTGGGTCCGGCCATCTTGCGATGTCTCCTGCGGCGAAAATGCCCACCGCGGACGTTTCCAAGTACGCGTTCACCTTCACACCGCGATCGAGTTCCAGGCCCGCGCTTTTCGCCAGAGCGAGATCGGGTTCAACGCCGGTCCCCATCACCACCAGATCTGCGGCCAGCAAGGCCCCGTTTGACAGAACCACCTGGTTGCCATTGATGGCGACGGGCGTCTGACCCAAGTGAAAGACGATGCCGTGGGACTCATGAATGGTCCGGATCATTTCCGCCAGCTCCGCACCCAGAATCCGTTTCAGCGGGAGTGCCTCCGGGGCGACGATTTGCACTTCCAGTCCACGAGTCCGCAGCGACGCGGCGACCTCCAATCCAATGAAGCCCGCTCCGATGACGACGGCGTTTTTGGCAGTTTTCGCGCGTTCAATCAGGGCTCGGCTGTCGGCCATGTTCCGCAAGGTCAGCACGTGGACCAGATCCGCGCCGGGAATGCGCAAGCGGCGGGGCTGCGCGCCCGTGGCCAGCAAGAGTGCGCCAAAGGGCAGGGTTGCTCCGCCCTGCAACACCACCTGGTGCGCCTTCACGTCGATGCTCGCCACCCGCGTGCTCGTGCGCAGGTCGATGCCCTGTTCCCGATAGATTTCACGAGAGCGGAGCCACATCCATTCCTCGGGCGCGTTCCCCGCGAGGTAGTCCTTGGAGAGGTTGGGCCTGTCGTAGGGGATCTCGGGATCCGCGCCCACGAGCGTGATGGGGCCCGGGTAACCTTCACGACGAAGCATGTCCGCGGCGGCACTTCCGGCCGCCCCGGTTCCGATGATGACAATCGATGAGGGACTTGAGGCCGGCGCGCGTGTCGGCACGGGGCCGCGTTTTCCGTTGACCAAGACCTGATTTCCGACGCGCTCCACCTCGAAGCGGTCGAGGGAATTCAGTGCTGGCGCGGTCAGCGCATCGCCGCTACGAAAAGAAAAGCGAGCGTGATGCCACGGGCAGTGCACGGTGTCCCCCACCGCCAGCCCTTCCTCCAGCGGCGCCCCATAGTGAGAGCAACGAGCTCCAATGGCCAAGACTTCCTCGCCGTGGCGCACCAGAAGCACGGGCTCGCCCCGAAAATGACCCTCGACAGGGATTCCATCCCGAAGTTGGTCGATTGAGATTCCGGCGGCAAGGTCTGGACCTTTGAGCGGGGCTGGCTCGGACATGGATGCCTCCCCCGGTTGGATGACTCAGGGTCGTGGAAATGACCGGAGCGGCACGCGAGTTCGCGATCGCGACAGGGGCGCCGGCCCCTCATGATGAGAGTGATGGGCATCCAGCAGTGGCGCACATGGCGCCGGTGCGCGGGTTTCGGGAAACTATTCGCACAGTGTCAGTGCGGAGTGTGATTACCAAGGTAGATAGTCAGGGCCGTACACCATTCGGCCACCGAAGTCGGCTGCCACCAGGACCAGGCCCGTTGCCGCGAAAACGAGCGCCAGGTAGGCGACACGCGACGACCCTTGCAGACGGTTGCGTCGCAGGAGCCGGAGCGCAAACGCGGCCAGAACCAGGCCGGTCACCGCAAAGTTGAGGGTTCGGTGCGCGACCAGTAGGGCGTGGACGTCCGACGGCATGTGGGCTGCACGCAAGAGCCCGGTCGCGGCTGTCGGCACCAGGCTGAGCACCGTCCCACCCAGCACGAAGATGCCCGCACGCTGCCAGGCTTCGCGCTTCAACACGAGGCCGAAGAAGTCGATGAACGCCAGCCCCACCAGCCATGCGATGGGAAAGTGCACCAGCGCCGGGTGCAGCCGGCCGACAAAATCGCCAAAGCCGGTCGGCTTGCCCTCGGCTTCCGCCGGGGTCACGGTCTGGATATCGCCGAGTTGTTCCACTGCCGGCCCCGTGTCCGCCGCGTAGACCGGGGTGGCCAGCATCAAAGCCAGCGCGAACGAAACCAGAGCCGCCAACACAGTTGGGATCGCCAAGCGTCGCATGTTCCCCCTACAGGGTCACGATGACTTGCTCAGCCACCAGTTCGGCGGCGTGGGTCTCCAGCGGTCGAGCGGCTGGCCCGTGGATGACATGGCCGTCCAGGTCGAACTGCGAGCCGTGGCAAGGGCATTTGATCTTGCGGTCGCTCGCGCTGAACGCGACCACACATTGCCGGTGCGTGCATATCGGGTTGAAGGCGCGCACCGTGGTCGTGCTGTCGCGCACGAGCAGAAGCAGCTTGTCCTTCAGCTTGAGGGCAATCGAGCCACCCACGGACTTCAGCGTCTCCAACTTGGCCAGCGGGATGGCGACCTTGCTTCCCTCTGCGCGCGCTGCGACCGTGGGCCACGCCAGCAGCGTGCCCAGGCTCAGGCCCGAGCCCAAAAGGAAGCGACGACGGCCAAACACCGAAGTGGACATGAAGAACTCCTTGAGGGTCAGAGATTGAATTCGCGCGTGATGGTGAAGCCCACGATGAGGTCGTGGATGCCACGGCTGGTGTTGGCCACCAGACCATCGGCGGTGATGTACTGCGAGTTGCTGAAGATGAGAGCGAAGGTGTGACGATAGCTGATGATCTTCAAGGCCGAAGACAACACCGGGTATTTCGCGTGATGGCCAGCCACGTTGAATGAAGCCTCGGCGTCCCAGGCCAGGAAGGTCTGCAATCGCACCTCCAGCGCAGCCGGGACGGCCAGGGCATACTCCTGGCTGCGACTGGTACGGGCATCGTTGCTCGCATTCGAATGATAGAGCACGCCACTCGACAGCCAAAGGCGCTCGCGCAGCGAGCGGCTGACGATGAGTTGGGCGAAGCCACCGCCCGAATCCGGACCCTGATACATCGCATACCAGGTTCCCCCAGCGCGCACTGCCACGTCAACGAAGTAACAGTCGGCGCGCAGTGCCCAGTACTTCGCATCGAATTGGTAGACGTCGAATAGGTCGGGACCGTTACTCAGCCGCTGCACGCCCACTTCCAGATTGTCCAGGATGCCATAGCGCAGGGTGAGCCCGATCTTGAGCGAACCAAAATCGAAGCCGAGCCCATCACGAAAGGCGTTGCTCTGGAATGCCTCGTACGCGCGGTGGTCGACTAGAAAGTTGAGCGCACGGGCTCTGGTGGTGCGGGCGTTCATGATATTGATCGCGCGCTCGATGCGCGGATAGTTCTCGGGGTCGAGCCAGAGATCGAAGACCTGCGGGTTGTCGATCTGCTCAATGGTCGCCTCGGGTACCCTTGGTTGGGGCGAGCCGTCTTGCGCTCGGGCAGTGGGGGCTGCCACGACCCACAGTCCAACCGCCAGCGCCACGCTGGTCTGGAGAGTCGCGCACGGGATGCAGATAGGTCGCAAATTCATCCTGGGTTTCTCCTTGCCACGGGCGATCAGACCGCACAGCACAGTCCAAGTATCCAAGAAGCCGTCTGACTCCGATGCCGCAAGCCCGTCCCTCGTTACCACCACCTGACCGGCGACATGTTCGACAGACTTCCACCATCCAACGGACGGCACCTAACCCGGGGACGCACGCAGGCGCCTTGGTTTCTAAGAACGATAGGAACCTTCAACAACAGTCTTCCAACGGAGAAAACAATGATCTCTGCACGGACAGCTTGCGGTGGTGTGTTGGCAATTGGATTGATGTCGTTGGCCGCATGTTCAAGCAGCAGCGGCCCGGGCAGCAGCGGGTCCGGCGGAAGCACGGGACTCGGGGGCGCTGGGGGCAGCAGTGCGGCGTCGGCAGCGGGCGGGGTGACGGCAGCGGGCGGGAATACATTGGCCGGAGGAAGCACGGTGACCGGCGGGGCGACGGTGGTCGGAGGGACCACGGTGGCAGGCGGAGCTACCGTGACGACGGGGACGACGGCAGCAGGCGGAACCACCCTGACCGGCGGGGCGACGGTGGTCGGAGGGACCACGGTGGCAGGCGGAGCTACCGTGACGACGGGGACGACGGCACCGGGGGGAGCCACGGAGTCCGGCGGAACCACATCGGCCGGCGGAGCCACAACCAGTGGGGGTGCGACGGCGGTCGGCGGGACTACGGTGGTAGGTGGATCAACCGTGACGGCTGGGGCGACGGCAGCGGGAACCACGTTGACTGGTGGGGCGACGGGCGGAAGAACAGCGACAGGCGGAGCCACGGTGACGGGCGGGACGACGGCAGCGGGCGGAACCACAGTGACTGGCGGAACCACGGCAAGTGGTGGCTCTACCGGCGCGGATGCTGGTGCCGCCTGCCATCAGCCAGGCACGCTTACAGCGACGAATAGTGGAATGATTGCCTGGCTGATCGATCAGGTGGCGAATCCCACCCTCACCTTCTGCCGCGGAAGTACCTACACGTTCGCCGTGAATGCCCCCGGGCATCCCTTCTACATCAAGACCGTGAGGTCGAACGGGACAGCCAACGCCTACAGTTCGGGCGTCACCGGGAATGGAACAGAATCCGGAAACGTCACGTTTTTTGTTCCCGCCGATGCCCCCGACACGCTGTTCTACGACTGTGCTGTTCACCTCGCGATGGGCGGCACCATCAACATCGTGAACTGACACCCCTGGCGGAATGGAACCGCCCGCTGGCCCCCGTCTTGCACTCCAGGAGAGCTGCGCACCACGTGGCGCGCACTGGTCACAAGGAGGGAGGCCATGTCGAAATCCGAGAATCTGCACGTAATCATTCTGGCGAGTGGAGAGGATCATTCTCTCAAGTCGCTTACCGAGGCGATCAGTGGAGTCGACATTCCAAAGCAGTTTGCCTTGATCGCTGGCAGCGGCTCCTTGTTGCAGCAGACGGTCTCGCGCTATGCGAGCCAGGTGCCGGCGGAGCGTATGGTCGTGGTGGTGGCGTCGGCGTACGAAGCGGTGGCACGCGTGCAGTTGCGCGAGTGGCCTGGTATCGATCTCATCACACGGCCGGCGGGATGCGGTGCTGGCCTCGACCTGCTCTTGGCGCTGGGACGCGTCTTTTCGCGCTCACCCGGCGCGCGCGTGGTGGTGACGCCGGCCGATCACTACGTGCCCCGTCCCGAGGCGTTGCTGAACTCGGTGGTAGCCGCGAGCAGGGCGTTGGACCGGGCTGCGGTGATTCTCGTTGGCGTGACCGATCGCCACCGGATGGGTAGGCAGGCATGGATCGTGCCGGGCAGGCCGCTGGGCGGGCGAATTCTTTCCGTGGAACGGTGGGGAGACCGAGCCTCTCCGCAGCAGGCGGCGCAACTTGCGGCGGCCGGCGCGCTGTGGGACACGTCGACGGTCGTCGCTCGCGTCGAGCACCTGTGGTACCTGGCTGCGCGCCAGTTGCCCATGCAGGCCGAGGCCGTGGCCTGTTTTTGGGCGGGAAGGCCCTTACTCGCAAGCGCCGCGGCGACGGCCTGCCTCGAGTTGCCGGCGCTTCAGCTCAACGGCGCGCTTCTGCGCGGAGCCAAGGATCTTGCAGTGATTCCAGTACACGGCGCGGGCTGGACAGAGTGGACCTCTACCCAGGATGTGATTGACTCGATCGAGGATCGAAAGGAGCTGGATCTTCTTCTCTCAAGTATCTTGGCGCGGCAGCGGGCATCCGGGCGGACCGAACTGCGCAGGCGCGCGCAAGCGAACTCAGACCACGCCACGGCTGCTTGAAGAGGCGCCGGTTGGTGCGCCGCTACGAATCGGTAGCGGCGCTGCCTGGCAGTGCCACCAGATGGAAACGCAGTTTTTTCGTCAGTCCTGCTTCCATTTGATGGAACATCCAAGTGACGGGTGCTGATCGGGCGACGGCCTCTTGCCCTCGAGCATGGCTTCGATTGCCTCTGCCAGATCGCGACGTGTCACCTTGGCGGGATCCTTCCAGGAATCGTCGATGCGACCACGGTAGGCCAGACGGCGTTCGCGGTCGAACACGAAGGTGTCCGGCGTGCACACGGCATCGAAGGCGTGGGCCACGGCCTGCGATTCGTCGTGCAAGTACGGGAAACCGTATTGCTTGAGTTCCCAATGTTCCTTCAGCCTGTCAAACGCGTCCTCGGGATAAGTCACGGCGTCGTTGGAGCAGATGCCCACGAACTGCACACTTCGGGGCGTGTAGGCGCGAGCCAGGCCGAGCAGGCGGTCCTCCACCGCCTTCACGTACGGGCAATGGTTGCAGATGAACATCACCACCAGCACAGGGGCCTTCGCGAAGTCGTCCCTGGCATATGTCTTTCCATCCGTCGCCGGAAGGCGAAAGTCCGGGCAAGGAAAACCAATGTTGGAAACACTGCTTGAAACCGCCATGGTCCTCAGAGAATACCACTTCGATTCAAGGTCGCGCCATCAGCAAGCAGTGCGCCGCCACTACGCGGCCAGCGCGCCGGCGAGCGGGAGCCGGACGATGAACTCCGCTCCCTTGCCAATGCCCTTGCTGTGTGCGCTGACGTCTCCGCCGTGCAGCCCGACCAGCCCCTCTACCAACGCCAGTCCAAGCCCGAGGCCGCCTTTGCTTCGATCCAGGGTGTCATCGGCCTGCATGAAGGGCTGGAAGACGTGCGGCAGCAACTCGGGTGGAATGCCGACGCCAGAGTCCCCGACCCGGATGATGACTCGCTTCGCCACCTCGTCGACGCCGACGGACACCTGGGTGCGACCGCCACGGCCGGTGAACTTGGCCGCGTTCTGCAGCAGATTCCCTACCACTTGCGCCAGGCGCGTCCGGTCGCCGTTCACGGCAATGCGCTCGGCCGGCAGCTCGGCTTCGAGGTGAACCTCGCTCTCCTCGAAAAGCGAGCGATGGTCCTCGATGGTTCGCCGCACCAGCTCGGTCACGTCCAGCAACTCGCACTGCAGCCGGATCTTGTTTCTCGCAATGCGGGTCACGTCGAGCAGATCGTCGACGAGACGGACCAGGTGCGTGACCTGCCGATCGATGATGGCCTGAGCCCGGCGCGCCTGGTCGCCACCTGGGGCGGCGCGATCCAGAACGACAAGACTGTTGCGGATGGGCGCGAGAGGGTTGCGCAGCTCGTGGGAAAGCACGGCGAGAAACTCATCCTTGCGCCGGTCGGCCTCACGCAGCGCCTCCTGGGTTCTAATCAGGTCGGTGATGTCGGTGCAGACCGTGACCGCTCCGACAGCCTGACCGCCCAACTGCAAGGGAGCGGACGAAAATGATACGACCATCTCCTGACCGTCTCGCCGGGTGAGAACGAATCGCTCCCCGAGAACTCGTTCGCCCTTCAGCGCGCGAGCGGTGGGCAGCTCCTCGCGGACCAAAGGACGCCCGTCGAGCCGACGGGAGGACAGACGTCTGGCCAGGGTCTCGATGTCAACCCCGACCGGGTCGATGTCATAAAGCGCTCGCGCCGCAGCGTTGGCGCGAACCATCGACCCGGCGGCGTCGTACACCATGATCCCATGGGTCATCGCCGCAAACGCGGCCTCCAACTCGGCAGCATTGCGCCGGGCCGCCGCCTCGGCCTGCTCCCGTGCGGCAGCGTGCTTCTCCAGCCCCCTGCCCCACAACGTGAGACCCACGACCCCCAGCAGCCAAAGCAGTCCGTGGGCAATCGAAGTGCGCGCGATCTGTGGTCTCTCGATGGCCAGGATCGGCTCCATCGGAACGGCGACGCTGATCCCGCCCCGGATGTCGCCTTCCTTGTAGCCCTGTTGAGCGTGGCATGTGAGACAGGGCTTCTCTGTCAGCAGGGGCCGCATCAGGCGCAGGTCCTCCCGTCCATCCTTGCTTTCGAGCGCACTCACCTCCATGACTCCGGCCTCGAAGGACGTCAGCGCAGCCGTCTCGAACGCGTCGGGAGCATTTTCGGGGCGCAGCGGTTTGAGGCTGGTGAGGTGTGCTCGGCTGCTACGGCCCAACTGCGCCAGTTGGTTCACCTGGCGGACCATGTAAGCGGGATTGAGCAGCGTCAGAGACAGGCCAGAGGTCGTCGTGACATCCCGATTGGGGACACTGAGATGGGGATTGGGGGGCGTGTGCTCCGACACCGGCACGTACACGCCGCCCTGCTGCGCCGCCCATCTGCGGTAGAGGACGTCGTTGTCGAAAGTCACCTGGGCGCTGATGCGCGCGATCTCGATGGTCTTGTCCCTCTGCTCGTGCAGGTTCCATACGAGAGAAGCGGCGAGGCACGCTGTCCAGAGTGCGGCCAAAAGGCGGGCCTGATGCCTCATTCGTGACTTAGATGTCACAAACGGGCAGGTATGTCAGTACCGTGGTAGACATGCGTTCCTTGAGAACCTGACGGATGTCTAAGCTTGTCGGCGCTCGTTGGTTGACGGGCCACCTTGAGGTGTGTCCATGAGTCGTCAGCCGCAAGAATGGTCTGCCAACGGGGGAACTCCCCAGGGTAGATCGCGCGACGTCACCGAACGAAAACCGGCCGAAGCCGATCAGGACATTCTGGCCCGCCAGCGACAGCTCGCCCTGGATGCCGCTGCCATGGGATGGTGGCACTACGACCCAGTCACGAAGGTCGCCACCTACGACAAGCGCTACACCGAAATCTTCGGGGTTTCCGGCCACGAGCGAGCCAACGAAGAGATCTTGAAGCTGCTGCACCCTGACGATCTTCCGCAGGTCTGGGCAGCGGTGGAGGCTGCGCTCGATCCGGCCGATCCCAAGCCGTATTCCGTGGAGTATCGGGTCAACCGTCTCGACGGCGAGATGCGCTGGGTCGAGGCACACGGGCTGGCCAGCTTCGAGGGCGAGGGCGATGCTCGCCGGGCGACCAGCCTGGTCGGTACGGTGACTGACATCACCGAGCGCAAGCAGGCGGAAGCGTCAATACGCGAGGCCCATGGCAGGACCGCTGCAATCCTCGAGAGCATCGCGGACGCGTTCTACTCGCTCGATGACCAGTGGCGTTTCGTCATGGTCAACCCGGCAGCCGAACGGGCGCCCTTCGGGCGGCCTGCCAGCGAGCTAGTCGGCAAGGTCATCTGGGATGTGTTCCCGAAAATCCCCGGTACGCGCATCCACCAGCACTACCTCGACGCGGTGGCGAAGCGCAGCCACGAGCACTACGAGGCAGTGTCACCGCTCAACGGTCGCTGGTACGAGGTGTTCATGTTCCCGCGGACGGGAGGACTGGACGTCTATCTGCGCGACATCGACGATCGCAAGAAGGCCGAGGAGGCGCTCAAGCAGAGCGAGCAGAGATTTCGAACCATAGCAGAAGCCCTTCCAGTCCTGATCTCTCTCAGCCGCGCGGAGGACTCCACCATTGCGTTTACCAATACGGCTTACAATGAAGCCTTCGGCTTCCGCGAAGAGGAAATCATCGGTCGCAAAGGCCCCGACGTGTACTACGACCCGGCTGACCGGGCGAAGATGATCGACGACATCAGGGACAAGGGCTTTGTCAGCAATTACCAGCTGAAAGCCAAGAAGGCCGACGGGACGCCCATCTGGCTCCTGTCATCGGTTCGTCCGATCACCTTCGAGGGCAAGCCCGGAATTCTCGGGGCTTCAGTCGACATCACCGAGCGTATTCGGGCCGAAAAAGCGCTGCGGGCGAGCGAGGAGCGCCTGAAGCTGGCGCAGCAGATCGCCCATCTCGGCAGCTGGGAGCTCGATCTGGTCGCGAACCGGCTCTCCTGGTCGGACGAGGTGTACCGGATCTTCGGTTTCGAGCCGCAGGAGTTCGGCGCCACCTACCAGGCATTTCTGGAAGCTGTCCACCCGGAGGATCGCGCCGCAGTCGACAGCGCCTACTCTAGTTCGCTGCGCGAAGGGCGAGATGGCTACGAGATCGAGCACCGGATCATTCGCAAGTCGACAGGCGAGATCCGCACGGTTCACGAGAAGTGCGAGCACGTCCGCGACCAGTCGGGCGGCATCGTCCGATCGCTGGGAATGGTGCAGGACATTACCGAGCGCAAGCGCGCCGAGGAGGCGCTGCACGCCGCCAATCTCCAATTAGCCGAGGCCGATCGGGGCAAGAACGAGTTCCTGGCGGTTCTTTCACACGAACTGCGCAACCCGCTCTCGCCCATTCGCAACAGCCTGTACATTCTCGAACATGCGGCGCCTGGCGCCGAACAGTCCAAGCGCGCCCTTGACGTCATCGGCCGACAGGTCGTCCAGTTGGCGCGCCTGGTGGACGATCTACTCGACCTCACGCGCGTCTCGCGTAATAAGATCCAGTTGCAGCGCCGTCCACTCGAACTGAACGATGTGGTTCGTCGCACGGTCGACGATCACCACTCCTTGTTCGAAGAAAAGGGACTCGTGGTCGAGACGACCTTTGCGCCTGAGCGCTTGCCGGTCGACGGCGACGTTGAGCGCATTGCTCAAGTGGTGGGAAATCTTCTGCACAACGCGGCCAAATTCACCCCGAGTGGCGGTCGGGTCAGGGTCGTCACGGCAGCCGTGCCATCGACAAGACGCGCCACCGTGCGGGTCATCGACAGTGGGGTTGGAATCGAGCCGGCGATGCTTTGTCGGCTGTTCGAACCGTTCGTGCAGGCCGACGCGACTTTGGACCGCAGCAAGGGTGGTCTGGGGCTTGGGCTGGCCCTGGTCAAGGGCCTGGTGGAGATGCACGGTGGTCGGGTGTGCGCGTACAGCGACGGCCCGGGCAAGGGAGCGGAGTTCGTGGTCGAGTTTCCGCTCGACGGGACGGCACGCGCGGATTTGAGCCCAGCGGCAGTCGGGACGGCGGGCAGGCAACGGCGCGTACTCATCATCGAGGACAACCGGGACGCGGCCGACAGTCTGCGCGAGGTGCTGCAGTTCGGCGGGCACGTCGTCGAGGTTGCCTATAACGGTCCCGACGGGCTGGCCCAGGCCCGATCGTTCAACCCCGAGATCGTCCTCTGCGATATCGGCCTGCCCGGCATGGACGGCTATCAGGTCGCGCGCAGCTTCCGGGCCGACGAGGCGCTGAAAGGGGTTTATCTGGTGGCGCTCAGCGGTTACGCCCTGCCCGATGACTTGCAGCGGGCCTGGGAGGCAGGGTTCGAGAGGCACCTGGCGAAGCCGTCCAGCCTGGAGAAGTTGGAGGAGTTGATGGCAGAGACACCGGCTGCCGGCCGAAGTTGAGGCGCGCTGCCTACCAGATGATGACCGGCTGCTGCTGGTTGACGATCTTGAAGCAAGCCGCGCTCGGTTGCGACCACTTGATTATGTTGTACCAGAACTGAGCCGTCTGATGGACTGCTTCGCAAGGCTAGGCCGTTTCGTCGCGCGAAATGCCGCAGTCGGTGAACGTGCTTCTGCTGAAAGGCTGGTCCACAATATCAGGAGGGGGAGGTTTCGATGTCGAGGGAGCCCGGCACAGTTGTTCATTGGCAAAACCGACTGAGGTCGCTCGCAGGGCCTTTCTTGCGTTATGGGGGAGCTGTTGCGCTGGTCGCATGTGCATTCCTGCTGCGGCAGGAGATCTCGGCCGCCTCAGGTCCCCGTCCGCTCTACATAACCTTCGTCCCGATGTTGATGGTGGTAGCACTTCTGTGGGGGTTGCGGGCGGGGCTGCTCGCGACGGGATTGGCCGCAATCCTGGCTTGGTACTGGATTCTTCCTCCGGTAGGCAAGTTCCGCATCGAAGGCTCGTCCGATGTGGTGGGCCTGGTGTTTTTCGTCGGCACGGGCGTTTTCGCAAGCGTGCTCGCGCATCGCTATCAAAGCGCTCGACAGCGGGAGGCCAGCCTCGAGAACGAGGTCAAGTATCGCCTGCTATTTCACAACATGCTGGATGGGCTAGCCCATTGCAGAATGCTTTTCGACGAGGGCGGTCGCCCGATTGATTTTGTCTACCTTGACGTCAACGAGTCGTTCGTCAGACTGACCGGCCTGAAGGATGTCGTCGGCAAGAGGGCGACCGAGGTCATTCCAGGGATCAGAGAGTCTAACCCCGAGCTATTCGAGATCTACGGCAGGGTGGCGTCGACCGGCCAGCCGGAGAAGTTCGAGACTTACCTTAAGCCGTTGGGCATATGGTTCTCGATCGCGGTTTACAGCCCGAAGCAGGACCACTTCGTTGCGGTGTTCGATAACATCACCCAGCGCAAGCAAGCCGAAGAGGACCTGCGCAAGAGCGAAGCGGATCTCAAGGAGGCGGATCGCCGCAAGGACGAGTTTCTGGCGATGCTCTCCCACGAATTGCGCAACCCGCTCGCGCCCATTCGCAACAGCCTCACCATCATGCAGCGGGCGGCCCCGGGCGGGGACCAGGCCAAGCGGGCGCAACAGACCATCGATCGCCAGACTGCTCATATGACCCGGCTGATCGACGAACTTCTCGATGTGACGCGCATCTCCCGGGGAAGGATCGAGCTGCAGCGCGAACCGCTGGATTTCTGCGATCTGGTATGGCGCACTGTCGAGGATCATCGCTCACTGTTTGCCAAGAAAGGCGTCGGTCTCGATGTCCATGCGGTCGGCCACCGCGTCTGGGTCAACGGCGACCCGACTCGCCTGGCGCAGGTGCTGGGCAATCTGTTGCAGAACGCGGCCAAGTTCACCGCAAGGGGCGGGACAACTTCAGTTTCCGTGGAAGCGGACCGATCCGCTGGCGAGGTGCTGCTCCACGTGCGCGACACGGGCGTGGGGGTGAGCGCGGAGCTGCTGCCACATTTGTTTGAGCCATTCACACAGGCGGACAAGACACTGGATCGCAGCCGGGGCGGTTTGGGTCTCGGGCTCACCCTGGTGAAGAGCCTGGTCGAATTGCACGGGGGCAGGGTCGAAGGACAGAGCGGCGGCGAGGGGACCGGCTCCGAGTTCACCGTGCGCTTGCCGTTCCTGCGACAGGACGACGAGCGTGCGTCCGCCGGCCTCACCGTGGAGCCCGGACCTCCGCGCAGGCAGCGCGTGCTCGTGATCGAGGACAACGTCGATGCAGCCGAGAGCCTGGGCGACGCGCTTCAGCTCAGCGGGTACGAGGTTGCCGTGGCCTTCAACGGATCGCAGGGCATCGAGAAGGCGCACCAGTTCAAGCCGGATGTGGTGTTTTGCGATATCGGCCTGCCTGGGATGGATGGGTACCAGGTGGCGCGGGCATTTCGCAGCGACGCCACGCTCAGAGGGGTCCTGCTGGCAGCCCTGACCGGGTATGCCGGACCGGAGGACCAGCAGAGGGCGGCCGAGGCAGGCTTCGCGCGCCACCTCGCCAAGCCGGCCAGCCTGCAGATGCTGGAAGAGGTGATCGCGAGCCTGCGCTCGTAGTGTGTCCTCGCCCGCAACCCGGGATGAAAGCGGTAGCAAGTAGTCCAGCAGAATGGACAAAATATGTTAGTATTGCTCCATTACGATGGACATCACGTCGATACTGCACGACCAGAACCGCTGGTGGTCGAACCCCAGCCACAGGGAAACCCTTCGGTTTAGGCGCCGAAGGCAGGCGTTCAGCCGGATTCTTGAGTACTTGGGCGATATCCACGGCGGTCGCGCGGCGACACTCCTCGGGCCACGCCAGGTGGGAAAAACCACGCTGCTGTTGCAGCTTGTCGACGACCTCCTTGGGCGGGGCTGGCCTTCCGGAAATATCACGTTCTTCGACTTCTCCGACGAGCGGCTGCTTTCCGCGGTATCGCCACGTGAGGTCGTCACGGTTCATCCAGTCGGGCTGTCGACAGAATACCCGCGCGCCTTCTTCCTTGACGAGATTCAGAACGCACCCGGTTGGCAGAAGTGGCTGAAGGGTGCGGTCGATGAGTCCCGGAGAGGCGCTGGCCCGGGGGCGCGCTTCATCGTGACCGGCTCGGCGGCGACATCGTTGCGCCAAGGTGGCGTCGAGTCTGGGCAGGGTCGCTGGGACGAGATCCCCATCGAAGGCCTCACCCTAGTGGAGTTTCTCAGGCTCGGATCGCTGCGGGACGAGGACGCGGCCCCGATCGCTGTCCGCGATCCCCAGGCGTTCGAGCGGTATCTGGAGGTGGGCGGTTTTCCAGAACACATCCAAGCCATGGTGCCAGTCCGCGAGGCGCGTCAGCGAATTCGCGAGGACATCGCCGAGAGAGCCATTTTGCGTGACCTGCGCCAGACTGGCGTGGACATCGAGCGCATTCGTCGGTTGTTCGTCTACTTGATCAACGGCTCGGGCAACGCATGGAACCAGGCAAAACGCGCAGACGATCTCGAGGCAAATCGGAAATCGGTCGCGGACTGGCTGTCGGTGCTGGAAGGGACCCGCCTGATTTCAAGGCTTGACCGGGACCGCCCCGTCCGAGCCAAAGCGCACACGCAACTTCGAGCCCAGCCCAAGATTTTCGCCAGCGACCACGGGCTCATTACCGCCTTCTCCTCGGCCCCCGAACCGATCGAGGTTGCCGACATCCGCGCGCGCGTGTTCGAGGCAGCGGTGTTCCGTCACCTGCGGGAGGTGGCTCGGTCCGACCATGGAGCGCTCAGCTTCGGACGCCTGGACGAGGACTTGGAGATCGACTTCATCGTCCGCTATCCCGGCCACGCCGTAGGCATTGAGGTCACGTCGGGCACTGATGCAAAGCCACGCAAGCTCGCTCGGGCAGTGCAGGCCATGAGCAAACTGGGCATCGACCGAAAGGTTCTCGTGCATGGCGGACTCGTGTCTCATGCGACCGGCGACATCAAGATCGTTCCCCTGCACGAGTTCTTGCTGGCACCAGAACGATACGCAGGCGGTGAAGCATGAGAGCGTTCGATCCGAAGAGCTTGCTGGGGAAGGCAGAGAGCGATCGCCTCGAGTTCAAGCAGAAGGCGGTACTGGAAAGGCCCGCGAGTATCGGACGAGAAGTTGTGGGGTTCTTGAACGCGAAGGGAGGCGAGGTCTGGATCGGGGTCGAAGAGAAGGACGGCAGAGCAGTCGCGCTTCAGCCGATAGCCGATATCGAGCGATCTCTGATCTCGCTGCGAGACCACCTGATCGACACCATTGAACCGCAGTTTATGACGGACGAGGTCAATCTCGATCCAGAGGGAGCGTTGCTCCGCGTGACGGTCGAGAAGGGAAAGAATCCTCCGTACGCCCAGCGCGACGGTGGCCGACGCTTTTGGATCCGCATCGGCGCTCGGTTGCGGGAGATGTCACGCGAGGAGATCGGCAAGGAATTCGCCGAGGTATTCAAGGGTCAATCGACAAGGAAAGACCGCGTGGCCGAGATCGCCGCCCAACTTCGGAAAGATCAAGCTACTGTGGCGCTAGCAAGGCCCCAACTTTGGCTGCGGCTCGTGCCGACTGAGTCGCTGGAAATCGACTTCAACGACAAGCCGACCCAGGAGCAGTTTCGGATTTGGCTAACGGATCCCAGGGCAACAGGAAACCGTCGTTCGGGATTTTCTTTTTCCAACGACCGCACGTCGCCTGACTTCAAAGTGCCTCGCGTCGTACACGGGGCAGAAGAGGACTACCGGAGAACTCAGGTTACGGAAGACGGTAGGGTCACGTTCGCGGTCAACGATCACGGCCTGCGCCGTCTGGAAATCGAAAACCCATATTTCGAGCCATATGCGCTTGTCGAGTACCCCGTGTCAGTCTTTCGTCTGATGGCCGCGATCTTGGGAAGACACGGCGAAGGGCATACGGACCTCCGGGTCGTCGCGGGTTTGGCTATCAGCGGTATTCGAGGCTGGTCGCTGTCGCCGGGCTCGCCGCGAGAGCCAGCTCGATTATGGGGAGGACCAAAAGCTCTCGAATATGAAGTGCTGGAGATAGATCCTTCCCGGCTCGTATTCACGGCGGATGAGATCAAGCAGAACCCCGACCGGTGCGGCCTGCTCGTCATTCGCCGCATCTATGGGGAGTTCGGCTTTGACAGCAACGCAATCCCGCCCGAATTCGACCAGCAACAGGGGCGCTTGCTTTTGGGATGAAGAAAGCCCTGGGCCGCCACCCAGCATAGTCTAATAGCCCTCGCTACTGACCGAAGGTGAAGGCGTAGGCGGCCACGCCACGGCCGTGAACCTGCAGCACCACCTCGTGTTCGGCATAGGGACCGCTCCACAGGTTGAAGAGATCGTGTCGGTCGATGGTTATGGTCTTGGACGCGCGGCCGTCCACCTCCACGTCCGCGGTTCGCGGCGGGGTGCCGGGTTCCAGGCCCAGCACCAGGTTCACCTCGCCGGCGAGCGCGTGGTAGCTGATCGCGCCTTCGGCTCCGGCTAGCACCTGTCGCTCCCCGTCGACCAGGCGCCAGGTGCCGACCAGTGCATAGTGGTTCAGCGGCAGCGCAGCCGGCGCAATATAGCGGTGAACCCCGCCATCTGGTTCGTCCCGCCCATTGGCCAGCGCCGACCAGCCGCGCCCACCCAGGTAGGTTTCGGGCGAGCGTTCGAGCGCGGGCGACGAGGTGGGTCCACCACCGCCGATGGTCGGGCCATTGGGCCGGGTTCCCATCTCGGACAGCAAGCTGCGAATGGCGAGGTCGGTTGCTTCGTAGTCGCCCTCGCCGAAGTGCATGTAGCGGATAATGCCATCGGCGTCGATGAGGTACTTGGCCGGCCAGTAGCGGTTGCCAAAGGCATTCCAGGTGGCGTACTCGTTGTCCTGCGCGATGGGATAGGTCAATCCGTGGCGCTGGATGGCGGCGGCCACGTTCGGCGGGCTCTTTTCGAACACGAACTCAGGCGTGTGGATGCCGACCAGCACGAAGGGCATGTTCTGGTAACGCGTCCAGTACGCCTTCATATAGGGCAGGGTGCGAACGCAGTTGATACAGCTGTAGGTCCAGAAATCCACCAGCACCACCTTGCCGCGCAACGAAGCCAGGGTCAGCGGTGCGGAGTTGTACCAGGGGCCAAGGCCAATGAACTCCTGCGCTGGCCCCACCCGCGGCAACGGGGGTGGCGTTGGCGTTGACCGGGCTCCGGTGGTGTCGCTGCCCTGGCTGGCGTGCGCGCGCGCCGGCAAAGACAGGCTCTTGCCCACGAGTCTGTCCTCCAGTGAGCTGGCCAGCGAACCGAATGAGGTGTGTTCGGCCAGCCATGTCTGTCCGCTGGTCAGCCAGTCGTAGCGCAACGCTAGCGCCGATAGTACGAGCAATCCCCCGGCCACGCGTTTGATCACTCCACTGTGGCGATTGAGGGCGCGGGCGGACCGTAGAGCATGCTGGCCGCCGTAGGCCACCAGCAGCAGCGGCGTCGCGGTGCCGACGGCGTAGGCAGCCAGGGCTGAGAACGCGCGCGGGCCCGGCTGATCGCGCACGAGCGCCAGCGCGAATCCCAGGGCAGGCCCTGCGCAAGGAACCCAGACCATGCCCAGAGTCAGTCCCACGATAAGCGCCGCGAGCAGGGATTCACCACCCAGCCCGGCGCTGGCGTTGTGCTGGACGTTGCTTCCGAGTTGCTGGATGCGGGTAGCGACTCGACCCGCCAGCAGCACCGCCACCGTTCCCAGCAGGGCGGCTGGCCCCATGGCGACCCATCCGTGCGCCATGAAGAACAGCGCGCCGACCACCGCCACCGCGATGTGCAGGCGCGCGTCGGTGCTTAGAAAACACACGCCAAACAACAGCAGCACATAGGTGCTGGCGATGCGGATGAGATCGGCCGCCGCCACGAAACGCGCCAGCGCCACCTGGAGCACGAAGGTGAAGATCACGAAACTGGCCGCCATGCCGGCCACGATGACCAGGGGCCGGATGCGGCGCTGTCCTGCCAGGCTGACCCCAAGCACCAGCGGCACCAGCGGCAGGATGCAGGGCAGGAGTATGGTGAGAACTCCGGCCAGGAACAGAGTTGCGTAAAGCTTCACAGTCAGCCCTCTCCGCTGCCTTATATTTGGATGCCTGCCCGCTCTGCACGTCACAGCGGGCAGGGCAGGGATAGGGCACTAAACTAAATGACCGCGCCGTCGGGGAGGATGCCGTCCTTGGGAACGACCACGATCCCTTCGCGGATGAAGTAGCCGTCGCCGTCCTTCTCTTTGATCCTCGCTTGGTTGACGATGCGCACGCCGCGGCCGATGCGGGCGTTCTTGTCGATGATGGCCCCCTCGACGATCGAATCTGAGCCGACGCCGACTGGCGGTATGCCTCGCGCCTCTGTGGCGCGTATCTCATCCAATGTCTCGTAACTGTCGGCGCCGATGAGCAGACTGTTGCGGATGCGCACATTCCTGCCGATGCGGCTGCGGATGCCGATGACGGCACGGTCGATATCCGCGCCCTGCAAGATACAGCCCTCGGAGATGAGCGCATTGTGAATGGTGCATTGATCCAGCTTCGAAGCAGGCAGGAAGCGCGGGTTGGTGAACACTGGCCGGGCAGCGTCGTAGAAATCGAAGGGCGGAATCGGCTGGCACAGAGCCAGATTGGCCCTGAAGTACGATGGAATCGTCCCGACATCCTCCCAGTAGCCACGATAGACGTACGCCTGCACGCGCTGGTCGGGGACTGCATGGGGGATGACGTGGCGGCCGAAGTCAACCAGCTTCGGGTCCGAGACAGCCTTTTCCAGGATCTCCCGTCGAAAGATATAGATGCCCATTGAGGCCAGGTACCCGCGACCGTGTCCTGGTATGTCGGAAACCAAGCCCGGCAGTCGTTCGCGCGGCGGCTTCTCGTCGAAGAGAACGATGCGGCCGCTTGCATCCATCCTCAGAATGCCGAGTTCGCTGGCCTGCTCTTCCGCCACAGGGATCACCGCCACGGTGGCATCGGCGCCGCTCTCGCGATGGGTGCGCAGCATTTGCCGGAAGTCCATGCTGTACAGTTGGTCTCCCGACAGCACCATCAGGTCGCGCGCGGATCTCCGATGCATGTGGCGCAGGCCCTGGCGCACGGCATCGGCCGTGCCCTGAAACCAGTCACCCCCCTCCTCGGTCTGCTCGGCGGCCAGCACGGTCACGAAGCCCGAAGAGAACACGTCGAATTTGTAGGTCATCGCGATATGCGTGTTCAGGCTCTCCGAGTTGAATTGCGTGAGCACGAAGATGTGTCGCAGCCCGGCGTTCAGACAGTTGCTGATGGGGATGTCGATGAGGCGATACTTGCCGCCGATGGGAACAGCCGGTTTCGAGCGCTTGAGAGTGAGGGGAAACAGGCGCGTTCCGCGTCCGCCCCCCAGGATGATTGCCAGCAGGTTGTCCATGGCCGCCCTGTTTACCTCAGAATCTCACGGCACGCAGCGTCCCCCGACGCGGTCGAGGCGCATTCAGCCGCGCAGCGGGACCACCAGCACCGGGCAAGGAGACTTGTGCAGCACCCTTTCGGTCACGCTGCCCAGAACCGCATGGGCCAAGCCGCCGTGACCGTGGGTGCCCATCACGATGAGATCCGCGGCGACCTCGCGTGCCCGTCTGACGATCTCTGCGTGCGGGCTGCCCTCCCTGCTTTGGGTGTCACAGGGTATTCCGGCCGCCCGAACCCGCTGGGCGTCTTCGGTCAATCGCGCTTCTACCCGCTTTGACAAGTCGGGCATCAAGACCGAGAAAGGCACGACCTCTACCGGTGGCGGCAACAAAGCAACCGTCGCGGTGACGTGCAGAAGTTCGATGCCAGCATCGAATGCCCGCGCCAGGACCACCGCCGCCTGCACAGCCTCACCCGCAGCGTCCGAAAAATCGGTCGGCACCAAGATGCGTCGGATCTTCGCGTTTTCCATGACTGCCCCCTTTCGTTCGCCCCAAGAACAAATGTACCGCAGCCAAGCGCGCTTGCTGTGCAAAAGGGCGTGCGCATGGGTAATCGCGGAGACAAGCTCAACCCGGGGATCAGAAGTGAGTCCGCGGAGGTAATCGATGTCCTTGCTTGATTCGTTGAAGCGCTTCACCACCGTCGTTGCCGACACAGGCGACATTGACGCAATTGCCCAGCACAAGCCCCAGGACGCGACCACGAATCCGTCGCTGTTGCTCAAGGCCGCACAGGACAAAAGATACCGTCCGCTCGTCGAAGAGGCCTTGCGCCACGCGGCCCGCGCGGGCCGCGACCACGCACAGCAAACCAGCCTTTTCATGGACAAGTTGTTCGTGAACTTCGGCTGCGAGATCCTCAAGATCATTCCCGGTCGCGTGTCCACCGAGGTGGATGCCCGCCTGAGCTTCGACACCGTGGGCAGCATCGCCAAGGCGCGTGAAATCATCGGCCTGTATCACGAGGCGGGCGTGGCGCGCGAGCGCGTACTCATAAAGCTGGGTACGACCTGGGAAGGCATCCGTGCGGCCGAGCAGCTGGAGAAAGAACGCATCCACTGCAACATGACCCTGCTCTTCAGTTTTGCCCAGGCCGTGGCCTGCGCCGAGGCCAAGGTGACGTTGATATCGCCGTTCGTAGGCCGCATCTATGACTGGCACAAGAAGGCGAGGAACGTGACTGACATCCCGCGCGCGGAGGATCCGGGCGTGGCCTCGGTCGTGCACATCTACAATTACTACAAGAAATTCGACTATGCGACGCAGGTGATGGGCGCGAGCTTTCGCAAGGTCGAGCAAATCATCGATTTAGCTGGATCGGATCTGCTGACCATCAGTCCCGACCTGCTCGCGCAACTCGCCGGGCGCGAGGGCGAGGTTGCGCGCTCTCTCGACCCGGTTCGCGCCAAGAGTCTCGACATTGCGCCGGTTCATCTCGACGAGAAGGCCTATCGCTGGATGCACAACGAGGACGCGATGGCCGTGGAAAAGCTGAGCGAGGGCATCCGCTTGTTCAACGCCGACGCGCGCAAACTGGAAGCCTACGCTCAGGGCGAGGTGGCTAAAGGGTCGGCGGCCGGGAGTTGATTCCAGGCGCATCGGAGTCCAGACAATCGCCCCGCATAGTGGCGGAGCGTTGCCTGCGGCCCACCCGAACCCGCCCCAGTACCCACCCAGGCAGTCACTCCGCCACGATGCCGAGGCCCGACCCCCTCCCGACGGCACTCTTCTCCCCTACGCCACCCACGCCGCCCGTCCGGAACCCTGGTCTGCCCGCGCCACCACACAAATACCACCCAACGCAGACCCCCCTGTACCCAGTGCCTCCTCCCACCCGCAGTCAATACAAACGGCGTGCCACCGCAAGCAAGGGGGAAGCGTACGCGATTCGACGTACGGACAAGAGCCGGCGTTACGGGGTGGTAATGTCCCGTCGTCAGCGCGGCACTGAAGGGAGACATGGTCACACTGTCTGCAAGAGCGCGCGACCGATCATAGTGGCCGAAACGATGGATGCTGGCGAGAGCAGGCGGGCAGAGGTCAGCACCGTCTGGGCCGGCACGGTCATTGCTTTCAGTCGACACGGGATTTGAAGTAGAGGAGAAACGCAGATGGACTTTTCAATGAGTAGATCGGATGGCGTGGCTACTCTTCGCATCAAGGGCGAGTTGGACGCGGTCACCATTCCGGATCTCCGCCCGTCGGTCGACGCCTTGGTCGCTGAGCGGCAACCTCGCGTCGTCGTCGACGCGTCTGACTTGCGGCTCATCGACAGTATGGGCGTGGGTACGTTGGTGCGCCTGTACAAGAAGGCCAAGGAGTACGGCGGCGTTGTGACCGTCTGCGGTTTGCACGATCAGCCACTGTCGATCTTCAAGCTCCTGCGCCTGGATCGGGTTCTGCTGGCGTGATGCCTCTGCCCGGGGGCTTTCTGATCGCGCCTCGGGATCTGTCGCCTGCTTCTCGGTAAGAAGCGCACGAAGTTGTCCCGCGGCATAAGATGTACGCGGCCCAGGGGATTCACCCGGCCCGCTCTGTTACAGTTCCGCTCCGCAGGTGGATCAAGAATCGCGCTCGTGATATGGAATAGCCGACCGCGATCCGGGGTGGCGCTTGAGGGGAGGCAAGACACTTATTGGCAAGTTGATGGCCATAGCCGAGACAGCCCTGGCAGGTTCAATGCTCCCGCAGCCGCTGCGGTTCGGCTTCGACTGCGAGGACATGGCCCGCGGCGAGGGGGGCGTGTAGTGGCACAGAACACCCGCCTCGCGCGGGTCGCGGATGGCTGCGCCCTGCTCACGGCTGCTATCGGGCTGTTTTCACTCGCCGGTTGGGTGTTCGACATCGACTCGCTCAAGCGGGTGCTACCGGGCCTCGCCGCGATGAAGTTCAACACCGCCCTCAGCTTCGTGCTTGCCGGAGCGGGGCTCTGGGGACGCCAGCGGCCATCTGTGAGGCTCGCGCTCGGGGCGCTCGTGGCATTGCTCGGCGCTCTGTCGCTCGGTGAGTACCTCGCCGGGCTAAACCTCGGAATCGACCAGCTATTCGTCCGCGACATCGTTGCTCCGTCGGAGGAGGCGTTTCCACCCGGACGGATGGCGCCCTCCACTGCACTTTGCTTTCTGTCGCTCGGCGTTGCGCTGACGGGAAGCGGCGGTGCCCAGCGCCAGCGGGCTCCCCACGCGACCAGGCGTATCGGCCCCGCCGTCGAGTTGCTCGCGCTGGTCGCCACTGTCATCGCTGGCTTGTCGTTGATCGCCTTTCCCACCGGGGCTGTCTACCTGCGCCAGTGGCCGGGCTTTGTCAGCATGGCTCTGCCCACGGCTGTTGCGTTCGTGGTGCTTGGGGTGGGCATCCTCTGCGCTGCCGAGGGGATGGTTGTGAGGAGCGTGGGTCTGCGAGGCACAGGTGGCGTGCTGTGGGTCGGCTTTGGCGTGCTCATACTATTGCTGGCAACCGTCGGCATCGTGTTCGCGGTCAACCTTCAAACGCTTGCCGATGACCTCCACTCCCAGGCGAACGTCGCGCGTCCTCGCAGAGAGGCAACCCTCGAACTGGAGAACGGGGTCTTGGGCTATGGCCAAGCCATTCATCCGGCTATGGCTGGCGACACGCAAGCCCGGCAGACTGCATCAGAAGAGGCCCTCGAGATCGACCGCCACCTCGCCGAGTACCAAGCGCTCGTCACCACCGACCACCAGCGAGACTTGGCCGCGCGCTTCGCAGCCGAGTGGCGGGACGTTCACGCGCTGGGCGCGGCGCTGCTGGAGGCCGGCAGCCAGGCGAGCCCGGAGGACCAGGCGCATTTTGCCG
>Ga0181539_1000837_pt1 | contig 36496 bp, 29 predicted proteins | sample PEATcosm2014_Bin_46_FD_119767 | JGI IMG/M metagenome (GOLD analysis project Ga0181539, IMG submission 119767) | Peatland microbial communities from MTU Mesocosm Facility, Houghton, MI, USA - PEATcosm2014_Bin23_60_metaG | ecosystem: Environmental > Terrestrial > Soil > Wetlands > Peat | place... | reverse complement strand
CTCGGCGACGACCACCGAGAAGGTCGCCCCGGCACCCGTCGTGGCTGGCGGGCTCGTCGTGAAGGCGAGCTGGGTGGGAACGCTCGCCCCGACGGTGAAAGCGCTGCTTGTCGCCGAGGTGAGCGAGCCGTCGGTCGCTTGGAGCGTGTATGTCCCAGTCGCCTTGATCACACAGTTCGAGAAGGTGAACACGCCGAGGTTCTCGATCCCCGCACACGTCTGGCCGCCCGGCGAAACCGTCAGGGTGGCCGCGGACAGGTCGTCCTGGACCACGTTGCCGCTGGAATCCTCGATCGCGACCATCGGCCAAGGTGAGATCGCCGATCCTGCGGCGATGCCGGAGCTGGCGGGTTGCTCGACAAAGGCCAGCTTGGCTGCCGTCGTGCCGACAGCGATCGTGGGCACTGCCGGATCATCGACGACGGTCGTGATCGAGTAAGCAGTTCCCTTGTAGCTGACCGTGATGGTGATTTGCTGGGCAGCGTTGGCGACACACGTGCCCGTGAATGACTGTCCGTTCCAGTACGCGATCAGCGCGATCGTCGCGGAGTAGTTGGTACTCGGAAGGACGGACCGCATCGCAGACGGCAGCAGTTGGGTCTGTTCAGTCGACTCGTCACTGCACGTGCCCCAGAACGTGGCCGACTGCTGATCGAGAGTGGTGGTTGCCTCCTCGGCCGCGCTCCTGAGCGCAGTGTCGACGGTGGCGGTGACTCGGTAATCGGCAGATCCCCAGATCGATGTGCTGAAACCAAGCAGGATAGAGAGAGACGCGACTCCAATTACGACAAGAGCGATCAAAACCTCGATGAGCGTGTCGCCCGACTCCGAATGGCACGATGCTTCCAATTCGTCACGGTGCCCGTCGCTCGGGGTCAAGAAGGGGAGCAAGCGTCTCATGGGGCGAGATATCCGTTGCCCAGGCGCGCCGCTCGACTTCGGGAAACGATCATACGGAACGTCTCCGGCACGATCCTTCCGGAGTTCCCGGTTGTCAGACCGCGACAGCCATTATCCACTGCGATGGAACCACCATCACCGTTCGGACGCGAAGGTGTTCCCGAGCTCACCATGGCAGGAGCACTCCCAGGAACATCGCCTCGAGGCCGGCGCCTTGAAGCGTCACGGTGAGCGATGTCGGAGCTGATGCCTCGAGCATCACTGTGCCCGTCTTGTCCGAGTTCACCGACGATGAGCACGTCACGGACATCGTGCCGACTCCCGTCAGGCCGCTGTTACACGAGTTGCCGTACAGCGATGTCGGGCTGTTGGGCAGCAGGGTCAGGACCTGGTTGGACGTCCACGTCATGGACTCGCCGGCATCAGTCGTCTCGGCATCTCCCGTCACGAGCTCCCAGTTCGACGCGGGATGGCCGTTCTGATCCAGCAGCTTGATGTTCGTGATGTAGACATACGAAAGAGCGCCCTGCGCGTTCCCAGTTCCCGAGTTGGGATCCTGATAGAGCGCCGGGTCCCCGGGGATGCCCGTGTAGAAGCCGTTATTGCCCAAGTAGGCCTCGCTCGACGACGACGCGTACGTCGGGATCTGCCACGGGACGACCCACCCGACAGACGATGACGTGCTCACGCAGAACGACAATGTGAACGGGGTGTTGGGGACCGCCTCCGTCATCGTCTGGCAGTTGGTCGGCGCCGGAGTGCGCGGCGAACCCGACGGGTTCGGGTCCACGTTGTATCCGCCGTTGTAGCTCGCCCCGTTGTAGCCGGAGAAGTTCGCGAAGCACAGAGTGGACGCGTACGAGCCCGTCCCAGGAGTCGCGAAGCCACACGTCGTCGTCGGAGTGACGACGCCTGTGAACTGGCCCGACGAAGTACCTGCACGGGGGACAGCCGTGAGCGAGTACGCGTAGTTACTTCCAGGCTCTGTGATCGAAAACGTGACGCCCGTCACTCCTACCGCGGTCGCCCAGCCGGTCGACGGGCTACCGGAGTAGCCGGAGACGGTTGTGATCGTCGGCACCGGCTGGCTGGTCGGAATATCGCTGGAGATCGTCGTGCTGCTTGTCGGGTTCTGGGAAGCCCCCGTCGCGCAGTACTCGCGCACCAGAGCGGACGTCGTGCCCTTATTGATCTCGACGTACGAGACCACAGTCTGGTACAGCGTGGTCTGCTGGTTGTAGCCCCACCGAAGTCCGAGTAGCTGCGTCGTCCCGGTGGTGGTCGGTCCGCACTGGACCGCGGGACTCGTCGTGAGGCTCACCGCGCTCATGACGTCCGTCCCGTAGACGGCTGACACGGTCTGGGCGTCAGCCGTATCCGAGATGCTCGCCGCGGTCTGGTGCTGTTCTGAGAGAATCGCGAGAAGCGACAGGGCAAGCGCCCCAACGATGACCGGGATGATCATGCAGACGATCAGCAGCTCGATGAGCGTGAATCCGTCATCGGCGCGCGCCGTCGCGACCCGGACGTGCCGACGGCGCGGACTCATGATCAGGCCACTCCCCAAGCCTGCGGACGCCACACTTCGCCTGGCCACAAGTACCGCTCCGTTATGCCCGGTATGGGGTCGCCCGTAACCGTGACGTCCGGCTATCCACCCTCGTGCCATCGCACTCGGCTTCGCCGGTCCATCGGGCTTGGCATCATCGATCACGACGACCGTCCCGTCTTGCCGCTTGAGCGAGCTGACCAACTCGCTGATTCATTGTAGTTATTCTACCCTGCAATACCAAATCTTGTCATTGGGCATGACGCGAGGACCCAGAGCACTGATAGGAGTGATTTTCGACCCGAACGTGCACTGCGCAATCGTTCGACCGCGGGGCTCTTGCTCGCGATCAGGCCCTTGAACTGGCTTTTGCTCACCGCGCGAGCGACGGCGTCGTCACATTCATTGTCACGAGCCCGTCAGAACGTCTGTCGTTCCGTGCTACGCCCTTGTCAAAGTGCAGTGCGGAAATAGAAGTTGATCTACCGCACAATCAATCTAGTGCAATTGCACCATTTGACACGCAGATACGTCAGAAGGATGACGAAAAAGCGTCAACCGAGAACCAGCCAATCTTGGCCGCAGCGACATGTCGTCAACTCCCTGGCGGGCACGCGAGAATCTCGCGGCACCCGCGGCTGATCCGGTTCGAGCTTTCGGAAACGGTCGAGGTTCTCTGCCGCGCTCGAGCCATCCCGCTCGACTTACTGGCAATGCGCTACACGGCGATCGCGGCCGCCTCAAAGCATCACGATCCCGCTCCATGTGGCACACATCGGGTCCGAGCAACAACTGCCGATGCGCCGTTCCGCTCGACGGGCAGGATGCGACCCAGTCTGATCGGCCCTATATTCCGGGTCATGCACGCTTGGAACGACGACGTCGAGCGCCTCGCGGATGCGGTGCTCGACTACGCCAGGAGTCGCTTGCAACTCGACCCTCTTCCCCTCGACAACACGCGGCCGTTCGCCGAGCTAGAGAAGGGGGCGGGTGCGACGATCACCGCCGAGGGTATCGGCGGCGAGGAGGCATTGCGGATCTTTGCCAACGAGTTGGCTCCGGCGTGCATCACGTCGAGCCACCCCCGTTTCCTCGCCTTCATCCCCTGTGCGCCCACCCAGGCGTCGATGCTGTTCGATCTCGTCGTCGGAGCGTCCTCGATGTGCGGAAGCAACTGGCTCGAGGCAGCCGGCGCCGTCTACGCGGAGAACCAGGCCCTGCGGTGGATCGCGGATCTCGCCAACTTCCCGGCGGGCGCCGGCGGCACGTTCGTGCAGGGTGGGACCATCGCGAACATCTCCGCGCTCGTCACGGCGCGTCACGCCGTGAGGGATCGGATCGGAACAGATCGCTCCGGATCCCGCCGGTGGGCGGTCGCGGTGAGTCCCGACGCCCACTCGTCCCTCGACGAGGCAGCCGTCGTGATGGATATCGACCTTCTCGTCGTCGATGTCGACAGCGAGAGAAGACTGCGCGGAGACGCGCTCGCTCAGGCGCTCGACGCGGTCGAAGCCCGTGGTGAGCAGAGAGTGTTCGCGGTCGTCGCTTCAGCGGGTACGACGAATCTCGGCGTCATCGACGACCTTCGGTCCGTCGGCGCCGTCGCCGCGGAACGCGGGATCTGGTTCCACGTCGACGGCGCGTATGGTGCCGCCGCCCTCGCGGCGCCGAGCGCGCGCCCACTCTTCGCGGGGATCGAGCTCGCCGACTCGTTCATCGTCGATCCGCACAAGTGGCTCTTCGCTCCGTTCGACTGCGCCGCGCTCGTCTACCGCGAACCGAAGCTCGCGAGGTTGACGCACGCCCAGCACGCGAGCTACCTCGAACCACTCGAACAGTCCGGAGAGTGGAACCCGTCCGACTATGCGATCCACCTGACACGGCGGGCCCGGGGTCTCCCGTTCTGGTTCTCGCTCGCGGTGTACGGAACCGATGCCTACTCCCAGGCGATCGAGCGCACGCTTGAAGTCGCGCGCTACACGGCGAAGGCCGTCCACAACCGCGACTACCTGACCCTCGTGCGTGAGCCTGATCTGAGCGTCGTGTGCTTCAAGCGAACCGGCTGGGCAAGAGACGACTACTACCAGTGGTCCTGTGCGCTACGCGACGGCGGCATCGCCTTCGTCACCCCGACGACCCATCTCGGCGAGGTCATCGCCCGCGTGGCGATCGTCAATCCGCGGACGAGCGAGTCCGACATCGACGTTGTCCTCGACTCGATGGCGTAACCCGCGATGACGCCGGAACGAGACGTGCCGCCGGGGCTCGCGGAGCAGCTCAGCGGGCCCTCGTTCCAAGGTGTCGCGACTTTCGCCCAGCGACCGCTTCTCACCGAGCCCGGAGAACTCGACGCGTGGAAGCCGGACGTCGCGATCGTCGGTGCCCCGTGGGATGACTCGACGACGAATCGACCGGGCGCCCGTTTCGGCCCGCGGGCGTTGCGGGCGCTCGCCTACAACCCCGGCACGTTCCACCTCGACTTCGGGATCGAGATCTTCGATGAGCTCGATGTCGTCGACTTCGGTGACGCGATCTGCTCGCACGGGCTCGTCGAAGCCTCGCATGCCGCGATACGCGCACGAGTCGCCCAGGTCGCTGAGCGCGGCATCTTTCCCGTCATCCTCGGAGGCGACCACTCGATCACCTGGCCGGCGGCGACGGCGGTGGCGACGGCGGTCGGCTGGGGCCAGATCGGGATCGTCCATTTCGACGCGCACGCCGACACCGCCGATTCCCTCCAGGGCAACCTCGCGAGCCACGGCACGCCGATGCGGCGCCTCATCGAATCGGGGGCAGTTCCGGGACGGAACTTCGTCCAGGTCGGGCTGCGGGGGCTACTGGCCCGACGCGGCGACGTTCGCCTGGATGCGCGCCCAGGGCATGCGCTACCACTTCATGCAGGAGATCTGGGAGCGGGGGCTCCCGGCGGTGCTCGAGGTGGCCGTCGCAGAGGCACTCGAGAACTGCGACGCGATCTACCTCTCGGTCGACATCGACGTCCTCGACCCGGCGTTCGCTCCCGGGACCGGAACACCCGAGCCGGGTGGGATGGCCCCGGTCGACCTCCTGCGCGCGGTGCGGCGGCTCGCCGTCGACACGCCGCTCGTCGCCGCCGACGTCGTCGAGGTCGCCCCTGCTTACGACTGCGCCGACGTGACGGTGAACAACGCCCACCGGGTCGTCCTCGAGGTACTCGCCGGGCTTGCCGTGCGCCGGGGGGCGGCGGCGACGACGATCTGACGGCTCCCGCGCGCATCCCGCCGTCAGCGCGTCCCTCGGCGGGGACGCAGCCGAGCCGCCGTCAGTCCTCCGGTCGCGGGTGGACGCCCGCCTGGACTTCGGGAAGCGTGGCGATCCGGCGCGCCAGGTTGACGGCGTGGTCGCCGAGCCGCTCGTAGAAGCGGGCGACGAGCGTCACCTCGGTCGTGACCGGGTTCGCCATCTCCGACGCGCCGATCTCGTGGGTGAGCCGTTCGTGGAGGATGTCGAGCTCCTCGTCCGCTTGGTCGAGCGCGACGGCGCGGCTCGTCCGGTCGGCGTAGGCGTCGGCCGCAGTGCTCCACATTTCCAGGGCCACCTCGCTCATGCGCTGGACGAGGCCACGGCTCACCGGGGTCATCTCCGCCCCGAGGCTGCGTACCGCCCGCTGGGCGATGTGCTCGGCGAGGTCGGCGCTGCGCTCAAGCTCCGGAACGATGAGCAGGACGCTGACGAAGTGGCGCAGCTCGTCGGTCGATGCCGATCCCGAATCAATCTGCTTCCAGATGATGTCGTCGACCTCGCTCGTCAGCTCGTCGATTGTCCGGTCGGCGTCGACGATCGCCTGCCCGGTCTCGGGCTCGAGGGCGAGGAGCGAATCCGTCGCCCCGGCGAGTGCCTCCCGGACCAGCGCGAAGAGCTGGGCGATCCGCTGGTCGACGAGGAGGAGAGGGTTGGGGTTGTCGGCCATGGCTCTCTGCCACCCTATCTACCACCGGAGCAAAATTCGCGAATCGTTCGCGTTCCGTTCACCTGAATGTCACCTGGAAGTCAGATTCCAGCGACATTGTCTGGTTTCGATGTCGTCGGCGCGGGTACCCGGGAAACGATGATCGATCCGAATCTCGCCGTACGGGCCGTCGGCTCCCCGACCGTGAGCGACCTGCTCAACGAGGCGCCTCGCAGCCGGTTCCACCGTCGGGCCGTCGTCATCTCCGGCGCTGGCTTTTTCACCGACGCCTACGACCTGTTCGTCATCAGCACCGTCGCCGCGCTCGTCACGAAGCAGTGGAATCTGTCGACGACGCAGACGAGCTGGGTGACGGGTTCCGCCATCCTCGCGGCCTTCGTCGGGGCGATCGTCTTCGGGCGTCTCGCCGACATCATCGGACGCAAGCGCATCTATGTGATCGTGGCGTTGATCATGATCGCCGGAGCGCTGGCGAGCGCAGTCGCGCCGAACTTCGTCTGGCTGGTTGTCGCCCGGTTCGTGCTCGGACTCGGCATCGGCGGCGACTACCCTGTGTCGGCGGTGCTCATGAGCGAGTACTCGAACCGGGCCGACCGCGGAAGGTTTGTCGGGCTCGTCTTCTCGATGCAGGCGCTCGGCCTCATCGTCGGCCCACTCGTCGCCTTGATCCTCCTCGTCTCCGGCGTCGGACACGACCTCACGTGGCGACTGCTCCTCGCCTTCGGCGCCCTTCCGGCGGCCGCGGTGATCTACCTGCGATCGAGGATGCCCGAGTCGCCCCGATTCCGCGCTCGCGTCCGCGGCGAGTCGACCGAGGCGGCGCTCGACGCCGCGTCGTTCTCGGAAGGCGCGGTCGCGGCGGCGGAAACGGCACCCGAGGGCATCCGGCGCATCTCTCTCCGCCAGTTCCTCACGCAGAGCCGGATGCTCGCCTTGCTCGTGGCAACGGCAGGCACCTGGTTCCTTTTCGACTACGCGTACTACGGCAACACGTTGTCGCTGCCGGCGATCCTGAAAGACGTCGACCCGGGCGCAACACTCGTCACGAAGCTCGTCTGGACCCTCGGCATCTTCGTCGTCTTCGCGCTGCCCGGTTACGCCTTGGCGGTCGCGCGCATGGACCGGATCGGTCACCGTCGGCTCCAGCACATCGGTTTCGCGGTCATCGCGGTCACCTTTCTCGTCCTCGGGGCGGTCCACGAGCTCACCACCGCGGTCGCTCCATTTCTCGCCGTGTTCGGCCTCAGCTACTTCTTCATCGAATTCGGCCCGAACACGACGACCTTCGTGCTCCCCTCCGAGGTCTTCCCCGTCTCGATGCGAACTACCGGACACGGGATCGCGGCGGGCATCGGGAAGCTCGGCGCGTTCGTCGGGGTCTTCCTCGTGCCGCAGCTCGAGTTGCACATCGGGCTGCGCGGGATGCTCCTCGTGGCGGGTACCGCCGCGACCGCGGGGTTCCTCCTCACCTTCGTCCTGCCGGAACCGGCGCGCCGCTCCCTCGAAGCGGTCTCGGGAGAGGATGAGACTGACGGTGTCCCGGTCTTGGCTCGCGTGCTTTACGACGACGACACGCGGCGCGCACATGCACGCGGCGAGCTCGCGGCCGAGACCTGAACGACCTCCTCCAGGCGAATCGATCAGGCTGGCGACGTGCCTGGATGACATCGAACCATCGGCGTCGACGACGTCAACCGCCCGACACGTCAGGCGCTTGATTCCCTGGGGCCAGGTAGCGGACCGGTAGTGTGACGATGGCCAACCCTGCAACCGGTCAGTGCCGTCTGCGCTGTTGGCGGTCATGCCTCAAAGCGTGTGCCGGGTGCCCTCGGTCGCTCACGAGCGGCGATCGGGAACGATCGGAGCGGGAACGCCATGACGGTTCGAGTCGTCACCGACAGCTCCGCGGACCTCGATCGCGCCGTCGCCGACGAACATGCGATCGAGGTCGTCCCGCTGAAGGTCCGCTTCGGCGAGGAGGAGTTCACCGACGGGGTCGATCTCAGCCCGGCGGAATTTTGGAAGCGCCTGCGGGCAACCGACATCCTTCCCCACACCACGTCGCCCTCACCGGGCGATTTCGGGCAGGCCTTTTCGAGACTGGATGCCGAAGGGGCGAGTGGCATCGTCTGTGTGACGCTTTCCTCCAAGGTGTCGGCCACCCACCAGTCCGCCCGTCTGGCCGCCGAGCGGTTCAACGGACACTGCCGCGTCACGCTCGTCGACTCGTTGTCAGTGTCGGCGGGGCTCGGCAATCTCTGCCGCGCCGCCGCTGAGCGCGCGGAAGCCGGCGAGGACCTCGAAACGGTCGTCGCCGAGACCGAACGACTCAGGGATTCCATCGCCTACTACGGCGCGGTCGAGACGCTCGAGTTTCTGCGACGCGGCGGAAGGATCGGTGCCGCACGCGCCCTTCTCGGCTCGGCCCTGTCCATCCGCCCCCTCCTCCGCTTCGAGCAGGGATCCGTGGAGGTCGCCGGGAAGGTCCGAACCCGACAGCGATCGCTCGAGTGGATCGTGGAATGCGTCGCCGCGGACAGCCCGGTCGAGAGCGTCACCGCCATCCACGCCGACGCGGCCGACATCGACGTGCTCCACGAGATGCTCGCCTCCCAGGTGTCCGGGCAGGAAGTCGTCGTCTCGCTGATGGGGCCGGTGATGGGCTCCCACCTCGGACCCGGCGGCGTGGGAGCCATCTACTTCAAGACGACCAGACCGGACTGACCGCCCGCGCCGTCCTCGCTCGGGAATCGGCGTCCCTACGGCACCGACAGTTCTGGGGGAACGGCGTCGGTGGCCCGATCTCTCACCCGTCGGCTGCGCACCCGCTGGTGCCGACACCGGGCCGGCTATGACGAACGACCGAGTTCCGCCATGGCCGCCCGGACCCGGAACGTGGCCGGGGGCAGCTCGCCGTCGGCGCGCGCTTTCGCCAGCAGATCGCCCCACCAGGCGAGATCGTCGAGCATGACCGTCATGGCCACCTCGGACATCGGGTCGATCGGCGCGTGCTTGCCGTCAAAAGCGGTCGCGACCTTGGCGATAAGGACGGTGTCGCGCAAAGGAACCATCTCGGATTCGATCGCGACATCCATCAGGTGCTCGACGGCCCGCACCCCGGCGGCGATCCCGATGCTGTAGCCGACGACGGCGAGCGGCTTGTGGCGCAGGGCGAAGCTCACAAACACGCTGTCGAGGGCGTTCTTCAAGGTTCCGGGGATCGAATGCAGGTATTCGGGGGTGACGACGAGCAACGCGTCGGCCTCCCTCATCTTCTGGTTCCACCGCCGCACGATGGGGTCGGAATAGGTCGGGTCGTTGATGTCGCCGATGCTGCCGGCGTGCTCCTGGAACGGGGGCAGGGGCCAGTCCCGCAGGTCGAGTACCTCGATGTCGAACGCCCCGTGGGCGCTCGCCCGCGCGAGGACCCAGGGCAGGACCAGGTCAGCCGACCGGCCGGGTCGGGTGCTTCCGACAAGGATCTTCAGGTTCAGCATGTGCACTCCATCGCATTTGTTCTCATGCTCGATTATTGATATCATCAAGCATACAGCATATACTTGATGATGTCAAGGGATGACCGGACGGGCGTGGCAACTGACCGAATGGCGGACGACGGAGACGACGGCCTCGTCGACGGCCTTCTCGGGGTGACCCAACGGGTGGAGAACGTCGTCGCCGCCGTCGCCGTACGCCACGACCTCACGCCGCAACAGGTTCGGCTGCTGCGGATGCTCGACGCCCCCGTGTCGATGCGGGCCTGCGCCGAGGACCGGTCGTGCGATCCGTCCAACGTCACCGGTCTCGTCGACCGGGCCGAGCGTCTCGGCCTCGTGGAACGCATCCCGGATCCACGCGACCGCCGTGTCCGGTTGCTCACGCTCACCCCGAAGGGTCGCCAGCTCCGCGACCTCCTGAACCGGGACATCGCGGCCGGGCTACGGGACCTGCTCAGCCTGTCGCAGGACGACATCCCCGATGCCGCACGCCTGCTCGGGGCGATGAACGCATCGACGAGCGGGCGGGCGAGCACCCCCGATCCACGCTGCTGAGGCGGCGCCTCGCCGTCCGACGAGCCGCGCCCGTCCCCCGGCGGAACGCGGGCGGTCGTGACCGTTGCGGCCCTTGGGCGGCCTGTGGGGACGGAGGGGCTCGAACCCTCACTGTGAGCGTTTTAAGCGCTCTGCCTCTGCCGGTTGGGCTACGTCCCCGTGTGCTCTTCGTTCTCGGGGGCGACGAGCGCGACGTCGCGGCGTCGGGCCCCCTCGATCGGACCGCCGACACCGTAGCGGCCGAGTCGCCGCTCCCAGAACTGGCGCTCGGTCTCGTAGGGCGCGTCGGCGAGCTCCGAGTGGGGACCGAATCGCAATGTCGCGCGCCGCGGGGTGTCGTAACGGGGCCAGCTCCCGACGAGGTCGTTCGACGGGTCGCCCGAGGCGGCGAAGGCCACCCACGACGCCTGCACCTCCTCTGAGAGGCGGAAGGCGTCCTCCCCGGTCCCCGAGAACAGCCCGATGACCGGCTCGTGGACCGTGCCGAACACGAAGGGCAGCTCGACACCGTGGCAGGCGCCGAGCGCGCCGCCGGCGAAGGGAGACGGCCAGTCGAACAGGTAGGCGTAGGTCGCCGGCGTGCGGAACCGGTGGGCGTCCGCGAGGCGGAGCTGGGGGACACGGAAGATCCAGTCGGTGACGATCGCGTCGAGCAGCTCCCGCGCCGTCACCGGCTCGCCGCGTCCGTCCCGGCTCGCCCGGTACTCGGCGATGGCGTCGCCGGCGATCGACCCGTCCGCGATCCCCGCGCCCTGCACGTATCGTCCGACGACCCCCTCGAGTTCGTCATCGGCGAGCGTCCTCCCGGTCAGGATCGCGACCGAGAAAATCTTGAACTCGTCACGGTTCGACCCGATGAGCAGGTCGACCCCCTTCGCGGACCCTGCCGCGATGGCGTCCTCGGGGTGGGACGGCAACACGCCCCCGTCGACCACCGGCTGGAACGGGACCCCGACCCCGTGGTCGACCTCGGCGTTGATCGCGCTCTGCGCGTCGACGAGCTCGCCGACCGGGACGGCGAGCAAGGCATCCCGGCTCAGCTCGGTCATCCCGAGCATGTCCGCGATCCGCTCGGCGATGCGCGCGGCGGGCGGCGGCTCGACCGCGAGGGCCGCGCCGCTCTCGGCGATGGCGCGCCGGAACAGTCCCCGCGCCGACGGCGCGGCGAGCAGGTCGCAGATCGACATCGCCCCGGCCGACTCGCCGAACACCGTGACGTTCGACGGGTCGCCGCCGAAGGCCCGGATGTTGTCCCGCACCCAGCCCAGGGCGGCGACCTGGTCGAGGAGACCCCAGTTGCCGAACCCGCCACTCTCCTCGTCGGCGAGCGCCGGGTGGGCGAGAAAACCGAGCGCGCCGAGCCGGTAGTTGAACGTGACGACGACGACGCCGCGGGCCGCGAGCCGGTCGCCCCGGTACATGACCCCCGAGCCGCTCCCGTTGCAGAAGGCCCCGCCGTGGACGAACACCATGACCGGCAGCGGCCCGCGCGCCGTCTCCGGGGTCCACACGTTGCACACGAGGCAGTCCTCGCTCTGGTCGAGCGGATCGCCCGGGAAGTAGCTGCCGAGCCCCGAGGCCGCCTGCGGCGCGATCACACCGAACGTCGAGGCGTCGCGCACTCCGCTCCACCCCGGCGCCGGCTGCGGCGCCCGGTAACGGAGGCGCCCGACCGGCGCCGCCGCGTACGGGATGCCCCGATAGGACCGGACGCCGTCGATCTCGACCCCGCGCACGTCCCCTTGGCGGGTGGAAACGACTCCTGCCGACACCTCGACCCTCCCGGCCGTGCACGCGCGACTCGCGGAGCCCGACGCTACCGGACCTGACGGGCCCTCTCACCTGGTAGTTCGCCGAATAGCTTTGACTTTTCCACGGAGTGTGGCCAAAGTTAATGAGTGTTATCGGTGAGGTTGAGGGGGTTGATCGCGCCCTTCGCCGGCGCGGTCGTCCTCGCGGGTCTTTGCGCCTCCCCGGCGGCCGCGGCGCCCGGCGCCCCGGGGGGGCCGACGAATGCCGAGATCCAGGCGGCGCGTACGAAAGCGAGCGAGCTCGCCCAGCTGATCAGCACCGACACCGAGAACGAACAGATCGCCGCCGAGCAGTTCGACCGGGCGAACATCATGGTCGGGCTCGACCTGAAACGGGTGGCGACCCTGCGCTCCCGGATCCGGGGGGAGAACCGCGCGATCGTCGCCGGGCGGCACAGGGTCCAGGCAGCGGCCATCCAGACCTACGTCGGCGGTGACATCACGTCGGCACAGTTCTCGGGCCTGCTCGCCGCCTCGCTCACCGATGCCGAGTCGCTCACCACCTACGCCGAGGTGGCGACGACCTCGCTCCACGCCGCCGTCGTCCGGCTCGACGAGGAGCGGGCGCGCCTCGTGGCGAGTGAAGCCGCCGCTCGCACCGCGGCCGCCGCCGCCCGCGCCGCGGCGCAGAGTGCCGCGGCGGCCCGCGACGCGGCGTCTGCCGCCCAGTGGTCGACCGCATCGGCGCTCAGCGCGGTCCGGGGCCGGTTGGCCACGTTGATCGAGCAGCACGCCCTCGCCATCGCCGAGGCAAAGGCCGCGGCGGCACGGGCGGCCAAGTCGGCCGTGGCGCGCAACGCGGACGCCGAGAGCGCCCTCGAGAACTTCAACCTGGCGAATGATCTCGGCGGGAGCGACCCCGCGGTCGCCGAGGCGGAGGAGGCCGAGGCGGCGTACGCGAGCGAGGTCGGCCACCCGGCGCTCGTCCCGGCGGGGTCGACCGCGGCGGGCGACCTGGCGGTCCAGACCGCGGAGGGCTACCTCGGCGTCCCCTACGTCTGGGGCGGCGCGGGGCCGACGGGGTTCGACTGCTCCGGACTCACGATGGTGGCCTGGGCGGCGGCGGGCGTCACCCTGACCCACAGCGCGTGGTACCAGTACCAGGAGACCCAGCACGTCGCCCTGTCCGACATCGAGCCGGGTGACCTGCTCTTTTACTCGTTCCCCGACGACGGCCCCGACCCGGTCACCCATGTCGCGATGTACGTCGGATCCGGCCCGTACGGGACCGAGACGATCATCCAGGCGCCCGAGACCGGCGAGACCGTCTCGTACTCGCCGATGTACTACTTCGGCTTCGTCGGGGCCGGTCAGCCCTAATGGCGGCGGCTCAGGCCCCAGCCGGCCTCAGCCAGTCGGCCTCGTAGGTCTCGCGCCGTTCGGCCCAGTCCTCCGCGGTGATGGCGTACCGGACGTGGTCCTCCCACACGCCGTCGATCTCGAGATAGCCCCGGGCGAGACCCTCCTCGACGAGCCCGAGCTTCTCGACGACGCGTCGGCTCGGCCGATTGCGCGGGATGATCGCCACCTGGACGCGGTGGAGCTCGAGCTCGTCAAAGGCGAACGCGAACACGACAACGCAGGACTCCGGCACGTAATCTCGACCGGCGTGCGCCTCGTCGATCCAGTAGCCGAGGTACGCACTCTGGGAGGCGCCCCGCTGGATCGACGAGAGGTTGATCTCGCCGACGAACGTCCTGTCGACGAAGATCCCGAAGCTGTACGCGGTGCCGAGCTGACGGTCGCGGTCGCGCATCGCGCAGCGCGCCGCGAACGAGGAGCGGTCCTCCGCGGGGTACTGACCGCCGGCACGACGCGGCTCCCAGTGAACGAGCCATTCGCGGGCCCGGGTCCGTACCTCGAGCCAGTCGCGGTAGTCCCCGACCCGCAACGGGCGCAGCGCCACACGACGACCGAGAAGTTCCTGACCGAGCGAGCGTGGACTCAGCGCGACCACGACCCCGTTCGGCGCGTTGTCGCCGACGTCATGCCGGCGGGACCCGGGAAGGCATCGGTCACGATCCCATCGTGCCAGATCCCTCGCCGACTCTCACCACCTACACTCGGCTGACGCCGGGACGTCGCGATCACCAAGACGACGGGACCGGTGCCAACGCGATGACCATTCAGCAGCACTTTCCGGACCGCGAGGACGAACTCGCCCGCCTCGTCGTGGCGCTCGAGCGGACGGCGCGCGAGCTCGACGCCCGAGCCGCGCCGCCGGCGACACGGACCCTCGACATCTGGCACGGTGGTGACCGCGAGGACCCGGATGCCGGTGGGGTCCCCGCGGGGTCCGCCGGTGGCTATCCCCCCGACGCCTCCGAGGACCGCCGCGCCTACCTCCGCTGGCTCGATCTGCACGGCGAACCGCCCGGGGTCGGTTCGCCGGGCGCCGATGCCCGCCGCACGCCGGTGACGAGGCGACCGCGACGCGGCACGCCGGAGTTCACCGTCCTCGTCACCGCGGCCGGCACGCCCACGGAGTTCTTGGAGCGCTGTGTCGGGTCGATCTTCGCCCAGTCCTTCGCCCGCTGGGAGCTCGTCATCGTTTGCGATCTCTCGGACGCATCGTCGGCGGACTGCGTCGGATCCCTGCGGCGCGTCGACCGGCGCGTCCGCGTCGTGCCGACGGGGGAAGGTTCGGGCGTCGAGCCGGTCAACGAGGCGGTCCGGGGGGCGAGAGGCGAGTTCGTCGCTCTCGTCGCGGCGCGCGACGAGCTCTCCAAGGACGCCCTGGCCGACGTCGCCGCGGCGATCGCCGAGTCGCCAGACGCCGACGTGGTCTACACCGACGAGGACAGGATCGACCCAGGCGGGGAACGTTTCGGGCCGATCCTCAAACCCGCCTGGTCCCCGGACTACCTTCTCGACTGCGACTACGTCGGCCGGCTGGCGGCGATCCGCCGTGCCCTGTTCGTGGACCTCGGCGGCCTGCGGCCGGGTTTCGACTCCGCAGCCGAGTACGACCTCGTGCTGCGCGCGACCGAGCGGGCGCGTCGGATCGAACACGTGACGGGCGTCGCCTATCACCGTCGCCAAGCGGTGGCGACAGAATTCGGCGGCCCGGGTCCCGTCGCCGACGCCACGCGGCGCGTGATCGCCGACGCGCTCGCCCGGCGCGGCACACCTGCCACGATCGAAGACGGGGTCGTCGCCGGTCATCACAACGTCCGCCACGGTTTCGAGCGCCAGCCGCTCGTCAGCGTCATCATCCCTTTCCGCGACGAACCCGCGCTCACCGCGAAGTGCGTGACGTCGATCCGAGCCCATCCGGGCTACGAACACCTCGAGATCGTGCTCGTCGACAACGAGAGCGAGCTCCCCGAGACGAGGGCCCTCGCCGAACGGCTCGTGGCCGAACCCGGGGTACGCCTCGTCGACGCGCCCGGTCCTTTCAACTGGTCGGCGATCAACAACGCCGCGGTCCGGGCGTGCAACGGCGAGCTCCTCTTATTCATGAACAACGACATTGAGGCCCGCAAGCCGCACTGGCTCGACCCGCTCGTCGGCCACGCGCTGCGCCCGGTGGTCGGCGCGGTGGGGGCGCGCCTTTTGTACCCCGACGGAACGCTCCAGCACGGCGGGGTGGTCTTCGGCCTCGGCGGGCTGGCGGCCCACGTGCTGCGCGGCCTACCCGGCGACCGCCCCGGCTACGGCGGAATGGCGGTCGAGACTCGCGACTGCTCCGCGGTCACCGGTGCCTGCATGATGGTGCGTCGTGAGGTGTTCGACGCGATCGGAGGATTCGACGAGAAGCTCTCGGTCTCCTTCAACGACGTCGACTTCTGCATGAAACTGCGGGAGGCCGGCTACCTCGTCGTGTACACGCCGCTCGCCGAGCTCGTCCACCACGAGTCACGCTCGCGGGGCCACACCGAGGACTCGGCGGCCCACCGCAGGATCCTTGACCGCTGGGGGACGATGCTCGCCGCCGGCGACCCCTACTACAACGCGCTGCTGAGCAAGTGGCGGGACTGGTGCCCGATTTCGACGGTACAGGAGGACGAACGATGGACGAACTTTCTCACGACGACGCTCTCGACGCCGGATCCATCGTCGAGCAGCTGAGGTCGCTCGTCGCCGAGGGCCGGAGCGAGTACCCGCGCACCTGGATGCCGCGGGCGACCTACGAGGATCTCGTCGTCGACGACGGACGCAAGCCGATCCATCTCATCGAGAGCCTCCACTACCTCCACCGGCACTGGGACATGGCGAACTCACGGATCTGCAAGGGGATCGGCTGGGGACCGAAGGCCCTCGTCCAGCGCTTCCTCAGCCGGATCGTCAACGGCGCGATGAGCCACTACTACGCCGAGGAACAGGCGTTCCGCTCGAACGTCGCCCGGGCGATCGACGCCATCGCCTACCGCGTCGACAACATCAACTACGCCGACCAGCGGGCGCTGCTCGGAGCCGTCCGCGAAGACCTCATCGACCTCGCCCGCCACGTCGAGCACCGGCTCGACGGCGGCGGCGCCGACCGCTGAGCCGGAAGCGGACCCCTCCCCGGTCATGACGGCGCCCCGGAAGCGACCCGTCGCCGCGATCGTCACCCGCTTCTGGGGCGACGCGCAGGGCGAGGCCGTCGCCGCGACTCGCCTTCTCGCCGGGGCGCTCGCCCGCCACGCCGACGTCGCGGTCGTCCAGCTCGGCGAGACCGAGCGGCCGGTGCACATCGACAGCGTCTTCGAGGTCCACCCCGTCGCCGTCCGCGGCGCGAACCCGCGGCGCAGCGCGTTGCTGCGCGCCGCGCTCGCCGGGCGGGTCGCGAAATCGAGCCCGCCCTCGGCCGCGGCCGAGCTGCTGCGCCAGTACGCGGGGGATGCACCCGATGTCGTCGGGACCCTCGACGCGATCGCCCCGGACGCCGTCATCCTCGCCGGGTTCGACCAGCCCTGGAACCTGTCGACGCTCGGCGTCCCGGGCTCGGACGGCCGGCCCCGCGTCGTCGCGATCCCGTTCCTCGACGCCGGGCGCCCGCTGCGAAGCGAGATCACCCGGCTCGTCGACCACGCCGACCGGGTCGGCATCATCCACCCCGGAGAGCACGCCCGGCTCGTCGCCCTCGATCCCGATCGCGAACCGGACATCATGCCCCTCGACCTCGCGATCGGCGTGAACCGCCACGCTTACGCGGATCCGCTCGTCGGCGTCGCCCCGTTCGGCGAGTACGCCCTCCTCATCCGGTGCTTCCCCGCCGGGAGCCCGCGCCTCGCCCGTTCCGTGAACGCCGAGATGCTTCCCTCGATCCTCAAGGGAATCTCCGTCGCCGAGGTCGACGGCGAGACGTGGCGGATCTGCGACGCCGACAACACCTACGTCCTGCCGGTGAACCCGAGCGGCGTGAACTTCGCCCGGCTCGTCGCCCGGGCCCGGGTGACGATCGACGCCCGGCCGCCGGGCCCGGTCGGCACCATCACCATCGAGTCGATGCTCCTCGGCGTCCCCGTCGTCGTCCCCGACGACTCGGCCTCCAGGGCCCACGCCGCCGCCGCAAACGGCGGCCTGTGGTACCGGGACGTCGGTGAGCTGTTCGACGCTGTCCGGGTCCTCGTCCACAGCCCCATCGGCGCGAAGCTCGCCGAACAGGGGCGCAACTACGCGTTGGCCAAGCACGGGGACATCGACGACTTCGTCGCGCGCACGGCGATGCTCGTCCTCGGTGGCGATCGCGCGGTGACGCCAGTCCAGGTCTAAAGACGCCCGGCGCTCATGTCTCGCGCAGCTCCGCGGCGATCCCGTCGAGGATGTCCTGCTCCGAATGGACGAGCTCCTCGTGGCCCAATCGGCCCATCACCTCGGCCAGGACGACGGTCCCGCCGACGATGACGTCCGCCCGACCCCGCTCGATCGCGCCGCGCGAGCGGCGCTCGACCGAGGTCTCGGCGGCGAGCCGGGCCAGCCAGCGTTCGACCGCGGCCCGCGACAACCGGGCGAGGTGGACGGCCTCGGAGTCGTAGTGGTCGAGCCCGAACTCGAGCGCGACGAGCGTCGAGATCGTGCCGGCGACCCCGACCATCCGGCGCGGCACGCCGAGGGCGGGGAGGCGGGCGAGCGCCGATTCGACGGTGCCGGCGACGAAGGCGCGGGCGGCCGCCAGCTCGGCCGCGTTCGGAGGGTCGGACTCCAAAAACCGCTCGGTCACCCGCACACAGCCGACGTCGAGCGAGACGACCGCCGCGGGCGCGCCGCCCTGTCCCGCGGATCCGGCGACGAGCTCGGTGGACCCGCCGCCGAGGTCGACGACGAGGAATGGACCGCTGCCCGCATCGAGTCCGGCGGTCGCGCCCCGGTAGGCGAGCCGGCCCTCCACCTCGCCGGCGATGAGCTCGGGCCGGACGCCGAGGACCGCGGTCGCCGCGTCGAAGAACTCCGCGGCGTTCGTGGCGTCGCGCGCCGCGGACGTGGCCGTCGCCCGGACGCGCACGACACCGTGCACGTCGAGACGCGTCCGGAACTCGGTGAGCGCGACGAGGGTGCGCGCGATCGCCGCGGGCGCGAGCTCACCAGTGCGGTCGACGCCCTCGCCGAGGCGCGTGACGATCATCCGCCGCTCGAGCGTCGCGCCGTCGGGGCCCACGACGAGCAGCCGGGTCGAGTTCGTCCCGCAGTCGACCGCGGCCACCGCCCCCTTGAGCTGGCCGGCGAGCTCCCCAGCCACCCAGCGCCCGACGGGGTCGCCCCCTCCGGCGAGATACCAGGCGAGATGGGCGTGGAGGCACTTCACGCCCTTGCGGGTGCCACCGACCCCTCCCGCGGGGCGCGGACCCGGATGGTCGGCGGGGATCCGCCCGTCGCGCTCCGCGGCGTACCGGGCGTGCGCCGCGGCGAGCGCTGCGGGGTCGGTGGCGCCCTCGGCGCGCCGCACGCCCCCGGCGGCCTCGAGCCGGCCGACGAGCTCCTGCTCGGTGCGCCCGACGAGCCAGTAGCTCGTCGGCATCGGGGTCCCGTCGTCAAGGAACGGGGTGTTGCGGATGACGACAGGACCGCCGGTCGCGTCCCGGACGACGACCCGGAAGCCTCCGGCTGGCGGCCTCCCGAGCAGGGCCGTCACCGCCGCGAGATCCCCGGGCGACGGATCGCCGCCGGGGGCGGCGTCGACGGAGTCCTCCCGGCTGGCGACGGGCGACGCGGCAGGGCCCGGCGCGTCGAGGGGGCATTCGGCGACCCGTGCCACAAGAGCGGCGAGGGCCCGGCCGACGCGTCCGTCGAAGGGGAGGAGGGGCCAGGCGTCCGCCGAGAGCCGGACGAGGCCCGCCGGCTTCCCGCCGATCGTGCCGACGGCGATCTCCCCCGGGGGCGCCTCGGCGATCCGGCGCCAGCACTCCCGGTCGGCGGCGGCCGGCCCGGCGGCCAGCGCGCCTTCGAGGGCCACGACAAGCACGTCGGCGCCCGACCGCTGGGCGTAGTCAACGGCCGCACGCAGCGCCGTCGCCTCGCTCGTCGTATCGGCACGATCGACGATCACGGTGGCGTCCTCGGGAAGCCCGCGGAGCCGCGCCGCCGGACCGACGACCACGACGACCTCCGCGGGACGGGCCCCTCCCGCCGCCCGAGCCACCTCGCCGAGCCGGGCGGGGCCGACGCCACAGTTCCGGCCGACCGCGACGACGACGGCGATGGCGCTCATCGCCGCAGCTTAGAGGTACCCGGAAAGCCCCAGTTCTTCCGCGCAACCGCCGCGGCGCCGCGAACCCGGCCGCATCGTCGGTCCTTGGCTAACGTCGCGTCGTGCCCGACGATGCCGGCGGTGTCGCCCGCGGCCGCCACGGACGAAAACGGGCCCACGACGGGGCCCGGGCTCTGATGACGAGACGCGTCTCGTTTGTCTGCGCGGGCCTCGTCGGGATCCTCGCCGCCACCACCGCGCCCGCCGGGGCCGGGACGTCGACGACGGGGAGCCTCCAGTCGCAGGCGAGCGCGATCGCCGCCGAGCTCGCCCGGGACAACAACCAACTCAACTCGCTCGGCGAGCAGTACCTCACCGCGAAGTCCGAATACGACGCCGCGAGCGCCGCTGCCAGGCACACCTCCCGGGTCGTGACCCGGATCGAGCACCTCCTCGGTCACGACCGCAATGACGTGGCCGCCGCGGCGATCGGCGCCTACGTGAGCGCCGGGAGCACGACGAGTCTCGGGAACTACCTCCTCGAGAAGCCGGACGAGGTCGCCGTCGAGCAGACCTACCTCAACTTCGCGTCGGACAAGCTCAGCTCGGCGATCGCGAGCTACCAGGGCGACGAGACCCGCCTGCAGACCTCGCTCGCCGTCGAGACCCACGAGGCCGCCGTCGCCAAGGAGGCGCTCGCCCGCACGACGGCGGCGCGCACGAGCGTCGTCGGTACCCTGCGGAGCGAGCAGCTGCTCTACGACTCGGTGCAGGGCCAGCTCGCCCGGCTCGTCGCCGCCCAGCTCGCCGCCCAGCAGGCCGCCGCGGCGAAGTCCCAGGCCGCGCAGGGCACCAGCGGGAACCAGACCGGGCCGCCGTCGCTCACCGGCACCCAGGGGATCGGCACGTCACCGATCCCGAACGGTTCGCTCAGCCAGGACTTCGCCGAGCTGCGCAACTGCGAGGCGAGCGGCGACTACGAAACGAACACGGGGAACGGCTACTACGGCGCCTACCAGTTCGCGCTCGCGACCTGGCTCGGCCTCGGCGAGACCGGCCTGCCGAGCGACGCGCCACCCGCCATGCAGGACGCGGCCGCGTACCTGCTCTACCAGCGCGACGGCTGGCACTCCTGGCCGGCCTGCTCCGCCCTGCTCAACCTGTAGGCCACGGCGCGCCGAGGAGGCGCTCGATCGCCTGCCGCAACGAGGCTTTCCCCGCCGCGAGGCGCGTGATCTCGGCGGCGAACAGCGCCCGCCACTCGTCGAGCGTCAGCGTGCGGCGGCGGATCGTGATGCCGTGCACCTCGCGCACGACCGTGCCGACGACCGCCGCACGACCTGCGGCCAATTCGAGGACGAGCTCGCCGAAACGCACCCGGATCATGCAGATCTCGCCGGGCTTGCCGGCGACGCGGTCGGCGAGCTTGCGCTCGCGCGCCACCTCGAGCGTCCCGGCGGGCAGCACCTCCCCGAACGCGCCAGACAGTGTGCGCGCCCATGAATCGAGATCGGCGTCGTCGGCTGCGAGCGCCGAGGCGAGACGTCCGACCGGGCCCGGCGGGAGGGCCGGTGCCCCGGTGTCAGTCACCGGCCCGCCGCGCCATGACGAGGCCCGGTGCGGCACCCGGGCGCGGCGACGTCGGCCAGCCCGGAGCCGGTTCCGCCGGGGTCACATCGCCCAGCGCCAGAACTCGAGCTCGTTGAGCGTCCGGCTCCAAAGGCTTGCCGACTTCGCCCCCGCGGCGGCGACGAGGGGCGCGACGGCGGAGACACTCGTCGGCACGAGATCGTCGGCCGGGATCGGCTCGAGACCGAGGGTCCCCGCGCCGACGGCGTGGGCGCCCTTGCCCGGCAGGATGACGAAGGAGCGCTGCCCCGGCCGCACGAGCCCGTAGTCCTCCCGGGCAATCGCCTCGATCGTCGAGCGCTGCCGCAGGCTCGTGATCTCCGATCGGATCGCGGCGTTGTGCGCCTCGACGGTCGCGAGCTGCCGGTCGACGGCGGCGAGGGCGTCGCGCTGGCGGCCGATCGTCGCGGTCGGCAGGCCGGTGGCGACGATCGCGATCGCGAGGACGACGGCGCCGACGAGACCCGCACGGGCGCGACGGAGCGATTTCACGTCGTCGGACCGCCTGGGGCGCGCGCGAAAGCCCGGATTCCCGGCCACTCGGCGGCCTCCCCGAGCTCATATTCGATCCGCAGCAGCTGGTTGTACTTGGCGACGCGGTCCGAGCGCGCCGGGGCTCCGGTCTTGATCTGGCCGCAGTTCGTGGCGACGGCGAGGTCGGCGATCGTCGTGTCCTCGGTCTCGCCGGAGCGGTGCGAGACGACGCAGCGGTAGCCGGCGTCGCGGGCGAGTCGCATCGTGGCGAGCGTCTCGGTGAGGGTGCCGATCTGGTTCACCTTGATGAGCACCGCGTTGGCGACGTGCTCGCGGATGCCGCGCTCGACGCGCTCGACGTTCGTCACGAAAAGGTCGTCCCCGACGAGCTGGACGGACGCGCCGAGCGCCTCGGTGAGGGCGGCCCACCCCGCCCAGTCGTCCTCGGCCATCGCGTCCTCGAGCGAGATGACCGGGTAGCGCCCGCAGATCTCGGCCCAGTAGCGGGCGAACTCCTCCGGCGCGAGCGCGCGCTTCTCGCCGGCGAGCACGTACGAGCCCTTCTCGTAGAACTCGCTGGCGGCGGGATCGAGCGCGATGGCGATCTCGTCGCCGGGCGCGCGACCCGCCTTCTCGATCGCCGCGACAAGAATGGCGAGCGCTTCCTCGTTCGTCGCCAGGTTCGGCGCGAAGCCACCCTCGTCGCCGACGCCGCCACCCAGGCCGCGGTCGTGAAGGACGCTTTTCAGGGCGTGGTACGTCTCGACCCCCCACCGCAGGCCCTCGCCGAAGGAGGCCGCACCGTGGGGCACGATCATGAACTCCTGGAAGTCGACGTTGTTGTCGGCGTGCACGCCACCGTTCAGCACGTTCATCATCGGGACGGGGAGCACGTGGGCGTCGACCCCGCCGAGGTAGCGGTACAGCGGCAGATCGAGCTCGTCAGCGGAGGCCCGGGCGGCGGCGAGCGACACGGCGAGGATGGCGTTTGCGCCGAGCCGCGACTTCGTCGGCGTCCCGTCGAGGTCGATGAGCGCGAGGTCGATCAGCCGTTGGTCGGAGGCGTCGAACCCCTCGAGGGTCTCGGCGATCTCGTCGCGCACGTTGCCGACCGCGCCGAGCACGCCCTTGCCGCCGTAGCGGGTGCCCCCGTCGCGGAGCTCGGTCGCCTCGAACTCGCCGGTCGAGGCACCGGACGGGACGATCGCCCGCCCGTACGCCCCGCTTTCGAGGATGCAGGTGACCTCGACCGTCGGGTTCCCCCGGGAGTCGAGCACCTCTTTCGCGTCGAGCTCGACGATCACGCCCACGAGTCTGTTTCTCCTGATCGACCTGGTAGCCAAGTGATAGATGTTCTCAAAGGCTACCAAAGTGGGACCTGGACGGGCGGGTGGGCATTCAGGTGCCGCCGGTGGCCTCCCAGTAGGCCTGGCGGGCCCCGGGGCTCGTGGCGGCGAGCGTCGTGCCGTCGGCAAGGGCGAGCCGCTCGGCCGCCGCGAACCGGGCGCGGAACCGCTGGGCCGAGCGGCGCAGCGCCTCCTCGGCGTCGATCCCCCGGTCGGCCGCCAGGCGGGCGAGCGCGAAGGCGAGCTCGCCGACGACGTCGGCGTCCGCCACCGCGAGCGCGTCGGCGAGCCGACCGGCCGTGGCGGCGTTCCCCGTCGTCTCCCAGCCGAGCCCCACGCCGGCCGCCTTGCGCTCGAGCTTGGCGGCGAGCGCGAGGGCGGGCAGGCCCACCGGGATCCCGTCCATCACGCTCTCGCGGCCCTTCTCCCGTCGTTTCAGCTCCTCCCACTGGGTGAGCACCGCGTCGACCGAGTGCACGCCCTCGATCCCGCCAAAGACGTGGGGGTGGCGGGCGACGAGCTTGTCGTGGACCGCCCCCGCCACGTCCCCGAGCGTGAACAGCCCCTCGCGCCGGGCGAGGACCGCGTGGAAGATCACCTGGCAGAGCACGTCGCCGAGCTCCTCCTCGAGGTGGGCCGAAGCGGCGAGGTCCGGCGGCTCGCCGAGCTCGTCGATCGCCTCGATCGCCTCGTAACACTCCTCGACGAGGTGCCGCACGAGCGAGCGGTGGGTCTGCGCGGCGTCCCACGGGCACTTGTCGCGCAGGGTCTCGACGACCTCCTCGAGCCGGGCGAGCTCGATCCCGACGGGGGCGGCGAGCTCCGGCAGGTACAGGCACGTGAGGTGGTCGGGGACGATCCGGTCGATCGCCGTGAAAGCGATCTCCTCGACGTGCTCGTCGGGACAGCCGAGCCGCTGCAGGACGACGGCGACGGCCGGCGGCTCGGCGACGGCGAGCTTGATCGCCACGAGGGTCGCCGGTGCCCAGACGTGGGCAACGAGCAACGGCCCCGTGTCCCGGGCCGCGTCGACGCCGAAGCGCTCGCCGTCGACGAGCCGCACGCGGCATTCGACGGGATCGATGCCGAGCCGCCGCCAGGCGAGGTCGCAGAACGACATCCCGTCGACGACCTCGACTTGGACACGGTCGTCGGCGAGCAACATCCGCACCGTCGCCTCGAGGACCCATGGCGAGCCCGGCACGGCGTAGCCGACGCGGCCCCGCGCCGCCGCGGCGGCGACGACCTCCTCGACGATGCCCGCGTAGGCCTCGGCGAAGGTGGCCGCGCCCTCGTAGTGACGGTCGAGCGGTGTGGCGCCCGCCTCGACGAGCGGCTCGGCCGCCGGATGGCGGGCGGTCCGCACGAACCAGTCGGAGACCCCGGCGATGGCCGCGGCGCCGGCCGCGGTGAGCAGTTCGGGTCCTGCCGGGCCGAGGCCGAGGACGGTGACCGTCGGCAGCGTCCGGCGGGCCGCATCCGCCCCCGCTGCCCGGGCCACCTACCCTCCGAGCGCGCTCTTGGCGCCGACGGCCGCGGGGTTCGGCACGAGATCGACAGGTGGACCGGCCGGCGCCCGGACCTCCCAGGTCCCGCTGACCTTCGCCCAGGTGCCGTAGGTCGGGTCGACCGACACGTGCGCAGCGCCGACAATGGCGCTGAGCTGCTTGGCCGCCGCGGTCCTCCCGGCGTTGATCACGGCGGCCGCCGCCTGTTTGAGCGGCGCGACCGGCCGGCGGGTGACCTTCAGGAGCAGCCAGTACTTCTGGAAGTGCACAGGACTGGAGAGCTTGCCGACGGGCAGGCGTCGCACGACGCCCCCGAGCGGGCTCGTGAGATCCGACGGCAGGATGCAGCCGAGGTAACCGCCCTTCGACGCCGATGAGGCGTCGAGCGAGTTCTTGCGGGCGATCTTGGCGAAGGCGACGCCGCCGTAGATCGCGGTCGCGAACTGCTCCGCCTTGGTCTGGGACGCGAGCTCGATCGCCCAGGTGCAGTCGAGCGTCGTCGCCGCCCGGTGGTGCCGTTCGTAGTTCGCGATGCCCGCGTTCGACAGCGAGGCGCCGACGACGCGGGCGGCGAGCGCGTCCTCGTCGGCCTGGAGCTGGACGAGGGCCGAGCGGAACCCGCCGGAGAGGGCCGCGAGCACCTCGCCGCCGGTGGTTTGGCAGGTCGAACCGGACTGGGGCGTGAAGTCCGACTCCATCTCGCTCTCGGCGAGGCCCATCGCGACCGGACCTTCGGCGAGCCGGAACCGGCCGACGGCGACGTGGATGGCGTCGGCCTCGATGAGCAGCGAGAGGGCGTCGGCGGCGAACGTCGCGTTGTAGGTACCCCGGGCGACGCCGACGACGGAGGTCGCGCCCCCCGAGGCCGACTCGACGAGACAGCGGTACCCGGGGTCGGCCGCCACGGAGTCGAGGGCGGCGTCGAGCGTCGACTGGGAGACCGCCGCGCCGTCGACGCGGGCGGCGTACGGCGTGAACTGCGCGTCGCAGGCGCCGAGCGCCAGTGCCGCGACAAGCGCCACGCCGACGAGAACGGGGATCCTGCGCACGGTGAGCCGATGGTACGGGCAGTCCGGGTGCCAAGCCAACCGGTTCACGCCCCCGCACCGCCGTTTGCCGGCATGAGCGCGGCGAGCAACGCCACGAGGTCTGCAGCGATCCGGCGGCCCGCCACGAGCGGGACGACGAGCTGCGGAGGTTCCTCCTTGAGGATCGCCCGCGGGGCGAGCCGGCTGAGCCGGACCTGCGCCGAGGCCGGGAGCCGGACGGGCGTGAGGCGGGCGACCGCCTCGCCGACTCGTCCCGTTCCGACCGACCCCGGCCGCACGGCGACGACCGTCACCTCCGTCACGCCGGTCCGCACGCACTCGGCGCGCAGGCGCGCGATCTCGAGGAGCGCCTCCGCCGGGGCCGGCAGGGGCCCGTAGCGGTCGAGCCACTCCGCCCCGATGTCGTCGACCTCGGCCACGGCGCGCACCGCCGCGAGCCGCCGATACGCCTCGAGGCGGAGGTCCTCCCGGGCGACGTAGCCCGCCGGCAGGTGGGCGTCGAGCGGCACGTCGAGGCGGACCTCGCTCGGCTGCGGGACCTCCTCGCCTTTCAGCTCGGCGACCGCCTCGGCGACCATGCGCACGTAGAGGTCGTAGCCGACCGCGGCGATGTGCCCGGACTGGTCCGTGCCCAGAAGGCTGCCCGCGCCGCGGATCTCGAGGTCGCGCATCGCGATCTTGAAGCCCGATCCGAGCTCGGTGTGCTCGCCGATCGTGCGCAACCGTTCGTAGGCCTGCTCAGAAAGGACGCGGTCGGCCGGGTGGAACAGGTAGGCGTACGCCCGCGACGATGAGCGACCGACCCGGCCGCGCAGTTGGTGGAGCTGGCCCAGGCCCAACAGGTCGGCCCGGTCGACGACGAGGGTGTTCACCGCCGGCATGTCGATCCCTGACTCGATGATCGTCGTGCAGACGAGCACGTCGTAGCGTCCTTCGGCGAAGTCGACGACGGTCCGTTCAAGGCTCGCCTCGTCCATCTGGCCGTGTGCGATCGCGACGCGCGCCGCGGGCGCGAGGGCGGCGACGCGGGCCGCCACCGCTTCGATGCCCTCGACGCGGTTGTGCACGAAAAAGACCTGTCCCTCGCGCAGAAGCTCGCGGCGGATCGCTTCGGCGACGGCGCGGTCGTCATCCTCGCCGACGTAGGTGAGGATCGGCTGGCGCTCGGCCGGGGGGGTGTCGATGACGGAGAGGTCCCGGATCCCCGTGAGGCCCATCTCGAGGGTGCGCGGGATCGGGTTCGCCGTGAGCGTGAGCGCGTCGACGCCGATCGCCAGCTTCTTGATCGCCTCCTTCTGGTTCACGCCGAAGCGCTGCTCCTCGTCGACGACGAGCAGGCCGAGCCCGTGGAACTTGACGTCGTCGGCGAGGAGCCGGTGGGTCCCGACGACCACGTCGACGGAGCCGGAGGCGATCCCCCGGACGACGGCTGCGGCCTCGGCGACCGTGAGGAACCGGGAGAGCATCTCGACCCGCACCGGGTAGGGCGCGAAGCGGTCGGCGAACGTCTGGAAATGCTGCCGGGCGAGGATCGTCGTCGGCACGAGGATGGCGACCTGCATGCCGTCCTGGACGGCCTTGAAGGCGGCCCGCACCGCGATCTCGGTCTTGCCGAACCCGACGTCGCCGCAGACGAGGCGGTCCATCGGCACGGGACGCTCCATGTCCGCCTTCACCTCGGCGGCGGCGCGCAGCTGGTCGGCGGTCTCGGGATAGGGGAAGGACTGCTCCAGCTCGGCCTGCCAGGGGGTGTCCGGGGAGAAGGCGTGGCCCGGCGAGGCGAGGCGGCGCCGGTACAGGACGACGAGCTCCCGGGCGACGGCGCGCACCGCCTGGCGGACGCGAGAGCGTTGCCGTTGCCAGTCGTTGCCGTTCAGCCGGTTGAGCGACGGGTGCTCGCCACCCGTGTACGGCGTGATGGCGTCGATCTGGTCCGAGGGGACGTAGAGCCGGTCCCCGCCCCGGTACTCGAGGAGGAGGTAGTCGCGTTCGGTGCCCGCGACGCCGCGACGCACCATGCCGCCGTAGCGGGCGACACCGTGGACGTGATGGACGACGAAGTTGCCGACGGCGAGGTCGTCGAAGAACCCTTCGACGGGACGGGCGCGCGCCCGGGGCACGCGGTGCGGGCGGTGCCGCCCGGTGAGATCGCTCTCGGCGAGCACGGCGACGCGGGCGGCGTCGAGCACGAAGCCCCGGTCGAGCGACGCCACGACGACGTGCGTCCCGGGCTCCCGCAACGTCCGGGTGCGCCCTTGTGTTCCGGCGGGAGCCGCGACGAGCCGGTCGACGTCGACTCCGGCCTCGTCGAGCACGTCGGCGATCCGGGCGGCGCTGCCGATCCCCTCGGCGGCGACGGCGACGACCGTGCCGGCCCGCGTGAGCTCGCCGATCCGGCGGGCGAGGGGCGCCGCGTCACCAAGCGCCTGGGGCCAGCCGGCCACGCGGATCGTCGCGGTCTGCGGCCCCTCAGCCGTCGCCAGCAGTGACGCGACCCGCGCCGGGGTCCTGGCGAGCAGCCGGTCGAAACCGAGGTGCAACGCCGGGAAGTCCGCCGCGGCCTGCACTGCCGGCGAGCCCGCCGGGCGCCAGGTCTCGGCGAGCGACGCCGCGAGCGTCGCCTCCTCGTCGAGGATCTCGACGGCACGGTCCCGCATCCGCCGGGGCTCGACGAGCACGATCCGGTCGCTCGGGCCGAGCAGGTCGGTGACCAGGCCCTCGGCCCCGTCGAGCCAGGGCAGGAAGGATTCGAGGCCGTCGAAGACCTCGCCCTCCGCGATGCGGGCGAACTGCTCGCGGGCGAACGGCGCCGTCCGGGCGAGCTCGGCCGCGACCTTGCGGCGCTCCTCGGTGACACGGAGCTCCCGGCAACCGAAGACCTCGACCGATTCGAGGTCGCGCACGCTGCGCTGGTCGACGACGTCGAAGACCGTGAGCCGCTCCACGAGATCGCCGTAGCAGTCGACGCGCACGCCGTTGTCCGCGGTCGACGGGAACAGGTCGACGATGCCCCCGCGCACAGCGACCTCGCCCCGGTGCTCGACCTGGTATTCCCGGCGGTATCCCGCGTCGACGAGGTGCGCGACGAGCCCCGTCGGATCAATCTCGCCTCCTTGACGGATCACGAGCGGTGCGGCATCGGCGGCGGTCGCCGCCAGCCGCTGCAGGAGCGCCCGGATGGGCGCGACGACGACCAGCGTCTCGCGCCGGTCCCCACCCTCCGGGCCGTTCCCCCCGTGCGCCCGGTCGATGCGCCAGATCGTCCGCAGACGGCTGCCCATGGTCTCCTCGGCGGGCGAGACCCGTTCGAAAGGCAGCGTCTCCCAGGCGGGCATCACGTCGATGCTGGCGGGGTCGTAAAAGGCCGCGAGATCGTGGGCGATCCGGTCGGCCTCGATGCCGGTCGGCGTCGCGACGAGCACAACGGGCGCGACACCCAGTGCAGCGACCCCCGCCAACACGAACGGACGGGCGGGGTCGGCGACGGCGATGGCCGAGTCCCCCACGCTGAGCATTTCGGCGAGCGCCGGCTCGGTGGCGAGCGCGCCGACGAGCGGCGAGAGCGGTGCGTTCATCCCCCGGCGTTCACCGCCGTCATCGCGGCGTCAAGACCCGTCGAGAAGATGAGCTCCACCGCGTCGGCGGCCCGTTCGACGGCGCCGAAAAGGAGCTCGGATTCCGCGGCCGACGGCCGGCGCAGGACGTAGTCGGCTCCGGGCATCCGCCCCGGCGGCTTGCCGATGCCGATCCTCACGCGGACGAATTCGAGCGTCCCGAGGTGCTGCTCGACCGACTTCAGGCCGTTGTGGCCGGCCGTCCCGCCTCCGAGCTTGACCCGGACGACCCCGACCGGGAGGTCGAGCTCGTCGTGGACGACGACGATCGACGCCGCGTCGTCAACCGAGTACCGGCGCACGAGCGCGACGAGCGCGATACCCGAGTCGTTCATGTAGGTGACGGGGATCGCCAGCGCCAGACGGCGGTCGCCGGAGGCGACGGCGGCGGCCCGGGACGACGTCCCGCGCTCGGCACGCAGCACCGCTCCGTGGCGCTGGGCGACGATCGCGACCGCGTCGGCACCGACATTGTGACGGGTGTGCGCGTACTCGGATCCGGGGTTGCCCAGCCCGACCGCGAGGAGGTCGGCGGTCGCTCCGGTCCTCGCTCGAGCAGAGCGCCGACCGATGAGCGCCGTCGTCAGCTCCCGGCGGCTTCGTCAGTCGGGGTTTCGGCCGCAGGCTCGGCCGGGGCGACGACCTCCTCCTCGGGAGGCGCCTCGACGACCTCGACGCGGGCCGCGTGACCGACGACGACCGGGGAATCGGGATCCGCGTCGAGCGTCACGCCCGGCGGGATCGTGATCACGTTCAGCCGGATCGCGTCGCCGATGTCGAGCTCTGTGATGTCGACCTCGAACGAACGCGGGATGTCCGCCGGCTTGGCGTGGACATCGACCGAGAGCAGCAGCTGCTCCACCGTCCCGCCGGCCCGGCTGACGGCGACCGCCTCCCCGACGAGCATGACGGGGACCTCGGCGGCGACGATCTCGTCGCGGCGCACGACGATGAAGTCGACGTGCGCGACCGTCTGGCGCACCGGGTGGTGCTGCAGCTCACGGGCCAGTGCGAGGTGGTGCGTCTTGCCGATCGTCAAGTCGATTAGCGCGTTCGCCCCGGCTGCGGTCGAGAGCGCGCCACGCAGCGCCCGCTCGTCGACGCTCACCGGGAGCGGCGTAACACCGTGGCCGTAGACGACGCCGGGCACCCGACCCTGGACTCGGAGACGCCGGGTCGCGGGCGAGCCCTTGTCGCTGCGGGGTTCTGCGACGAGAGCAACCTCATCCATGTCAACGCGCTCCTCGGGGTTCGAATCCAGTCGATCGCGACCGCATCTTGCGAGGCCCCGTCTGTGGGCCGCGACACGGCACTTTTCCGCGTCGAGTCTAGGCGACCTGCAACAGGGGCCGGAACTGGTCCCCTGGGGGCAGCGGCGCCGCGAAACGCACTACCCGCAGCGCCCGGACCCGCCCTCCCGGGTGGGCGGAAGATCGAGACGCCGGGACCGCTCCGCTCAGACGAGGTTGTTCCCCCCGAAGATGCCCGAGACCGAAGTGTCTTCGAACACGGCGTCAATCGCCGCGGCGATGAGCGGCGCGACGGAGAGCACCTCGACCTTGTCGATCAGCCTTTCCTTGGGCAACGGCAGCGTGTTCGTCACGACCACGCGGCTGATCGTGTCGGCGCGCAACCGCTCGAGCGCCGGATCGGAGAGCACGGCGTGCGTCGCCATCGCCCAGACGTCGGTCGCACCCTCGTTCCTCAGACGCTCGGCGGCACCGATGATCGTGCCGCCGGTGTCGATGAGGTCGTCGATGACGACGCAGCGCCGGCCCTTCACGACACCGATCACCTCGCGGGCCTCGACGCTGTTCGCCGTGCTCGTCAGCCGCCGCTTGTGGACGAAGGCCAGGTCGGTACCGAGTTGCTGGCTGAACCGCTCGGCGACCTTCACCCGTCCGGCGTCCGGTGACACGATGACGAGCTCGTGCGGGTCCTGCTCGGCGAGGTAGTTGCACAGGACCGGCAGCGCGGTGAGGTGGTCGACGGGGAAGTTGAAGAAACCCTGGATCTGCCCCGAGTGCAGATCGACGCTGACGACTCGGTCGGCGCCCGCGGCGGAGAGCAGATCGGCGATGAGCTTCGCCGTGATCGGTTCGCGCCCCGTCGACTTGCGGTCCTGCCGGGAGTAGCCGTAGTAGGGACAGACGGCGGTGATCCGGTGCGCGGAGGCGCGCTTGGCGGCGTCGATCATGATCAGCTGCTCCATTATCGAGTCGTTCACCGGGTGGCTGTGGGTCTGGATGATGAAGACGTCCGAACCGCGGATCGATGCGTCGTAGCGGCAGTGGATCTGCCCATCGGCGAAATCGTGCAGGTTCGCCTCGCCGAGCGCGACGCCGAGGTTGTCCGCGATCTCGTGCGCGAGCTCAGGATGCGATCTCCCGCTGAACAACTCGAGACGTCGACGCGGCACGAGCTCCATCTTTTTCCCCTCTCCCATCAGTCCTTACCGGAATCGTCGAACTCGATCGTGCGGAACGCCCCGGTCGTCGAATGTGCCTCGACTCGGCTCCCCCTGTCCAGAACGACGAACGGGCCCACGACGGCCCCTTCGCCGATGGTCGCGTTGTGCGCGACCGTCTGGGAGATCCTCGCCCCGGATCCGACGACGCAGTCGACGAGGTGACAGTCCGAACCGACGACCGCCCCCCTACCGATCGACGTCGTGCCCTCGAGGTGCACTCCGGGTTCGAGGACGACCTCGACGGCGAGCTCGACACCGGCGTCGAGGTAGGTGTGGGTGGGATCGGCCATCGTCACGCCCCGCCGCATCCACCGCTCGTTCAGCCGTTCGCGCAGCACCGCCTCTGCCACCGCGAGCTGGGCCCGGTCGTTCACCCCTGCCGCCTCGACGGGATCGGGCACGACCACCGTCACGACCGGGTAACCCGCCTCGTCGAGCACCTCGATCGCGTCGGTCAAGTAGTACTCGCCCTGCGCGTTCGCGGGTGACATCCGGCGCAGCGCCGGCGCGAGGACGCCGTGCCGGAAGCAGCAGATCGACGTCGCGACCTCGTCGATTCCGAGCTCCTCCTCGGTCGCGTCCGCGTGCTCGACGATGCGGGCGACGTTCCCGTCCTTGGACCGGACGATTCGGCCGTATCCCGCCGGGTCGGCGACCCGGGCGGTCAGCAGCGTCGCCGCGGCGTCGCTCCGCCGGTGCGTTCGCACGAGCCCGGCGAGCGTCGCCGGCCGCAGAAGCGGGGTGTCACCCGGAAGGATGACGAGGTCTCCGTCCGCGAGGTCGGCCCCCTCGTCGAACCCGGTGAGCGCGACGGCGGCGGCATCGCCCGTCCCGAGCGGCTGGGTCTGCTCGACGAACTCGATCCGCAGCTCCGGGGGCGCCTCGGCCTGGACGGCCTTCACGACGTCGACCGAGCGGTAACCGACGACGACGACGACCCGCTCGACTGGCAGCTCGGCCAGGGCGTCGAGCACGTGGAGCACCATCGGCCGCCCACACAGCCGGTGGAGCGGCTTCGGTGTCGCCGAGCGCATCCGCGTCCCCTCGCCTGCGGCCAGCACGATCGCGGACAACGGGCGGGGGACCACGAACCCATTCTCGCCGAAGGGCCGGGGCCGTGCTGCGCCACATCTGGCAGAGTGATCGTGATGCACCGAGCACCCGGGTTCATTCCGCGCCGGGATACCCCACGCGGCCGTGACCATCGAGGCACGCTCCAGGCGGAGCTCGACCCGGGAGTGCGTCCGCCAGGCTGAACCCCCGTGCGACACGAGGAAGGTGACCACCGTTGAGCAGCTGCGACTTGTCGGCGATCGGCCCGTTCGTCGAACGGCACTGGGAGGACGACGCGCTCGCCACGCTGTCCGAGTACATCGCGATCCCTTGCCTTTCGCCCGAGTTCGATGACAACTGGGCGTCAAACGGCGCGATCGACCGGGCCGCGGAGTTCCTGCGGACATGGGCCGGTCGGCGGGCACTCGCCCGATGCGCGACCGAGGTCGTGCGGCGGCCTGGCCGGACGCCCTGCCTCCTCGTCGATGTCGGATCGACCGCCGGCGGTCCCGCACCGACGACCCTCGTCTACGGCCATCTCGACAAGCAGCCTGCGCTCGGCGCGTGGCGGGAGGGCCTCGACCCGTTCCGGGCGGTGCGACAGGGCGACCTCCTCTACGGCCGGGGAAGCGCCGATGACGGCTACGCGGTGTTCGCGGCGCTCGGGGCGCTCGAGGCCCTGGAGGCGGCGGGCGCGCCCCACGGGCGCGTCGTCGTGCTCATCGAGGCGAGCGAGGAGAGCGGCAGCTCCGACCTTGAGGCGATGCTCGACGCGCTCGCCGGTCGGATCGGACCCCTGGCGCTAGCCGTCAGCCTCGATTCGGGCTGCATCAGCTACGACCGCCTCTGGGTCACGACCTCGCTGCGCGGCACGGTTAACGCCGTCCTGCGGATCGGCGTCATGACCGAAGGGGTCCACAGCGGCCTGGCGGGCGGCGTCGTCCCGTCGTCGTTCCGCGTCCTGCGCGAGCTCCTCGACCGCGTCGAGGATTCCTCGACCGGCGACATGCTCGTCCCGGGTTGCGACGTCGAGATCCCGGCCCGGCGGCGGCGCGAGATCGACACGGTCGCCGCCGAGTTCGGCGACGCGGCCGCGGGGGACTTCCCCCTCCTGCCGGGCGTGGAGCTCGAGGGCGCGGACGCGCCGTCTCGCCTCGTCCGCCAGACATGGCGAGCGTCGCTCGAGATCACCGGCGCGGAAGGGTTCCCGACCATCGAGTCCGCCGGGAACGTGCTCCGCCCGTCGAGCACGGTGAAGGTCTCCCTGCGGACCCCGCCGACTGCCGACGCCGCCGCGGTGGCCGAGTCGCTCCGCGTGGCTCTCACGCGCGACCCCCCGTCGGGTGCCGCCGTCTCCCTCGAGATCCACCAGGCGTCTTCGGGTTGGGTCGCCCCCGAGCTGCCAGCCTGGCTCGAGGCGGCGATCGAGGAATCCTCGGTCCGTTCCTTCGCCAACCCCCCGCGCTCGTTCGGGATGGGCGGCTCGATCCCCTTCGTGACCTCGATCGCGCGCCGCCACCCGGCGGCCCAGGTCGTGACGACCGGGGTACTCGGTCCGGGGTCGAACGCGCACGTCCCCGACGAGTGCCTCCACATCCCGACGGCCAAAGCGGTGACCTCCTGCACCGCCCATCTCATCGCCGCGCTCGCCGCGGCGAGCTCGTCGCCCGCCCCCTCGCCCCGGTCGGGGGACTGACCGGCCGCGGAGTGCCTACGGGCGGACCGGGCCCTCTCCGGCGCCCGTCCGGCTGACCGCGGCGGCGATCTCCACGAGGTCCGCGACGTCGAGCTGGAGGTCTGCCGCGGCAAACCACCCGTCGACCTGGGACGCGCTGCGCGCCCCGACGATCGCGCCGGAGACCCCCGGCGTCGCCAAAGTCCAGGCGACAGCGACGGCTCCGACCGAAACGCGGTGTCGCTCGGCGATCGGCCGCAGCGCGTCCGCGAGGGCGAGGTTCTTCACGAGTTCCGCCCCGGAGAAATCCGAACTCGTCCGGCGCCAGTCCTCCGGGTCGAGCGCCGCGGCACGCGCCTCGCTGAACCCCCCGGAGAGCAGTCCCGCCTGCATCGGGCTGTAGACGATGACCCCGGTCCCGTGGGCGGCGCACCACGGGATCACGTCCTCGCCGGCGCGGCGCTTGATGAGCGAGTACGGCGGCTGGACCGAGTCGACGTGGCCGAGCGCCTCCGCGGCGTCGAGCAGGTCGACACCGTGGTTCGAAAGCCCCGCCGCGGCGATCAGGCCCTTATCCCGCAGGTCGAGGAAGACGTCCCAGTAGGCCTCGAGCGGGGTCCCGTCCGCCGCCGGCCAGTGCATCTGATAGAGGTCGATGTGCTCGACCCGCAGCCGGCGCAAGCTCGCCTCGACCTCACGCCGCAGGCTCGTCGGGTCCCCGACGCGGCCCGGCGGGAGCATCGGGTTTTCCGGGTCGACGATCGTCCCGCCCTTGGTGAAGACGTACGGTCGGTCGGCCGGCGCGAATCCCCCGAGCGCCGCGGCGACGACCTCCTCCGCGTGGCCGATGCCGTAGGCCGCGGCGGTGTCGATCCAGTTGATCCCGAGCTCGACCGCGTGGCGGATCGCCGCGATCGAGTCCGCGTCGTCCTGGTCACCCCAGCCGAACCGCCAGCCGCCGCCTCCGACCGCCCAGGAGCCATACCCGACCCGGGTGATCTCCATGCCGGTCTTGCCCAAAGCCCGCGTCGGAAACAGCGCCATGTTGTCTCCTGTTCGTTCGCTTCTCCGGCACGTTACGACGCCGGGTCCGCACTGTCAGCCGGATTTGTTCGGCCCGGCGCGCCGCACGGTCATCTTCAGGAGCACGCGGCGGTCGCGCTCCATCATGGCCCGGTAGTCGTCCCAGTCGGGGTGCTCTCCCGAGATCCGCCGGTAGTAGTCGACGAGGCCTTCCATCGCCTCCGGCAGCGACACCACCTCGATGTCGCCTTCAACCTGGACCCAGTCGCCAAAGAAGCGCTCCGTGAACACGCAGAGCGAGGCGTAAGGAGTCCTTTTCACGTTGATCGTCTTCATCGCGGCCTCGCGCGAGCTGACCTCGACGTACCCGTCGCCGTCGATGCCGGCCGCCACCGGCGAAAGCTGCACCCTGCCGGCCGCCCGTGTCGTCGCGAGCACGGCGCGGTGATGCTCGGCGACGAACTTCTTCGCTTCGACGATGTCCATTCTCCGAGCGTAACCATGGGCGAGCTCGACCCTGATCGCGGACCGGGTCGAAACGCGAATACGCCGCGGACGGGTCAGCGCCACACTGCCATGCGGGCGACGGCGCCGACGAACAAACGGGGTGGGACCGACGACCACGTCTGGCGGCGCAACGGGCCGGAACCCGCCGGGCACCCCTAGTTGGCTGGTCGGCAAGGGCCCTTCGGCTTGGTCAGCGAAGGATTGCGTGCAAGAACACGGGCTTGCTCACCCGATCAGCCCGGGGATCCGGCCGATCCGGTCGAGGTTCATCGCCG
>Ga0181539_1000836_pt1 | contig 36504 bp, 27 predicted proteins | sample PEATcosm2014_Bin_46_FD_119767 | JGI IMG/M metagenome (GOLD analysis project Ga0181539, IMG submission 119767) | Peatland microbial communities from MTU Mesocosm Facility, Houghton, MI, USA - PEATcosm2014_Bin23_60_metaG | ecosystem: Environmental > Terrestrial > Soil > Wetlands > Peat | place... | reverse complement strand
TAGAGGTCCATGCCGTAGACCTCCCAGTCCCGCTCTGTGAGAATGCGCCTGGTCAGGGCGTTGCCGATGAAGCCGTTGACTCCAAGGATCAGGATCTTCATTAATTATCCATTAAGGTTGAATTAAACTTTTTTGGTTGGGCAAAAAGACAAGATCGGTTTTATTTCCTTATAAACCCGAAGTAGAAAGAAATCAGAAACAGCGCGCAATGAATGAAGCCCCGAAGTCCCAAAAACTCGGGCGACATCGTATATCCAAAGAACGGAACCCCTAGGTGGTTCCAGGATAGATACCAGCTCGCCCCAGCTGTGACGAAAAACGCGCCGGAAAGAAACTTAAAAACGTCCTTCCGGAACAAGAGCCCCCCGAATGCTTTTATCCGAGATTATGCGGCTACCTGAGCCACCGCAGTCAAAAAATAGTGGAACCTCTCTCCCCGAGTTTAACATCGAAAAGGTTTCTCTTTCTTGGCCAAATCGTCTTGTGGAAGCCAGGATAGCATAAATTTCCCTCAAAATGTATCTTTTTTGCAGATTTTGAACATATCACCCCCTTGGTTCGCAGATGCTGGCTGGGGTGTCGAACTATGAACACCAGCGCAGCCTCCAGCTCTCCGTCCAGGCGCCGGCCTCCCTGCCCAGACCGTAGCCGCAGCTCCGGGCCGGCCCCAATTTTTAAGATGACCATTTTGTAGAATTTTACGTGCATAACTTCAAGAGGTTGCAAAGCATGGCGTTTCCAACAGGATTGGGACGGGGGTGAGCGGCCTTTGGGTCTCTGGAGGAATTATTATTCGTCAATAAGAAATTCTTCCGATAAAAGAATAAATTCCAAAATAAATTGTCATTATTTAGCCCAAGACTGGCCCCCCTTTTAACCTATCTGCCTGATATCACAAATTTTATCTAATTCAGGACTCGTCACCGCCCAACTGGCACTATTCTTGATACATCTATGGGCGCCTACCATTGAGGAGAAATGTCAAAAGGGAGTCAGAAACATGGATTACCTAAATCTCGATACCGGGGTCATCTGGACCATCGCCTTGTGTGCCGGCACCTTCTTGATCACCATTTTGGCTATCTGGGGGGTTATCTGAAAACCGAAACATACTGCGAGAGGCGAGGTATTAGGGAATTCCCCCTAAATAATTAGGGAATCCCTAATTAACTTTGCTTGACAATCCGGTAAGATAGGGGCAACATCAACGAAAGGGGAAACTAATCCGAATTAAAAGGAGGGAAGAGAGATGATCTTCATGGTCGGCTTTCTGGTGGGAGGATTAGCCATTTTAATTACCATGTCTCTTCTTTTTATGGCGCATGATACTCAGTTGAGGGGATTGGAGGGGAAAAGGAAGGTATATTAAGGGGTTGGTTCCCTGAAGGGACTATATTCTTCAGGCTGTAAGCTGCCTGAACCCTTATCTTGCCCTTAACTGTTGACCCAGGATTTCCACAATCCGCTGGGAGGCGCAGCCGTCGCCATAAGGATTTTTAGCCTGGGCCATGGCCTGATAGTGGCCCGGGTCTTCCATGAGATCTTTGACTTCCGCCAGGATAGTTTCCCGGGTGGTTCCCACCAGTTTCACTGTGCCAGCCCAGACGCCTTCGGGTCTTTCGGTGACCTCCCGCATCACCAGGACCGGTTTACCCAGGGCCGGAGCCTCCTCCTGAATGCCGCCGGAGTCGGTGAGGACCAGGTAACTGCGAGTCATCAGGTAAACGAAGGGGGCATAGTCCAGGGGCGGCAGAAGTGACAGGCGTCCGCCTCCGGGGTCCTCCAGATGAAGTGCGCCGCCGGTTCCCTTCCGGGCTGTTCCCGAAGCGGACAAGATCTCATACACCGGCTTCTGCACCTGGGGATTCAAATGCACCGGGTATACCAGGTGTACCTGGGGATAGGTCTCCACAATCTGCCGCAAGGCCAGACAGATATTTTTAAACCCCACGCCGAAACTTTCCCGCCGATGGCCGGTCACCAGGATAAGGCGCCGCCCATCCAAGGCCAGACCGTGATGCCTGGCAAAATATCTCTCCCAGTGTTCTTTCTCACTGTCTACCCGGGCAGCAATGAACTGTAAGGCGTCGATCACCGTATTGCCGGTGACCCAGATCCGCTCTGGAGGCACTCCTTCGGCCAGGAGGTTGTCCCGGGCCCAGGGAGTAGGGGCAAAATGGTAATCAGCCAGGGCTCCGGTCAGGCGGCGGTTCAGTTCCTCGGGATAGGGCCGGTATTTGTCCCTGGTGCGCAGTCCCGCCTCCACATGGCCCACCGGAAGGCGGCAATAATAGGCCGCCAGGGCCGCGGCCAGGGTGGTAGTGGTATCGCCGTGCACCAGGATCAGGTCCGGCCTCTCTTGCGTCAGCACCTCCTTAAGCCCTTCCAGGACCCGGATGGTGATGTCAAAAAGGTCCTGATCCGGCCTCATCAAGTCCAGGTCATATTCCGGGACAATCCCGAAGAGGCCCAGCACCTGGTCCAGCATCTGGCGGTGCTGGGCGGTGACCGCCACCTTGACCTGAAAGCCCCCCGCTTCCCTAAGGCGCAAGACCACCGGGGCCATCTTGATGGCCTCCGGCCGGGTGCCGAAGATTGTCAGAATAATCATTCTCTTCCGGAGGGAACGGCAACAATTTCATCAATAGGTTCATAATTCACAATTAATTGACCATCCAAGTCATAAATATGGTAATTAAATTTCTTCAAAAAATTACAGCATTTATGGAAGACGTCCGGCCCATGTAAGGCTAATAACAGAATAGGATTTTTGTTCTTTATTATATTTTGCATTCCAATAAGGGCAAGATATTCCGCCCCTTCAATATCTATTTTGATTAAATCTGGTAAATGATTATTATGTTGGTAGACATAGTGATCTAAAGTGATAGTTTTTACTTTCAATATCCTGTGATTATCGCCTCCGTTTATCCGCATTATACTGCCACTATAATTTGAAACATGATGGCAATAAAAATTAACCTCACCATTTGCATCGCTTATAGCATATTCCTCAATTATTATATTTACCAGCTTGTTTAACTGATGATGTTTTCTCAAAAAAATAACATTATCGGGGAAAGGCTCAAAAGCATAGACCATCCCTTCGGAGCCAACTGCTCTTGATAATAATAAAGTATAAAAGCCAACATGAGCACCGATATCGTAAACAACCATGCCTGGCTTTAGGTATTTAAATAGTTGCTTTTGTTTTATTGATTCATAAGAACCTAACCAGCAACCATGATCTGAAGAGCCAACTATCCATTTCATCCCTTTAGCTGGCCCTTGAAGTATGGGAAATATTGCTCCTTTAGGAATTAGATTTAGAAGATTTCTCAGGGTTTTTCCTGTCCATGAACCGGCATTTATTCCTGAAAAATTTATCAACTTCATCTGACATTTTCTCAGTCATTATTACTATAGGTTCTGACCGCTGAAGACATTCCCGGCCCGAAGCGGGCTGCCGCCTGAATCTGCTCCCAGTTTTCCCGGAACCAGGCGATGGCGTTTTTTAAACCTACCGCGAAAGGCGTATGGGGTTCGTAACCGATAAGCTGCCTGGCCCGATCCACGGAGGCCAAAAGGCGCGATTTGGTGTCCCATTTACGCCGCTCGGCATACAGGATGCCGGCCTTATTCCCCACCTGGGCGTTGATCATCTGGGCCAGGTCGATGATGCGGGTTTCTTTGCCAGAGGCTATGTTGAACTCCTGGCCCAGCGCGGCCTCAAAATAGCCGGCCCGCAGCAGCCCGTCCACGATGTCCCCCACATAAGTAAAATCCCGGGTCTCCTCGCCGCTGCCGGTGATGGGTAGAGGCTCCCCCCGCATGGCCCAGTAGATGAAGTTGGGGATGACGTTGCGATACTGGCCGGGCAATTCCCCCGGTCCATAGGAATTGAAAAAGCGGGCCTTGACCGCCGGCAGGTCGTAATGGTGCTGGAAAAAGTTGCAGTAAAGCTCACCCAGCATCTTGGTGATTTGATAAGGGGAGCTCAAGTGCAGAGACATGAACTCTTCGGTGAGGGGCAGGGGGGCGCTGCTGCCATAGATGGAGCACCCCGAGGAGGCGTAAACGAAGCGCTGCACCCCGGCCAAGCGGGAATATTGGGCGAGTTTCAGGGTTCCCAGGCCGTTCACCAGAAGGTCGGTCTCCGGGTGGTCGATGGAGTTCTGATTGGCGAACAAGGCGGCCAGGTGGAAGACGACCTCGGGTCCCTCAAAAAAGACCCTTTTCAGCTCAACTTCATCCAGGATGCTGCCTTCCACAAACAGGACGTTGGCAAGGCCCGGCACATTCCAGCGCGCCGCCGAGGACAGATCGTCCAGGACGATGACCAGCTTGGCGCCCAGCTCTCCCAGGCCCCTCACCAGGTTGCTCCCGATGGCCCCGGCCCCACCCGTGACCAGGATAGTCTTACCCTCATAGAACTTACGATAATCTTGGGCAGCCATATTTTTCCCGGCTCCTTATAAATCTCATATTCCCCGGCCAAAAAGGACTATGCGTATGGTCTTGAGCAGGATAGCCAGGTCCAAAAAGAATCCCATGTTTTTAAGGTAATATAGGTCATATTGCAATTTTTCCTGGGTCTGCTCCAGGGATGACGAATAAGGATGCATCACCTGGGCCCAGCCCGTGAGTCCCGGTTTCACCAGCAAACGATAGCTGTAATAAGGAATATTCTCCTTAAAGCCGGAATGCACCAGCTCACCGGGAGGATCATCGGCCCGCCGTCCCGGCCGTAAGTCCGGCACCGGTTTTTGAAATTTCCGGATAAAGACCTGGCGTTCCGGCCTGGGCCCGATGAAGCTCATATCACCCCTTAGAATATTCAGCAGCTGGGGGAGTTCATCCAGGCGCATTTTGCGAAGAACGCGGCCCACCCGGGTGATCCGGGGGTCAGCTTCGCAGGCCCATTGGGGTCCGTATTGCTCAGCTTCCTGAATCATGGTGCGGAATTTTAAAATTTGAAAAGGATTGCCATCCAGGCCCAGACGCTCCTGCCGGAAAAATATCGGCCCAGGGCTGTCCAATTTGATGGCCAGGCCGATCAGAAAAAACAGGGGCCAAATTGAGGCCAGGGCCAAAAATACCAACCCCAGATCGAGCAGACGCTTTAGATGCCGATAATATAACTTGTTGGCCTGAATGCAGTTCAGGTAAAACCAAGTGTCAGAAATGTGTTCAATGGGGACTTTTCCCTCTAAGAACTCGTAAAGGCTCGGCATGTCAATAAGCTGGCAGCCCTCCCAGGAAATCCTATTTAGGGCGCTTATCAAGGACGGCGATTTCTCGTGAGTAACTGCCACCACTACCGCCAGGTTAGGCTGCTGGCGGACGATTTCCAGCAATTGGGCAGAATCCCCCCTTACCGGGAGGCCATCAATTTCACTGCCGATCTTCCCTGGTTGGTCATCGATAAAACCTAAGGGCGTCAGGCCGCCCCAAGGCCAGCGGCGAATGGCATCCAAAATCTGCCGCCCGCTCTTCCCGGCGCCGACGATTAACACCTTTCTCTTCAGGCGCTGGGGTAGGGCCAGGGTAGAGAAGGTGCAGCGCCAGATTAATAACAACCCGATAAAACCTGACGCCTGGATGATTAATAAAATGCGCCCGATGAAGGCTCCCAAAGGAAAATAGAACAGAACTATTACCGTCAGTGTTCCTATCAAACCCGAAAAAATGAGATGGGCGATATTGCTCCAGCGACGAAAGTCTTGTTGATAGTCATACTGATTGCCGATATAGAGCACCAGCAAATAGGTCAGCCCCACCAGGGAGAGAGCGGTGAAGTGGTGTGAGACAAATTTCCCAATTTCCGGCCCGACTTTAGGATTTACGTACAGCGCCAATAGCACAGAAAGGCAGTAAGCCACGAAATCCCCTGCCAGCAGGAGAAGTGGCCACTTGGAGATCTTGAAGCCAAAAACTTTGTACACTTGAGCCCCAAAAATGATTAAGAAAATTTAGCTATAGTACCGCAGCAGGTAGGTCGCATTGATGCCGCGGCCCATCAGCCTGCGAGGTAATATGTGCAGGCCAAGCGCACTGAGATTGCCTGCTTAGTGATTATGGCCATTCGTTTATCTGTCGGTCCTGCTCTTGCCTTCTCTGACGCTGTATCTCCTACTACTCTTCCCTCAGACGCTGCAGCCCCCTTCTCTGACGTTCTATCTCATCTTGCTGACGGTCCATCTCGTAGTCCGGTTGATATATATATTATGCGGCCACAGGTTGGCTTACTAAAACAACTATTCCCATTATCAAAATAGCAATTAATTTTTTCCTGTCTACCCCCCCTTTCATATTTTGGGAGAATGATAGTTAAAACACCATCGGGAAATCCCTGATTTCCTGATCGGGAAATTCCTGTTTCTCTCATTTCCGGGGGCATAAATGAAACGACAGGCCGGTGATCCTCACAAGGCCTTTAGTCAAATGGCAGATAAAGAGGTGGAATGCATACGGTGTGCCATTAATCATTTTTGGAATGACTTTGATTATTTTTGATTTGGGTTGGCTGCTTTTACCCTGTTTATCTATCATACTCGCTAAAGCTCCAAGGCTTCCTTTTAGTACACCCACCATTCGCCGGATGTTAGAAGGTGGCCATTTCATCTTTATCCACGGCCGGGGGAGCCTCAGAATTAGTCGCGGAAACTAAAAGTTAAGAGTCTTAATAAGTGGATTGGATTCGGGAAATATGGTTTTCTATGAGTTCTGCGGCTCGCTCCAAAGAGAGATGCTGCACTGCATATCTCCGACCCCGAACCCCCATTTGTTCCCGCAACTCCGGGGCCTGAAAAAGCTGCAGGATAGCCTGGGCCATGGCCTCAGGGTCACTGGGGGCGATCGTCCTGCCACATTGGGCCTCGGCTATCAGCCGGGGGGCATCGCCGCCCAAAGGGAGACTGGCAAGCACCGGCCGCCCTGCGGCCATGATGCTTAAGATCTTGGAAGGGACTACCGGGGTTTTAACCTCCGGGCGCAGGGTGACCAGGCAGAGATCAGAGGCTAACAAGACCTCCGGGTATTTCTCTTTGGGCTGCATGGGCAGGAAGAGGACATTGTCCAGTTGGTTCTCCCGGGCAAGTTTTTGAAGTTTGAATTTTTCAACTCCATCGCCCACCATGAGGAAGACTATGTCTTTTTGGTCTTTTAATATCCTGGCGCTGTGCAACACCGTTTCCAGATCCTGGGAATAACCCATAATCCCGGCGAAGGAGACCATAAAATGATGATCAAGGCCGAGAGAGGCCCTCAATTCATTTTCTCGAGCACCGGGCTGGATTGCCTTGGTGTCTATCCAATTAGGGATGACGGCGACTTTCCCGATCTTCCCACCTGCATTAAAGATATGGCGGCGGTTTCCTTCCGAATGGACCGCGACCAGATCGGCATGACGGTATAGAAAAGATTCCAACCCTTTGAAAATTCGGATAAGGTAGGGGTTATTTAGCAGCCCCAAATCAATGGCGCTTTGGGGAAAGAGGTCTTGAATATTAACTATCAAGGGGCGGCGTCGCGCCCGGCACAGGACCAGGGCGGCCAGGGCCAGGGGCAGGGGGGGCGAATATACCAGGGCCGCGTCAAAGGCCGGCAGCCAGACCCCAGCCATGCCGGCCAAGAGGGCGGAAACCAATTGGTCCATTCCCCGGAGGATGGGAATGTTCCAGGGAATATCCAGGTTGAAGACCCGCAGTACTTTCAGACCGTGATAGGTTTCGCAAATACAGAGACGTTGCCGGTAATCCTTTTGTTTTTCCGCCACATGATAACGGGGCAGGCCGGTAAGGATGGTAATCTCATGGCCCCGCTCCCGAAGAGCCTGCCCCAACTCATAATAAAGATGGGCTGCCGATCCAACCTCCGGTGGGAAATAAGGGGTGATTAGTAAGATCTTCATAAGTAAGCTTATGGCTTTGGAGTAGTCCCTCTACCGGATTCCTTTTAAAGGCATTCAATCTAATCTATAACTTATTGTCTTTCTTAATTTTTCTAACCGAAAACCGTATCAGGGGTTGGCTCTCACATCTCTTGGGCCTGCACGGCGCTCAGAGCCGCGGCGGCCTTCAGGGTTGCCCGAGTGGACGCGGCATAATCTAGAAAAAGCTTGGGGAAACCTGCCGGCTCTCCAACCGCCCTGGCAAAGAATTCCAATTCCGCCTGATATCCCAGATCCATGGAAAACTTGCTGATTTTTCGGGTCCTGCCGCCCTGAATAAGCTGGGCCCGCCGAAAATCCTCGATAACCGCCGCCGAATCTTCGCAGAAGAGCTCGAAACGCTCCCGGGAAAAAGACTTGGGCCCTTTGGCGGTGTAAAGAATGGCGCCGGTTGAACCATCTTGGAAGTTTAGATTAATGATCAGATTATCGTCACCGCGGTATTTGCCTGTGGCTCCGGAAATGGTCTCCACATTTACCAAGACCGCCTCCGAGCCGGTCATGAAGTGCAGGAAATCGATGAAATGACAGACTTCTCCCCGGAGACGGCCGCCGCCCACCTCCGGGTCGTGCACCCAGTGGTCCCCTGGGATATAGCCGGCATTGACCCGATAAGTCATCATCAGGGGAGTGCTGCGACCCGCCACCATGGCCTTGACCTGCCGAGCCAACGGCGCAAACCGCCGGTTAAACCCCACCATCAGCAACCGGGAGCCGTCATAAGCCGCGCTAATCTCTTCCAACTCCTCTGACGTCAGGCATAAGGGTTTTTCCACCAAGACGTGCTTGCCCGCGCTCAGGGCTGCCAACACCAGGGGGGCATGAGAATTATGCCGGGTAGTAATGATGACGCTGCCAATGGCCTTATCCTGGAGAATTTCTCGGTAATCCGTAGTGGCGTAAGCAAATCCGAACTTTTTGGCGATATGCCGGGCGGTCACGCCGGTGGTGGTGGCCGCCCCCACCAGCATTAGACCTGGGACTTTCTTCAATGCTGGCAGCAATATATTTTTGGCGAACATGCCACCCCCGATGAGCCCCACTGCCCGGGGATCAGCCGACTGGCCCGGAGAGGCGGCAGGTTGCAGCCACACCTTCCGAAGCAGCGCGGCTTTGTCGGCATCGGCCGGGGCTTCCCCTGTTTCAGGTCTATCCGGTTGAGGATAGTTCAGGACCACGCCGATATACGGCTCCCGACTTTTCAGAATCAGGTCATAGGCCTCCAGGGCCTGATCAATGGGAAAGCGATGGGTTATCAGTTTCTTTAATTGCACCCGTCCCCGGGCCACCAGGTCCAAAAAGGCTGCCAGATTGCGGCGCTCGGTCCAGCGCACTAAAGATAGGGGATAATCAAATCCCTTGGCCTCATAAAGCGGCTGCAGGCTGCCGGGGCCGGCCGCCTTGGATACCGTAAAGGTTAACTCCTTTTCCCAGAAGGCCTTGCGGGTGAGGCTCAGTTCCGCCACCCCCACCAGCACCAATCGGGCCCGCTCCCGGGCCACCGCCTCGGCCAGGCGCACCGGCCGCGGGTCGCTGCTGGCCGCGGTGATCAGCACCGCATCGGCGCCCCGGCCGCCGGTGGCGTTGGCTACGGCCTCTTCCACTTCATCCTCGCCGGGCGCCAGGGCTACCTCAGCGCCCAATTCCTTAGCCAGCTCGCATTTTTGCCGATCCAGGTCCACCCCGATGACCCGGCCACCCTGGGCCGTGAGCAGTTGCACGCTAAGTAACCCCAGAAGCCCCAGGCCGATGACCACCGCGGTCTCTCCCAGGGTCAGTCCGGCTTCCCGCACCCCATGGAGGGCAATGCCTCCCAGCATGACGAAGGCGGCGGCTTCAAAGTCCATCCCCTCCGGCATAGGCACACAGAGATTTTCCGGCGCCCACACCACCTCGGCATGGAAGGCGAAGCCCGCTCCGGCGGCGGCCACCCGGTCGCCGGGCTTGAAACCCTGCACCCCGGCCCCCACCTCCAGCACCACCCCCGCGGCGCTATACCCCAAGGGCAGCGGTTCATCCAGCCGATTCATCGCCTCCTTGAAAACACTGATGAACCCTTCTTTTTGGGCCTTGGCCCAGGCCTGGCGCACCAGGTCCGGCCTCGCCCGGGCCTTCCCCAAGAGGCTCTTCTGCCCCATCTCAATCATCAGCTTCTCAGTGCCGGGGCTGATGAGGGAAGCCATATTCCGCACCAAAACGCCGCCAGCCTTGCAATATGGTTGGGGCAATTCGGATAGGTCAATCCTACCGTTTTTATACGACTGGATGATCTGTTTCATGCTTATATTTCCCGGGCCACCCCGCCAAGGTTAACCGACCAGAGGCCGGGTAACTACCAAGGGAACCGTAACCAAAGACGATTTAAATAAACAATACTCATTCCAGAATAGGTAAGGACAATCACCGACAGCGCCTTTTGCAGATTATCCGCGGTGCTCATCTATAATTCTCCGGCAAAAAGCAACCGTCTGCTCGGCCACCCTGGGCCAAGTAAACTTGGCCTTGATGAGATTGATTGCCCTTTCCCCCATTATCCTCCTTTGGTCTTCATTCAGCCATAATTTCCACATAGCTTGGGCCAAAGCCTCTTGGGAGAAATCTACCAACAAACCTGCCTCCGCTTCTTCGATTTCCGGCAAATTACAATTCCTGGTTACCATTACCGGCTTTCCACAAGCCATGGCCTCCAGGGGGGCCACGGGAAGGCCCTCACTGCGGGACGGAAGCACCATAAACGAGCAATTTTGGAGCAAAGAGAGTTTATTCATACCGCTTACCAGGCCGGGGAAGAAGATCTGGGAACCTACCCCCGCGGCGCCGGCAATCTGCTTTAGTTTCTGAACATAACTGTCTGCACCCGTCCCGGCGACCACCAGAACCGGCGCATCATCGGGGTTGGTCAAATAGCTGAGAAATTTTCCGAATGCCGGGATCAAGATATCAAGTCCTTTTTTTACATGAAGGCGTGAAAGGAATAGGATGAATTTCCTGCGGCCAAGCCCGGAAAATTCCATATCGTTAAAATTCCCGTCCTTGTTGGGATGATAGATGTCCACATCAATGCCGTTTGGAATTACCTCTACCTGGGCGGATTTCACAAATAATTTAACCTGCCGGGACTCCTCCCTGGTAAGAGCCACAACTCCGCTGGCATGTGCATAATTGATTTTCTCAATCAGTCGCCAATAGACCATTTTTTTCAATCTTCGCCGCTTCATGGCCCATGGTTCAAAAATCCCTTCCGGGTAGAGGAGGTAAGGAATGCCCATCTCAGTCAAATTACGCCGCGCCGTCCAATTATTGTAATCCCAATTGCCCCGGACCAGCGCTATATCAAAGTTAGCAGCCCGCTGTTTAATGTGCCGGCTTAACGAAGGAGAATAAAAATAAGGGTTATGCCGCCAGCGCCTGGCATAAATAACTTCAAGGCCCTTAAATTCGGTCAAACAATCTGAAGGGACCGGCAAACGGCGACGGCCATCGGCATCGGTAGTCAAAACCAGATTTTCGTGACCTTGTTGCTTGAGCGCAGCAGCAAGGCCAAAGGCCGTTTGCGGCAGCCCGCCATAAGTAAAGGCCGGGGGGAAGACACTGCAAATATGGAGGAATCTCAATGGATTAGGCTGTCCTGTTATCTTTTCATCCCGGCTGCTTCTACTGCCTGTAGCAGGTTCCGGGCAAAGGTTTCGGGCGTCCAGGCGGCGATGATCCGCCGGGAGGCCGCTCCCATGGCCTCCAGGTCCACCTGGCCGGAAGACATCTTCAGCATCAGCAGGGCCAGTCCTTCCACGTCAAAAGGGTCAAAGGTGAAGCCATTGACCCCATTTTGCACCAGGTCTTTGGCGCAGCCGCATATTTCGCTCACCAGCACCGGCAGCTCCGCCGCCATGGCCTCGTTGACCACCAGGCCCCATTGCTCCGCATGGGAACTGGCATGAATAAAGGCAGAAGCCAAACCATAGAATACCGCCATCTCCTCGGCATTCTTATAACCAGGCAGCAAAATGTCAGACTGTAAGCCCACTGTTTCGATCAATCCCCGAATCTCATCCTCCAAAGGTCCACTCCCACAAATAACCAGGGACCAGGCCTTTTCGCCGGCCCAAGATTTATAGAGGGTATAAGCCTTGATCAATTCGAAGATATTCTTTTTAGGAATGAATCGCTTGGCGGCCACAAAAAATCTTTCCGGCAAACCCAGTTTAATGCGCCAGCCATGACCTTTTAGGCGCGCTAAATCGGCCTGTTGTTGCCAAAAAAGATTGTCCACCGCATCATAGCCGGTAAAAATTACTTCAGGAGAAAACCCTAACTCTCTGGCATACTCAACTTGGGGGGTTCCCCCCACCAGGGCGGCATCAAAGAGCTTCAGCAGAGAGCGCTTAATAGCTTCTCTCCAGCGAACGCGGGGAAAATCTCGAGTCTGACTTTCAGACATGAGCACCGCCAGGCGGGAATTTACTTTGCACCAGGCCAGGGCTGCATAGCAAGGCCAGTCGCGATAGCCGGGGATGAGAACGGCATCGGGTTGATCTCGATTTAAAGCCGCAATAAGAGAAATTGTCATATTAAATGAGTTAAGGGGAGCACGACTATTTGATAGCACCGTTATATTTTCTTTAATCATATCATGCGTTCCCATTATAGGCAATTCTGGTGATTTGTCTCTAAGACTATAAATAATAATTTTATAGCCATTGGTTTCCCCGATTACCTGAAGAGCCTTACATCTGGCGGTGTGGTAATGCATGAAAGAAGAAAAGAAAATTGCAATTTTCAAATGCATTTCCCCCTCAGTTAATCAGGCTATCAATTCTAGAGAGGCTCGGCATGGGGTGCGATAGGGGGATGACATAAATATGTGACGTGTTCCGGATCCCCCCAAACACTGATTTCTTCATAAGGTTTAAAGTTTCAGTAGGTCAAGATAAAGCCGAAATTAACTTATCCACGATAGAGTTTGTAGAAAAACCCAGAGCATCTCGCTGCTGTTTAACTCGCCTGCGCTCCGCCTCCAAGACCTCCCTGGCTCCCAGGATAGCCGTCGCCGCGGCTTCAATGCTGCCAGGGCTGTTTATTATAAAAGGCCCAGGCCCATAAATGGTAGGGATGTCCCCCAGGGGACGGGTGGCCACCGCACATAAGGAAGCCATGCCCTCTAAGAGCAATAATGGTGTGTCGATGGTGCTACTTAAGCGTTGGTAAGGTAGAACCAGGATGTCCGTGTCCATTAGCAGACGCCCCAGATTTTCGTCCACTTGCGGAGTATAGCTCTCGTAAGGAGTATAAAAATAGGGAATGTCGGTCTGCCGGCTCAGTTCCTCATGCACCTGCACGGAGGGCGTGGAATTGGGGCGATGGTAACCGTAAATGGCCACCTGCACCTGTGGGTGGTTTTTTAACAAGGTGAACAGGGCGAGGACCGTCTCAATGCCTTTGCCCAACTCAGTGCGGCCGATGAAATTGACTCGGAGCTCTTCATGTCGAGGCTTGTCCTCAAGTGCGAGAAAAAAGGATTCAGGCACGGGCGGCAGCAGCAACGCCCCTCTAGCAGACCAACCTTCCACTTCCCGGAGGAGCCGCGGAGAAATACAAAAAAGCCGGCCATTGAAGGGGTAGAGGCGGGCATCCAGAAACGCCAGTTCACGCCTGATCGGGGAGTCACGCCAAACAAAATAAACCTGGTGGAACCGCACCCGCCGGCTTTCGCGCCGCCGGAACCACAAGTAGCGGAGCCGGTCGCAAGTACGCACGTACATAGTCATGACGTGATCATAATCGGGCAGAGTCGCCAGCGCTTCTTTAAGATCAACCCAGATAGAAAGGTGAATCCTCTGGCCTGTCTGTCCCTGGTAAGCATTGGGAGCCCCATATACCACGAAGTCGACCTGGTGCCCCTGCCGGATCAGGCCTCCCCCCAGGCGCCGGGCAAAAGATTCGGTCCCGCCAATTCTGAAGCAGTCGAAAGAGCCGTAAAAACCGAAAAAAGCAATTTTCATAGTCAGTCCCTAGTGGTATGAACAGGTTGAAAATATTGCTGATCTTTGACGGAATTAAAAGCGGCTGGGTGCTTTCGATGGCTTCGTCGCATAATATAAAAAAACCAGATGCTGATCCGACCTTTCATTGGAGACGCCATTTTTATTATATTCTCTTATGTAACCTTAAATGTTATTTTTAAGAGCCACCCATTGACGGAGACAAACTTGTGGAATATTCTGCAAAAACTCCCTGGCAACTCCTGGCGAGGAACAGGTCATCCGAAAGACTTTTTTCCATTTTCCCTCTTTTAGATAAACTAAAAAAAGACCATATTGAGCAACCTCAATATATTTTTTGAGCAATGCCTTATTAATATCTTTATCATAACCATTATCTTGTAATAAATATTCATATGCCAGAAGTACCTCTAGATACTTTTCGGAATCGGAGGTCGCTTTGTGGGTAACCCTATAAATATAGAGGGGTTCATTTAAAATGAAAAGCTGTAACTTATGTTTGAATAACTGCATAAAGAATTCCATATCCTGATTTTTGCGCAGATCTCCAAACCGTATGTTTGACTTTTTTATTATTTCCAGGGGTACAACTGGATGGATTAAGCCTAATGCATATCTGATGAAATTAAGAGGGGTGATTAACGAAACATCTGATTCCCTGAAGAACCTTTTCAGGCCGATTTTTTTGAAAAAGGTTGTGTAGGGTAAGAAATCATTACCTTTTCCTGACAGGCACATCAATAAGTCATCAGCTACGAATGAACCCGGGTTCATCTTGCCAAGATGGATTAGCTTTTCCAACCTCTTCTTATCCCAAGCATCATCTGCGTCGATAAAAGCTCCCCATTCGCCTTTGGCCATATCTAGCGCAATATTCCGGGTCGGCCCGGGACCGATATTTTTTTCGAGACGCACAAAGTTGATTCGAGGGTCTTGGAAAGACAGGATTATCTCAGCTGATTGATCACTTGAGGCATCGTCAACTATAATGAATTCAAAATCGGGAAAAGACTGATTTATTACTGATTCTATGGCGTTCCGGACATATTTGGCGCAATTGAAAACTGGCATGATGACCGAGACGGCAGGATTATGCAAAAAATTTCCCAACATTAAGGATATCCTATTTGCATTATCTTTTTTTGGGCGCTTTCCGGCGGTTATCTGAGATTATTCGGCAGCTTTGGCCATTAAATGAAGAATTTTCATGGTTGACCTGTCAAAGAAGCTCTTTTATTCCCGGTTCATTTTCATAGCAAAGGTTTTGTTAACCGTTTTTCTTAACACATACCGTTTGTCCAGTGACTTATTAAACCTTTTCTCCATAAGATAAGTCAATAAAATGGGGATTCCTTGTGCATATAAAACCGCGGTCAACACTGAAAGTCCATCACGGACCGCGGAGATGGCATAAGGATAAGACACGACAAAGAGGAGCAGCCCGGTTACCGGATAGGATTTCCAGTCTTTGGCCCGTTGGGCCAGGCCCCCCAGCCCCCCCGCCAGGGAAAACAGTATGATGATGCCCAGCCAGCCGCCATTTTCCCAGGCATCACCGATGCAACCCGGAGCAGCCCCCCACAGGTAAGACATGTTTTCTTTGAAAGTCGCGGGAGTATATGGTGCAAAGATGTTGTGCTTTTCCGGCCACCAAATGCGAGGAATGGGTAGAATGAATAGCTGATAAAAATAACTAGCCCCCCATTCGAAAGGAAATTTCTCCGGGGCATACTTGAGCCAGTGAAGGGAGATCTCAAATCCCACCACATCAGCAAGATATGCATCCCTGGTGCTTTCCTGATAATTAGTTATAGGGCCCGACCTGGTATAATAATAATTTTGGATGGCCCCCCTGTCCCTGCCCAGGACTCCAAATACTGCCAGGACTCCCGCCAATATGATGATGCCTACGATCACTGTCCGCAGTTTTTTCAGCGGCTGCAACCGGGGGATAAGGCCTGCAGTCAAGAGCAGACAAATGCCAAAAGTGAATAAAGCCTGACGCCCCTGACCCCACCATAAACGACATAACAGGAAAGGAAATGCCAGTGCTAGAGCGCCATAAATATTTCCCGTGGCCAGGAAGAAGAGAATGCTTGCCGGAATGGCGAATAAATGGAGGTTCACCAGATAACCGGTGCTGCCGCTGAAACCTCTGCCACTGGCATCAGGGAGATCGACCCAGACGGCCGAGCTGGCATCGCGAACTCCTGGAAAAGGCAGATAAACCAGGATGCTGACCAGAGCAACTGCCGCTAACGCCAGGCTCAGGATGACCAATCTTTTTCTGAGAATTGCGGAATCCTGCGAGTCCAGATGTCTTGCAGCGCTGATCGGTTCTCTTGCAGGGCGAGTTAAGATCCAACGGTAGGCCGCGGCAAAACAGGCTAACCCGACGATCACCGCTAACCCCATCTTGATTGCCAGGTCTTCTGCTACCCACCAACCTTGAAAAGGGCGAACCCCAAACTGATAAAATTGTCTAAACCACTGGATATCGAAAATGTACCAGGGGCGGATAAAAAAGGCTAGACAGAAGATGGCCAGGTAGAAACCCGCAATGCTGTCCCAACGGAGTACCCGCCTCCAGCCGATAATTACCCCGAAAAGGGCCATACCCAGGAAACAGAGGATAAGATAGTAAGCCATGGGCAATCAGCTCCAAGCAATTAGATGTTTCACAGTTGCTACCAATCTTTCCCCGTATTTCTCCCAGGAAAATTCTCGGGCCCGGTCTCCGGCGGCAAATGACATCTTCTTTAGCAGGTAGGGATCTGCAGCCAACCTGTCCATTTTTTCAGCAATGGCTGCCGCATCCCGGATGGGCACGATGAAGCCGTCAACACCATCGCGCACCACGGAGCCGGCATGGGCAGTGGTTATTACCGGCAAACCGGCGGCCAGGGCCTCCACTTGTACTATGCCGAAGGAATCGCATATAGTTGGAAAAACAAAAACATCGGCCCACTCGTAGTGGCGGCGCACCTCGGTTCGAGAAACCTGCCCGGTAAGTTCCACCCGGGTTTGCCACCGGCGGCGGTAAGGCTCCCGGATGGCCACCGGCCCCACCAGGCGCATTACCACCTTGGTGCTGTTCAATTCCTCCAGGGCTTGCACCAGGTATTGCGGCCCCTTGCGCAGGGAAACGCCGCCCACAAACAGCACCCGCAAAGGTCGGCGGCCGTCATAAGGGGCGCGGCTGGCGGCAAAACGGGAGGGCTCCACCCCATAGGGCACCACCCGGATCTTTTCCAGCGGCACCCCCAAAGAAGCCAGCCCCTGGGCGACAAAGTCGGAGCCGCAGACAATGGCGTCGGCCGCCTGCCATTCCTGCGCCTCCAACTCACTCCGAGGCTGCCCCACGGAAATTTCCCGAGGCTCTTCCCAGCCCGGCCAGAGTTGGTGCTCCTCCCATACCAAGCGGAAATCAACGCTGGCAGGGGCGCTGACTTGTTCCAATATCTTTCCCCGGTTACTCTGATCCGCCCAATGAAAGAGTCTCAAGGCGGCGGACCCAAAGGCATACACCACGTCGCCAGGCTTTGAGTGGTTCTTTTCCACCAACTCACAGAACCGTTGCCCGTAAGTCAAGAAGACCTTCTCCAATTCTGTGGCATTTCTAGCCCGTTTCTGAGCGCGTGCATAGGCAAAACCGAACCGGTTGAAAGCCGTGACCTTCTCGGGCGGCAAGCCGTCTTCCCGGCGTCCCAAAACCCGCTGGAGGGCAGCCGCTCGCCAATCTTCAGGAAACAGGGCCGCGGCCTTCCCCAACAAATACCCGGCGCTCCCCTTGCCTGCATAGAAATCGGTATAAAAATGGGCCAGCATGCCAGACCGCTGCAGGATCACCGGTACGGCATAGTGCATCCGGGCCCCCAATTGGGCCACTACGACCTGAGGAAGCGCTGCAGACATCAAGTTCCTTGAGGATTGGGGCGATTATCAAATAATTAGTTTATCTGTTTAAAGACGAATCATCAAGCCACCGGTAGGTAAAGGTTTAAAGACCGAAAGCGCCAGCTAATTGGCTCACTTGTAAAGCAGCTTTTTTATTCTTTGTCTAAGCATGGTTTTTAGATGGCAATAGACTTGGTAAAAACTGCTTCCGCCATTTTGAATGAACCGAGCCAGAAGGCGCGGCCCCAGAAAATTGCCATATTGCGGCAGAAACTCTAAAACCTGCCTGGCTTCTTCGGCATCCACAAAAGCCGCGGAGCTAACCAGGCTCCAGGCTAAAAGGCGCCGAGCCTGGGATAGAAGTTCTTCTTTATGAGGGACGGCCGCAAGCCAGTTTTGTTCCATATCCTCCAACTGCAGCAGGTGCTCCCTGGCCTGCAACAACCGGACGCCCTTCTTTCCCACTGCATGAACCCGGTAGCTTGCCAGAACCTGGTCATTGTAAAAAACATCCCCAATGGCCAGGAGGTCCCTGGCCATTTTCCAATCTTCCGTATAATTAAACCTGGCATCATAGCCGCCCACCGCCTCAAAGGTGGAGCGCCGGATCATCAAAATATTGACGGCCTTGAGCCCAAAAACATAACGGCTCCATTCCTGCAGGCCGGACCGTATGAAGGAACCATGAATAGACCGGTGAAATCCAAAAGGTTTGCCGTTGACATCGATCAACCTACAGGCGCAGTGGGCGAAGGCTATGGAAGGGGATTGCTCCATAACCGGGACCATGCTGGAAATAAAATTCGGCTCTAACAGGTCATCTGCATCGACTCTACAGATATATTTCCCTGACGAGGCCTCGATAGCGGCATTGATGTTTCTGGCAAGCTTGAGGTTTTTTTTCTGCCGCAGCAGCCGGACGCCTTGACTTTCAAAATTTTTAATAATTTCTGGGGTTCGATCGGTGCTGGCGTCATCCGACACGATGATCTCTGTCCGAGGATAATCCTGACTTATGGCACTCTCCAGGGTCTCGGCAATAAAGGGCTCGGCGTTATACGCCGGAATGCAGATGCTGACCAGGGGCATCAGTCGATTTGTCGGGTGGTCATTGGCTGGGGGCATCAACTTTCCCTCGCCAGATAGGAGCGAGCAGAGCTCGAGAGGCCCACAGGGGCTGATAGCCTGGCAATAGGCTTTCCGTCAAAAGAATCAGCAAGAGATAGAATACCGACCCCGCCACTCCCAGAAGGGCGATCCATCCCAGGGCAGACCAGTTGGTTAAAGGAACCTGGTAGATTTCTAGGGGAAGCCAAATAAACCCGGCCAAGAGCACACTGGCGACCAAGGCCGGAGCGATAGAGGTCAAAAGGTCGCGCCCGCGCACCTGAATCTGCTGCTGGACAAACCGCCACCAGAGGGGAATCCCCAGAAGAATTCCCAAGGCATAGGACCATGACAAACCCTGGAGCCCAAAGAGGTGGGACAAAGGGTAAGCGAAGAGGAGAATTCCGAGCCCAGAAAAGAAGTCCATGGCGAGCTCGCGGTTGGGCTTTCCCTTTGACATGAAGAGGGGCAGTCCCGTCTGTTGTAGAGCCTGCGCCGCTCCCCCCACGGCCAAGCCCGGCACCAGGGAAACCACTGCCTGCCACTTGGAACCCAGGAAGAGCGGCAAAACCGGGCCCACGGCCACCGCCATCAAGGCGCACAGGGGAAAGATAATCAAGGTGGCCACCTGCAAGACCTTGAGAAAGGCCGTCTTAAGTTTTTCCGGGTCATCTTGCATCAGGCTGAAAGCAGGAAAGAGGACTTGGTAGAACATCTCACCAAAGTGATTCGAAGGCAGCAGGGCAAAGCGGGAGGCCATTTGGTAAAGCCCCAGGGCCGCGGCTCCGAAGAGCATGCCGCTCATCATGTCGGTGCCTTTGGATATCACGAAATCGAAAGTACCGCACAGCAGCAGCCAACGGCCGAAATGGAAAAGTTCCCGGGCTGCCTGCGCGTCGAAGATCAGGCGGGGCTGATAGGGATGGAGGATATAGGAGACGATAACTCTGGTCAGAGTGCCGGCGCCAAGCCCCAGGACCAAAGCCCAGGCGTTGCGCCAGATCAGGGCAGCAATGACCGCCACCAGGAAATCCATGGCCAGCCCCCAGGCATCCAATCGAAATAAGTCGCGAAATTTCATGTCTTTTTGCAACAAGGTAATTCCTATGCTGGGGAAACCGCCCAAAAATTGAACCAACGCTAAGCCCCGCAAAATGGCGGTAGCGGCCGGCTCCTGGAAGTATCGGGCAATTACGGGGGCGAAAAACCAAAGAACCGCGGCGATCAAGGCGGACCGGACCAAAGTTACCCACCAGGCGGTATGCAGCACCCGTGGGGAAAGGCGCGGCCGCTGTATCAAGGCTTCGCCAAATCCGGAATTGGTGAGAGTGCCCACCAACTGTATGGCCAGGGCTCCAATTCCGGCTAAACCGAAATCATGAGGGCTCAATAATCGGCCCAAAATAACCGCCCGCCCCAAGAACAGACCTTGCCGGAAGAATTTGCCGGTCAAAAGCCAGAAGGTGCCAGAAATGGTCCGCTGTCCGAGATTTTGTCCCAGGGCTACTGCAATATCTCCTTCATCAAGGGAGGATGGAGTTTTCATCGGTAATGCGAAAGAGCGGTGGTGCTTTCACGCTTGTTTCCTTTTAACAATAGTTGCATCTTCGGTTGTGTACCTGCTGCCAGAATAGATCTTAGCGTAGAATGACCCTGAAGATTTTAGGAAATGGTCCCGTTATGCTTCTTAAGATAATTACAAATCCTCCCTTTAACCGATTTCCAAAATAGAAATGGTAAGGCTAACAAGACACTTTTAAATGATGGAAAATTTTTTAAATCAGCGACCATTAGATATTTTTCCGGGTGAACTAAAGATAACATATTGATATTAGTATTTTGATATTCTCTCTCTAACGCCAAATTCTGGCTAATATATTCCTTTTCTGCGAATAATAATATATTTTGTCTGTAATAAAAATTTATATTTCTATTATTCCAAATTAATTTCCTTAGACAATCAATAACCGCGTATCCTTGCTTAGCAAAAATTTCCGCCCAATAATCTGGCCATTGCATATTTAATGGAAGCTCTCCGCCTTGAAAGGGTATGGGGGCAGAGAACAAAATCAGAGGACCAAGACTGGTAAGCGATTCGATATAGATTTCTGCATATTCAGCAGGAAGACATTCAGCTACTTCTAGCGATATTACTAAATCGAATTTGTTATTTATTCTCACGGCTTGTTTTAAATCAAATGGCTTAAATTTGTCTTCTGAAATTACCAAACCGCTTTTATCTAAATATGGTCCATCAATCCCTAAAATATCATTAATGCCATACTCTTGGAAAATCGAAAGCCAATAACCGGGTCCACATCCAACATCGACCACTGATTTTATTTCGGCCAGGTTCAATATTAAAGGTACTATTTCTCTAGCTGATTTAATTACACCATCTTTACCATGTAAGAAATAATTTTCTGAATAGATAGAGCGGTTCATTTTGCTCAATCTTGAGAAGTCGTAATAAAGTTGTGCGGCAGATGAGTATTCGACAACCTCGATAGGCGTGACGGCATAGTTGGAATAACCAGCGGAAACGGGAACTCGAGGCCCCCCCTAGGTTTTTTGCCTAAAGCTATTCATTCGATCTTTCATCCAACCGAGGAGCCGGGTATGAGGCTGATGGCGCCGGTGTCGAGGCGCCGGCTGCTTATCAATGTCCGAATCTGAAGCATAATAAGAATGGTAGCGGTAGTATTGACCGTAATAATATCCATATCCCTTCCTGTGCACGGGGATATTGTTCAACACCGCGCCCAGGAGGGGGGCCTTGACTTCCGCCAGGATATTCCTGGCCTGGATGACGGCCTTGCGCGGCGCCCCCTCGGCCTTGATCACCAGGAGCACGCCTTCCACCATGGTCGCCAGGATGGCGGCGTCGGTCACCGACAGCAGCGGGGGCGAATCCACCACCACGCGCCCGAATTTCTCCAGGGCAAGGGCAAAGAACTTTTGCATGCGAGCCGACTGCAAGAGTTCAGAGGGGTTGGGGGGAATCTTGCCGGCCGGCATCACCATGAGGTTGGGCACCAGGGTTTCCACCAGCGGCAGTTCGTTGACGTCGCCCACCAGGAAATTGCTTAACCCCGGTTCCAGGGGGACTTGAAAAAGCGTGTGCAGGGAGGGGCGCCTCAGGTCGCAGTCCACCAGGAGAAGCGAAGGCTCGGACTTGGCCAAGGCCGTGGCCAGATTGACGGCGGTCATGGACTTCCCCTCCAGAGGCATAGAACTGGTTACCAACAAGATGCGGGGGGCCTGGTCCGGAGTGGAAAAGAGAATACTGGTGCGCAATCCCAGATACGCTTCCGAGGCCTGGGGATGGCTGCCGTGGTGCACGATAAGTTCCGGGAACTTTTGGACGGGGTTGCCCGCCGAAGCTTCTAGATGAGGAATCATGGCCAGGTTGGGGGTCTCCAGCCAGGCTTCCACTTCCTCCGGGGTCTTCAGGGTGGTATCCAGATGCTCGAGACCCAGGGCCAGGGCGATGCCGCAGACCACCCCCAGGACCGAGGCTATTAGTATATTGCGAATTTTTCGGGGGTAAAAGGGGGCCTCCGGCACCATGGCCGGATAAACGATGCGGATGTTGCTGGCTGGCATATTCTCGGTGGTAATGACCGTTTTGAAACTTTTCAAGACGTTTTCATAAAGAGCCCGATTAGTTTCCACATCGCGCAGCAAAGTCCGGTATTTGATATTTCGGTCGCTCATATCCTGGGTGCTTTGTTTTTGAGCATTGAGGGCTGCCTTGAGATTTTCTTCCTGGTTTTTGGCCATCTGGTATTCATTCTTAATGGCCTGGACAATCTGGGACATTTCCGCGCCGATCTTTCCCCGGGTCGCGGCGAGCTCATTATTAATCTGGATCATTCGGGGGTGGCTCGCTCCGAATTTCCGGCTCAATTCTGACTGATCGGCTATCAGCTTGGCTTCCTGCCCCTTTAAAGTTTGGATCAAGGGATTGTTCAATACCTGGGGAATGGGCCTTCCCTGACTCACTTCTTGGAAGCGGGTTTCTGCTTCCATCCGTTGTGTCTGGGCCGTCAGCAAGTCTTTGTTCAACTGCTCCAAATTTTGGGCGGTGAGGGTTTCTTTATCCTCGGTGGTGACGATATTTTGTTCCTTCTTATATTCATTGAGCTTGGCCTCAGAATCTTCCATTTTCTTTCGGGCTTCCGTCATTTTTTGCTGCAGCCAGTCAGCGCCCTCCTGGGAAGCGGCAAACTTTAAGTCCAGGGACTGCTGGATAAAGCACTGGGCAATGGTGTTAACCACCCGGGCCGCAAGTTGAGGGTCAGGGGCGAAGAAGCTGACATCCACCAGACTGCTCTGCCGGATGGGAGTCACCTCAACCTCACGGACGATCAGCCCCACCAGAGATTCCTCGGCCTGTTGCTTCAGGGCTTCATCAGCATTCGCAGGTAATCCTTGGAAAATAGCGGCATAAACCGGATTATTCTTAAGCTGGAGTTTATCTATAACATTCTTGGCCAGGGCGCGGCTTTCCAGAAGCTTGTACTGGGTCTGGTAAAACTCCTCATTAACAGCATATTCGGCAGCGCCAGGCTCTTGCGCCAGCAACCGGGGAGCCTGACGTTCGATGAGGAGCTGAACGGTAGCCTTATAGTATGGGGTGGCAGTGAAAGAATAGATCGCGCACATAGCCACGATGCCGATAAATACTGCCAGAAAGGCCCAGCGTCTTTTCAGCAGAATCCCCAGATACTCGTGCAGGGAGCGTTGGTAACGGTGGTGCATCGGCGGGATATGCGTTTCTGATTCCATAAGCTCGTTGACCTCTAAGTTAAGAATTAAGGAAGACTATACGGAGTTTCAGGTTAGTTCCCTCTCAGAACCAGGATTCCGGGACGACAATGGTATCCCCGGGACGGACCAGGGTATCCAGGCTTGCTTTGATCTTTTCCTTGGCCCCCCCCTCCTCCCGAATAATGTAAGTGCGGCCGGGAGACGCCTTGTCGCTGAAACCGCCGGCGGTGGTGACGGCCTTCAGAAGGGTCATATTTTCTTCGTCATAAGGAAAACGCCCGGCACTCTTTACTTCCCCGGTGACATAGTAGACCAGGCTGGGGACATAAATCGTATCGCCATTTTTGATTTCCAGGTTTTGCTTGGGGTCTCCGGCCAGGGCCGCGGTCAGGGAAACCGTGATTTTCTCCTCCGGGGGGCTCTGGTTCGGCAGTCGCGGTTGATCCATCTTGCTGTTCGGACGAGCCCGGACGATGATGGCGACGGCGCTGCTCACCGGTTTGCTCCCGGTTCCGCTGGCAAGACCTCCCGCCAGGGAGATGGCTTCAATTATCGAAATATTTTTAGTAAGGGGGTAGGCCCCTGGTTTTTGAACATTTCCCACCACGAAAAATTTCTGGCTTTTATAATCGGTGACGGTGACATTTACATGGGGGTCGATGATATAATTCGGGCCCAGACGGTGTTCTATTTCCTTCTGCAATTCCCCGACCGTAAGCCCCCCGGCCTTGATGTCCCCTATAAACGGGAAGGAAATCGACCCGTTCATGGCGATCCGCGTTTTGCGAGTCAAATCATCATGGTCCCAAACCCGGATCTCGATTTCATCCTCCGGGCCCAGCCGATAATTTTCCTGAGCCCAGGCATACGCCACCAGGCTTACCAAGAGCACCAAACTCAACACCAAAATTTTCTTCTTCATTGCCGCGATTCCGTCTTTTTTCCGTTTAATTAGGATTAGTTTGCCCTTCCGTTGATGTTGCCCATAATTTGCTGCATTGCTCAAGCTATGTAAATCGGGGATTCCCTGATTCTTGAGTAGGGGGATTCCCTAATTATAAAAATCCGCCCGGATCACCTATTTCCGGCTTTTACCGCTAACGAGCCTCTTAGGACCCCATGGAATTGCCTATTATTGCCAATTATATCATTTAGTTATGCATATTTCAGGCCATTCTTGCGCATAATCCAGGTTTTTATGGCTAAGATTGGCCTGCCCTAAACGGCCTAAGTCCTTTTCCTCAGGCCAGCTATAAGGATTGTATCAGATGAACGGCAGCTTTGGCAGCTATTTTTTCAAGCGTGGGTCGAGCTCGATTGCCCTGGCCAGGTGCAATTTCCCCTGACCCCTTAATTCGGGAGGGATCAAACTGGGATAATAGCTTGCCGCCCAAATCAGAACCGATCCCAAACGATATTCCAGCAGAGGCGACTCCGGGAATAGCTTGACCGCCGCCCCGAATTCCCTCAGCGCCATGGGGAGATATCTAGCCGGGTCCTTTTGGCGCTGCCGCAGGCACAATTCTGCCATTTGCAAGCGGTAACCCCAGTTGGCCGGGGCATAAAAAATCGCAGTCTGAAGCAAGGATAAGCTCATTCCATCCAGCGGCTCTTTCTCTTGTTCCGAAGATTCGGCCAACCCCAGGTAATACCAGCTATTTCGGGGATTATAAGCCAGAGCCTTCTGAAAATCTTTCCCGGTCAGTTGCTGGGGCGGACGGGTAGAATCGAATTCGGTCGGGGCCGCCCTTTCTGCCAGCCAGACTCGCCCAAGCATAATTATGATGAACAGCTGCAATATGATTAATCCTGCCAAAACCCCAGGGACAATCCAGCGCCGGCCGCTCAATTTGATGAAGGGATATGAAAAATGTTCCCAGCCTTGTTGCCGGGAATGCAAGGCTACGTAGGTAATGGCCGCAATGGCGGCAAACGTCAGACTGATGGCCGGAATATGAAAGGGAAAGTCCCCCAGGGCTTGAAAACCCGCGGCCCCCATGGCTGCCAAACCGCCCAAGCCTACCCCCCGGGCGAATCTGTCTTGCCGCTGCCGCCATTGCTGCATCAGTTGGAAATAAAAGGCCAGGAAGGCGATGAGCGCCAACGCAAAACCTAGGGCGCCCGATTCTGCCAGCAATTGCAGCCAATCGCTGTGAGTATAAACAAAATAGGCGCCATTAAATCTGGCTGGTTCATATTGGTAAAAGACATCGGCAAAAGTGGACAGTCCCGAACCCAGGAAGGGAAACTGGCGAAAAATCTGCAACGCCGCGGAAAAGGCATAATAACGTCCACTAACTTCGAGATCCCGAAATCTGATCAAGGACTGGGCGCTGCCTAAGATTAAACTATAGATCACGGCGGCTGCGAGGAACACCGCGATCACCGCCATGTTGCCCCGTCTCCAGCGTTGTCCCCAAATTAACATGCCCATAATTGCGAACCCAATCAGCAGGGCAGTCATTCCACTCCGGGAGCTGGTAAAAATTAGGCCCACGGTAATCAGCAATAAAACAAGTAACAACAAGAAACGACGGAATAGTGGTTCAATGTGTTCAGCCCGGGATTTGCGCCGCAGGTTGGTCCAGACCGCGGGCCCCTGTGGATCTCGGACTCGGTTTGGTTTACTACCGAGAAATAATCCGAAGCCCAGAAGTACAGCCATAGTTAAAAAGGTGGCAAGATGGTTGCTGTTAATCAAGGTGCCGCATAGGCGTGATCCGGTGTAAAGGTTTTTCCAGCCCCAAATCAGGTGGCTGCGAAATTCCACGAATCCATAAAGGGCTTCAAGGAACGCCACTCCTATAATTATCCCGATCATGGCCCGGATCTCCCGGCGAGAATTCAGCGTATAGATCAGGATAAAGAACAAAGTCACTGCCGGCCATAATTTCAGACCTTCCAGCAAGGATTTGTAGGGATTAAGCGATAAGGGAAGGTAACCCGCCAGTCCAAAGCCGTTGCCCAGGGTCCGAATTTTCCAGGCCTCGGGGGAGAGCCATTTGGTCAGTTCCGCAGGCCACGGCATGACCTGCACAAAGACTATTAAAGCCACTCCGCAAGCCAGCCACCAGAGGGGCGGCCGGGGAACGAAATACTTCTCATCAGGTTTGGCCATTGAGTTAAACAAGCCAAAGCTCAAGACCGCGATGCTCATCACCCCTAGGGTTAAGCCGACAGCGCTATAGGCCCAGGTGTGGACGGCTCCGTAGGCCAGCGGGGCAAAGACCAGGAGGAAGCCAGAGACGGTCAAAATGCTCAAACGTCCCCAGGAAACTTCGTGGACTTCGGCACTAATTTTCCTGATGGAATTTATAGACTCGGACCTCATACGGCCCTAATTCTCCCCTGAAATTGTTGTCTCGAATCACTGCCGTTTCCTTTCTGAAGCATTCGGTCAGCAGCATTATCTTGTTTGGGAAGCCGGTGAGAAAAAAACTAACCGGCCGGTCAATGACATTCACCAAGATCAGTAGGAAATCGCTTTCACTATGCTTCTGGCAAAAATGAACGGCAGCATCTCCCGCGGCATCCGCTCGAAAGGGTGAGGTCATTTCCAGGCGAAGGCTACAGGCTTCATTGGGAATATTGAGCCAGGTCCGCAATTGTCCCAGCTCTCCCACGATGCCTTTTAAACCTTGCCACGCCTTGGCATCAGCGTGCACATCGGGGTAACTGAAATAAAAAACGCCATGCGCCCCGTGCACCAGCGCCAGGTATGTGAGACAACGCATTTCGAGGTAGGAGGGAAGGCGTGGCCAGCCGCACTTCACCTGCTCATCCCCACCGCCAAAGGCCTGAATTACCGCCCAAAGGCGCTCCCGGGGGACATATCGAGACGCTTCCTCCAAGGCATCGGCCAGCCAAGTCAGGGGCATATTGGGGATCGGATAAGGGTCGAGCATAAAGATATCGGCAGCGTCACGGTATGCCTCCACCATCTGCGGCCGCACCATAGCCACGGCGGTTAGGACCCCCGGATGATCGCGTTTCAGGGATTCTTTGAGGACTCTCATCTCCTCCGGGGGGACCGAGCGGCCTTCCGGTTCATCCTCTATATAAAAACCCAGCAGTTCCGAGCTGCCTCCCAATTCCCGGCTGATGTCAGCCCGGTAGGAGCGGAAATTGGGGAGAAATTTCAAGCCCAATTTTTTCGATGCCAGTGCCATCTTCCTGATGGTGTCCGGCTGGTAATCATAAGTTTGCACGGCATTAAACCCGGCTGCCCTGATATCGGACAGGTCTTCAGGTTTTGCGGCAAAGATGCCCACAGGGAAAATGGTGGGTAATCGGACAAAATCTAACGGGTCTTCCGCTTCGCTTTCCGGCTCCACCCTGGTAAGGCTCGGGGAACCAAAAGCCAAAACTTCGCGGTGGGGATTTTCTACGCTTAGCTTGGTGGAGCCGTGAAAATCTTGAGAATTGACGGTCAGGAAAATAGGCTGCACCTTACCGTAAGTGAGATGCTGGTTAATCAGGTGCCGTTGGCCAAAGATTTCCACTTCCAGATAGACGCCGTTGGTGAACTTGGGGCGGTAGGCTAAGAATTCCAGCAGGTAATCAGTGTGAGGGCGAATATTTTTTATCCGGCGCCAGACCCGGCCATTGCGATCCGGCCCTCCGGCAATAGCCAAAAACTTTCCGGGCTGGCCGGTAACTCTGCAGAAATATACCTGGCTTGGTTCTACTCCGGCTATTTTCCGATTATCCCGATGCCAGCCTTCCGGTAAGCCGGGTTCCCTTTGAGACTCTATAAATTCAGGGTTGGGAATTAAATTCGGCCCAGCTTCTTTACCGGTTGCCGGAGAAGAAACAAAAAGGCCCACCAGGATTGCTACCAGGGCTAATCTGGATTTTTGTGGCAACACGTCCAGATTATCCCTGTTAATTGCAAGGCGCCTTTAAAAGATCAGAAAGAGGTTTGGAGGCCTGCTAGCACCTTATGTTCGTTATAGGAAGCAAAGCTAAGATTTGAGCCCCTATTCTCGTACAGGTAATCCACGCGGACCCGGAGCCATTTGGTAAGGGGGCGGCTCAACCCGGCCCCGAAGGATTCGTAATTATCATTTCGTCTCTGGAATGCTCCGGTGTCCGTATCTTGGGTATTGTTAAGGTAATTATTGTTATAGTATGCGAAGGACACGTAAGAAGTAACATCGAGAGCGTGAAAGAAATGAGAAAATGTCAACCATAGACCGCTAGTTATATAGGGGTTATTCCCATAGTCAACGTCTTCCGCAAAGCCCCGCTGGGCGAGCAAGGATGCCTGGGTATACCGGGTAATTTTATAGATAGTTTGGACGCTCATGGACCAGGTGTCCGGGAAGTTATTCCGCCCTGGAAGGTCTTGCCAATAATTGGCGAAGCTATAGCCAACTTTCACGGTGCCGCTTAACTTGGCGGTTGGTTCCCAGGTCAACCCCACCATGGGGGTCTGTACGGTATTATTGTCCCCGGAGTCGTAGGGATGGTTTCGAAAAGACACAAGGTATTGCAAGAGCGCCGAGGTTTTGGGCCAAAATTTATAAAAAAGGGTAGCTCCCGCAGTATTATATTGATAGTCATCAATACGGTCTTGTGTCTTGGGAAAGGACAGATTATCAAATTGGTAGTTCCCTTCAATTCGCCAGAGGTCCGCCACCTTATAAATGGTTGAAAAATAAGGGGTAGTTCGATAGTAAAACCTTTCTTGGGCAGTTAAGAAAGGTGGGCCTGTCGTGGCGGTGGGCTCTTCGGTGGCGGCTCTGAAGGCGCTACCGAATTTGACACTCAATTTAGACCAGTTGAACGACGCATCACCATTAACATTATTGTCGTAATGGCTGAGGTCAGTATAGCGGCTGTAAATAAAGCCATTGCCCAAATAGCCCACGGAAAGGTTGTGCTGGCCGCCTTCAATGGGCAACTGAAATTTAACCCCCGGGTCGAGGGCATTGACAAAATCAGACTTCTTATCGTTATAGGTTTCGAAGACGTTGGAGCGGTAAATGCCATCATACTCCAAATAGGGGGTAACCAATACCGGCCCTAAGGGATGGGTTACCCAACCCCGCCCCAGGGTATCCTCGGCCGGACCATATCCATAGGGCGCCATCAACCCGGTACTGGGTGACGGCGCAAAAGTGGTGGTATAGGGTGCGTAGGGCACAATGCCCGGGTAGTAAATCGGGGGCAAAAATTCCGGCGGCTTCTCCGGCGGCTTTTGCTCTGGGGCCGCTTGCTCTTCGGTTGGAACGACAGTTTCAGACTGGGGTGCGGTGGCCGCAACTCCCGCTGAACACCAAACCATCAGCATTACCAAACAGATACCCGCGAATTTCAACGTTCCCCAACGGTGTCCCATGGCTCCCCCCCCTGAGAAATTTTTTCCCACCGCTTTCAGCTTTTATGACGCAGGACTGGCTGCTAGCTACTACACCTCCTCTACCGCCACTGCTTTCAGCTCTTATGACGAAGGACTGGTTGGTGGTGGTGGTGTTATACCCCCGCCACCGCCGCCGCCACCGCCGGGAAAAGTGGGCCCTATTCCCATCGGCGGCCCCGGAGGGCTATAGGCGTATGTATCAGCATTCGGATACCCCATGCCTGCCAGGCAATCCCTCACCTGCTGCAGGTTGCCTCCCGCGGCCATCATCGCGTTGGCAATTGCCACCGGGTCCAGGCCGGCTGCCTGGGCCCATCCCATCATGACACAAGATGTGCAAACGGCTTTTAATGCAGGGTCCACGGCGCATCTGTCCAGGAAATATTTAAATAATCCGGACATATCAGCCCCTTGCGCCAAAGCAGCCTTAAACAAAGCTTCTGGGTTAGCCCCCGCATCCAAGGCCTGCCCCATGATGGCATCGATGTTCATGCCCGCCGCCAAACCGTTGGTGATGACCTGCCCCAAAGGCAGGCCTGCACTGATGTCCCCCGGCACGGTGGCGTGACCGGGTGAATTTGCCAGGCCTCCCAGCACCAAGATTATTGCTACCAAGACTGCGGCCTTAGCCAACTTGCCCATAATGGCCTCCCCGTAAAAGGTGGGCTTCCGACCCAATCCAATTACTCCACTTTTATTTTGTTATACGAGTTCCGCCTAACCTGCTACCAACCCTACACCTAATTCAGATACACAATATAAATACTTGATTTCCAAAATGCAAGTTAAATTTTAGTTTCTGGAAAATTTTTTATTAAAAAAAGTTACCGGCCATCTTGGAAGCCGCGTTGATGCGGCCCACCCCTTTGGCCGGGCTGGCGCCGGGCAGCCGGCCTATCTCTTCCGCCAACCAACCCGCCGGATATATCCAAAAGAAATTTCTTCTTTTTCAGTAAATTTCTTCCCGGGCATGACCCTGATTAGGGTCCAGTCACCCCCTTTTGTCCGAATAACTATCTGTAATAACTATTAAAATAAATCATAAACCTAATCGGCATGATCTTTGTAACCCTGATACAGGGAATTCTTCCTGAAAACACAGGGAATCCCCGAGTTAAAAATCTGGAGAAACCCACCGCAAAAAACAGGGAATCCCCGATTTGTAAAGAAGGAAAAATCCACCAAGCTATGGCCAACATCTTTTTCGACTGCGGCGCCCAAGCGTCCGCATAATCTCGGTGTCAGGAGGGCTTCTCCATGGCTTTTCAAAAACCATCCACGCTCAGACATTGGAACTTTCTCGTTATTCTTTTGATAACCGTACTTTTCTCCGGGTGCGCCGCGGTCGGAGCTCAACAGCTTTGCCAGAATGAACGGATACAACTCCGTTGCCCAGACCGCACTGAAGACGTCCAGATTATTCATGTGGGCTCAGACCAGATATACGGCCAGGATGCGGTCCGGGTTCATTACCCGGATGGCAGGTGGGTTGTTTACCTGGCTGAGGATGTTGGTCCAGAAGTGCTGAGATGGGAACTTAGCCAAATTGCCATGGGGACAATTTGGGACAAGATCTAGTATTAGGATATCACAGGCTCCTGGGGAGCCGACCCGGACCCGCATCCGCCGGAACCTGACCAGGAAAGCCTGGGCATCAGGTGAAACAGCCAGGAAAACTTCCGGCAAACGGTCCGGTGATGGCGAGAGATCTTAGCGTTATCCCCTTATTTAATGGAAGCGCTCCAGAATGACGGCCAGTTGGGCCGCCAATTCCGGGTTCTCAGTCCGCAGGATAGAGTACTGCTTCCAGGCGTCGGCGCGATTCCAGGACAGGGCGTAAGCCAGGGCCAGGCAGTAGCGGGCCAGGCCACTGCCGGGTTGGAGGCGAACAGCCTCCCGCAGCCAGGCCGCCGCCTCCTCCGGTCTATCCAGTTCTTCCAACAACAGTCTGCCCCCATCCAGATGAGCCTGGAAAAAACCCGGCTCCAGAGCGATCACCTGTTTGAACTCCCCCAGGGCATCCTCCGGGCGCTTTTCCTGGAGCGCAATGTTGCCCAGATACCAGCGGCTTTTGGCCTCCAGGTCGGAGTCCCCCAAGGCGTTTTTCAGGTCTTCTTTTGCCTTGGCCAGGTCGCCTCCCTGATATTCCATCTCCCCCAAACGAAACCAGGCCTCGCCCAATTTCGGAGCTACGGTGGTCGCCTGCCGGTAATCCCGCTGAGCAGCTTCACGTCTCCCTTGTCGCTCTTCTGCCTTTCCCAACCAGAGAAAGGCCAGGGCATATCCCGGCAAGCGCCGGATGGCCTCTTCCAGGTCGGTCACGGCGCCGGCGCCGTCGCCCAGTTGATACCGAGCCACCCCCCGGCCATAATAGGCTTCGGGCAAGCGCTCCGGCCCGCTCAGGGCCGCGGTGAAGCTTTTCCCAGCCTCTTTCCAGTCCTGCTGCAGACTGCGCCCGACTCCCTCCCAAAACGCCTGCTCCCCCGCAGTGATTGGATCAGTTAAAGGTTCATCGGGCGAATCCCCCTCTTGCTGTTTCTCATCTATTTTAAAGGGCAGGCGTCCACGGTCGCGGGCCAGGAAAAACTGGCAAGAGGAGGGTTTGCCTTGAGTTCCAGCAAAGACGTGCAGCATGCCCACAAGCTCGCCTTTCTGGTTGAGAATAGGAGAGCCCGCTTCAACTTCCAAGTTTTCCGGCTCCAGTTTTAAGAGGACCAGTCTGGGCGAAAAAGGCAGGGACTTGGTTAGTTTCGCCTCTTGAAGCCGTCCGCCGGAATTATAACTGACTCCCACCCAGACCTTCTCCGGCAGTTGAAAACCGGGGGCGGTCCCGGCTGGGGCAAATTTTGAGACTCCCGCATCGAATTGCAGCAGGATGGTATCCTGGAAGCTGTCCCGGTGAGCGGTCCTCCGCAAGATATGCAAGGCGCCGTCGGCAGTCTTGGCTACGGCAGACCGGCAATGGCTCACAATACTGGCGCTGGTAAGAACGCCCCCATCCTTGCTCACCACCACGCCCATCCCCTGGCGCACCGGATTTCCATACTCATCCAGACCAACGACGGAAACCAGAGAGTCGCTGGGCTCGGTTGCCTTGCCTTCCAATGCCAGCAGCCCGACAAAGCTCAGGCACAGGAAAAAGAGGAGGACTATTTTCTTCATATCTGAAGCAGTTGAGCGACTTAAGAAGAACGCCGGCAAAGACTAATGAGGGAGGGGCGCTTCGGCTTCGGTTTCTTAAAAAACTCTCAGTTCCAGGGTTCGACCACTTCTTCTTCCAACTCCACCGCCACCGATCTCTGAAACAGCTCCACTGCCACTACCAGGCGGCGCTTCCTCTCGAGGGTTCTCACGATGACGCCCACGGTCCCGGCCAATGGTCCTTCCATGATGCAGACCTTCTTACCGCTCTGCAGATAGGGCCAGGGATAATAGGGCTGGTGGCTATCCACTATGGCGTTGATGGATGCTACCACCTCTGCGGGCACCGGGGTGGGGAGCCCGGATTTGCCTCCCAACATCCGCACCACGCTTTTCTGCTTGATGATCTCGTAATAGCTTTGGTGGTCCAGGGAGCTGTGCACGAAAAGATAGCCCGGGAACAGGGGAACTTCCAGCAGAAGTTTGCGGTCCCGGCGGCGGCTGCGGACGGTGATGCGGGGCAGGAAGACCTCCAACCCTTTTCGCTGCAAGGCTAATTCCACCTTGGCTTCATGCTGGTGGCGGGCATGGATTACATACCAGGCCGGATTCTGGTTAACCTCGCGGGGTACTACGGCGAAGTTCTTAGGATTTGAACTGGTGTATGCATACATAGCTTACGCTCGGTGAATTACATCTTTTTCATAAAAATAGATGTAATTCCAGTAAGTTGCACCAGTCAGACCAATCGTCCCTCCAAACTAAAACTTTGGCAACACTTTGAAAATATATTAAAAAATCAATATAATAATTTCTATATATATACTAGAATTTCCAAAATTATCCTAATTATATACGAGGATCCCTTAGTTGGCATCTTCCAGACTGGCCATTTTCTCCAGTCTCCAGGAGAGGCGGGCCAGGTGGTCGGCCTGCCCCTTTTTGTTCCCAGGCACCTTCAGCCAGTATTCTTTCGTTCCTTCCGGAAGGCGCTCGCCCTGGAGTTCCGGATTGAACTCTAGAAATTCCTTCTCAGGCACCTCCAGAGAATTGGCAAACCAGCGCCAGTTTAACCCTCCCGGCACCCTGACCTTGGCGGTAGACCGGGGAGCTTGATACTTGATCTCCGTGAAACCATAGCGTCCGGGATTTTTGGCAATCAATGCCGCGGCGATGAGTTGCGGCACGTAATTGCAAGTCTCCTGGGGCAGCAGCTTCTTCTGGGCCATGGTCCAGAAATCCCGGGTGTCGTGGCGGTTCACCACCCCCTCCACCCGCTTTTCCCCGGCGTTGTACCCGGCGGCCGCCAGATACCAGCAACCGAATTGTTGATATAGGTCGCGCAAGTAATGTGCCGCAGCCCGGGTGGATTTTTCCGGGTCCCGGCGTTCATCCACCTGTTCATTGACCTTGAGGCCGTAGCGCCGGGCGGTGTCCTCGATAAACTGCCACATCCCCACTGCCTCCTTGGGTGAGCGCGCCCAGGGGCTGAAGCCGCTCTCCACCAGGGCCACATAGACCAGATCCTGGGGCAGGCCATATTCCTGGAAAACTTGCCGGATCATGGGCAGATAGCGCTTTGACCGCGCCAGGGCGGCCTGGAAATTGCCTTTCTGCGAGCCTGAAAAAGTCCGCAGATAGCCTTGAACCGGCTCATTCAACACCATGGGCAGCTCCGAGACCATACCCGTTGGAATTCCACCCAGCATCCCGCTTTGCTCAAGGAAGGCGCAAATTTCTTGGGCTAAGCGGGGATCAGGAACTTCTGCGAGAGGTCCCCCGGGGCACAGGTATTCTTGAGGAACCAAACCCTGGTTGGCTTCTCGCCCCGGCAAGCGGCGGAACTGCAGCTCGGTGGAAGCAGTGGTGCAACTCGGAAGAATTAGGGTCAAGCCCAAAAAAATCTTGAGTAGGGTTTTTGCCATCTTCTACTCCTCCAGACATTCCTTTCCCCCCAAGGTCTATCTCATTTTTAGGTTGAGGCTCAGATGCACCAGGATTCGCATAAGCTGAACCATTATAATTTTAAGGATATCAACATATTATACCGATACTCAACAAATCCCTTCTCCCCTGGGAGGGGAGAGCGACTGTAGGGTGGGCACTGCCCACCAGTTGCTTAAAGATATATTAATAAAAATCAAAATCAAGTTTGAGGTCGAGATTTTCCCACCCATCATCCGGTTAAAGGCAAGTTGTAGGGTGCGCAGTGCGCACCGATTCCTTAAAAATCTATTCTTCTTGGAAATGCAACCACCGTAAAGAAAAGGCGCCGCCCGACGCTTTAGATCTCAGGCAAGCAGGTTTTTTATTATAAGGAATTGGCGGGCAGTACCCAATTGGTGCGCAGTGCGCACCCCAGGTTTATTTTCTTCAACAGCGCCAGGCCGGCCAGATTAGAACTTTGAACGCCAGGCGTAAGGGGCGGATGACGAAATATAACCCATATAAAGAATCCGGAAGGGAGACGCACCGCCAATCCTTCGAGGTGGGGATGGCCAGGCGGCACCATATGTGGCGGACCTTATCTTGGATAGGAGTCTGCAAATATTGAGCGGGATTCGTTACTGATCAGCGATAAGAAGTCGCCTGGATTTGAAAAAGCTGGGCATACTTGCCCCCTTTTTGGATAAGCTCTTCATGGGTGCCGCTTTCGCTGATGCTTCCCCCTGCTAGCACATAGATGTAATCCGCCTGCCGGACCGTGGAAAAGCGATGACTGATGAGGAGGACCATGCTCCCTTGGGTCCGCGGCCGCAAGTACTTAAAGACCTCGTATTCGGCCCGGGCATCCAGCCAACTGGTGGGCTCATCGAGAATGAGCAGTTGGGCCTCCCGCAGAAAGGCCCGGGCCAGGGCCACCTTTTGCCATTCACCCAGACTGAGTTCCCCCTGGTCCTCAAACTCATGGCCCAGGATAGTGTCGTAGCCCCGGGGCATCTTCTGGAGAAAATCATCGGCCTGGGCCTGGCGGGCCGCAACGTAGATCTTATCATCCTGCGGCTTCAGGCTAATGTCTCCCAACCAGATATTTTCCCGGGCTGTCAGGGCGTAACGGGCGTAATCTTGAAAGAGGACGCTCACCTGCCTTCTCAAGTCCTGGGGATCAAATTGGCGCAAGTCGATGCCGTCAATGGTAATCTTCCCGTCCACCGGATCATAGAGCCGGCACAGCAGCTTGGCGAGGCTGGTCTTCCCCGAGCCGTTTTCACCCACCAGGGCCACCACCTGACCCGGCAAGATCCGGAGATTGATATCCTCCAGTACCGCTC
>Ga0181539_1000832_pt1 | contig 36639 bp, 30 predicted proteins | sample PEATcosm2014_Bin_46_FD_119767 | JGI IMG/M metagenome (GOLD analysis project Ga0181539, IMG submission 119767) | Peatland microbial communities from MTU Mesocosm Facility, Houghton, MI, USA - PEATcosm2014_Bin23_60_metaG | ecosystem: Environmental > Terrestrial > Soil > Wetlands > Peat | place... | reverse complement strand
TCCCCGACCAGCCCGCCCAGCCCGAGGTTCCTGTCCTCGCCGATTATTCCGCGTCCACCGGCGGCTATACGGGCGGCGGCCCCTTCCCCGGCGTCGTGGACAGCGGAGACGCGATCTGCATCAAGAGCGGCTACTACACCTGCAATCCGTGCCACAAATGGCTGGCGTTAGTGCCGGTGCACGCCGTCGAGAAGGCGTACGAGTCGGTCGGAAAGCTCGCCGCAGTGGAGGTGACGCAGCGCAACGGGCTCGGGGCGCTTGGTGGCCGTGTCGAGACGATCGAGATCGTGGGGACCTCAGGTGCCAAGCTCTCCGTTCCCAGTTACGAGCTGGAGCCCCTGCTGGCGCGTGCCAACCCGGATCACTGCGCTTCTGATTGGTTCGGGGTCGTCAATGGACCTTGAGCTCCCACAGGTAGGCTCCGAGCTGGCCTAGGGGGGAAGCGGCATGGAGATTCGGGACAGGCTCTACATCGGCGGCGAATGGGTCACACCTGCCCTCGCTGACACGATCGCTGTCGTCGACCCGACGACCGAGGCTGTCATCGCCACCGTCCCGCGCGGAACCGCCGACGACGCTGACAGCGCGATCCGCGCGGCGCGGGGCGCTTTCGACAAGTGGGCGCGGACTTCGCCATCTGAGCGAGCTAAGTACACCTCGCGCATAGCCGAAGTCCTTGGCGGGCGCATGACCGAGATCAGTCAGCTGATCACCCGCGAGGTTGGCATGCCGATCAATCTCTCGATGGTGATCCAGGTCGGCCTGCCGGTGACGACCTTCGCCTCGATGGCCGACCTGGTCGGGAAGATCGCCTGGGAGGAGACTGTCGGGAACTCGCTGGCCGTCCGCGAGGCGGCCGGCGTCGTGGGGGCCATAACGCCGTGGAACTACCCCCTTCACCAGATCGCCGCCAAAGTCGCCCCGGCGTTGGCTGCCGGCTGCACCATCGTGCTCAAGCCGAGCGAGGTCGCACCTCTGAACGCCTTCGTCCTTGCCGAGGTCATGGACGAGATCGGCCTGCCACCCGGCGTGTTCAACCTTGTCTCGGGAACCGGTTCGGTCGTGGGTGAGGCCATCGCGGGCCACGAGGAAGTCGATCTGGTGTCCTTTACGGGGTCCACCCGCGCCGGAAGACGGGTCGCGGAACTGGCCGCGGCGACGGTGAAGCGGGTCACTCTCGAGCTGGGTGGCAAGTCGGCCACCGTGATCCTGCCGGACGCAGACCTCGATCGTGCCGTCGCGGCGGGGATCACGATGTGCATGTTGAACTCGGGGCAGACCTGCACCGCCCTGAGCCGAATGCTGGTGCCTCGTGCACGGCTGGCCGAAGCCGAGCGCATCGCCGCGGCTAGCCTCGAGTCGTACACGCCCGGCAACCCGTTCGAGGACACGACACGTTTGGGCCCGCTCATCTCTGCCGCTCAACGCGAGCGCGTGCGCGCCTACATACAAAAAGGCATCGACGAGGGAGCCAAGCTGGTCACGGGAGGCGTCGACCCGCCGGAGGGACTGGAGAAGGGATTCTTCGTGCGCCCGACGGTGTTCTCAGAAGTACGGCGCGACATGGCCATTGCTCAGGAGGAGATCTTCGGACCTGTGCTCTCCATCATTCCCTACGACACCGAGGACGAGGCGATCGAGATCACGAACGACTCGATCTACGGATTGGCGGGGGCGGTGTGGTCGGCCGATGCCGATCACGCGCTCGAGGTAGCTCGTCGCATCCGGACCGGTCAGGTCGACATCAATGGCGGGAGCTTCAACCCGCTGGCACCTTTCGGCGGCTTCAAGCAGTCCGGCCATGGGCGTGAACTTGGCAGGTTCGGACTCGAGGAGTACCTCGAGATCAAGTCCCTTCAGCTGTAGCGTCTTGCCTTGACCGTGATTCCAGGCGGGCAATCGACTCCGGTCACAAAGCGCCAGCGGACCTGGCGGCGGGTCCGTTTCGTCGTGGGTGTCGCTCTTGGCGGCGTGGCCCTATGGGCCGTGAGCGGTCACGGCGGCGAGCTGGCGGGTGCTTCGTCCGAGCTCTCGCACCTCGATGTGGGTTGGCTGCTGCTCGCGATCGCAGTGGAAGCCCTGTCGCTGGTCGCCTTTGCTTGCCTGGATCAGCGACTGTTGAGATGCGGAGATGTCCGCGCCGGCCTCGGGCGGTTCACGGTGATCTCCTTGGCGACCGGCGCCATCTCGAGCTCGCTGCCAGCGGGGCCCCTTGTCGCGACGGCCTTCGGCTTCCGGCAGTTCCGCCGCCTGGGAGCTTCGGAAGTCCTCTCGGCCTGGACGTTGCTGGCGAGCTTCGTTTTTTCTTCGCTGGGGCTCGCCTTGCTCGCGACGGCCGGCATGGTGATGGCAGAGCGCCAGGGCTCGGCCTTCGACCTCATAGGCGTCATCGTCGTGATTCTCGTCATCACGATCGCCGGTGCGACGGCGGTGTACGAAAGACGCGCCCTTGCCAGGTTCCTCCAATGGACGCTCAGAGCCTCGCACCGGCTCATAGGGCACCCGCGGCGGCCCGACGACAACATCGTCTCGACCTTTGCCGCCAGCATGAGCCACGTCAGCCTGGACAAGTCGGATTTGCTGAGCGCAATGACGTGGTCGATCGCGAACTGGGCCCTCGACTGCGGCTGTCTCGTGTTCTCCTACATTGCCGTTGGGGCGGCCGTGCCCTGGCGCGGTCTCCTTCTCGCCTACGGCGCCGGGCAGCTGGCGGCGAACCTGCCCATCACCCCCGGTGGCCTCGGCGTCGTCGAGGGGAGCCTCGTGATCGCCCTCGTCGCGTTCGGGGGTGCCCACGTCAGCACCGTCGCGGCCGTCTTGTTGTACCGGATCGTGAGCTTCTGGGGCTACCTCCCGGTTGGATGGCTCGCCTGGGGCGGCCTCACGTGGCACAACCGGCGTGTCGATAAGCTTGCCTCGTTGACAGCAGAGGCACCGGCTCTGCGGTATGTGCCGGCCCCGGCTCCAGCCCTGGCTCAGGACCAGACCGCGGAGCTTCCAGAATGACTCGCGCCTTGCACCGAGCCGGGCATTGCCACGGGAGTGCCGCTCATGGCGGGAGTTGCTCGCCTGCGCCAGCCCCCTGGGAAGGGCGTCACCTGCGAAACTTGCTTGCGGCCTTCGGCGCCGTCTTGGCCGTGGCCGGCTTGCTCGGCGGCTGCGCCGCTCCCCGCAACGTGCTCGGCACGCGCGACAACGCCTGTTTCAGGGTTCTGCCGGAGGCACTGGCGGCGGTTCACGACCGTGGGCATCTTGCCGGCGAGCGGTACCTGCCGCCGCGCGCCCTCATCGTCGAGGTCCACCACGTCGTGGTTCCCAAGGCGCTCGAGAACAAGAACACTCGGAAGATCGCGACCTGCCTTGTAGCCTTCAAGGGCCACTACACCGTCTCCGACGTCGAACGGGGCTGGGCACCTAAAGGAAGAGCGGGCCCGATCGCCATCGTCGTGATACGTCAACGCGACTTGGTGCTCTTGGCAACTGTCGTCCTCGATCGGATCCCGCCGCGACTGGTCTTCGCCCACGTGTTTCCCCGCCTCCGCTGAGCTGGGGTCACGGCTCGACTCAGTTCGGCACGGCCGGCCCGGGGCTGTCCTCGGTGGCGAGCTCGACCGTGACCGAGAGCGTGGACGCCTCCGAGTCGGGCACGAGGTCCAGCTGAGAGATGGCTCCGGCCTCGGTCAGATCGGCCGAGGCGAGCGCGACGAGCTCGAGGAGCGCCGGAGGGCCCGTCACAAGGCATCGCGAGACCTGCGTGCGCATCGACCCCTTCGCCTCGGTCTTCGCCCGGCGGAGGGCGACGAGCACAGCCCCGAGGACCTCGAGGAGCTCGGGGCGGGCGTTGGGACCGCCCGCCGCCGCCAGCGCCGGGCCGGAGGGCCACCGGGCGCGGTGGACCGAGCCCCTCTGCCACCACGACCACGCCTCCTCTGTGCAGTAGGGGAGGAACGGCGCGAACAGGCCCAAGATCACCGACAAGCTGAGGGCGAGGGCGTAACGGGCCGAGGCCGGGCCGGCCTCGGAAGCCGCGCCGTAGGCGCGGGCCTTGACGAGCTCGACGTAGTCGTCGCAATAGGACCAGAAGAAGGACTCGGTGACCTCCAGGGCCCGCGCATGGTCATAGGAGTCGAACTCAGCCGTCGCCTCTTCGACGACAGCCGCGAGGCGCCCGAGCATGGCCGCGTCGAGGGCAGTGAGTCCGCCGGGAGGGATCTGCTCGGCGTTCTCGGACCCGTCGATGCGCGAGAGCACGAAACGGCTCACGTTGAGGATCTTGATGGCGAGGCGCCGGCCGACCTTCATCTGCTCTTCGCTGAAGACCGTGTCCGCACCCAGGCGGGCGGACCCGGTCCAGTAGCGGACGGCGTCGGTGCTGTACCTCTCCAGGTACTCGAGCGGCGTGATGGCGTTGCCGAGCGACTTCCCGAGCTTTTTGTGGTCGGGGTCGAGGATCCAACCGGAGATGGCGGCGTGACGCCACGGCAGGCAGGAATGCTCCAGCTCCGAGCGCACGATCGTCGAGAACAGCCACGTCCGGATGATCTCGTGCGCCTGCGGTCGCAGGTCCATCGGGAAGACCTTGGCGAACAGCTCCGGGTCCTCCTCCCACTTGCCGGCGATCTGCGGTGTGAGTGACGAGGTCGCCCAGGTGTCCATCACGTCGGGGTCGCCGACGAAGCCGCCTGGCTTGCCACGCTGCTCGTCGCTGTACCCGTCGGGGACGTCGGTCGAGGGGTCCACCGGCAACCGGTCCTCGGAGGCGAGCAGCAGACCGTCGGCGATGAGCTCGCCGTCGTCGTCGAGCCGGTACCAGACGGGGAAGGGGACTCCGAAGAAACGTTGCCGGGAGATGTTCCAGTCTCCGGTGAGCCCCTCCACCCATCCCTCGTAACGGGCCCTCATGAACTCCGGGTGCCACTGAAGCTGGCGGCCCCGGGCGAGAAGCGTCTCTCGCCGTTCGAGGGTCCGCACGTACCACTGCCAGGACGTGACGATCTCGAGGGGCCGCCTGCCCCGTTCGTAGTACTTCACGGCGTGGGTGACGGGGCGCGGCTCACCCAACAGGTCGCCGGAGGCGCGTAGCAGCTCCACGATGCGTGCCTGGGCCCCCTTTATCGTCAGGCCCTCGATCTCGGCGTAGCTCGCCCTGGCCGCTTCAGGGTCGACGGACTCCCAACCGGGCATCCCGAACGGCGCCGGCCCCAGCCGGCCGTCCCTGCCGACCACCGAGCGCGTCGGCAGGCCCAGCTCACGCCACCAGGTCACGTCTGTGAGGTCGCCGAAGGTGCAGATCATGGCGATGCCCGATCCCTTCTCCGGCTCTGCGAGCTCGTGGGCGACGACCGGGACGGGAACGCCGAAGAGAGGGGTGAGCACCTCGGAGCCGAACAGGGCTCGGTAGCGCTCGTCGCCCGGATGGGCCACGAGAGCGACACATGCGGGCACGAGCTCGGGTCGGGTCGTCTCGATCTCGACCGGAGGGCCGTCCCCCGCCCGCCTTGCGAAGGCGAGCCGGTGGTAGAAGCCCGGATCCTCCTTGTCGACGAGCTCGGCCTGCGCGACCGCGGTGCGGAAGTCGACGTCCCAGAGCGTGGGCGCCTCTTGCCGGTAGGCGTCACCACGCCCGAGCATGCGCAGAAAGCCGCGCTGGGAGGCGCGTCGCGACTCCTCGCCGATGGTCGTGTAGTGCTGCGTCCAGTCGACCGAGAGGCCCAGCTTGCGGAACAGGTGCTCGAAAGCCCGCTCGTCCTCGGTTATGAGCAGGTTGCACAGCTCGACGAAGTTCGGCCGCGAGACGGGGATGGCGCGGGCGTTCTTGTCGCGTTTGGCCTCGTAGGCGGGCGGGGCGAACCCAGGGTCGTAGGGGAGCGACGGGTCGCAGGTGACGCCGAAGTAGTCCTGCACCCGGCGCTCGGTGGGAAGCCCGTTGTCGTCCCAGCCGAGCGGGTAGAAGACGGCCTTTCCGGTCATGCGCTGGTAGCGGGCGACGATGTCGGTCTGGGTGAAGGAGAACACGTGCCCGACATGGAGCGAGCCCGAGACGGTCGGCGGCGGGGTGTCGATCGAGTACACCTCGGAGCGGTCCGCAGACGGGTCGAAACGGTACGTGCCCTCCTTTTCCCAGAGCGCGGACCAACGGTCCTCGAGGCCTTCGAGCGAGGGTCGGTCAGGCACGCGGGGAGACGGCATAGGCCTAGTACGGTACTCCTGTGCTGCGCCTTCATGACACGGCCCTCGGCCGCATCGAGGAGCTCGAGACCCGCGAGCCGGGGCGCGCGGGCCTCTACATCTGCGGTTCGACCGTGTACGGGCCGCCTCACATCGGTCACGGCCGTTTCTCGCTCGTCTATGACATTCTCCGCCGCTTTCTCGAGTACTCCGGGATAGCGGTGGACCACGTCTCGAACGTCACCGACATCGACGACAAGATCATCACCAGGGCGAACGAGGAGCACCGCCCACCGGAGGAGATCGCCCAGCAGTACGAGGCCGAATGGTGGCAGGCGATGGGCACGCTGGGCTGCCTCCTCCCGACGCAGATCCCGCACGCCACCGCGTTCATCGAGCAGATGGTGGAGCTCATCTCCCAGCTCGTCGCGCGCGACTCCGGCTATGAGACGAGCGACGGCGTCTACTTCGCGGTCTCCACCGTCGCCGACTACGGCCTGCTCGCGCACCAGAGCCTCGAGTCGATGCGATCAGGAGCGCGAGTCGAGGTGAACGAGGAGAAGCGCTCGCCGTTGGACTTCGCCCTCTGGAAGAAAGCGAAGCCCTCAGAGCCCTGGTGGGCCTCGCCGTGGGGCCCCGGACGCCCCGGTTGGCACACGGAATGCGTCGTCATGTCCCTCGCCCTGCTCGGCGAGGGCTTCGACCTCCACGGTGGCGGCCAGGACCTCATCTTCCCCCACCATGAGAACGAACGTGCCCAGGCCGTCGCAGACGGCAAGCGGTTCGCGCGCCGCTGGATGCACAACGGCATGGTCGAAGCGCGCGGGGGCGAGAAGATGTCGAAGTCGCTCGGCAACGTGCTCTTGCTGTCCGACCTCTTCGAGCAGATACCTGATCCCCGCGCCTACCGGTTGCTCGTGCTCCGGTCGTACTACCGAGCGCCGATCGAGGTGACGCCCACGACTCTCAGCGACGCCGAATCGGCCCTGGAGCGCCTTGATGCCCTGAGCGGCCGGCTGGCGGAGGCAGGCGTCCTCGACAGCGAGGCCGCCGACTCGGAAGTGAGGAGTGCGTTCGTCGAGAGAATGCAGGACGACCTGGACACCCCTCGTGCCACCGCCGTCCTTTTCGACGCGATCCGGCGGGCGAACGTGGCCTTTGACGCTCGCGAGGCATCACGGGGCGCCGAGCTGACCCGCGCGGTCCTGGAGTGCTTCGGGGCGGTCGGGCTTCAGGCCAAGGGTGTGGCGGAGATTCCTGAGTCCGTGCTCGAGCTCGGCCACTGCCGCGACCAGGCGCGGGCTGGGCGTGACTTTGCCGCTGCCGACCGGTTGCGTGCCGAGATCGTCGCCCTCGGCTACGTGGTGGAGGACACTCCCGGGGGCACGAGGATCCGTCGCTGAAGGTGACCCGGGCAGAATTCGGGCCCGGGAGACCGTTGCCGAACAGGCACTGGCCGACCCGTACCGGCTTCGGCTAACAGGTGCCTGGCCTGCTCTGCTACGTTGTCCGTCGAGAGCAACTGGATCGTGTTGTCACGTGGGGTTGAAGAGAAGTCGGGCGGTAACCCGGGCGTCGGGCGACCGGCCTGATCATCGGCCATCCCATGCCCTGTCTTCTCGGCCCGGCCGCTCTCGTTTTTATTTGCAATCTGAGACAAAGGGGAACGCCACAGTGGCGACCGGAGTAGTGAAGTGGTTCAACAGCGAGAAGGGCTACGGCTTCATCTCGCAGTCCGATGGCGTGGACGTCTTCGTCCACCACTCGTCTATCCAAATGTCCGGTTACCGGACCCTCACCGAGGGCCAGGAAGTCGAGTTCGACGTTCAGGAGGGCCAGAAGGGGCTGCAGGCAGCCAACGTTCGGGCGCGCTGAGTCCGCGCACTCCCGGTGGGCCCGCCGCCTAGCGGTGGGTCCTGCAATGGCCGAGGCCGCGTTCTTGCCGGGTCCGGTCCAAGGTTCGGTTCCACGCGTCGAACCGCTTGAGCTTCGCGCCCCGGAGCTGACGTCGTCGCGCCGGCCGGATTCCTGTCAAGGCTTCGCCGGGCCCTGTCGCCTGGCCGTGGGTGGCCGCGACGCTTCGGCCAAGAGATGCTGTTTCGCTGACTCCCGGTTGTTACCCGAGAGTCACTACACTCCTCGCCAACTACAGGTATCGGCCGTTACCCTCGACGACTGACAGATGCGCCGAGGACACGACTCCCGAACCGGACCCGAGGTGAACAATGGGTGACTTCTCGATGGATCTGAACGAGGATCAGCTTCAGGTCCTCGAATGGGTCCATAACTTCGCCGAGGGTGTCATGCGACCTGCCGCCCATGAGTGGGACGAGCGCGAAGAGACACCATGGCCGATCATCGAGGAAGCGGCCAGGATAGGGCTCTACTCGTTCGACTTCGTAGCAAACTGTTACGCAGACCCGACCGGTGTCCTGCTCCCTCTCGTCAACGAGGAGCTGGCTTGGGGCGATGCCGGCATCGCCCTTTCGATCCTCGGGTCGAATCTCGCCGTGGCCGCCATCGTCGCCGCCGGCACGCCCGAGCAGGTGGCCGAGTGGGTCCCACGATGCTTCGGCCGGCCCGATGAGGTTGCGCTCGCAGCGTTTTGCGTGTCCGAAGCCGACGCCGGCTCGGACGTCAGCAACCTCAAGTCCCGTGCGGTTTACGACGAGGCGAGCGACACCTGGACTGTGAACGGGACCAAGTCGTGGATCACCAATGGCGGCATCGCCGACATCCACGTCGTCGTCGCGTCCGTGGATCCTGAGCTCGGAGCCCGCGGCCAGGCGGGCTTCATCGTGCCGCCGAAGACGCCGGGGCTGTCGATGGGCCAGAAGTACAAGAAGATGGGGATCCGAGCGTCCCACACTGCCGAGGTCGTGCTCCAGGACCTGGAGCTTCCCGGGGCTTGCCTGCTCGGTGGCAAGGAGAGGCTCGACGAGCGGATCGCTCGTGCTCGCGAAGGCAAATCCGGGAGGTCTTCGACGGCCTTGGCCACATTCGAGGCCACCCGTCCCGGCATCGCCGCCCAAGCGGTCGGGATCGCGCGGGCCGCGTACGAGTGCGCGCTCGAGTACGCCAAGGAGCGGAAGACCTTCGGGCGTCCGATCATCGAGCGTCAGGCCATCGCCTTCAAGCTGGCGGACATGAAGACCCGTATCGACATCTCGCGCTTGCTCTACATGCGAGCCGCATGGATGGCGATGACCGGCAAGCCCTTTTCGGCGGGAGAGGGCTCGATGTCGAAGCTCTTTGCCAGCGAGACGGCCGTCTGGGTGACAGAGGAGGCGATCCAGATCCTCGGCGGCGCCGGTTATGTGCGTGACAATCCCGTCGAGAGACTGCACCGGGACTCGAAGATCTACACGATCTTCGAAGGCACGAGCGAGATCCAGCGCCTCGTGATTGCGCGCGCCATCTCTGGCGTGCACATTCAGTAGTCGAGCTCCAAGAAGCCGGGCCGGTGGGCCGGCGCCGGTGCGGCCACGGGGCGAGTGAGCCGATCAGCCGTGGGGGAAGCCGCTGGAGGTGAAGCCCGTCCCGGTAACGCTCGAAGCGACACAGGCTGAACTGGTCGTGCTCTTGAGCACTCCGTAATAGGTGCCGGTCGCGTGGTTCGAGTTGCCGCCTACGTTTCCGGACTGCGCCGCCTTCTGGTCGACGACGATCCAGCAGTCCTTCGTCCCCGGCGAGAACGCCGCGAGAATGATGTAGCCCGACGCGCCGCTGGCAGAGATCGAGATGACGTTCGACTTGGTCGACCCCCCCGTGGCCACGAACGACAAGCCGGTGTCGACGGCCGTGATGGTCGACACGCCTGCGCCAGGAGTCATGATGTTGCTGTAGGTCTGGTTGTTGTTCGTGTAGAAGGTGTCGGCACCTGTGAGGGCCGTCTGCAGGTTGGCCTGCGCGGCGGTGTTGTTCGCGGTCTTGGTCACCGACAGAAACGTCGGGATGGCGATCGCAAGCAGGATGCCGATGATGAGCAGCACGACGAGTAGCTCGATAAGCGTGAAGCCCTCTTCTCCAGCCGTCTCGAGCTTGAGGTGCCGCGCGCGGAGCCTCCCAGAAGCGTCTGACATCGGTTAGTCCCTCTCGGTCTTTCGCGCAGTGCTACCAGTATTGCATCGGCATGCGGCGTGCCCAACCTTAGAGGCAAATTGCTTGGCTCCTGGCTTGGCACCACCCACGAGTCGCCCGGTCTCAGGGCTCTCCTCAGCGGTCCAGGGCATCCCAGAGCTTGGCCCGTGAAGCCGACTCCCAAAGTTCCGGAAGCTCCGAGGCCGCATCGTTGAAGCGGCGCTCCTCGAGCCCGGCCAGCAGGCCGTAGGTGTAGCCGTTGTGGCCTGGGTGCGCGCCCATGCCGGCTCCGAGCTCACGAAGGACAGCTCCCGCCACGACGGCGTCCTGGCCTGCTCCCAGCAGTTCATGGATCGCCTCGAAGCGTTTCGCGATCCGTGTGGCCGCCTTTCCCAGGAAGGGCTCGAAGGCCTCGGCCGCGTAGCGCATGCCCTTTGCGGCCTTACGGACCTCGTGCAACGCGCGCTCGCGCTCTATGCCGGCCTCCAGGGCCTGCGCCGCCTCGAAGCGGCCCGCCACTCGCTCGAGGTCGCGACGCAGCAACCACGGCGCGGCGCTGTGGACAGTCCGCTTTGCCTTCGGCCGGGTCGGAGGTGCGGCGCTCACAGCTCGAAGCACGTTCAGCAGAGTCAGGTAACGATCCGAACGCATCGCAACGAGCGCTGCGGCCAGTGCCTGCTGGCGAGCCTCGGCGAAATGACTGTCGATCTCGTCGCGTACCGGGCCGATCACCTCGGAGGGTGGGAGCGTGTCGAGAAGCCTTTCGAGTTGGCTCCTGAGCACGTCGGTATCGCGGAGCGGCCCGAGGACGCTCCCCAGCCATCCAAGTTCCTCACGCAGCCAGCGTGCGGACTCCTTGTCCAGCACCGGGGTGAATGTCCTCAACGCGCTCCGCAGTCGCCGAATGGCGACTCGCATCCTGTGCACTGCTTCGGTGTCGCCCAAGCGCACTCCGACATCGCGTTCAATGATCTCGAGGACGAGATCGTGCCACCGTCTGGTGAAGACCCAGCCGACGGAGTCGGCTGCGCTCTTGGACGGGCGAGGCTCGGCTACGAGCGGGTTGCCTGCGGCTGCCCCGATGGCGCGTGCGAACTTGGAGGGATACTCGGCCGGTCGGCCGCCAGAACGCTCGAGCTCCCGGCTGATCTTCGCGAGCTCCCGAGGGCTGCCTTCGAGCAGCTCGATCTCCAGTTCCTTCCAGCGGTCATGAGGTTCCGAGCGGCCGTTGAGGAACGCTCCGACCTCATCCTCGTCCACCTCCGCGAGCGGGCGGCTCTCCGGACCGACGAGAACGGTCCTCGTGCGTCGGGTAGTAAGCCTCACGACGGGCTGGAGCGTCCGGCCGCCGGTGCGAGCGAGGGTCAGATCGCTCAGCTCCTCGGGGACCGCCGGCGGTTCGAGAAGAAGAGAGGCTGCGTCGAGGGGAGGAGCGGGACGTCGCAACTCGATCCGAGTGCCGGCGCTCTTGCCCGGGAGCTTGAGGCGCCACCCGGAGTCCTTTCCTCCGAGACGCAGTCGCAAGGCGGCCCCCGTGCGGGCGAGCCGGTAATCGGACGTGTCGTAGTGGATGGCGTCGAGGTCGACCGTTTCCACTGATCCCACGCGGAGAGACGGTGCCAACGACTCAAAAGCCGGCAGCTCGACGTCGTCGTCGACGACGAATCTGCGCTCGACCTCGATCATGGTACGCCCCCACTTTCGACAACTGCTCGGCGAATAGGCTGCGCCTAGTCCAATTCTGCCTCATGCACACGTCTTTGCGGCTCCATCCGGTTAGGTGTCCTCGGCGACGAGCAGGACCGGTAGCCTCGGAGCATGGAGACCTGGGACGCCATCCGAGCTCGTCGCAACGTTCGCACCTACGAGGACCGGGCCATCGCTGCCGAACACCTCAACCGGATCCTCGAAGCCGGATGGCGCTCGCCGTCGGCGTCGAACCGCCAGCCTTGGGACTTCGTCCTGGTGACGGACCCTGGCCAGTTGCAGGAGCTGTCGACGGTGTGGACCGGCGCCCATCACCTGGCCACGGCGAAGGCGGCGATTGTCCTGGTCCTCCCTGAGCCGGACAACGAGCGGGTGTGGACGCTCGACCAGTACGACCTCGGCCAGGCGACAATGGCGATGATGCTGGCGGCCACGGACCTTGGCATCGACAGCGGCCACTCCGCCATCGGCGACCAGGAGGCGTGTCGGCGCGTCCTCGGTGTGCCCTCAGACCACATCTGCGCTTACATGCTGGCTTTCGGCTATCCGGCCGATCGACCGCTGAAGCCGATCGCAAAGCCGAACCGGCGGCCATTCGAGGAAGTGGTCCACCGCGGCCGCTGGTAAACGGGCAACTCCTGCACCCGGTGATTCCCGGCCAGAGTTTCAGCGGCCGGTGGCGTTTCGGCGCCAGAGAGAGGCATTGAGAGCGGTCGCGAACACGACCCACCCCAGATAGGGCATGAGCAGGACCGCGGCCAAGCGCGAGACGCGGCGCACCCTGTTCACGCTGATGCCAACGGCGATCGCCAGCGCTGCGCTGTCGATGAGGGCCCAGCCGATCCGCCGGCGGCCAAAGAAGACATAGGACCACAGGCCGTTGAGCACGAGCTGTGCGGCCAACCATCGTTCAGCCGATCGGCGATCGGCACCGGGCTGCGTCCGGCGGGTGAGACGCCAGGAAATGCCGATCAGTGCATAGAGCGCGGACCACACGGGTCCGAATACCCAGTCGGGCGGTTGGAAGCGCGGCTGGTCGAGCGTCGGCAGCCAGTCCGCGACCGCCGGCAGCGTCACGAGCGCCCCCAGCGCACCGACGGCTTCGCAACCCGCGACCGCACCTAGAAAGCCGACCAGTTCCCGCAGGCCTGATGCCGGACTTCCAGTCGCAACGCGGACCGGAAGCTGTGTGTCAGGCCTGCCAGTATCACCCACCGTGACGGTCCAGAAGCCTCTCGTCAGTCGGGTAACAGCAGGTGTGAACCACGGGACCTCCTTTCGATGCTCCTGTTTCCCCCGGGACAGTAGCCGGGGGAGACATGTTCAAAGTCGTCTCACCGTCGCGGGGGCGCCATTGTCCAAGACCGGCGAGCGACCACGGTGCGCGCCACGCGGGCGATCTACGCTTCCACGGGCTGGCTTGGGCCGCTGGGAGCAACCCAGCTGGGACAAGCAGAATCCTCGGCCGAGGAGGCGAGATGTCAGAAGTCACGTCGAGTAACGAGCGTCGTCGCAGCTGGGCAGAGCCGTTTCGCATCAAGGTAGTTGAGGCCATCTCCATGACCACGCGGGAGCACCGCGAGACGGCGATGGCAGAAGCGGCTTGGAACACGTTCCTGCTCCGCGCTGAGGACGTCTACATCGATCTTCTGACCGATTCCGGGACCTCGGCAATGTCCGACCGGCAGTGGGCCGCTCTGATGGTGGGCGACGAGGCTTACGCCGGCAGCCGCTCTTTCTACCACCTGGTGGACGCCGTGCGCGATGTGTACGGCTACCCCGAGCTCATACCGACTCACCAAGGCCGAGGCGCTGAGCACATCCTCAGCCAGATCCTCATCAAGCCCGGCGATGTCGTTCCGGGCAACATGTACTTCACGACGACCCGTTTCCACCAGGAGCACGCCGGTGGGACGTTCGTCGACGTGATCATCGACGAGGCACACGACCCAGCAAGTCTCCACCCCTTCAAGGGCAACGTCGACTTGGCGAAGCTCCAAGCCGTCATCGACGAGCACGGGCCGGAACGGGTCCCCTACATCTCGGTCGAGACGAACGTCAACATGGCCGGTGGACAGCCCATGTCCATGGAGAACCTGGGTGCTACCTACGAGTTGTGCCGGCGCTACGGCATCTTGGTGATGCTCGATGCCACAAGGGCGTTGGAGAACGCCTGGTTCATCCAGCAACGCGAGCCCGGCTACAGCCATCGCAGCATCAAGGAGATCCTGTTGGAGATCTGTGCCAACTCCGATGGTGCAACTGTCTCCTCGAAGAAGGACAACCTCGTCAACATCGGTGGTTTCCTCGCCTTGCGGAACCCGGAGCTGGCCGCCAAGGCCCGCGGCCTTCTGGTTGCCTTTGAGGGGCTTCACACCTACGGCGGCATGTCGGGCCGGGACATGGAGGCTCTGGCGACCGGGATCCGCGAGATGGTCGAGACGGACGATCACGTTCGCGCCCGTATCGGCCAGGTCGAGTACCTCGGCAACAGGCTCATCGAGGCCGGGATCCCGATCGTGGTTCCCATCGGTGGGCACGGAGTCTTTCTCGACGCGCACTCAATCCTGCCCCACGTTCCCCAGGAACGCTTTCCTGCCCAGGCTCTGGCGGCGGCGATCTACGTCGACGCCGGGGTGCGCACCATGGAAAGGGGGATCGTCTCGGCCGGCCGCGATCCCCTCACCGGTGAGAACCACCACCCCAAGTTGGAGCTGGTGCGCTTGGCCATTCCCCGCCGCGTGTACACGCAGGCGCACATGGACGTGGTCGCAGAGTCGGTGGCCGAGGTGTACTCCCAGCGCGAGAGCATCGGCGGGTTGAAGTTCACCTATGAACCGGAAGAGCTCCGTTTCTTCCTGGCTCGTTTTGCGCCGGTAGCAGTCGCATAGGCATGAGGGGGATACCGGACGGCTGTCCGGGATCACTCCATGTGGAAGGTGAACATCCGATCGGGGTCGATGCGGACGCGAATATGCCTGCTGAGGTCCTCCTGGTCCCGTTCACGGTTCTTCCGGTCAATTCCCGGGAGCGATGGTGCTATCTGGAAGGCGTGCCCAGAACAAGATCCGTTTGAATGCGTAGAAGTACGGGGCCCGGTCGCCGAGAACCTCCCCGAGACGTTGCTGGTAGCGCTCCACGTACCGATCGCACAGCTCAGGGGGCAGCAGGTTCTGGAACCGCAAGAGCACGGTGCCCTTTGTCCACTCGATCACAGCGCCAGTCGAGGCAAGTTCGTGGTCGTAGACCTGCAAGCGGGCGTTCTGCTGATAGAAACCGAGCTCGTGCAGCATCTCGGCGTACTGCTCCGGTGGGCGTACCGGGCTCGCGACGGCCGCCGGAGCAACGGTCATGTACGCCAGAAAAGGAGGTTCGTGAGCAACCTCGGCGGCAATGGAATGGGACGGGTGATCGAAATTGGCCGGCACCTGAACGGCGAGCTGCCCTCCCGCACGAAGGGACGCGGCGAGCCGGCGCAGCAGTCGCGGATGATCGGGAACCCATTGCAGGCTGGCGTTGGCGAAGACGACGTCGAAGCTCTGGTCCGCCTCGAAGCGGCCGATGTCGGCGGCCTCGAACCGCAAACCGTTCCCCGCTAAGGGGCGTGCCCTGGCCAGCATCGCCTGCGAGCTGTCGACTCCGACGGTCGTGCCGGCCTGGGTGTGCTCGTGCAGCCTGACCGTCAGCTCGCCCGTCCCGCAGCCGAGGTCGATCACGTCGCCGCCAGGAACAGGCTGCACCATCGCGAGGAGATCGAAGAACGGCTTCGAACGTTCGGCGGCGAACTTCGAGTACTGGTCGGGGTCCCACTTGTCAGATCCCACGGAGGGGGTTTCGTCAGACACCCCGGCATCGTACGAGCTGTGCCGGGCTCCGGCGACCGGGCGACGTCGGCGGACCCCTGGCCATATTGTGGAAGGCATGATGAAGACAGCGCCTCGTCCTCCTGGAGAACTTGTTCTCGAGGAGTTCGTCCTGCGGCGTTACCAGCAGGAGGATGCGCCGGCGCTGGCGGTGGCCGTGAGCGAGAGCTTGGAACATCTGCGTCCTTGGATGCCGTGGGTGGCCCTCGAGCCGACGACGCTGAAGGACCGCCAGAAACTTCTCGCCCAGTGGGATCGTGACTGGACCGAGGGCACTCAGTACTCATTCGGGATGTTTCGCGGAGGACGTGTGGTGGGCGGGGCGGGGCTCATGCGACGCATCGCTGAGGACGGGCTCGAGATCGGCTATTGGGTGCATCCCGAGTTCGTCGGTCGTGGCTTCGCAACCAGCACCGCGGAGGTGCTGACCACCTTCGGGCTGAGTCTTCCGGGAGTGACCCACATCGAGATCCATCACGACAAGTCGAACGTGGCCAGCGGTCGTGTTCCCTTGAAGCTGGGTTTCGAGATGGTGCGCGAACAGCCGGTGAAGGTTGAGGCGCCCGGCGAGACAGGGGTGAGCTGCATTTGGAGGATGGACCGGGCCGCCTGGTCCGGAAGAGCCCTTCACACTTGACAGATGCTGGACGCGGGCCGAGCAGCAGCACGGCCGCCGAAAGCTTGCGGGCCTCTCGCGCATCGTGGGCCGATCCAGGGCCTCTACATCCCTGACGACGAGACCTGCTTCGCTCTCCTTGAAGCCACCGCCGAAGACTGGCGCGAGCCAACGCCGCCCACCACCTGGGCTTTCATCGCGCCAACGCCGCTCTGAGCATCGAACACGCCCGGCCCGGGGGCCCGGGCAGCGCCTGAGGCCGAGTGCGATACGCTCCCCTCGACTTTTCTCGCGTTAAAAGCTAAGGTTCGAGAGAAGTAGTTCAGTGGCGTTCGCGGGCGTCGGTTGCGACAGGAAAGCGAGTTCACGCCAGACGGCTGAAATGGAGGGACAGCGACAAGATGAAACTGCACAGAAGAGAAAAGTGGCTCGGGACGGTCATGGCCGCCGCCGGGCTCTCGTTGACGCTGGTTTGCCTGCCTTCCGCAGGGGCCAGCATGGGAGCGATCGCCACAGGCGGGACGGGAGCGATCGCCACAGGCGGGACCTTCTACGCCGCGCAACCGTGGGGAACGATTCCTCACAACTTCAACCCCTACGCGCCCAAAGGCGCGAATGCACCCGGGACGGAAAGCTGCCTCTACCAGTCGCTCTACTATGTCAACGAAGCGACAGGGGCGGAGACCCCGCTCCTCGGGACGAACTACACGTGGACGGATAACGGCTTGAAGCTGGTCGTCACGACCCGCTCCGGAGTGAAGTGGAGTGACGGAACGCCGTTCACCGCCGCGGACGTGGCGTTCACGTTCAATTACTTGAAGGCTAACAAGTCCCTCGACCTCAACGGCGTCTGGACGAGCTCCCTCAAGACGGTCGTGGCGACGGGGCCCGACACCGTGGTGTTCACATTCTCCAAGCCGGACACGCCCGAAGCCGTGGCCATCTTGTACGGCTCGGACCCAATCTCGACGGTCATCCTGCCCCAGCACATCTGGGCGACCATCAAGAGCCCTGCGACCTTCACGAACACCAGCCCGGTCGGCACAGGCCCGTTCACGCTCACGTCCTTCTCGACGAGTTCGGTCGTCTACACCAAGAACCCGAGCTACTGGGAGGCGGGGCGTCCGTACATCAACTCGGTGGTGTTCAGCTCGACCGATTCGAACACGACCGCTGAGCTCGGACTGGAAAATGGCAGCATCGACATGTCGTACGATGCCATCAGCGACCCCAGCGCGACCTTCCTCAGCAAGAACAAGGCGAACGCCCTCTTCTGGCCGGTCATTAGCATGAACTACCTCTACTTCAACACCATGGCGAAGGGGCCGTTCAGCGACGTGAACTTCCGCAAGGCGGTCGCCTACGCCATGGACACCTCGTTCCTTGCTAACCGTGCGTACTTCGGGGCGCTTCCGGGAGCGACTGGTGGAGAGGAGGCGGCGGTCACGCCACCTCAGGTGAAGCAGTGGTTCTCAAGCTCGCTTTCGAGCCTGGAGTGGAGCTACAGCGTGACCAAGGCGAAGGCAATTCTGAAGGCTGCAGGGTACAAGTGGTCGTCGAGCGGTCAGCTCGAATCGCCGGCGGGAGTCGTCTACCCGAGCTACACCGTCCTTATCGGAGGGCCGGGTTGGACGGACTACATCTCGCAGGCTGACAACGTCTCCGCCGAGCTGAAGGCGATCGGCATCAGCTCGACAGTGGTGCAGGAGCCGTACTCGACGTACTCCAACGACCTCAACCTGGGCAACTTCACCTTTGCCATTTCGTGGGGCAACGACAACGGGTCGACGCCGTACTACCAGTACTACGACATGTTCTCGCCGGCAGCGTATGCGCCGATTGGCAAGGTCGCCATCTTCGACTGGGAGCGATTCACTTCTCCGACGATCACGAACGCGCTGTCGAGCTACGCCTCGAGCAGCAGCGCGTCAGTGCAGAAGGCTGACATGGTGGCGATCGAAAAGCAGGTGCTGACCAACGTGCCGGTGGTGGCGCTCACCGGCCGGGGGGACTGGCTCGTCTACCAGACCCGTACCTTCACCGGGTTCCCGAACGCTTCTAACCCCTACAACGACGGGAGCGCGTCGGACGCGGAAGGTTCGATGCTGACGTACGTGAACGTGTACCAGAAGTAAGAGGGTAAGAAGACACGCTCCCGACGTTCGCATCGGGACGCTGGTAAGAAGGCCGACAGGGAGCGGCTCGCCGTCACGGTGAGTCGCTCCCTGGCTGTCGGGGCGGCAGTAGGAGAGGTGTAGGCCTGTGCGATACGTGGTCCGGCGCTTTGGGGCCCTGTTGGTGACCTGCTGGGTGGCGCTGACGGTGAACTTCGCCCTGCCCCGGCTCATGCCCGGCAACCCGGTGGAAACCATGTTCGCCCGTTACCAGGGCAAAGTGAGCCCAACTGCGATCAGCGCCATGGAGCTCGACTTCGGCCTGAACACAAAGACGGGCGAGCTCGGCCAGTACTTCGACTACCTCGGGCACACCCTCACGGGCAACCTCGGCGTCTCCTTCTCGTACTTCCCGGCCCGCGTGAGCACGCTGATTGGTGAGGCCCTCCCGTGGACTCTCGGGCTGGTCGGCTTCGCCACCATCCTCGCTTTCCTCCTCGGGACGACACTCGGGATGGTGGCAGCCTGGCGGCGGGGGACGGCAGGGTGGCGCCGAGCGTCGCTCGTCGACTCCGTCCTCGTCCCCTTCGGCCTGATGCTCGGCGCTCTCCCGTCTTTTTGGATCGCCCTCATCCTGCTCTACTTCATCGCCTTCAAATTCGGCTGGTTTCCGATCGGCGGTGGCCTAAACCCCGGTCAGGGGATCGCCTCGTGGTCCGGGTTCGCCTCCCTCATCCACCACGCCGCCCTTCCCGCCATCACCCTGACGTTCATATCGATGGGCATGTGGATCCTCCTCATGCGCAACAACATGCTCACCGTGCTCGGCGACGACTACGTCAAGTTCGCCCGGGCCAAGGGTCTCCGCGATCGCACCGTCGCCTACCACTACGCCGCCCGCAACGCCATTCTGCCGGTCTTCTCCCAGCTCGCCTTGGCCCTCGGCATCGTCGTCGGCGGGCAAGTCTTCATTGAGATCGTCTTTTCCTACCCAGGAATCGGGTACATGCTCCTCCAAGCGGTGGAGAACGAGGACTATCCCCTCATGCAGGGGATCTTCCTCATCTTGACGGTCACCCTTTTGGTGGCGAGCTTCCTCGCCGACGTCTTGTACGTCTTCTTCGACCCCCGTGTCCGCATGGAGTCGGCCAAGTGAACTGGAAAGCCCTCCTGCACAACCGCCGCGCCGTCGCGGGCGCCCTCATCTTCGCCTTGTTCTGCCTGGTCGCCCTGTTGGCGCCGGTCGTCGTTCCCTACTCGCCGACCGACATCAACTTCACCCCGTTGCTCCACCCGAGCGCGAAGCACCTTCTCGGGACCACGATCAACGGCCAGGACATCCTCTCCCAGCTGATCTGGGGGGCTCGGGCGAGCCTGTTCGTCGGGCTGGTCTCCGGTGCCCTGATCAGCTTGGTGCAGCTCGTGATGGGGGTGTTCGCCGGCTACGTCGGCGGCGTGTTCGACACGGTGGCGGCGGCGGTGACCAACGTCTTCCTCGTGCTCCCCTCGCTCCCGCTGCTCATCATCTTGGCCGCCTACCTGCGGGGCGGGGGCCTCCTCATGCTCGTCGGGGTGATCACGATAACCGGCTGGGCATGGGGGGCCAAAGTGCTCCGGTCACAGGCGATCGCCCTCCGGGACCGACCCTTTGTCCAAGCGGCCCGGGTCACCGGTGAGAGCCGCTGGCACATCGTCTTCGCCCACGTCGTGCCGAACATGCTCGGCATCATCGTCTCGAACTTCTTCGGGGCAGCCCTGTTCGCCGTGCTGGCAGAAGCCGGTCTCGAGTTCATCGGCCTCGGCAACATCAACGACATCACCTGGGGGACCATGCTCTATTGGGCCCAGGAGGGTGACGCCATACTCCTCGGGGCGTGGGTGTGGCTCCTCGTGCCGGGGTTATGCCTCGCTTTATTGGGCACGTCCTTTGGGCTGCTCAACTTCGCCGTGGACGAGATCGCCAACCCCCGCCTGAGGAGAGACTGAAATGCCGCCCCTCCTCGAGATCTCCGAACTCACCATCGGCTACGGGTGGCAGCCGCCACCTTCGGTGATCGCCGTCCGAGGGGTGAGCCTGAGCGTCGCCGCCGGCGAGATCGTCGGGATCGCCGGAGAGTCGGGATGCGGCAAGACGACCCTCGCCCTCGCCGCCGCCGGGCTCCTCGACCCGCCCGGGCGGGTGCTCTCGGGGTCGGTGAGCTACCAGGGGACCGACCTCACTTCGCTCTCGGCAAATGAGCTACGGCACCTGCACCTGGCGGAGATCTCGATGGTCTTCCAGGCCTCGATGAACGTCCTCAACCCGATCATGCGAATCCGAGACCAGTTCCACGACGCCATGGCGGCACACGGGGTCCACTCGTCGGACGGGGCACGCCAGCAGGCCGAGGAGACCTTCGACCTCGTCAAGATCCCCCGCCGGTTCTTTGACGCCTATCCCCACCAGCTGAGCGGCGGCATGCGTCAGCGCGCCGTGATCGCTCTCGCGATCGTGCTGCGGCCGAAGCTGCTCTTCCTTGACGAACCCACGACGGCATTGGACGTCGTCGTGCAGCGCTCTATCCTGCAGTCCCTCGACGAGCTGCGCCACCAGCTCGGCTTCGGGGTCGTGTTCATCACCCATGACCTCTCGCTCCTCGTCGAGATCGCCGACCGCATCGCGATCATGTACGCCGGCGCCTTGGTGGAAGAAGCGCCCGGCCGGGAGCTCCACGAGAAGCCGTGCCATCCCTACACGACCGCTTTGATGAGCTGTTTCCCCCCCCTCGGCGGGCCACGCCAACGGCTCCAGGGCATACCAGGCCAGCCGCCCGACCTGCGAAACCTGCCCAAAGGGTGCCCCTTTGCACTCCGTTGTCCCGAGGTGATCGCCGGCACCTGCGAGGCGGTCGATCCGCCGACCGTGTGGCTTGACGGGGACCACCGGGTGCTCTGCCACCTCTTCGGCGAGAAGGCGGCCGACGTTGGTTAGCACCCTCGGTCTGCCGGCGGAGACGAGCGAGGGTGCGAGCCCCGAGCTCGAGGTGCGCGGACTTACCAAGAACTACTCCATCGGTCGGATCGGGCGCCAGAAGGTGGTGCGTGCGCTCAGCGAGGTGGACCTGTCCGTGGAGAAGGGGGAGGTGATCGGGCTGGTGGGAGAGTCCGGCTCGGGCAAGACCACCTTCGCGCGGATGGTCGTCTTCCTCGAGCGGCCGACCGCGGGCGAGATCCTCGTTGGGGGGCGGACCCTGCCACGGCGCCCGAGCGCCCATCGGCTGCGCGAGCACCGACGAGAGGTCCAGATGATCTTCCAGGACCCCTACTCGTCCCTCGACCCGCGCAATTCAGTCCGCTACAGCGTGGCGCGTCCCCTTCGCTCGTTCGGGCTCGTTCCGCGCAGCGCCGAGCGCGAGGCGGTGGAAGAGTTGCTCGACCAGGTCGGCCTGGTGCCGGCTGTTGGTTTCCTGCGCCGCTACCCCCATGAGCTTTCCGGCGGCCAGCGCCAACGGGTCGGCATCGCCCGGGCGCTGGCGGCCCAGCCCAGCCTCATCCTCGCCGACGAGCCGACGTCCATGCTCGACGTCTCGATCCGCCTCACGATCATGAACCTGCTCTTGGACCTCCAGCGCAGCCGGTCGCTCTCCCTCGTCTTCATCACCCACGACCTGGGCGCTGCCAACTACATGAGCGATCGCATCGCCATCATGTACGCCGGTCGCATCCAAGAGATCGGACCGGCCTCGGTGGTCATGAGCGAGCCCAAGCATCCCTACACCCAGCTCTTGCACCAAGCCGCGCCAGGCCCAGAGAACGAGCGCCGACAGGGAGCGCCCTTCGAGGCGAAAGGTGACCCCCCGGATCTCACCTCGCTCCCGCCGGGCTGTCCCTTCGCCCCGCGCTGTCCCTTCGTCCAGGCCCGGTGCCGGGAAGCGCTCCCCGCCTTGCGCCAGGTGGGGGCAGCCCACCGTGTCCGATGCGTCTTGTACGACTGAGGCCGCGATGGACTCCAGACCCTATTCCCCTCCACGCATAGCCGGCGGCGGCCAGCGAAGGCATGACGACGAGGAGGTTCACTTGACGCTTTCCGAGACAGAGCCCGGCAGCAACTTCTACTGGGGCGCGGCTACCGCCGCCTACCAGATCGAGGGCTCACCAATAGCTGACGGTGCCGGACGGTGCATCTGGCAAGAGTTCTCGCACACCCCGGGCACCACTTACGACGGCCAGACAGGTGACCTCGCCTGCGACCACTACCACCGCTTTGCGGAAGACATCGAGCTCATGCGGAACCTCGGTCTCGGCGCGTACCGCTTCTCCATCCGATGGCCTCGGATCCTGCCCGAAGGGGTCGGCGAGCCGAATCCGGCCGGGCTCGCCTTTTACGACCGCCTCCTCGATAAGGTGTTGGCCGCCGGCCTCGAACCCTTCGTGACGCTGTTCCATTGGGACTACCCGTCTGCCCTGCAGCGGCGCGGCGGATGGTCCAACCGCGAGGCGGCCGACTGGTTCGGCGAGTACGCCTCGGTGGTAGCGGCGGCCCTCGGCGACCGGGTGAGGTGGTGGACCACCTTGAACGAGCCGTTCGTCGTCGCCGAGCAAGGGCACTTGGTCGGAGCGCACGCGCCGGGCATTCGCAACATCTACGCCGCTGGCCATGCGATCCATAATCAGCTGCGAGCGCACGCTGCCGCCTGGACCGCACTCAAGGCTGCCAACCCAGAGGCGTCGGTCGGAATCGCCCTGCACAACGCCGCGGTGTGGCCAGCCAGCGAGTCAGAAGCTGACATAGCCGCCACTGGGCTGGCACACGCTTGGCACAACTTTCCTCTTTTCTTGGAACCTCTCGTGTACGGGAGATATCCGCCTGAGCTGGAGCAACGTCTGCGACCATACCTGCCTAGCGGTTACGAGGAGGACATGGCGGCGCTCTGTTTGCCGCCGGACTTTGCCGGGATCAACTACTACGCCGGCTACCGGGTCCGCCACGACGCCACCAAGTGGACCGGCTTCGCTGAGTTCAAAGAGCCCGGGGCGCCCCGGACCACGATGGACTGGATCATCCGTCCCGAGGGGCTCGGCTTCATCCTCGAGCAAGCACACCAGCGGTACAAACTGCCCAACCTCTTCGTCACCGAGAACGGGGCCTCGTTCGACGACCGCCGCGACGGCCAGGCTGTGCATGATCCCGAGCGGATCTCCTACCTCGAGGCCCATGTCGGCGAGGTGCTGCGGGTGAGAAAAGAAGGTGTGCCGGTGCAGGGCTACTTCGTATGGTCGCTTCTCGACAATTTCGAGTGGGCGCTCGGGTATTCCAAGCGCTTCGGCATCGTCTATGTCGACTTCGATACACAAGAACGCGTCGTCAAAGACAGCGGGTACTGGTACGGCGATCTCGCCCGAAGCGGGCAGTTGCCCGTTGCTTAGGGCAACTTCGCTTCTTGCAGCCTGTCTCTCGCGGCCACCAGCGGCACGCCGCCGTTGGAAAGTAGCTCGTCGACGACCAGGGCGGATGCCCCGAGTGCAACGGCATCCTCGCCAAGCCGCCCGAGCTCGATGTTGACGCAGTTGGCCGTGTAGTCGAGGGCTTGCTCTCGCACCACTTCCCGAATTCGGTCGAGCAGGGTGGGACCGAGCTTCAGTCCGAGCCAACCGCCTATCACAATGAGCTCGGGATTGAACAGGTTGGCGAGGTTGGCGGCGGCCACTCCGAAGCAGTTCGCCGCCTCCTCCAGGATCCGGGCGGCCGCTCCGCTCGACTCCGCCGACTGAAGGAGACGGTCTGCCCAGCCCTCCTCGTCAGGGTCGCTGGAAGGGGCTGCCTGTGGGTCAGCCTCTCGCCACGCAGCGAGCAATGGCTCTGCCCCGATGTAGGCCTCGAGACACCCGGTGGCTCCGCAGCGGCAGCGCCTGCCTCCGGCAATGATGCAGTTGTGGCCCCACTCGCCGGCACTGGACGCAGCGCCCCGGTAGAGAGTTCCGTTGGTGAAGATTGCGGCTCCGACGCCAGTGCCCCAAAGGGTGATCACGGTGTGATGTGTGCCGCGGCCAGCACCGAACCACATCTCGACCTGCCCTAAAGCTTTGGCCCCGTTCTCAGCGAAGACCGGAGCTCCCACACGCTCTCGCACCAGTCGCTCGAGGGGAACGTCGTACCAACCGATGTTCGGAGCGTGGACCCGTGCGTCGTCGACCCGATGCTCGACGAGGCCCGGGGTGGCGATGCCGACTCCGAGCAAGCGACGCCCTTCGGCGCTGAACTGCGCTTGAATTCTCTCGATGGCCTTCACCGTCTCTTCGATGGTTACATCCGCGTCGTGATGCTGGGGATGTAGACCCACTTCGGCAACTCCGGCGACCCTCAGTCTCAGGTCGAAGCCCTCCACGCGGACGGCGGTCTCGCCGATCTCAACGCCGATGACGGCGCCGAACTCGGGGTTCACCTGGAGCATGACCCGGGGCCTGCCCCCGTCAGACTGCTCCAGGCCGACCTCGACTATCAGGCCCTCGTCCAACAAGGCCGCCGTGAGGCTGGTGATGCTGCCGCTGCTCAGGCCCGTGAGCTGTCCCAAGCTGACTCGGTTGAGGGGCCCTTCGAGGAACAAGGGCCGCAACACGATGCTTCGGTTCACACGCCGTAAGTCCCCCACCAGGGCCTTGGCTCTAGCCATCACGAGTCGCTCCCTCAGCGCTTTTCTCAGATCTTAACTTAAGACTTGGCTCAGACGAGTGCCTCGACCGACGGTTGTTCTTGCCGCTCTTCTCGATCCGTTGTCCAATGATCCCGGGTGCGATGGCACCACTGCTTGCCGTCTGAGCGGTTGTCCGCCCGGATCAGGGTGTTCCGGCCCGGTGCCTCAGTGACCACGCGCCAAGCTGATCAGCCGGTCGAGTACTCGCCCGCCGTCGGCGCGAAGCCCGTTGTGCTCGAACTCGTTGGTCAGCCAGGTGCGCATGGTGGGAATCAGTTCCGCCGTCTCCTCGGAGAACGACCGCTCCACGTACATGTCGTAGGCGTAGATGGCCGCAGCCGCCGGAACCTGGCAGCCGCTCAGGCGCTCGGGGTCGTAGAGGCTCGGCCATTCGTAGCCGGCAAGCAGGTTGGCCGCCTCACGCAGGGGCCGGAGCGCTCCGTAGTCGTCGAACATCCATGGGAACACGTGCTCACCGGTGAAGAGCTCAGGCTGCGTCTCGTATTCCTCAGGTTGTACGCGAGCTGCCGACCAGTTGGTGACCGCTCCGTCGGAGTAGGAGGACTCGTGGACGACTGCGTAGAGCGGATTGCGAGAAAACGGCGGAAGGCCGGCCTCGAGGTCGTGCAGGAACCCCGGAGAGTCTTCGGGCAGCTCCATTATGTAATGGAGGTGCTCCGCGCCGTCGCTCATGCCGAGCATGTGGCCGAGCTGGCGGAACATCCGCGGCGTGAGCCGGTCCCCGCCCGGCAGGATGACGTCCCCCTCGGCCACCCAGGCTTGTAGCCTCCGCACCCGATCCCGGTCGGCCGGGTAGCGCTCGTAGTAGCGGCGGCAGCGCTCGAGCGTCCGGGCATAGGTGGCGCGGTAGACCTCGTCGGGATGGCGGCCGACCGGTGGCAACCCACCGGTGAGGAAGGCTTCCTTCAGCCCAGCGGGTGCCGCCGACATGTAGTGCAGCACGCAGAAGCCACCGAAGGACTGACCGAGCACGCTCCAGCGCTCGACGCCCAGATCGTTGCGGATGAGCTCGGCGTCTTTCACGATCGAATCGGCACGGAAACAGGCCAGGTAGCCAGCCTGCTCTTCCGGGCTCATCCCCTTCAGGGTTGCGACCGGCGTCGACCTGCCGGTTCCCCGCTGGTCGAGCATGAGCACGCGAAAGTCCTTCACGGCGCGCTCCAGCCAGCCTGGTGCCCACGGGTGAGCCGTCGGCCGCGGCGCCTCCATCCCAGGACCTCCCTGCAGAAAGACGAGAAACGGACGGTCGCGCCCGTCAGGAGCCGTGACCTCCCGGGCAAACACCATGATCCGCTCGCCGTCCGGATCTGAGTAGCGCAGCGGCACGTCGAACTCGTGCTCTGTCAGGACCAACCCAGGGGTGTACGCTGATTGGGATTCTGCCAGGCGCACACGGTGACCGGTGGCGTTGCCAGCGCGAGCCACCCGGCACTCAGTCCGGGTAGTCGACCATCACCGTGCCGGCGAAAGCCTCTACGCGGCTCCTGCCCTCGCTCGGCCAGCCGCAGACGAGGTAGCCGAAGCCCGCATCGGCCAGCCTCTCGATGTTGGCGCGGACCTCGGCGTCGGTCTCCGAGAGCGAGAGCGATGAGGCCCTCCCGATGGCGCCAGGATCCCTGCCGGCTTCATCAGCCAGCCGGTCGAGGCAAGCCGAAAGCTCAGCCAGCCTCTCCGGACTGCCGTAGCTGTGCCAGACGTCGGCGTAGCGTGCCGCGAGCGGGAGGGTGCGCCGCAGCCCTGAGCCACCGATCCAGATTGGTGGGTGAGGACGCTGGACGGGGACCGGCCGCAGGCGCGCCCCGGCGAGGTTGAAATGATGCCCGTCATAGGAGGCGACATCGCCCGTCGTGAGACGAATGACGATCTCGAGGGTGTCCTCCAAGCGGTCGAAGCGCTCGCCAACAGGCGGGAACTCGATCCCGAGCTGGCGGTGCTCGGCCTCGAACCACGCCGCGCCCAGAGCGAGCTCCAAGCGCCCGTGGCTGGCGTGATCAACGGTGACGGCCTGCGCGGCCAGGACAGAGGGGTGCCGGTAGGTCACACCTGTGACGAGCAGCCCGAGACGTATCCTGCTCGTCGCAGTCGCCAGTGCGGCGAGTGTGGTCATACCCCGAAGCACTCGCCGGGACCTTCGCCGTACATCGGGACGTAGTGATCGAACCCCCACGCGCCGTCGAAGCCGAGCTCCTCGCCGAATCGCACGCGATCGACGACCTCGTCGAAGGCCATCCGCTGCTGGGCGACGTCGATCCCGAAACGCATACCGCCGAAGCTAGCCGCCCGGATGGTCAACCGCGGAAGCTTGCTCAACCGCCGAAGCTTGCCGCCGGATGGTCAATCGACAGGGGCGTGGCAGTCGATCGGGACCGCGCGACCAGACCGGGCGTGATTTGGGTGTGGACTTGGCACCCGATTTGTTGCACTATGAGCGACGTCCCGCAGAGCGGGAGGGTGCTTGCGGCGCCCGGAGAAAGTCTTTGGGGGGGGAAATGAACAGGCGTCCGATTTCTCGATTCACGCGGTCCATGGCTGCGGCCAGCTTCATCGCTGGCGTCATCGTCGCCGGAGCCGGGACCGCCTCCGCCACTGCCGGCCCTCAGGCGACCTTTTACGTGTCAAACGCTCCCGGTCACGAGGGCTACGGCGGTCAGTGGCAATGGGGCTGCCGCAACGCCTCGTATTCGACGATCGCCTCGGCGGTCGCCGTCGCGCCCAACGCCAGCACCATCATCGTCTGTCCGGGCACGTACAACGAGTCGGTCACGATAACCGGAAAGTCGCTGAACCTGCTCGGCCAGGGCGCGACGATCGCGGTGCCGAACAACGCGGGAGACGACTCGCAGGGGGTCGTCTTCATGGGCTCGGCGACGGCGGGTTCGGCTCTCCGTGGTTTCACGATCACTGGCGCTGAGGCCGAGGCCGTCTACGCCGACGGCACGTCGAACCTCACGATCGACGGCAACCGGATAATCGGGAACGACCTGAGCTGCCAGAACGCAGCGGCGGCGAGTGCGGGTAATGACTGCGGGGAGGCTCTCCACCTCGACGCCGTCACGAACTCACGTATCACCAACAACTACCTGACCGCCAACACGGGAGGCATCCTTCTTACAGATGGCATCCCGGAGGGCTCGACCGGTCAGTCCGCGTTCGGCTTCTACACCCAATACGCCGGCCCCTCCTCCGGCAACCTGATCGCCGGTAACAGCGCCATCGACAACCTCTGGGACTGTGGCATCACGCTGCCGTCGCACAACTCGGACGCAGTGTCTCCTGAGGGAACGCCGCAGCCCAGCCAAGGCGGCGTCTACGACAATACGATCATCGACAACGTCTCGATCGGCAACGCCACCGCGCCAGGATCCGGCGGCGGGGCCGGCATCCTCGTTGCAGCACCGTTCCCCGGTACCGGGTCCTATGACAACCTGATCGAGAACAACCGCGTCGAAGGTAACGGCCTCGCAGGGGTAACGATCCACAGCCATGCACCCGACCAGGACGTCAACGGCAATCGGATCATCGGCAATATCGTCGGCACCAACGCACTCGATGGCAACTCGGCCGACGGCGGCCCCGGCGACTCCGACTTCGGCGCACTCGGCACGATCGGCATTCTCGTCGGCAGCGTCACTGCGGTCACGGGAACCGTGATCGCGGGCAATGTGATCACGAATAACGCCACGGGCATTTGGACGACGGACGATGTGAGCGGCGACTTTACGCACAACTTCTTCGCCAACGACACCGTCTCGGCCTCGACGAGCAATCTTCCCTAGAGCTGCCGCCACGGGGGAGACCTGTTCGGGCCACGAACAAGCCACTGCCGGCCTCCAAACCTTCGAAAACCACTGACTCCTGGCACGCGACGGTAGGTATCCTGGTCACCTCCGGCCGCGAGCGCTCGTTTCTTGATGCTCGCCCTCTACCTGAGTGGGTGCTCATGAACGACAGAGGTCACATCTTCAACTCCCGTATCTTCGTCACTGCTGCCGCCCTCATGACAACGGCGACAGTGCTCGCTCTGAGCGCATCGGCGGCGGGGACTTCGCCTGCGGCTGGGTCGCCCTCCGGTCATCAGGCTGCTCCAGCGACGGTGGTCCCGCTCTTGAAGTTCAATCCATCGGATCACTTCGCCTCGGCCCCCAACACCTACAGCTGCGAGCAGCGGTTTGGCTATGCCTGCTACTCCCCACGCCAACTCGAGACTGCGTATGACATGAAGCCGCTCTACGCGAGCGGGGACACGGGGACGGGCGAGACGATCGTGCTCGTCGACTCGTTCGGCTCCCCGACGATCAGACGTGACCTGACGACCTTCGACAAGACTTATGGTCTCCCGAACCCGCAGCTCGCGATCCTGCAGCCTGCTGGCAAGGTGCCTCGGTGGAACCCGAAGAACGCAGACATGGTGAGCTGGGGAGAAGAGGCATCACTCGACGTCGAGTACGCCCACGCCATGGCACCGGGGGCGAAGATCGTGCTGGTCGAGACCCCGGTCGACGAGACCGAGGGTGTAGCTGGCCTCCCACAGATGATGGCCGCCGAGCGCGCGGTCATGGACCCGACCAGCAAGTACTACGAGGACCCTTCGGTGATCAGCCAGAGCTTCGGTGCGACGGAGAGCACTTTTGCCACCGCCATGCAGATCATCGGCCTGGCGCAGACCTATCAGGTTGCCGAGACAGACGACGTGACCGTGCTCGCGGGGTCCGGCGATGAGGGTTCGACCGAGCCCGTCAATGATGCCGGGACGGTGTTCTCGACTACGCGCGCCATCAACTGGCCTGCAAGCGACCCGCTCGTGACCGCCGTCGGCGGCACCCAGCTCCACTTGAACCTCGCTGGCAAGCGCCTGCTTCCTGACAACGTCTGGAACGACACGAACCTGACCGGGGGCCCCGCAGCGGGAGGGGGAGGCCTCTCGGCGATCTTCAGCCGACCGAGCTACCAGGACGGCGTCTCAGCTGTCGCTGGAGTGCATCGGGCCATTCCTGACGTATCCGTCAGCGCCGCAGTCGACGGGGGCGCCCTCGTCTACTGGAGCTTGCCCGGCGCTCCGAAGGGCTACTACTTCGTCGGCGGGACGAGCGAGGCGTCGCCGCTGTTCGCCGGCGTGGTGGCCGTGGCCGACCAGGTTCTTGGCAAGCACATCGGCTTCTTGAACCCGTATCTCTACTCGCTCGCCGCCAAAGCGAGCCTCGAGCACGACGTCGGCATCGAACAGATCACTACGGGCAACAACACCGTCTCGTTCCTTCAAGGCGGCAAGGACGTGACCGTTCCCGGTTGGGTGGCGACGACCGGCTACAACCTCGCGAGCGGACTTGGCACGATCGATGGCGCCAAGCTGATCGCTGCTCTGAAGACCCTTGCCGGCTGAGCGGGCGTCGGAGCAGGGTGGTGATTGACCGCACGTCGGCCGCTCGGTGGCACTAGTCAGATTGGCGTCATCCAACTTTTGAAATGTGCTACTTGCCAGGAATACTCACGAATGGGCGAAATATTGCAATGTCCCTGCGTGGAGATTACATTTGTGCTAACAGCGCCAGAACTAGGCGGTGGGAGCGATGAGCGAAGCTGTTGAGACAGCGAAGTTAGACGGAGCCCGTAAGTCGGGCGCGCGCACTGATGCGGAGTTCACCGTAATCAAGGCTCGGGCACTGGCAGGGTCGGCGCCGACACAGACGCCGCCCACTGCCCAAGGGAGTAGGAAGGTCAGTACTAGCGCGCGGGCAATGTTGTTCCTGGTAGCTGCCGTGTGCGTTTCTGTTGTCGCGGTAATGGTGAGCCAGCTAGTGGCCGGCTCCGCGTGGGAGTGGGTAAACCCGGTGGCCGTAGCGTGCGTGGTTCTCGCTGTGGTCGGCTTCTTTGCAGCGCCGCGCGCACACTGAGGTCCGAGGGGGCCGTTCGCCAGAGGGGACACGGATCGGGTAAACGGCCTCGTGTTGGCCTCGCAAGGCGTTTGACCTTTTTCATCGGCCGTCCTCACTCCACCGATGAGAGGGCGGGGGCCGAGAGCGGGCGCTCGCGATCCTCGGTCAGCTCGTGCGGGCGCCGATGATCTCCGCGCCGGCCGGCAGCCGCAAGACCTGTGAGCCGACACCCGACTCGATCCAGCAGGACGTGGTGCGTTCGAGAGAACTCCCGCCACACTGGGTGCGCAACGTCCGCGCATCGGGCGAGGTGTCACTGACTCGTAGCCAGCACACTGCGAGGTATCGGGCCGAAGAGGTGACCGGTACGGGGGCTGTGCCGGTCTTGCGGACCTATATCCGCAAGGTGCGTGTCACAAGGCCCTATTTTGACGCCACAGGCGATTCATCGGACGGGGAGCTTCTGGCGGAAATCCCAAGACATCCGGTCTTCCGGCTCACACGGGAATCTTGAGCGGTCACTGTCGCCAAGCTTTGACTCTCCTCGAAGTTCCTCCAAACCTCGGGACGGGCGGCCCAGAATGTCCCGCCTATCGACTTTCAAGGAACGCGGTGGCCACGCCAAAATCGGCGCCGGCGCTGAGGCTTACCGCGCCCGTAGCCGTCTGATCTGCTCCCATTCCGCGACTGCGCCATCACAAACGTGGCGAGCGCAGATCAGGTGGTTCGGCACTGGGGTGCCCGGCCCTGCTTGGCGAACCACTGCTTTCATCCCAGAATCCGATGTCTGGTAGGTGGGCTCGGCGATCGGGCTGGCTGTGCAGTCGGGATTCGCCTACCGGGCGCCCATCCCTACAAGCTATGCCAGGGTGCGTCGGAGGACGCCGACAAAGTCCTCGGCGTCGCTGGCGAAACCGGCATGGCCTCCAGCGAAGTCGATCAACGGCGAGCCGAGGCGTTCAGCCAGCGCGACAGCAGTGCGCTGGGCGAACTGGCCCTTGGAGGTGGTCCCTCCCCCAACGACGACCCGAGCCGGCGCGCCCTGCAGCACGGAGAAGTCCGGTCGGTAGAACGTGATGGGCAACAGGCCGTGACCGAAGAAGCGCTCGCTCATCGCCACCGCCTCGGCCGACGGCGGCTGTCGCGCGGCGTCCTCACCCTGCGGGCGCATGTTGATGCCGGTAAAGCCGGAGAACCTCTGCCACGCGGCGCTGATGCCGCTCTCGCGGTAGGTGTCGTAAATATCATGCATCCCGGCGCGTGCCTTCTCGGCTTCCGGCAGGAGCAGGGCGAGTGGAGGCTCGTGGGCGACGAGGGTCTCCACGTGGCCGGGACAGCGGGCGACCAAGGCGAGCCCCGTGACCGCGCCACCGCTGCTGCCGAATACGTACGCTGGCCCGCCGCCAACCGCCTTCAGCACCCGGCGCACGTCATCGGCCAGCAGGTCCGGCTCGGCGTCCTGGTCGGGGTCGTCAATCGTGCTGCGGGCGAAGCCTCGGGGGTCGTAGGTCACGACCGTGTAGTCCTCGGCGAGCAGTGGGGCGATCGCGGCAAAGCCCGAAACGCCCATGGGGTGCCCGACCAGCATGATCACAGGGCCTGAGCCTTGTACCTCGTAATAGAGGCGCGCTCCCGGAACGTCTAGCGAGTGACTCGTAGGCAACGACATTCGATGGCACCTCTGGTTCGCGGTTGGGGATAGGCGGCAACGCCACTGAGGCTAACGCCAGGATCGCCAAGAGCTCAGCGGTCGCCGACCAGGTGCGCCGAGCTCCCGCCGCGTGACCTACCGCACATCGCCGTCTCGTTACGCGCTCCTCGTAGCGGGTGACAGCGGAGCCGTAGCCCGCACACATGAGATGTTCGGTGCAGCGGCGTCGCCATCTGGTCGGCTCCTGCTTGGCCTCCATTAGGTCAGCACAGTGCTCAGCGCACTGTTCGTCAGGGCCCTCGACAGAACTGCTCGCCCGAAACCGGCGAAGCCTCTCCGGGTAACGTTCAGCCTGATGGAGGGACCCGTGGCAGAAGATGACAGGGATCCCCGGTCGCTTCGTGTCTCGGATCGGGAGCGGGACCGCACTGTAGGCCGGCTGAAAGACGCCGTTGCCGAAGGCCTGATCGACATCGACGAGTTCGGCGAACGGACCTCGCGGGCTCTCGCCGCCCGCACGCGCGCTGAGCTGGACGCCCTGACCTCAGACCTCCCCGCCGGGTTTGACGCAGAACCGGGAACCGATGACATCGTCGAGCTCAAAGGCAACATGAGCTCGCTGGAGCGCAAGGGCGACTGGCAGGTGCCACGCAAACTGGTGCTCCGGTGGAGGATGGGCTCTGTCAAGCTCGATTTCACGGAGGCCAGGATCGCCCACCGCGTGGTCGAGATCGAGCTTGACGTCAATACCGGCTCGGTGGAAATACGCCTGCCGGAAGGGGCGAGCGCTTCGCTGGACGGGGTGGTGGCGCGGCTTGGGAGCGTCGAGGACCACAGGCGGGACGCACCTGCCGCGGGGCGGCCCCATTTCGTCTTGAAAGGCCAGATCACTAGGGGCTCGGTCGAGGTTCGCGGGCCGCGCCGCTCGTGGTCACGGCGCCAGCGGAAAGGCTCGTCTTAGGGTCACGCCAAGCCTGATTGGGCTCGCGATGGTGTAGCTCCAGTCGCCGTACCAGTCGTGAGGTTGAAGGGGGACCGGCGGCGAGCCTCTGCGGCGATCACCGCCCACCAGCCAGGCGCCCGACGGGCGCACGCGGAGCTGATGTCGATCGGGGCGGCTTCCGGGGATGGCCCGCCAGCGACGTTGGCTGCTCCCGATCGGAGATTCTGTGCCGGTGGAGGCTCCACTATCGGCAACCTCTTAGTGGCCCTCCAAGGTGGACGCCCCCCCGCCTGGTTGGCACTCAGCGTGGCTGCGAAACCGGCTCGGATGACTTTGCCAACGTAGTTCACGACCCAGACATGGGTAGCGTCCGAAGTGATGGCGTGGGGCCACGGAACCAGTAGATCGAACCTCAAATGACGTTGACCGGAGCGCCGGTCGAGGCAGAAAGCCCGCTGACGGAGTTGCCATTGGCATTCGCCACCCAGGTACACGAACCCCCCCGAGGGCGTTCAACTATCAGCGGCACCCGTTCAGGAGCAGGCGCCCGTTTCGGTGCTCGGGTAAGGCCAGCCGTCGTACTCGAAGGCGGACGTCCAGGCGACGGCCTTGTTCTTGTTCAAGCTCCACCCGGGTACCGACTGGCCCTGGGTCCACTGAGCAAAGGTCGGCACCGAGGACAGTTGGCCCTGCTGCATCACGACGTTGAGGGCTGTGTGGGGTATCAGCTTGGTACCGATCCAGCTCGACGGGGTGATCACGAGGGTGTCAGCGGCCGCGGTGACGTACCCGCTGCTGTCGACCGACGGCGGGGCGGAGTCGGGGTAGACGATGAACGAGCTTCCTGCCGAGGTGCCGGTGACGACGAAGTAGGCGAGACCTCCGAGCCTTGTGCCGGTACCGCTCAGCTGGACGAGGGTCTGGCTGATGGCAGCGGCGTTGACCTGCATCGCTCCCAATAGCTTGCTCGCGGCGGCGTCGGACTTGAGCGTGTCGAGCTCGGTGACAAACTGCGAGACGGCCGTGCTGCCCGGTGCGGTGACGGTGAGGGTGACGTCGGGTGACGAGTTGGCGATGTCCGATGTGATGAGGTCCCCTGAGGAGTTCTTCGCCCAGGCGTTGAGCACGAAGGACCCCGGCACAGTGCCGACGGCGAGGGTGAAGTCGTAGATGCCGTTGGCATCGGTCACGACATCGACCGGTGCGTCGGACGGCAAAAAGAGCGACCCGGCCGGCCAGATGCGCGTGCCTGAGGACCCGCAGACGACCGCGTGTGCCCCGGTGGTGACGGCCGCCGTCGACGACTCACCGGGCTGGGGGCGCAACGTGAGCGTGATGTTCGGATCCGGCTTGCCGAACAGCGTCGTCCTTATCTCGCCCTTGACGACGGTGAGGCCGTCGGCGGGCACGCTTTGTTGCGACAGCGTCAAGGTCACCTTTAGACCGGCGTTGAAGGTGAAGGCGGCCTCGATCTCGTCTCCGGCGGATAGCGTGAACTTGCGGCTCTCGGGGGTGAACCTGGGCGCAGTTACTTCGCTGGGGCCCCCGGAGGGAACCACGTTGTACTGGCCTGGGGTGACCTCAATCAGGTAGAAGCCGCTCGTCGGATCGACTGCGCTCGTGAACGATTCGGCGCCGTTGGCGGTGACCGTGGCATCCGCGACGCCCTGGTCGTCCTTGTCGCGCACGTACCCGCTGATCGTCGCCCCGGGCTTGTCGGAGTTCCACAGCAGGTAGAGGATTGCCGGATTGTTGTTCTGCCTCACAAAGACCGGCGTCCAGGTCTGGAGACCCGGTGGGACCTGGACGTTGCAGACAGTTGTGTTCGACTTGCAGGTACCGTCGACGGCGTCGGCAACACCGCCGCCGTAGGAGCTGGCCCAGTCGAGATGGTTGTATACACAGCCCGCGTCCCCACACGCGACGGCGATCGTGGTCTGGAGCGGTGCCGGGCCGGTCAACTTGAAGACCCCGTTCTTATCCGGGTGCGTCAAGAGTATGATCGTACCCGGCGCCGGGATGATGTAGTCCTCGCATGTCCCGTATCCCGAGCCGGTGTAGTAGCAATGCGGGACCGGCGGCGGCTTGCCGCTCGCCTGGTAGGCGGTTGTTGATGTTGAAGTCGGACTGACGGTTGTTGATGTCGAAGCCGGATTGACAGTTGTCGAAGTCGAAGTTGACGGAGTCGCCGCCGGCGTGGAGCTGGAACACGCCGCCGCCAGGACCGCCAGTCCTATCAAGACGATGTGTCTCGTCTTCATCGAGCCTCCTCGCTTGCAGACTTGAAACCCCATTCCCAGATGGAGCCTGCTCAGGCGCTCCTTGCCTCCGGTTTGGTAGTTATCGCTCATCCTGCGCCTTTGGCGCATCGGCCATCAGGGCCGAATGTCACAAAGGTGTGGCCTCAGGCGCGTCACTCGAGCAGTCTCACGCAACAGAGGGCGTCTTGGGCGGCCTGCGAGAACTCGACGGCTTGCTCGGTGCCTTGGAACAGCGTCACAGTCCCTCTCTTGCTGTTAGGCCTTCCTACTCGAGAGGCGATTGCGTGCCTCCACGCGCGACGGTGGGCGGTCTGCGGGCACCGTGGACGCGGCCACGGCGCGGCAGCGTTCTTGGGGTCTAGTGCTCGCCAAGACTGCCTGATACTGCCTGCTTCACGAAATGGCCGGGGTACTCGCATGGATCGCAACGGGAGCAGTGACGTGCACAGGAACTGACGCGGGTACCTGGATCCTGGGATCACGTAGGCCACCGCCCAGATTGGTTGTTCTGCAGATCCCGCTGCGGCACGCACCGCCACCGAGAGAGCGGCCGAGTCCCCAACGAGAATGACCGCCCCGTGGGACAAGAGGCGGGAGCGTGCCCGGCCAGGGCTGTGCCGAAACTCGATCTTGTTCGTTGCCGGAGCCCGGCCATAGTCTTCGCAGGTGAG
>Ga0181539_1000827_pt1 | contig 36759 bp, 31 predicted proteins | sample PEATcosm2014_Bin_46_FD_119767 | JGI IMG/M metagenome (GOLD analysis project Ga0181539, IMG submission 119767) | Peatland microbial communities from MTU Mesocosm Facility, Houghton, MI, USA - PEATcosm2014_Bin23_60_metaG | ecosystem: Environmental > Terrestrial > Soil > Wetlands > Peat | place... | reverse complement strand
GCGACCACCGGGCAGGTGGCGTCGGAAGACCCGCGGCCGATTTCCACCTCGCGCCAGCCGGTTTTGCCGCGCAGCGTCAGCAGCAGGCCGTCGTCGAAGAATTCGATCCAGCCGCCGGTGAGGCCGTCCTCGGGGCGGCAGTCGAGGCCGATGATTTCCGAGCGCCTCAGGCCGCCGGCGAAGCCCAAAAGCAGGATCGCCCGGTCGCGCAGGCCCCTGAGGTCGCCCAGATCCAGCGTCGCGATCATCGCCAGGAGATCCTCGGGCAGCACGGCCTCCTTCTGCTCGGGCGGGCGGCCATGGGTGCGGCGGACGCCGGCGAGGACGGTGGCGACATGCCGATCCTTGCGGTCGAAGCTTTCCCCGCGCTGCGCGAAATTCCACATGAGCGCCGACAGCCGACGCTCGATCGTGGGCGCCGAGCAGGGTTTGGGGCCGGCGGCCCCCGAGGCGCAGGCGGCGATGTAAAGCCCCAAAACCTGGGGATCCGGGGGCAGGGCGGGCAGGCCATGCCGACGCGCCCAGCCCGTGTAATGGCGCCAGTCGGAGGCATAGGCTTTGCGGGTGTTGTTGGAGCTGGAGGCCCTGGCGTAGTCCCGCGCGGTTTCGGCGAGGCCCTCCAGATGCGCGGGCAGGGTCGCGGCGGTCGACGCATCGGCAAGAAGCGGCGTTTCCAACGACGGCGGAGCGGGTTCGTCGGGCGGAGGCGCCGACGCCTGCGAATCCGGATTAGGGGCGGCGCCCAGGGCGCCGATCATCTCGCGTCCCAAGGGTTCAACGTCGAGGCCCGCGTATCGTCGAAATCCCCGACGTTGCGCGTGACGACGATCAGGTCATGGACGATCGCGGTCGCCGCGATCAGGCCGTCGGCGTCGCCGCGAGGGCGCAGCGCCGCGATCCGGCCCCATTCGAGGGCGATCACGTCGGTGATGGGGAGAATCCGGTCGGCATGATCGCTTCGCAGGGTTTGCAGCCATTGCGCGAGATGGGAAGCGGCGCGCGGGTCGGATTTCTGCCGTAAGGCGACGCCGCGCATGATCTCGCCCAGCGTGATCACGCTGAGATACACGGCGAGGGGATTGACCGATCGCAGCCATGTGACCGCCTCGAGGGAGCCGCGCCGGGCTTCGGAGACGACGTTGGTGTCGACGAGGTACATCAGAACGCCGCGTCGCGGCTTGGCGTCTTGGCGCGCGCCGCAACGGCTTCGGCGAGTTCGTCGTCCCACGCCGGCCCGGACAGCAGGCAGTCGACGAGAGTGGGTCGCCCGGCCGTCAAGGCGTCGTAGTCGTGCGCCGACAGGACGATGGCGGCCCGCTCGCCGCGCAAGGTGACGATTTGGGGCCCCTCGGTCCGCGCGCGTTGCACGACTTTCGAAAAATGGTTCTTGGCGTCTTGCAGCTGCCATTCCATCGGCGGTGCTCCTAGCTAGTCTGTCTAGCTATATTGTTTGGGCGGCCGCGACGTCAATGGGAAAGCTGCGCGGGCGCGGATTCGACGCCGCCCGCGGCGTGGCAAGGGGCGTTCCGGGGGTCGTTTTGGGCGGTTTGGGCGGTCATTTCGACGGGTCTCTTCTATAAAGTGCATCGTGTCCGATAATGCAAACTTATCGGACATGATTAATGCGCGACGGGCGCGGCGGTTTGCCGGCCGCCGGCTAGGCAAAAGCGCCGTCATGGGCTAACCTCCCGCCATGCTCGCGCGCGCTGATTCGTCGAAGTCCGCAGGCGTTTCCGCCCCCGCGGCCGCCTCCTTTCCGGCCTGGGCGCGCGCCGCGCACCCGCCGGAAACGGACGCCGAAGCGGCCTTTCTCGCCGGCGCGGCGCTCAGCCGTCTCGACGCCGTGATCCGGGAAAGCCCGCCTTGGGCCGGCGTGTTCCGCCAGCGGCTGGCGCTCAGCGCCGCCGCCGCCAGCGTTTTGCGCGCCGGACGGACGGAGGACGAGGCGGCGCTGCGCGACGCGTTCCATCTACGCCGGGCAGGGGACGATCCGGGGCCCGCGGGCCGGCGACTGCTCGCCTGGCGGGAGCTTGTCGCCCGCTCGACCGGACAATGGCGTTCCGCGATCGCGGTCGCCGCCGAGGCCTTGAACATCCCCCGCGACGAAGCGCTGCAGGAGGCGATCGCGGCCGCCGAGGCGTGCGCCGCCGGACCTCGCCTGGCGCCGTTTGCGGCGGCGCGCGCCTATCAGCTCGCGCGGCGCGCCTTGATGCCGACCGCCGGTCGCTCCGCGGGAGGGGAGGGCGAGCTGATCGCCGCTTGGCTGGCCGACGCCGTGCTCGCCCAGAGACTGAAATGGCCGTTCGCCCTGCCTCTGCTCGCCACAGCGCTTTTCTCGGGTGCCAGACGGCGGGAAAGCGATCTCGCCGATGGCGCCGAGGTGACTCGCGTTCTGTTCGCCTACGCCAGGGCGGCGGCCCAGGCGTGCGATCAGTCGGCCGACCTCGGGCGGCGGGCGAAAAAGCTCCACGAGGTCGCGCCGAAACTGCGCGCAAAGGGGGCAGGGACCGCACTGGGAGCGCTGCTCGACGACGACTCGCTGAGCGCCGCGACAGAAATCGGCGGGCTTTCCGAGCGCGGCGCGCGAAGACTGTTCGAACGGCTGGTCGCCTTGGGCGCGCTGCGCGAACTGACGGGCCGCGCGACGTTCCGGCTTTACGGGCTTTGAACGATGGCGCGAGGCGGCAAGAATTCGGCGGAACGCCCGACAAACGCCAAAGGCGTTTGCGGGGTCGATCTCGACCTCGAGGACCTGCCGGCGCCGGCGCGCTGGCGCGAATGGATGGGGCGCGTCGAGGCCGTCATCTTCGCCTCCGCGCAGCCGGTGTTGCGGGAGAGCTTGGCGCGCGTTGTCGGACGCGACTGCAATCTCGACTTGCTGCTCGACGACATCCGCGACGAATTGCGCGGGCGTCCGTACGAGATCGTATCCGTCGCGGGCGGGTGGAGTTTTCGCACGAAGCTGGGCTTCGGCGACGCGATCCGGGCCGCGCTGGGCGGCGCGCAGAAAGCGGAATTGTCGAAGTCGAACGCGCTCGTGCTGATGGCGATTGGGTATTTTCAGCCGATCACCCGGGGCGATCTGTCGCAATTCTTCGGCCACGAGGTCTCTCGCGACACGATCGCCAACCTGCGCGGCGAGGGCTTCATCGCCGCCGGGCCGCGCAGCCCAACACCCGGCGCGCCCTACGCCTACGTCACGACGCCGGCGTTCCTCACGCAGTTCGGCTTCGAGAGTCTGCGCGATCTGCCGGATATGGAAAAGCTCGAGGATGCCGGGCTTCTTGGTCGGTCGGGCGAGGTGCTGCTTGATGGCGACGCGCTAGCGTCGGAGTTGAGAGGCGTGCTTGGGCTGGTGGCCGACGCAGACGGGATCGAGGAGGGCGCAGCATAGAAGGCGCTAAGCAAAATGGCAGATCACTCGCTATACGCGCAAATGAGAGAGCACGGAACGTTGGCGGAGAAACCCGGCGAGATTCCGGATGCTCGATTTGCACTACCATCGACAATCCATTGGATGCGCGCCTTGGCGCTCTTGGTCGATGATCTTGCGCTCGACTATGGCGCCGCACGGCGGTTCTATGCGAATGTTCAACGCCGGGCGCTGTCGAAACGCGAGCTAAACTCGATCTGCGAGCAGCTTCTGTTTGCCTTGCACCAAGTCGCTGCCCTGCGTGCAATCGCCGAGGTCTCGAACAAAGCTGATGTCGCGCGCATGGGGATCGTCGCTTGGTACTACGGCATCTATGGCGCAGCATCGGCGATGATAGCAGCCGCAGACGGATCCTTTCCAGACAACCATGCGGCCACAGCCCAGCAGTGGGATCGCCACTTCCCGGCCAATAGCCTCGCGATGCCGCCCTTCGGCGAACGTATTTCAAACCTGCTGGACGAGACGGTGAAGCGCGAACTCGCGCCCATTCGATCACGCGGGAAACATTCGTTGACGACTGTCCCATGTACCGCAGAACAGGCCTGGGGCTGCTGTGCGGAGTACCTGTCGGGGACGGCCGATTGGGAGCAGTGGAATATCCGCGAAAGGGTTACGGAAAGTCGCGACTTCAAGGCGCTTGGCGTTGACAGTTTTCGCACCGCGGCGGCACGAAGCGTTCGAGATGCTTGGTATGGGAAGCGCAGCATCGCATTCCTGCACCAGGCCTCGCGATACCGGGGAAAAGCAAACTATCGCGACGCGATCTATCTGGCCTACGGCAAGTCGGTGCCGCGGCTCCTTGAGGGGTTTGTTGGCGATTTGGACCGAGTGCTCACGTCGTTTTCGGCGATGGCGGCGGCCTATGCTTCGATTCGCATGGGTCGTGAGCACTGGTTCGCCTATATCGAGGACCTGGAGTCGAAGCGATCGGTCTCTGTCTCTCCGAAGGGAATCTGGTCGTAACCGATGGCTCCTTTGCCGGTGGCCCATACGTGGAACACGAGAATGGTCGCGCATACGGACACTGAACTTGAGGTCATGGCGGAGACGTTGAATGCGAGCGGCCGTTTTCGTGTTCTCCGCCAGCTCCAACCGAGCCCTGCCATCATCCCTCCCGACGGCGTCGAGACACGGCTCGGCCTGTTCGTTGACGTCGAGACAACCGGCCTTGATCCCACACGCGACGAGATCATCGAACTGGCAATGTTGCCGTTCACCTATGGTCTAGACGGTCGCATCTACGAGGTTGGCGATGCGTTTCAAAAATATCGCGAGCCGAGCAAACCAATCCCGCCGGCGATCACGGCGCTGACCGGCATCACCGACGAGATGGTCGCCGGCCAGACGATTGACCCGGCCGAGATTATTGCCCTGGCGAGCGGCGCCGCCCTCGTGGTGGCGCACAACGCCGCATTCGATCGCCGGTTTGTTGAGCGCTTGAGCGACATATTCACGGCGAAGCCGTGGGCTTGTTCAATGACGGAGATCGACTGGAGTGCCGAAGGCTTCGAGGGGACCAAGCTCGCCTATTTGGCTATGGGTGCGGGATTCTTCTATGAGCGGCATCGTGCTGTCCAAGACTGCGCGGCGGCCATTGCGCTCCTGTCGGCGACGCTACCAAGGGCAGGCGTGACGGCCATGGCACGTCTGTTGGAGCGTGCCCGCCGGCCAACTTGGCGACTCTGGGCGGAGAATTCTCCGTTCGGCTTGAGGGACGTGTTGAAGGCGCGGGGATATCGCTGGAATCCCGAAGGCAAACTAAATCCGCGGGCTTGGTTTATCGATGTGAACGACGATGCAAAGGAGGCCGAACTTGCCTTCTTACGCAACGACATCTATCGGCGCGAGATTGAAATAGTCGCACGGAAAATCACTGCCTACGACAGGTTTTCAGAACGGTGCTAGACGCTTTATAGACATAAACCCCGGGGAGACGTCGTGCATATTTCGAAGCTTCAACTCGTGAACTACCGAAATTTCGACAGAGCGAACATCTTCTTCAAGAGGGGCATAAACACGATTATCGGAGAAAACGGATCGGGGAAGACCAATCTCTTTCGTGCCATTCGTCTTCTACTCGACGAAAACATGCTTCGCTCCGCCCTGCGATTGGGGGAGATGGATTTTCATCGAGGGCTGCCGAATTGGCGCGGTCATTGGATCATCGTTAGCTTGGAATTCGACGATGTCTCCCAGGACGAGACGATCCAGTCGCTCTTCCTACATGGCGCCGGCAACATCGAGGATGGAGCCGTCGGGCGTGCAACCTACAATTTAATATTCCGGCCAAAAGCGGTGGTCCGTAGCCGGTTGTCTCAACTCAAAGAGGGGGACGAGGCCGGCTTGGCGGCCATCCTGCAGACCATCACGACCGATGACTATGAGACGGTTCTTACTGGCAAGAGCACCGCAGACTTCACCAATTCGGCCGTGTACACCGCTCTGGTGGGCGACTTCGAGAACGTCAAATTTAGCGAGGATCTCGACCCGCCGGAGCTCGGCGGCAAAATTCCGGGCATTTTCTCGATGACAAAGGAGGTGTCATTCACCTTCGTGCAAGCACTGCGCGATGTCGTCGCCGAGTTCCACAATAACAGAACCAACCCGCTCCTGACCTTGTTGAAAAGCAAGAGCGGTGAAATCAACCCGGCCGAATTTGCGCCGATCACCTCAAAGGTGAAGGACCTCAATACAGCCATTGAGGGCTTGTCCGATGTGAAGGATGTCCGGTCTGATATCCGCAACACCATAAACGAAGCGGCAGGCGATACCTACTCGCCAACATCCCTGTCGATCCGATCCGATTTGTCCGGCGAGGCGGACCGGCTCTTTCAATCGCTGAAATTGTTCGTCGGCGAGTCCGAGGAGGGTTATGAGGGGGGCATTCAGGAGCTGAGTCTGGGCGGCGCGAATCTCATCTATCTGACACTCAAGCTGCTCGAATTCAAATACCAAAAGGTCAAGCAATCATTCGCTAACTTTCTGCTCGTAGAGGAGCCGGAAGCGCATATCCACACTCACATTCAGAAGACGCTATTTGATAAGCTTAACTATTCAGACACCCAAGTTATTTACTCCACTCATTCGACGCACATTTCCGAAGTCAGTAATGTTGAGAACGTCAACATCCTTGGTCGCGTTGACGGACGTTGCGAGGCGTATCAACCCGCCGCAGGGCTGACGCCGATAGAGGTGGGCAATATTCAGCGGTATCTCGATGCGGTCCGTAGCAATCTTCTCTTCGCCAAGAGCGTCATTCTTGTGGAAGGCGATGCGGAGGAAATTTTGATTCCGATCGCCGTCAAGAAGGTGCTCGGGGTCAGTCTCGACGAATTGGGCGCGAGTCTGATCAATATTCGCAGCACGGGCTTCGAAAACGTCGCAGTGCTGTTCCACGACCAGCGGATTCGAAAACGATGCAGCATCATCACTGATCTTGACGCCGCCTTCGTCAGTACGGATCCAGACCCGGCCGACACGCCAGGGGCGGCGCGGGCCAAAAAGCATGCCCTCGGCGCCCAGGCCGCCGGTATCGCCAGGAGAGCCGCTCTGGGCGAGTTTTCCAAGGACAATCCGTGGGTCGAGCCGTTCTTCGCGCCCCACACGTTCGAGGTCGACTTCATCGCGGCTGGCAACAGCGCCAAGGTCGTTTCGGTGCTGAATGATGTCTACAAGGACGCCCCAACGATCGCCTTGTCGAAGGCGGAGCTGGAATCGCACGATGTTGCGGCCTTCGGATCGCGTGTCCTGACGATGGCAGGAAATGCGGGGAAGGGATGGTTTGCGATTCTCGTCGGCAGAATGGTCGATCACCACACGATCATTCCGGATTATATTCTCAAGGCCATCTTCTTCGCCCATGGTCCAATCAGCCGAGCAATTGCCTTCAACATTCTAAGTTACCGGCTCGGGCACATCGCGAAGAGCGAAGGTGCTGATGCGGGCGTCGTCTCCGAGTTAAGAGCGAAACTTGAAACGTTCAGAGACGGGGCTCTGGATTTCGCGGGCATACGCGCCGCGATGCTGGCGGCGTTCCCGGCCGATGAGATCAACAATATCCTTGCTGGAATTTGAGCCATGTTCGTATGGAACAAGGGTGATCTCAATGAGGAGCAGGAGGCCGCGGTCAACGAGGGGAGGAGTGTATTTCTTGTTGCGTGCCCAGGCAGTGGAAAGACAAGGGCGCTGACCTACAAGATCGCCAGCCAACTCTCGAAGCTGCAATCAGATAAGCAGTGGGTTGTCGCCATCACCTATACCCATCGGGCTGCGGACGAAATCCATGAGAGGATTGAGAACCTTGGCCTGGACACATCTCGCCTCTGGATCGGAACAATCCACTCGTTTTGCCTGGAGTGGATACTGAAACCGTACGCCATTTATCACGACGCGCTAAAGTACGGTTTTCGGGTCATAAATTCCCATGACACGGAGCGAATACAGACCGAACTTTGCAGGCCTTACCGCAATCCAAATATCTCTCATTGGGATTGCAACCACTATTACACGCCCACGGGGCGAGTCCTGACATGCTATGCCCCTCGGCGCGCGCACGTCCAAGCGGTTCTCGATCGGTATCATGCGATGCTGATCGAAAAACGGCAGATCGACTTTGAGTTGATATTGCGTTTCGCCTACGAACTTATTGTTTCTCAGCCGACGATCAGCAAACTCTTGAGCTCGCTCTTCTCATATGTTCTGGTCGATGAATATCAGGACACGAAGGAAATTCAGTACGCGATACTCGCAGCGATCCTCAAGGCCGGGGATGGGAAGGTCGGCGCCTTCATTGTAGGCGATCCCAACCAAGCGATTTACGGGTCGTTAGGCGGTTACGCGATTACCGCCGCTGAATTTCGCGCGATGGCCCGGATCGACCTGAAGGAGATGCACCTTTCGCGCAACTATCGAAGCTCCGAGCGGATTGTCGACTACTTTGGTCATTTCAACGTATACGCGACGGAGATCGCCGCCGATGGGGAGTATAAGGAGTACCCCAGCCTGATCTCGTTCGACCGCGCGACCATGCGTGACGATCTGGAGGCCGAGTTGGTTCGTTTGGTCCGATACAATATCGAGACGCTGGGAATTGCGCCCTACGAAATTTGCATCCTAGCGCCGCAGTGGGTTCATCTTGCCAGCATGACCCGACGGCTTGTCGCCGCTTTGCCTGAGTATGGTTTCGACGGGCCCGGAATGGTGCCGTTTGCGCGCGACATCGACAATTTTTGGTACAAGTTATCAAAGATCGTCCTTACTCAAGCATCACCCCATATGTATGTTCGTCGCGTGCGTTGGATCGGCGAGGTTCTTAGCGCGTTGGCCGATGCCGGCGCGGACATCTCGACGCTAACCCGGAAGTCGCTGCTCAAAACGTGTAATTCGGTCACGATTGTTGAGGAAGACGGTCTAGCTTACTTAGAGCAATATTTCGATGCGCTTTTCGCCGCGATAGGCGTGGATTTCAGGGCGTTCCCGGTTCTGGCCGAACACCACGACGCGTTTTTTGAAAGCTCTCGGGCGCGCATTAAACGTCTTGAGACTGAAGGGGCGGGGTACATCGGTGAGATTGCGACATTCAGGCGGGTATTTGAAGGGCGGAAAGGCATCACTGTTTCGACGATCCACGGCGTAAAAGGCGCGGAGTACGACGCGGTGATCGCCTACGCCTTGCTTGAGGGGATGGTCCCGAATTTCAACGATCCATCGCCCGTCGAGAGCGCTAACAAGTTGCTCTATGTTATAGGTTCCAGAGCCAGGAGGAATTTGCATCTGCTCGCTGAACGGGGGCGGATGCGCGCCGGCGGGTGGGGAGAATATCAGCCAACGACCGTTCTCGCTGAGTGTCTCTTTGACTATGATGCCGCGCCGTGATCTCGGTTGCAGGGATACGAAGCGAGCTTTGCTTTCGTTGAGTTGCATAACGACCGTCAAACTTCCGGCAGCAGTTCAATTTGCGCGTTTTTCTTCGGAAACGCGCGGTCAAACAGCCGTTTGAACATCGCCCAATTCTCTGACGCCCTCATAAGGGCCGTTGTCGCGCTGATCTGGCCGCCGAGGTGGGGATGTCCTATGTCGTCAGACAGGTATTGATGATGGCGGACACGTCGACGGCCCAGGTCATCCTTGGGATTTCTTCGACGCAATTCATTGAGCACGCCGGGCGGCAGTCGCTCGTAAATAAATTGATTTGTGAATTTCCCGACGACGCCGGGCCGCTTGACCGATTCAGGGTCATAGGGCCAGCCGTGCAGACGAAACATTTCCTCATAAAACGACGCCGGAAAACGGCGCGTCCAAGGCATCAAATCCGGGGATATATATGCTTCGAGAATTTTATAGAGCGCGTCGCGCTTGCGAACTTCCTGAAAGCCGGTGACTTCATCGACGAGGGCGACAATGCCTACCCGCGCCAATCCTCGCACAAGGATTTCGCAGCGTTGGGCGATTTTCAATTGCTGCGGCTGCAAGGCGCCCGCAGCGCGAGCCGCCAGAACGGATTCACAAAGCTCGACAAGAACCGTTGCCTCATAGCCGTAGGCGAGGGCGCCGGTCGGCGTCACGAACATAATTGGAGCGCGAATTTTTTGCCGCAGCTCGGCGACGACATGGGGGCTGATGCGGTCGCCGCTGATGAATAGTTCATAGCGGTTGAGCCCCGGCACCATGCTACCGCCCCGCGCCATGCTCATGGCGTCCTGCATTCCTGAAACGGTCAGAACGCGGCGCTCGTCGTCGAGCACATAACAAGGAATTTCCAGATCACCGATTTTAAGAGGGCGCTCATCGGCTCCGTAAATCGCCTTCGGCAAATTGTCGCGCTCGGGTTGGGCTTTAGCCCATCGAGCCTGCGCGCCTGCCGAAGCGATCGCCTTTCGATCCTCGCTGCTCAATTTTTCGGCGCGGGCACGCCCCGCTTTGCGATGTTGTTCCGACATGGGGTTCCGAATGTTTATTCTTGCGCTAGCTAGCATAGCACATGCTTGCGGACGCAAGCAAGGCTCGTCAGCGGCAAGAGACTGTTCACCGATCCTGTTGCGAAATCGGGCCTCGGTCGGTGGGCGGTCGCCGCCACCTACGCACTTGAGGCATCCACCAGCTCGCGCCGAATCCGGGCCAAAGCGCGGTTAGGCGCAACTTTCATTGCGCGTAGCCCCTATTCCTGCGCATAGGCTTGATTGTTGCGCGAACCTGATCCATTCTTGCGCGTAGATTTTACACGCAAGAAAGCTCCGGCCTTGGCGAAACAGATTCCCGATGGCGCGCTGGCGGCTATCGAAGACGCTGTGCGCCGTCATCCAGGCGGCGTCTCGGCGCAAGAGGTCATGCGCGCCCTGGCAGCCCCGATTCCCCTTCGGACGCTGCAGTATCGCCTCAAATCTCTCGTCACTCGAAATCGTCTCGTCATGGACGGCGAAGGGCGCTGGGCGAAATACCGGATGCCCGACGCTGCTGCCCTCGCACCGCCCGACGTCGTCGCACGGGAAGAAGCCGAAGAGCCCGCGATTCCTTTATCCAAGGCAGGGATATCGATCCGCGACTATGTCCGGCAGGCGCCGGAAGCCCGCAGGCCCGTCGGTTACGACCGCAAGTTCCTCGACCACTATCGCCCGAACGTATCCTTCTATCTGACCGGACAGGACCGCGCGCACCTGGCGGCTGTGGGACGGCCGCAAATCGCCGAGCAGCCCGCCGGGACCTACGCCAAGCAGATCCTCAACAGGCTTCTCATCGACCTCGCCTGGAATTCAAGCCGCCTCGAAGGCAACACTTATTCGCTTCTCGACACCAAGCGTCTCATCGAACTGGGCGAAGAGGCCGAGGGGCGGGCGCATCTCGAGGCGCAGATGATTCTCAACCACAAGGACGCAATCGAGTTCTTGGTCGGCGCCGCCGACGAGATCGGCTTCAATCGCTATACCATCCTCAATTTGCATGCGCTCCTCGCGAACAACTTGCTTGCCGATCCGACCGCGGCCGGTAGGCTCCGCTACATCGCCGTCGGCATCGAGCGCTCCGTCTTCCACCCGCTCGAGACGCCGCCGCTCATCGAGGAATGCTTCGATCAAATTCTGGCGACCGCCGCCGCGATCGCCGATCCGTTCGAGCAAGCGTTCTTCATCATGGTGCAGCTTCCGTATCTGCAGCCCTTCGACGACGTGAATAAGCGCGTATCGCGCCTGGCCGCCAACATCCCGCTCATCAAGGGCAATCTCTCGCCGCTGTCCTTCGCCGAGGTGCCCCGGCGGATGTACACAGAGGCGGTGCTCGGCGTGTACGAACTGAACAAGATCGACCTCCTCAAGGACGCCTTCATCTGGGCCTACGAGCGTTCGGCGGCGCGCTACGCCGCCGTCCGTCAGTCGCTGGGCGAGCCGGACCCCTTCCGGCTTCGCTATCGCGAACAGTTACGCGAGATCATCGCTGATCTCGTCCGATCACGCCTGGGGCGCAAGGACGCCGCGGCGCGAATAGCCGCCTGGTCGGCAAAGGAGATCGACCCTGGCGATCGCCAGCGCTTCGCCGAGGTTGTCGAGGCCGAACTCACAAGTCTGCACGAAGGAAATTTCGCCCGCTATCGAATCCGCCCCTCCGAATTCGCGGCTTGGCGGCAAGTCTGGGAGGCGAGATGACCGACAGACCATATCCTGTCGTCGCCGCGGATGATTTCGCTCGCCGATTTTCCATGCGCGCGGGCAGTCTCATGTGGCTGCTTGGCGCGGGAGCTTCCGCCTCCGCAGGGATACCAACAGCCTGGGATATGATCTGGGAGTTCAAGCAGCAGCTCTATGTGAGTCAGCGTCGCGTCTCACCGAAGACTGTCGCCGATCTTTCCAATCCGACCGTGAGAAGATCGCTTCAAGCGTTCATCGATGGCCTCGACCGATTCCCCTCGACCGGCGCGCCCGACGAGTATGCCGCTCTGTTCGAAGCGGCTTACCCCAGCGAGCATGATCGACGAACATACATTGCGGCCAAGCTGAGCGGAGCCAAACCGTCCTTTGGACACATCGCGCTCGCTACCCTCATGAAGGCAGGCCGAACCCGGGTCGTCTGGACAACGAATTTCGACCCGCTCGTGGCCGACGCCTGCGCCAAGGTCTACGACGGGACAGGGCACCTGACGACGGTTGGCCTCGACGCACCTGACCTCGCGAGGGACGTGCTCAATAGCGATCGCTGGCCGGCCGAAATTAAGTTGCATGGCGACTTCCGCTCCCGCCGCCTCAAAAATACGGGCGACGAACTACGGCAACAAGACGCCATCCTACGTGACTTGCTGGTAGGCGCCTGTGGTAGGTCGGGATTGATCGTGACCGGGTACAGCGGGCGGGACGACTCCGTCATGGAGACGCTCGACGAAGTCCTGGAGAAAACCTCGCCGTTTCCTGGCGGCTTATTCTGGCTGCATCGCGGCGAAGATCCGCCTCTCCCGAGGGTCTCGGATTTCCTGGCCAAAGCCGCCGCCAAGGATGTTGATGGCGGTTTGGTCGTAATTGAAAACTTTGACGAAACGTTGCGGGACCTCGTCCGATTGCTCAGTGATTTGGACGCGACCGCGCTCGACGCTTTTTCCACCCAACGCCATATCTGGTCCGCGGCCGCCAAACCCAGCGGTGGTCGCGGCTTTCCGGTTGTGAGGTTTAATGCTCTGGAATTGACGACCGTGCCGTCCGTCTGCCGACGCGTGAACTGCGACATCGGCGGCCATGCCGAGGTTATCGCGGCCATCGAACAAGCGAACGTACAAATCCTGGCGACTCGCACCCAAGCGGGCGTCCTTGCCTTTGGTGCTGACGATGATGTGCGGAGCGCCTTCTCGAGCCATGGAATCAAGGAATTCGACCTCCACGCGATCGAAGTCCGACGCCTTCGGTATGACAGCCAAGAGCGCGGACTTCTTCGCAAGGCCCTTTCCCATGCTCTCGCTGGTAGGCATGGTCTGACGCTCATCCGCAGGCGCAACACCGATCAGTTGGCGCCGGCCGATCCTGCCGACCCGCGTTGGGCGCCGCTGAAGAAACTCGTCGGTAACCTGTCCGGCAGCGTCCCAAAGCACCCAGAACTGACGTGGTGCGAGGGCGTCGGCGCGCGCCTCGACTGGGGAGATGACCGATTATGGCTCCTTTTTGAATCGCGGACTGTCATGACAGGGGTGTCGGACGAAAATCGTGGCGCCGCGACGGATTTCTCCCGAGAGCGGACGGTCCGCCGGTACAACACGGTGCTGAACGAACTCATCACCTTCTGGGCGAGCCTGCTCGCTGCAGATGGCTCCGAACTCCACGCTCTTGGCGCCGCGGTTGGCGTCGACGCCGTCTTCAAACTCGGGGCGGACACGGCATTTTCGAGGAGGTGGAGAGGATGACGAGCGAGATCACGCCCCATCTCTGGTTTCCGGAACCGAAGCTATCCTTTCATCCCGAACGGGTGGACGACGTCGACACCCATCCGCTCAGAGGTCTTCTGCGCTTCGGGCCTTATTCGTCCGGCCTTGTCCCCGATCCCATCCGTGTAGCCACCATCGCTCCTGCCGGAGAGGGGCATAGGCTCTACAATTTCATGAAGGAGCTGAATTCCGAGTACGAGCCCACGGAGCGGAAGGATTATCTGCCCAAGTGGCCGGGGTTCAGCGGGGCTTTCAACCTCCACATGCGCGGCGCAGCGAAGCCCTGCCATATCGAACTCGATGATCGCTTGGAAGGAGAGATGAAGGACTCCGCATCGCCCCACGTTGTGCTCGCCACACGTTTAATTCGAGCCATTCAGACATTAGAGACCAGGCGAGACGAGTTCGACGTGATCTTCTTATACGTGCCGATGACTTGGTCGCCGGGCTTCTCCGGCGCGGTTGATGAAGACTTCGACCTCCACGACCATCTCAAGGCTGCGACTGCGGCCCGGCGAATTCCCATCCAGCTTGTCAGAGAGGATCGCGCCCTCGCTTACCCTGATAGGGCGAGTGTCATGTGGCGAGTGGGATTAGCTTTATATGCGAAGGCTGGCGGGATTCCTTGGAAGCTAGCGGAGGCGGACGAGGAAACCGCCTACATCGGAATTTCGTACGCGGTGCGCCCTGTCGAGTCCGAGCGGCCGCGGTTCGTCACGTGCTGCAGTCAAGTGTTTGATGCCGAGGGCGCCGGCCTTGAGTTCGTCGCCTATGACGCACACGAGGTCGAGGTTCAGCGCGATAATCCATTCCTCTCTCGGAACGAAATGTTCCGGGTTATGACACGATCGCTTGACCTTTATCGCCGACGTCATTCGGGACGGTCACCACGTCGGGTCACCGTCCACAAAACAACTGAATTCAAGCCTGAGGAGATCGACGGTTGTATGGAGGCGCTACACCTCTGCGAGGCAGTGGATCTCGTTCAGGTCGTAGAAGACGTGGGTTGGCGGGGCGTTCGTATCGATCCTGACCGTAAAGGAGGTCGAAAGGGAATAGCCGCGGCCTACCCGGTGGCTCGGGGAACGTTAATCGGCTTGAGTCCAGGCGAAAGCCTACTCTGGATGCATGGTGACGTAAGGGATGTCAGTGAGCGCGGCTCTTACTTCCAGGGCGCGCGCAGCACGCCCCGTCCGCTCCGGCTAGTTCGACACGCCGGTCACGGCCCTTGGGATGACACGGCGAAGTCTGCCCTCGCACTGTCGAAGATGAACTGGAACAACGATGCTCTTTACGATCCTTTGCCGGTTACGATGAGCTATGCCAAGGTTCTTGCGCGGGTCGTCAAAAGGATGTCTGGCCTCGGCTCGACGCCTTACCAATTTCGGTTCTTTATGTGACCTGAGCGCTCGTATTGGTCGCGTCCAGCCAAAGCCACTTTCGGCTATTCTCCCAGCGCCAGAAACCGGACGCTCGGTGGTAGAGCTGAATTTGACTCATCGCGCCACAAACCTTGGGCGCGATCGTGGCCGGGCGCGAATCCAAGATCGACAAAGGCATCACCCATCCCATCCCGTCTGCTAGGGCCGGACAATCATCAATTTCGCGGCGGATTTTGGCAGCCGCAGCCGGCGGGGCGACATCATCTGGCATAGACGCAAGCTGTGAAGAGCGGGATTGACGCAATTCAATTTTCGCCTCTTCCGCCATTGTCGACATTGCCGGAACATTTCTGCGGGGCGCAGTAACCGTCCGGTGAGCCACGCGGGTTGATCTCGACGCGGTCGCGTGGATCAAGCGGCCCGAGCTTTGTCCGCCGCGCGCGGCGTCCAATTCCATGGCAACAGGTCATCGAGCTTTCGCGCTGGGTGCTCGGCGATGCGTTCGAGGACATCGGCGAGCCAAGCCTGCGGATCGACGTCGTTCATTTTCGCCGTCACGATCAGCGTGTACATGACCGCGGCCCGCTGACCTCCGCGATCCGAACCCGCGAACAACCATGATTTTCTGCCCAACGCGATACCGCGCAACGCGCGTTCGGCCGCGTTGTTGCTGAGGCAGATTCGGGCGTCGTCGAGGAAGCGCGCAAAGGATTCCCAGCAGCGACAGGCCGATTCCGTCATGCCAGAGGATCTTCACCAGATCGCCGCGGCGGCCGCGAAAAATATAGAGATCGCCGCCATGCGGATTGCGCTTGAGCCCTTCCTGTACCTGCAAAGCCAGCCCCTGCATGCCGCGACGCATGTCCGTATGGCCCGTCGCGATCCAGACCCGACCGCCGGACGGAATGGGAATCAAGATCGAAGCGCCTTCAACGTCGCCGCGACCAACGCCGCCGTGGCGTTCGCGCCGATCCGAATCCGCGCGCCGTTCATCTCCACCATGATCGCGCCAAGCTCGGGCTCTCGCGTCGGCGAGGGCGAGCACGGCGTGTCCTCCACGATTACTCGCGCGAAGCCGGACGCACTCACCACGCGTCGCGCTTCCCGCCGCCATTTGTAGACAAGACTGGTGCAGACATCCGCGCGCCGCGCCACCTCGGCCACAACGGCGCCGGGCTCCTCAATCGCCGCCAAAATCCGCGCGCGCTCTTCGGAACTCCAACGGCGGCGCCGTTCCGCGCCCGTGATCAACGTCATCTGACCCATGCTGTGTGGCTACCCGCGCTCATAAGGACGATCTAGCCGCGCAGCATCATCGTCTCGCCGATCAAAACAAGGCGGTCCTCGGCGTAGGGATACGGGGCGCAGGAGAACCGGCCTCTTGAACACGACGCCTTCAGTCGATGTCGTCGCCCGGGCTCCAATAGGGATACCCTCGGTCAAGCAACCGGCGTCTGGGTAGAGGCGACATTGCCGTACATCGTCGCCGCGCCGAAGCTGATGGATCGAACAACTATGCCTAGGGCGCCGCTTGTTTGGTCGGTCCGGGACGCTTGCACCAAGCCCACAGCCATTCTTGTGACCGATGAACTTTCGCGCCCAGTCTTCGCCTTCTTGCAGACGCTGGGGGCGAGGGCGAAGGAGACCAGGGTCATTCCGCGCGCCGCAAGCGCGGCCTTCAAAGCCGTTTTCATTTCTTTGCTCAGTCGCAGTCGTAGCCTTTGTCACGTCATCGATGAGCTCAAACCATCCCCTGACAATGTCGCTTTATACGGGTCCGGCCGCCTACTGCCGTCAACCCCGCAAGGGGGTTCCCCTTCGCGTGCCGCTTCGGTGACGACGGCGTCCAATCCCTTCTTTGCGCGCCATCGGGAATGGTTCCCGCAGCAAACGAAGGACTTAAGACAATGGCCACTATCGCAACCCTGACGCAGAAGAACGACGGCTTCGAAGGCACGCTCGCCACCCTCACCGTGACCGCCCCGATCGCCCTGGTCCCCAACACCCGCAAGGCGAAGGACAACGAGCCGGACTACCGCATCGTCAGCCGCAAGAACGGCTTTGAGCTCGGCGCCGGCTGGAACCGGATCTCGAAATCCAGCGGCGAGCCCTACATCTCGATCTCGATCTCGGCGCCGGAATTCGGGACGATCTACGGCAACGTCGCCCCCGCTCCCGGCGACGACCCGGCGAAGAAGGTGATCATCTGGAACCCCGCGAACTGATGCCTCGACACGCCGGTCTCCTCGAGGGGAGGCCGGCTCTTCCCCCGATCCCCTCACGAGAAAGGTCCCGGAGATGTCGAGCGTTCACGAACTGATCGAACTCCTTCAAGCTGAACTGCGCAATTGCCCCGATCTCGCCGAGCGCCTCGAGATCCACGCCGAGCTCGAGTGCGCCATCCTGGAAGCCGCGCGGGAAGCGCGGATCGACATGGGCGCCGTCGCCTCTGAATACGCTCGCCCGGGATGACGCCATGGCGGATTGCGACGCGCCGATCGATCCGACATCGGCCGTGCCTGAGTGCGGCCGTGGCAACGTATTGAGCCGCCATGGTCGCGACGGACTTCACGCGAACTCGTGCCGCCATATATAGCCGGCGCCTGACCGGATTCTTTTGCTCGTTGAGACGGGAAGAGGGTTTGCCTTGCGCAGATCCGCTTGGGGCCACAATCGAGTCGAACCCTCAAGTGAATTTTGGGCGCGTCCGGACAAGAATGTCCGGCGGGCTCTCCTCGCGGCCTACGCCGCTCGCCAAGCCGGCCGAGCCGTCTTGGCCTTCGGGAACGATCCCGCGCGCGAGGCCGCCGTGGTTCGTGAACGGGCCGCGGCTCCGAGGTTGACCCACCAATTCAACTGAGCGCCGAAAGGCGCTCCTTCTGCGCAAAGATATGTTGCGGTTGTCCAGTCGCGCTTAGGCGCGACCGGAGCGAAGCGGAGCAGGCCCGAAGGACCCGCGCTCCCATAGTGCGCCGTAGGGGCCTGAGGGCCTGTGGTCAACCGCGCCGACGGCTGAGTTTAGCTCGCGATTGGCGCGGCTGATTTCGAGGGAACTCCTTTCGATTGCCTATCCCCCCTGATGCAACAGCTCATCGCCAGCGAGCGGGCGCAGGTTCATATCGGATGGGCTCTTGATGAGAATTTCGGCGTTGAGTTTGAGATCGCGGGCCGGGGTGCAGACGGCCCACAAATGCAAGCGATAGAGCCCGGGTTGAAGATCGGCGCCGAGGTTGAGATCCAAGGTTTTCTCGTTTTGGGCCGGCAGCGCTATCTCGCCGCTCTGGCTGCCGATCGATCGGCTTTCCAACCATGCGTTGGCGATGCAGGCCGACGACCCCATGGAGTTGGGGCCGTTGGCTCGATACTCGACGGCAATTTGGGTGCGGCCGGGCGCGGCGACCTTCAGCCAGCCCTGCAGCTCAACGCCGGCAAGACCGGTGAAGCGCACGCCCTTTGCCCTGAGATCGTGCAGCGGAATAGTACCGCCGGAGTAGACGAAACTGCCGACGCTGTCGGCGGGAATCTGTTGGAGGTCGCGGGGATATTCGGGCGCTTGATGGATGAGCGCGACGGCGCCAGCCTTGTAGGCGCTCGCATCAATCGCGGCGGGGGCATTGCTCGCCGCCGCCGCCGCCGCCAGGGCAGGGGCGCCAGCTGGTCGCAGAGTCGACGCGGGCTGCGGGCCTAAACGACGAAGAATCTCGTCGAGCTTGCCTTCAATGCGATCCAGCCGCTCGTCGGCTGTGAGAGCCGCTGCGGGTGGGGCAGGCGGCGGCGGTTCTTGCGCGAGGGCCGCGCCATTGGCGCCGAGAATGAGCACCGCGACGGCTGGGATAACGGAGGGCAGGAGTTTCACGGCGACTTGGCTCCTTTGGGCAATTTGCCGAACGGATCGGCCGGCGCGGGATCGACGATGATTCCGTTGAGCGGGCGGCCGGGCGCAATGGCGGGAATTTCCACAGGGATCGGCGCTGCCGGGCTCTGGCGTTGTCCCGTGGTCGAAGCGGCCGGACGCTGCGGATCGACCGCCGCCGCGCCGGGGGACGTCACTGGAAGGGAAGGATGGCCTGCCAAGTCCTGCGCAAATTGACCAATCAGAAACAGCAATGCGAGCACGGCCGCGATTGCGGCATAGCGAAATAACGGGTCGCGCATCACGAGCGTTGGGAGCAGCCGGAGCAACCTACCGAGATCGGACAGCCAGTCCCGCGTCATGAAGCGCTCGCTTGTCGTGACGCCGTTTCGATATCGTCGGCGTCAATGCGCAGAATGGCGTCTTTGCCCGAGGCGCCGGAGCGGGCGAGGCGGAGAGCCTGGGCTTCGCGCGTGCGCTCCCAAAGCGTGCGGACCGCGCGGGCATTGCCAAATGTCTCGCCGCGTTCGGCTTCCATATCGATACAGGCGAGCGTCACGGCGTCATCAGCGGCGCCGTCGAGGACGAATCCCTCGCGGGTCGCGAGATCGCGGCAGATGAGGGCGAGTTCGTGTGCGTCGTAGTCGTCGAAGTGGATCGTGCGGGTAAAGCGCGAACGCAGGCCTGGATTGGCGTCGAGGAAGCGGCGCATCTCGCCGGTGTAGCCGGCGACGACGACGCAGAGCCGATCGCGATGGTCCTCCATCAGTTTCAGGAGGGTGTCGATGGCTTCGCGGCCGAAGTCGTTACCCCCTCCGGCGGGCGCCAGCGCATAGGCCTCGTCGATGAACAACACGCCGTCGAGTGCGGCTTCGACGGCCTCACGGGTTTTGATGGCGGTCTGTCCGACATAGCCGGCGACCAGGCGGCTGCGATCGACCTCGACGACATGGCCGGAATTCAGGAAGCCGAGTCCGGAGAGGATTTCGCCCATCAGGCGGGCGGCGGTGGTTTTGCCCGTTCCGGGATTGCCAAGGAAGACGCAGTGCAAGCTCGGCGGCGCCGCGACGACGCCATGGCGCCGGCGTTCGCGCTCGAGTTTCAGGACGGCGACAAGTTTGTGGACTTCGGCCTTGACGGAACCCCAGCCGGTCATCCCGTCGAGTTCGGCGAGGATTTCTTCGAGTGGGCGCGGCGCTTTGCGCGCGATGACAGTTCGTTTGTCGCCATTCGTCGCGCTCGTTGCCGCTTGTGTCGCCGCAAGCGGAACGCCGCGCCTTGCGGCAAGCGCCAGCCGCCAGGCCATGATCGCGACGGCGAGGAGGAGAACCAGGCCGGCGTGGGCTCTAACCAACATCAGGACAAGACCGACGCCGGCCAACGCGCCGACGACTCTTGGCCACGCGCGCGTTGTCGCCATCACGGCACGCGCTGCGATGGGGCAAAGCGGTTTTCGGCGACTTGGGCCGCCATGTCCGCCCGCCGGAAATAAATCGCGCGACCGCAGCGCAGGGGCTTGCGCCCGCGCACGAAGACGAACTGTTCGTCGGCGCGCGCGTCGGCGAGGATTTCGGATACGGTGGCGAGACGCCGGCCGCGTTCCGAGAGCTGTTCCGAGGTGCCCGATGTGGCCGAACCCAGTTCGAGCGGCCTCGCGCTCTTGGCGCGGTTGGAGCTTTGCGAAGACATGACGACGCCATGTTCGCCGCAGCTTTCAGAAACGGCCCTGGCTTGTTCGAGAGAGCCGATCGCCGCGTAGGAACGCCAGGACGCGGATTCGAACCACGAGGCCTTGCCGCCCTCGCCCCATTGCTCGCGAAGCTGTCCTTCGGACTGATAGAGCATCACGAGGGTGATGCCATATTTGCGGCCGGCGTCGCGGGCGCGGGCGAGCGAGGACATGAAACCGAGGCGCGCGACCTCGTCGAGGAGGAAAACGACGCGGCCGCCTGGCAATCGCCCGTCCGCCTCGTACACGGCGTTGAGCAGGGCGCCGACGACGACGCGGGCGAGCGCCGGCGTCGCCTCCAGCGCCTTCATCGGGATGTTGATGAAGAGGTCGATCTTTCCCGCGATGAGATCGGCAGTACGAAAGCTGTTGCCGGAGACCAGGGCGGCGTAGCTGGGGTTGGCGAGCCATTCCGTTTGCTCGCTCATGTTGCCGTAGACGCCGGAGAAGGTCTCGGCGACGAGGCTCTTGAGCTGCCCGGCGAGATGACGCGCGCGAGAAGAGGCGGAATGCTCGAAGACCCGCGTGAGTTCGGCACGCATGGCGTCTTCGGGGAACGCCATCCGCGCCGCCAATGTCTTCAGCGTTCGCTGTTCCGTCTTGAGGTCGGTATCGAAGACGATATCGGAAAGCAGCGCCTCGACCATCGCCTTGCCGCGTCCTTCGAAGAACGCCTTGCCGGCATTGGCCGACGCGCTGGACGCCGCGGGCTTCTCGCCGCAGATCCAATCGACGACGGCGCGAATGTCGCCATGGATCATTGGTGACGCCGGGTCGAGCCAGTCGAGCGCGTTGAAGGCGCCGCTCAATTTGGCGGGATCGATCGAGATGACGCGCCGCCCCATGGCGGTGCGCGCCGTCGTCAGCATCGGCGCGAGCTCGGAGGAGGGATCGAGCGTGACGATGGGGCCACGATAGGTCAGGAGCGTGGGCACGCAGGTCGAGACGGTCTTATAGGAACCGGAGCCGGCGAAGACGAGGCCGTGCGTGCCGCCCCAGTCGAGATCGAAGACGAGCAGGGGCGCTTTGCCGCCCTTGCCCCAGGTCGCGCGGTTGCGAGGATCGAAGGCGGAGCGGGCGCCAGTATCCTCGTCGACGCGATAGGCTTCGCCGACGACGACGCCTCCCCGAGATTGCGGACCGGAGGCGGCGTTGAACAGCGCGGTCGCTTCCTTCATCGGCATCCAGTCGGCATGACCGAACGTGTCGGTTCTCGCGCGCTCGATCGGTTTGAAATCGGTCCCGCGAAGCGGCCCCCCTAGGAGAACGCGGCCGCCGAGGCCGGTCGCGAGCATCCCGAGCCCCGAGGCCAAGCCGACGTTGAGATGGGCGACGCGCAGAATGTCGAGCCAAGGCGTGCTTGGCCTGAGGCTGACGAGGTAGCGGGCCTCCGGCCAACCTGTCAGGAGCGCCGCGCAGGCCATTCCCGCCACTGCGGCGAAAGCGGTCAAGGGACGGACGACGCCGTTTCGGCGCAGCACGAGCGCAATCGCCATCACGAGCGCGGGACCGAGCAAGGAGACCGACGGCCAGGCGGAATAGGCGAGGCGGTAGGCCGGATCGCTCGGCTGCATCGACAGGAGAAGCGAGCGCCAGAGAGTATCGGCGAGCCCCCATGCGGGATACCACACAAGGAGGGGCAGCAGGGCGATTAGGACGCGCAGCGACGTGCGATAGAGATCGTGGACGACCGTGTTGAGCAGCATAACGGAGCGTCAGCTCGCGCCGGCCGTCTTTTCCCGTGACTTGTCCTTGTGCGTCTCCTCCAGCGGGCGCACGCGGCGCAGGGCGCCGTCATGTTCGCGCGCGAGTTCGGCAATCTCGCCGTGCTCGGCCAGACCCTCCCAATGCTGCAGCACCTTGTTCCAGCGTAAGCCCGCGCCGCGCAGGCGCGTCGTGAACGGCGTCGGCAGCGTTGTGGCGAAGGTGACGATCACCGGCTCCTTGTTCGCGTCGCGCGCCTTGGCCTCGCGATCGAACACCTGGCCGCCGGCCTTGCTCCATTGTGCGACCTGAGCCGAGTCCTTGGCGGGCGCGCCAAGCGACAAGAGCGCGCCGTAGAGGGCGTTGGCGTCGAGGTCGATGAGGCCCGCCTTTTCAATAAGACCCCCCGCTTCGATTAAACGGCGGGTGCGCTGTTTGCGTTCGTCAGTCTTGATCTTGGCTTCCTGCTCGGCGATGCGCGCCTTCTGCTGGTCCAGGCGGGTCATTCGTTCAGCAAGTGATGTCCGCGCCATGGGGGGCCTCAATGAGTTTGACGAAAACGCTTAGGAAGTGATGGCTCCCTATGCCTCGGGGAACCGCCGAGGGCAACCCAAATTTCGCTTTCGCCGAGGAGACGACGACCGCGCGAGCGCGCGCCGTGGAATCCGATCAGCTCCTGCAATGCTGTTCAAGTGAGCCTTGCGCCAAAGGCGATAGGCAGCGGAGAGGGCCGGTTCTGATGGCACTTGCGATTAAAGGACGTGGGATGCGAGTTCTCGTCGGCGCAAAGGGTATTCGGGACCGTCGGCCAACTTGATTTCACAGCGCGCTCTCCCTCGACCGGTGTTTGCATCAGATGTGTCATTGCGTCGCATCGGGTGCTGGCCAGGATCGTGCGGTCGCTTGCGGACGAGCCCAACGACGGAGCGCCTAGACGACGTGGCGTTCTAAATGGCGATCGCCCTTGGTCAGACGGTTGGATGTGCGCTGGCCGAGTGACTGCGAAGCGGGTTCGAAACGGATGTGCAGACGCAATATGCATTCGAGTGAATGCGGCTTGCGCTGGAGTCACGAAACATATACGGCTGAGGAATGGCCATCGCCTTTGCTCGCGCCCGATACATCTCTCGCGCCAGCGGCGGCAGCGCCGTGCGATCGGCCGCCTACAACGGCCGGAACGCGATCGAGGCGCAGCGCACGGGCGAGGTGTTCTATTTCAAGCATCGCGACGCTCCGGAGCACCACGAGGTGCTTTTGCCCGAGGGCGCGTCGGTCGACTTGGCGACGAGCGACGCTCTTTGGAACGCTGCGGAGGCGGCGGAGCGACGCAAGGACGCTCAGGTGGCGCGCGAGATCGTTCTTGCCCTCCCTGCCAATCACGAGCTTGGCCATGACGATCGGGTCGAACTGACGCGCTCCTTTGCGATGGAGCATTTTGTCTCCAAGGGCCTCGCGGTTCAGATCGACGTTCATTCGCCGCATGGGGCGCAGGAGACGAGCGAGCGCGCGAATTTCCATGCGCATCTCTTGATCACGACTCGTCGCGTCGAGGGGGAGGGGTTAGCGGCGAAGAAGGCGAGGGACCTCGATCCTACGGTGCGCATGGGCAAGGGGCGGGCGGTCGTTTCGGAGGCCGAGGCGTGGGGGGCGACCTGGCGCGATCACCAGAACAAATATTTCGCCGAGCATGGGCTCGACATCCGCGTCGACGTGACGAGCGCGGTTCCCCAGGAGCATATCGGGCCGGTGCGCATGCGGGCGCCGGAGGCGGCGGCGAACGCTCGGGCCGAGGAAATCAAACGGGCCAACGAGCTGGCGGCGCGGGATCCAGAACAGGTGCTGGGCGTGCTCACGCGGAACAACGCGACGTTCACCAAACGGGACGTCGATCGGCACTTGGAGAAACATATACCCGACGACGCCGAGCGGGCTGAGGTTCGCGCCAAGGTGCTGGGCTCGGGGGACGTGCTTGGCTTGCACGATCGCGAAACGGGGGAGAGCGCGGAGCGGTTTACGACGCGTAGCGTGCGGAGCCAAGAGCGCGAAGCGCTGGGCGACGGCGCCCGCGTCGCGACCGGTCGGCATCGCGACGTCGGCGCGGGCGCGCGGGAGGCGGCGGCGTCATCCCAGTCGCTACGGCCTGATCAGCGCGTGGCCTTCGAACACGCGACAGGACGGGGTGGCCTCAAGGTCGTCGAGGGCCGCGCGGGGACGGGGAAGAGCTTTACGCTCGGCGCGATCCGCGACGCGCACCAGGCCGCGGGCTACAGCGTCGTCGGTCTCGCGCCGACCAACGCGGTGGCGCAGGACATGAAGCAGGACGGTTTCGCCAGGGCTTCGACGGTGCACGCCGAACTGTTTCGCCTGAAGAACGGAATTGCCAGATGGGACCGGCGGACGCTCGTCGTGATCGACGAGGCCGCGATGATGGACGCCAAGGTGACGGGCGCGCTCCTTCGGGAAGCAAAGCTCGCGGGCGCCAAGGTCGTCTTGGCGGGCGACGATCGGCAATTGGCGTCGATCGAACGCGGCGGCCTCTTCAGCGAATTGAAGAAGGCGCACGGCTCCTCCGAAATCAGGGAAGTGACGCGCCAACGCGTCGACTGGCAGCGCGAGGCGGCGCGGGATCTCTCGGAAGGGAGGTTCGAGAGCGCGCTTCGCGGCTTCGCCCGCAACAAAGCGGTCTTCTGGACTAATCGCCAGGACGACACGCGGGGCGCGCTGGTCGAACAATGGACGAAGGACACGGCAGGCGATCCGAAGGCGTCGCGCTTTGTGTTCGCCTATACGAACAAGGATGTGGACGCCCTGAACAAGGATTTGCGCGAGGTCAGGCGCGAGCGGGGCGAACTTGGCGCCGATCACACGTTCACGACAAAGCACGGGCAGGCGAATTTTGCGGTCGGCGACCGCGTACAGTTCACCGACACGTTGAAGGGCGCCGGAATTTATAACGGCAACGCCGGCGTCATCACCGCCATCGACGCCGGGACTTCGCGCGTCACGGCGCGACTTGACGCCGCGACGGGGCGCGAGGGGCGGCAGGTGGAATGGTCCGCGTCGGAATTTCCGGGGTTCCGCCACGGCTATGCCGGCACGATCTATAAGGGGCAGGGCAAGACGCTCGACCATACCTATCTCATGCACACCAAGCATTGGCGCGCGGCGTCGAGCTATGTCGCCCTGACCCGACAGCGCGAGAGCGCGAAGGTGTTCGTCGCCGTCGAGACCGCGCGCGACATTCGCCAGCTGGCTCGGCAGATCGGACGCGCCGAGATCAAATCCGCTTCGGTCGCCTACGCCACATTGGACGAGCTGACGCCGGAGCAGCGGGCGCGACTGCGCGTGCGGGAACAAGAAGCGCGCATGCGCGAGAAGGTGGACATGGCGAAGCAGGCCGAGAGGGAGCAGCGGGGGGCAAGCTATCGCACGGGGCGGGGGCCGCAAGGTCGGGACGCCGAGGCGGCGCGTCCAGTCGCGCGCGACGAGCGCTCGAAGCCAGCGGTCAGTTCGCAGGAGCTCGTCGCCAAGCCTGGGGCGGCTGAGGCGAATGCCGATCGGAGCGCCCCGACGGCGGGCCCAATTGCAGACCGGCCGAAGCAATCGGACGCGCCGGCTGGAGGCGTGAAAGCGAAGACGTCGGATGATGCGCCGGCGGGGAACTCATCCGCGCGCGAGATTCTCATTCCGGCCTTCGAGGGGCGCGGTCCCGATGGTTGGGTCCGCGACAGTTTTGGGCGAGGACTGGACGAAGGAAGCGTCGCTGCGGTCGTTGCGGCCGACGCGCTCGTGCAGCGCGAGCAGGCGGACAGGGCGATCTATATCCAGACCGCCTATCGCGATCCCAAGACCGCGACATCGAGACTTGACGAGATCCTGGCGCGCGATGGCGCCTTGAGCGCCGCGCGCCGTCTGGCGGCCGAGCCCGGCTTGCTCGGCGAGCTGCGCGGTCGGGAAGGACTGTTCGCGGGCAAGAAGGGCCGCGCCGAGCGTCAGACCGCCGTCAATGCGTCGGCGGCGATCGGGCCGAACGTGACGCGCACCGCAGCGGCCGAAGTTTTGGCCGCCAAGGCCTATCGCGGCAGTGTCGAGGCGCAAACCACGGCCGATCGCACGCCCATCCCGAAATTGTCGGAGCGGGCCGTCGCGGCTCTCGACGTGATCGCTGTCGCCAAGACGGATGGCGCCCGTGCAGATGCGACCAAGGCGCTCATAGAGGCGCCAGACACCAAGCGCGAAGTCGATGCGTTTCGAAAGTCGGTCGAAACTCGCTTCGGCGAGGACGGCGCGCGCGCGATGTCGCGGGCGGTCACCGCGGGGAAAGCGTTCGAACACGCATCTGTTCCAAAGGCGCAACATGCCGCGCTGCAAAGCGCGACCAAGCTCTATTCGGCCGCACGCAGCGGCGAGCGGGAGATCGCGCGGCTGGCTGAAGCCGAGCGTCTTTCCGCCCGGCAGAGCCAGGGCGCCAAACTGAAGCCGTAAGGCGACGGCGCCCGCATTGCCGGCAAACGTGTTTCGTGCGACGCGTCTGGCGGTGGTTCGCGCGATCGCATGTCTGGGAAACGCGAACGACGAGACGAATTGCCTGCGGACTGCCGGATTACAAACGCCAAGACCGGCGCCGCGATTGAAGGTTCGATTAAATCGGAGGCCCCATGTCGCTTGCTTTGGAAACCTATGATCCGAATTGGGAAGCCCGCTGGCAGGCGGCTTATGACGCGATGGGGGAACTTGACCGCGCCAACGCGCGCGATGGATCCAGTCTGGCCGCTCTCGGTTCAAATCAGAAGAAGTGCGAGGCGCAGGTGGCCGAGATGTATCGGGCTCTCGACGCGCAATTCGAAACGGTCGCGGACTATGCGGCGTTTCTATCGAAACAGTTGGATGTCGCGATGTCGACGACCGACCATGTCGTGCCCTGGCCGATCTTTCCGGAGGACGCGACACGAGAGGACGTCAGCGCCGCGTGGCAAAGAGCCGACCGTGAGCTGAAAAAGCTAAAAGGGTTCGAACTCACGCAATAGCACGCGGAATGATTTGCGGGGATTTTTGGGGAGCGAGTGCCAGTCTGGGCGCCCCGCGAAATCCGAGACCGCCCGTTCGACTTTGATCGCGGCATGGCGACTTGAGCGCACGGGGTCGGCGCTTGTCGATCCTCCATGGGCAGTTGCGAATAGTTTGTTCCGTGCCTATCCGGTTAAGGCATCCACACCTGATCGAAATGGATGACTGAAGAGCGGGCTTTCAAGCCGGCGTGACCTCCACCGAAACACGCGTGATATTATATAGCGCAACAGCTCCGCCGACCGCTTTAGCAGGATCGAAAAGAGCCAGATTGATGCCGTCGCTCACCGAACTCCGGTAGACCACACCATCATAGCCGCATTTCTTGATGAACTCGCAAAGATACTGGCTTGGCACATAGTCAATAGCCGCACCTTGTGGCATCACCGGCCGCGTCAGCTCGTCACCGAGATGTTCGAGGAAGGCGATGTCGACCCTGAGCAGACCGATCTCGTCTTCATCAGCCAACAGGAATGGTGAGACCAGTTGTCGCGGATTGCGCAAATCGACCGCCTTGATCCCCCTCCCTATCGTGAAGTCGGCGACACAGGCGACTTCGCCGGTATGGGGACGGACTTCGGCGGCGGCGGTTTCGGGGGCTGATCCCAGATAGAGGTAGGGTATCCCGGGCGGGTTGGCACGACCATGCGACACGAGGCGCGCCGGCGGCGCACTCATCTCGGCAATGGGGATGATATCGTTGCCCGTACGGATACGCGCGCGATACCACGTTAAAGGCAGGTCGTCGGCCTGGAGATAATCGAGCAGCTGCGCGAGCCGCGCCGCATGCAGAGGCTCTTCTGGAAAATATCGATTCCGGTACATGAGCTCATCGCGCAATTTCGCCCAGCTATCTAGTTCATCGCTGATGTAGGCTGCCGACGGTGAATAGGGCTGGCGGACAATCTCGCCATCGTTCAGAATCTCGGCGAGCAGCGCCTTTGCGGCATGCACGTCCATCCGCGGGTGACTGAACAGCTGCCAGTCGTCCTTGAGCCATTCGACCAGCAGCTTTCCCGCCGGGTCGGGCTCGTAGATATTGGTCAGCAGTTCGAAGTAGTCCCCTAGCGTTCTCGGTTCAACGAGATCGACGTCGGCAGTTCCGCAGAAGGAGCAGACACCACGGCCTGGCGTGAGCGATGGGATGATGCTTTTGCGGAGACCGCGATCGCCAAAGCATTCAGGACAGCAACGCTGCGGCACCGACATTCTCAAGCGAAATAATCAGCGAGCGTCTCGATATGGTGCTTCATCGAGAGCTTCTTCACATATCCTAGCCCTGGGAAATGTCCCTTCGTATGAAGGTCGCGGAGCTCCTTAATGGCCGATGTCTCAAGCAGCTTCGACGTGCCACTATCCAGCTTGGCGATCAACTTCTTTAATGCCTCGCCGAATTTACCAGCTGGATCGGTAGGTGTGTCCTTCGTGGTGGACACGAAGTGATAGATGAACATCGCATCGTCCTTGTCCGGATCGATGAACGTCAGGTGGATCGCGACGGCATAGGCCGGCCCGCCACCTTCTGTAAAATCGTCACCGACCATCAGGAAATCACCGAAGCCGTCCATGCCCTCTTCGCCGAAGGTGACGTGAAGGTCCGAGAACTCCTCAAGTAGGGGGTAGTCCGCGTTGCGGCCCTTCTTGAAGCCGTCGCGCAAGAGGATCCGTTCGCTGCCCAGGAAATGCTTGCGGTAGAGCTTGCCGCAATGCAATTCAAAGAAGACGTTACGCGTGGTCGGCAGCTCCTCGCCGATCTTCTCCGCAAGCGCCTTGGCCTCGGTAAATCCTGCATGGATGAAGGATGTCTTGTGGCCCTTGTGCGTTTCATAGCACGCGACGGCCTCGTCGAGCGTCATGCCCTTCTTGAGAAGCACGCCAGCGGCGATGGCATCACTGCCGGCAAAACCGTTTTTCAAGAGCGACGAGATGCTAATCCCGTCTTCACTATGGTCGCCATGGTAGGGATTGACGATTACCACCGCATGACCGCCGGCATCACAGACCGCCGTCAGGCTCCGCTCGAGACCTCTCAGTGCTTCCTTTACCGGCTCGATGATCGGCACGAACTTCGCCGTCGCCATCAAGCCGGCAGTCTCGCGGATCGTGATGAGCTCGAACTGTTTCCCGCGGAAATAGGGATGATACATTGGCGATCAGACCCAGGCCATCGCGTCACCGAGCGGCGCCCTGACCGCTTCGATGAGCCGGCCATGATCGCTGCGACGGACTTGAATCGACAGCGCCGCCGCGTGGAGCGATGGCGGTAGCTGGTGGACCAGCTCGCTGAGCGGGGCGAGATCGCGCGTATGCTTCAGGGTCTTCACCATCGCGATGTGAACCTCCTCGGACTTCAGCCGGCGGAAACATTCCCGCATCTCGGTATGCAGCAGCGTGTTCGGGACGTCCGGGATGGCGACGCCAAGATCTTTTAAAATAGCACATGCCTCGGCGGATCGGAGCGATTCGAACACCGTCGCCGTGCAGATGCGGTCGGGGCGGTCGTCCGCCTCCCTGACGGTCGTGATCCGGTAGCGGCGTGACAGACACATTACGCCCACATCCGCAGGCACCGTTTGGAGTACTCCGCGGACATGGGTCTCGCTCGCGATTACGTAGACCTTGGCAAAGACCTTCTTGTAGTTGTCGACCTGATTCGCGAGCCGGCTCAGCGAGTCACGCTCAGACTTGATCTCGTAAACCGTGGCGGTGCCATTCAGGATCGCCAAGTCGGCCTTGCACGCGCCGGCCCGAAACTCGTTGAGCATGCAGGCCGTTTTGAGCGAGTGGGTGCCCATCAGCACCTTATGGGTCAACGCAGCTCGATAGACATATTCGTCGCGCAGGCCGGTCGTTTTCAGCGCGGCGAATGCCGAGTCAAAAGCATCGCCGACAGTCGCATTCGACGCGCACCGTTCCCTGACTTTGGTCAGCCCCAGCAGCCGCGTGAACAGCGGCGAACGGCCCTTTAGGGCCATTTCCCGGAAGACACCGGAAGAGAACAGCCGCGTCATCGCCGAAAGCTGAGATGGGTTTGGTGCCACTGTCCCCTCATGATCCCTCGGGTCTTCGACGCGGGAGCTGTCGCTAGGTCTAATCCAGATTGTCCCCGAGGGGAATCCGGTAAATTCGCGGATGTCGAGCGCATTCTCGATCTCTTCCAAAAATCCGGTCGGCACCGAGCGCGACACCCATTGAGATGATAGTCGCGCTGCGTCACGCCGCGACGCAAATGGCCAGGCAACATGGTTGCAAAAGAACTGATCGATCCTTATCGGCGGCGTCCGACGCGGACCGATGTCCGGAATCGCTCACTTTTCTCCGGAAAGCCGCCAGCCCACTCGGCCACGTCGGGTCACGTACGGCCAACCAGGCGGTGTCGGTGCGGCGCACCGGCCGCTCTACATGTAGTGGATGTCTGTCTTAACCGGATAGGCATGGTCTATACCGTTGATAATACGAAAGTGAGCGTCTCTCTCTTCGGGCGCTTCAGGACGGCCTCTAGCCCGTCAATAGCCCGCTATCAACCTCGCCGCACGTCTTCAAAATCACAGCATCGTCGAAGTCGCCAAGAGCCGGGTCGCCGGTGCGCGAGAACGCGATGGCTCCGCAATGTCCTTCCATTGCCGCCAACGAGCCCGCCATGCGGATCGCTTGGTCAGAGCTGCGTGCTTCTTTCGGCTCGCACGCGACAATGTCGCCGCCCTCGGAACGCATGAAGGCGAGCGCGACGTAATAGGTCATCACGGCCATCTGAAACTCCCCGTCATCCACTGCGGACCCGACTGTTGCGTGGCAGTTCAAATATGACAGTGATGTTGCGGCTCCCTCAAGCCGGACACATGAGCCGCGATTCCAGCCTTACAGGTCGTGATCAAAGAGTCTTGGTATTGCCTGTCGGTCGGCCAATTCCGATTGATGCGCGAAGGGCGACGCTGGATCGCGATCCGGTGTTTTGTCCTCGTCGATCCTCGGGCGGGTTCGGCAGCCGCCAGATCAACGCGGGTGACGGTCTGGCCTCGAGGAGAAATCAATTTCGGCGCCATCGACGGCCTCAATACTTCTCAAGCGTTCGAGCACGTCAAGAGAAAGCCGAGAAGCGCTGGAAATCACGACCGTGGCCAAGTGTCTTTGGTCTTGCGACAAAAGCAAATTGAGCGTCCTTCGCGAAACTCGAGGAGCCGAAGATCGAAGTCGGCGCCAGCACGGTCAAACGCTCCGCCAGCGCACGAGAGGGTTGGGCCGCGCTATCCGTCGCAAGCGTCGCGCTCACGAGCCGATCGGCGCCCACTATCGCTTAGAGGCCCATGTTTGGCGCCACGCACGCTGTGCGCTTGTGGCGCAGCGCCAGGCGTAGGGCCGGCGGCGCCGTCGCGGCAGGAGAGTCAGAGGAAGGCCGGGATTTTTGTGATGGATTTGGAGGTCGAGAGAGCAACTCCCGACCGATCCATCGCGAAAGAGACCGAAATGGCAATCGCCACCCCAAAGATCGCGCTCAGCGCGTCACGTGATATTCCCTTCAACAAGCTGGTTCTCAGCCAGTCCAATGTGCGGCGGCTAAAAACAGGCGTGCCGATCGAAGAACTGGCCGAAGACATCGCCCGCCGCACGCTGCTCCAGAGCCTCAGCGTGCGGCCGGTGGTCGATGGGGACGGCAAGGAAACCGGGATGTTCGAGGTGCCGGCCGGCGGGCGGCGCTTTCGCGCCCTCGAGTTGTTGGTGAAGCAAAAGCGGATGGCGAAGACGCAGCTCGTGCCTTGCGTCATACGCACCGGCGGGCTCGCCGAAGAGGACTCACTCGCCGAGAACGTCCAGCGTCAGGCGCTGCATCCGCTCGATCAATTTCGCGCGTTTCAAGCGCTCCGTGACAAGGGCTTAACCGAGGAAGAAATCGCCGCTCGGTTTTTCGTCGCGCCCGCGGTCGTCAAACAGCGCCTGCGGCTCGCGGCGGTCTCGTCGAAGTTGCTGGACGTTTACGCCGGGGACGGCATGACGCTGGAACAGCTCATGGCGTTCACCGTCAGCGCCGACCATACGCGCCAGGAACAGGTCTGGGAGAGCCTTACGCGTGGCTACAATAAGGAAGCGTACACGATTCGTCGCCTGCTGACGGAGAGCGCCGTTCGCGCCGCCGATCGTCGAGCGCTGTATGTCGGAATTTCCGCCTTTGAGGCCGCCGGCGGCGTCGTAATGCGCGATCTCTTCGCCGGGGATAACGGCGGCTGGTTACAAGACCCGGCTTTGCTCGACCGTCTCGTCCAGGAAAAGCTGAAAGCCGAAGCGCAGAGGCTCGAGGCCGAGGGCTGGAAGTGGATCGAGATCGCAATCAACTTTCCCTACGGCCACACGTCTGGACTGCGTCGTCTTAAAGGCGAGTCGAGCGAACTGACTGTTCAAGAGGAGGCGACGCGCGCGGCGCTGCAAGCGGAATATGATGCGATCGAAGCCGAGCATGCCGGTCCTGAAGATCTTCCCGATGAGGTCGACGCGCGGCTCGGCGAGATCGAGACCGCGCTGGCCGCACTCCAGAATCGCCCGATGCGCTACGAGCCAAGCGAAATCGCGATATCGGGCGTCTTCGTCAGCGTCGACGGCGAAGGCCAGGTTGAGATCGAACGCGGCTTCGTTCGACCCGAAGACGAGAATTCGGCGGCAAGTTCGGGTGAACCGGGTGGCGAGGAGGCCCCGAGCTCCTGCGTGGCGACTGGCGCGAACGGTCAAGTTCATCATGTCGCTAGCGTCAGCAACGGCTCCGTCGTCAATAACGAAGTCGATAACACGGACGACGAGGACGGCCTGCGTCCGCTGTCGGATCGCTTGGTGGTGGAACTGACGGCCCATCGCACTTTGGCGCTCCGCGACGCCATGGCGCAGCAATTCGATGCGGCGTTTCTGGGCGTGCTGCACGTCCTTTGCCTCAGCGCGTTCTATTACGCCCCGAGCGCCAGCTGCATGGAAATCGCCGTGAAGAGCGCGAGCTTCAGCGCGCAAGCGCCGGGATTGAAGGACAGCGTCTCCGCAAAGGCGATCGAAGCCAGGCAGGAGACCTGGCGGACGCACCTTCCCGCGGAGGCTGACGATCTCTGGGCCGCGCTGCTGGAATTCGACCGAGACAGCCGCGAGGCATTATTCGCCCATTGCGCCTCGCTTGGCGTGAACGCGGTTCATGAGCCCTGGAATCGCGGCAAGGCCCGCCAAGTCCATGCGGATCGTCTCGCGCGCGCGGTCGATCTCGACATGACCGCGGCGGGCTGGCGTCCGACAGCCGAGAACTATCTCGGCCGCATTTCCAAGGCGCGCATTCTGGAGGCGGTTCGCGAAGGCAGGAACGAAAAGTCGGCGCAACTGATCGGTCATCTCAAGAAGGCCGACATGGCCGTCGAGGCCGAGCGCCTGCTCGACGGCTCCGGCTGGCTGCCGGAGCCGCTGCGCACGCGGGAATTCCAAGCGCAGCAAGCGGGCGCCGACGTCGGCGTTGGAGAGTTGCCCGCCTTCCTCGCCGGCGACGACGAACAAAACGAGGGACCCGGCGACGAGGACGACGCGGAATCCGCGTCCGCTCATCTTCAGGCCGCCGAATAGGACGCCATCGTCCAAGCGATCTCGCATCGCTCGGCGCCACCCGTTCTCACGTCATTGCGATCCGACGCCCGGCGCTCTTGCCGGGCGTCGAACGTTTTAAGGAGATCCCTCATGTCCGCGCAGACTATTTTCGATACCGCCCCCTTGGGCTCGCTTATCAGCTATTCCGACGGCAAGCCGAAGCCGCCGGCCCGATTCGTCAACAAGCTCCGAGCCTGGCAGCGCAGCAACGGAATCGGCCGGCTCATCCGCCGGGACGCGCCGATCCATTGGTCGACCTACGCCTCTCCAGCTGGGATCACGTTGCATCAAGGCGACTTCGCGAGCGGCGGTGTCGTCGTGATGACGGTCCATCACACGTATCTCGTGACGAGCGATCTCGCCTTCGCCATTGTCGCGCGTCCGGCGCCAGGTTCCATTCTCGTGCTGCATCCCTGGGGCGGCCATGTCGAATTGCTCCATCTCGCACTCGACCGATCGGCGGCACAGGCCTGGCTCGCCAAGAATCATTATTCCGACGCCGTGCTCGAGGAGGCGCCGTCCGACGCAAGCGCGGCTTCGTCAATCGTCGGGAGGGTTGCATGAGCCCAGGCGGGACGATCGTCGCTTTGTTCCATCGCACTGGGGACGGCCTGCTCGCCGCTCGCGTCGGGGATGCGGCCTTTCTCGCGCTTCCCCGCGATGACGGGACCCTACGCATCGCCTATGGTTCCCGCCTCGAGGCGCCGCCCGAATTTTGGACCCCTCGGGACTTCTATGGCGTCAGCCGCCTCGTCAACGGCGAGGACGGCTTTCGCGCCTATGTCGAGAGCCAGGCCGAACATCGCCGACAACTCGCCGGCCTTGAACGTCGTGAAGTCAGAGCGTCTGCGGCGACGCCATGGGGCGGCGCGCAAATCTCCTGGCTCTACGCCGAGGGCATCGTTCGGCACTCGACGGCTGGACATGGCGGCTTTCATGTCGATCCGCAGCGCAATGCCGAGATTCACTCCGCATGGCGCAACGCCGATGGTTGGTACGAGGAAGACTGCGAATGGTCGAAGGTCGCCGTGGCGTTTCCAAAACTCTTCACGGATTACGAGCGCCAATGTGCGCAGGAGACCCTGCGCAATAGCGAACCGGACGCCTACGAGCAGATCTATCGCGTCGTCCTTGTCTCGGGGCAATCGCATGTGAAGGACGAGCGACGGTTCAAACGTGAGCATGCTGCGGATTGGATCGTCATCAGCGCGATCAATTCGACGCAGCAGCCTGGCTTTGTCGAATGCATCGCCACGATTGGCGGCGATCGCCGGAACAACGAAGAGCGGCGTTTTCTCATTCCGTCCCAGGAATACAAAACCGGTCGGTTCGGCTTCGTGATCGATCTTGCGCGGCACGCCGCTTACGACGGGCCTGGATAAATTCAAACGCTCGGCGCCGCCGATGACCGACCGCAGTCGACCCAAGTAGGTCGTAGGGCGGCTCCTCCGTCGATCGTGGAAGCGGACGCTCACGCTTGGTTGGCGCCGACCGGGTCACGCCCACGCCGGCCGTTCTGACAAATGCCACCGCCGCTTCGAAGCGAACATTGGAGGGGCAGCGACATCGGTCTTGATTGTGCCGACATCAAAATCAGCAAGGCCGAAATGAACCGCCTCGAAATCCACGGCGACGCGTTCCATCCCGAATGGAACTACACCATCAGACCCCGCTTATCGAAATCGTCGCGGTTATAGTTGCGCGCGTCCTAAGCAGGCGCTTCGGCCTCGTTATGCGACGGACGCCGAGGGATCCTTGGCTCGGGGTTTTGCGACGTGTGCCTCAGCAAGGAGGAACTGCGGGCCGCCTTAGCACGCCGCTGCGGAAACCGCCTCCGGCGGCACCAAGAGCAAAATCCAAAACGGCGGGGGAACGGGCAGCCGATAGTGCCGGCAGGCCGTCAATATTAGGGGGAAATAGCCGGATTTCACGGCAGAGAGCTTGTTGAAGCCATCTGCGCTTTTGCTGGCTGCGGCGAGAACCTTAAGCAGATCGCGGCCCGCGCCGCTAACCGGCAAATCGGCCAAGGCCGCGCCATGAACCGCGTCGTTCAGGTAAATATGCTTCTCACTGTCCTCGTCCGGAAGCCAGAGCTGCAAGGTGCAGTGGGAGAGAGGACCCGCCTTGAGCTCCTCGATCGCGGTAATGCTTTCCTTGTCGTTGAGTGCTGTGACCCAGGCGAGCAACAGCGGGACCAACACACTGCCGGGCGTAACTTCTCGCTGGTATTCGTCGGTATCCGCCTTCGGGTGCGCGACCAGATCGGTGTAGTCGCGTAGCGCGGTAGGATACCTGCCGTTACTTTTCACGGTCATTCTCAAGCGGCGCACCATCTCTGCAAGCCAGTTCTTGATATCAGCGTCCGTGTGGCCCATCTGGGCCGCGAGTCCCAGAAAAAGCATCAATTCGATAGCCTGCTCGTCCATTAGTGGCAAGTATAGGGACGGATTGTTCACGATCATCTTGAAACCACTTGTCACGTGCTTTCGTAGGCCGGCAATCTGCTGAACATTGAGGTCGCGACCACCAAATCGCCCGAGCCAGATCATCCAGTGGCCCGTAAGCGCCAGCCGCCCAAGAGTGTCGAACATTCTGAGATTT
>Ga0181539_1000826_pt1 | contig 36761 bp, 34 predicted proteins | sample PEATcosm2014_Bin_46_FD_119767 | JGI IMG/M metagenome (GOLD analysis project Ga0181539, IMG submission 119767) | Peatland microbial communities from MTU Mesocosm Facility, Houghton, MI, USA - PEATcosm2014_Bin23_60_metaG | ecosystem: Environmental > Terrestrial > Soil > Wetlands > Peat | place... | reverse complement strand
TAGTTTTGGCGAGTCAAAAGTTACTGGATATGTTGAACCGAGCGATTGCGGGTGAACTTCAGGCCATTATTCAGTATATGTGGCAGCATGTTCAGTGGAAAGGAGTTGAACACTACGCAGTAATCGACGGTATCGAGAAAGTAGCCATGGAAGAAATGAAACATGCTGAGAAAATTGCGGAACGATTGTGGTATCTAGGTGCGAAGCCCACCATTCAACCATCCCCGATCTTCGTAGGCAACACGCTCGAAGAGATGTTGAAGAACGATGCAAAAGCTGAGGAAGAGACAATCGCCATGTACAAGGAGATCATGCAACTCGCCGAGAAAGAGGGCGACGTAGCCACAAAGGAGATCTTCGAAGAAATAGAAGAGGACGAAGAAGAGCACCACGACTTCTTCACTAGCCTACTTGAAAAGTAGAGTCAAACCAACATTCGTAATCCCATAAAGCCTCGTCCAAGAAGTTTCATTGTCGGTAGTAGCTGCCTGACCGATGGCGACGTTGTCGCTTTGAGGCGGTAAGCTCATAGTCTGAGCGGTGACCAGGCACACTACTTGCTTTATCAGTCCTTTGCGGTAACGGAACGCTCTGTACGGATCGAGCGGTGAATGGCGGGTGGGAGATTCCGAGGACAAGAGTTCTCATGGTCTGTCCAGGGAAACTTGGTGGAAAGTCGTAAGGGCGATCGAAGAATCCATCCCGCTCTACGATGAAGTCAACGATCTTGTCTCGTTCGGTAAGGCGCAAGAAGCGCGCAGGCTTGCGGTTCAGAGACTTCAGTTGACCGACGGGGTATCGATTCTCGATGGTGGGATTGGACCTGGGACAACGTCAAAGCTGATTCTGGAATCCGTTAGGCCAGGCCTGCTAGTAGGGTTCGATGGATCTGCGAAGCAGCTCAAGACGGCTAGAGCTGGCTTAGAGATGCTTAAGCCGACTTCTCTACAACTTGTTAGGGGATCTTTTGAATTTCTGCCGTTCCGCGAAGCAACGTTCAATGCGATAATAACCTGTTATGCACTACGCGACAGCCTCGACCTTTCCAGATCTATCGAAGAATACCATAGAGTTTGCGCCCAAAATGGTTTCTTCGCCGATGTGGACATAGGTAAACCTGCGAACCTCGTGAAGCGCCTAGGGAGTAGTATTTACATCAGCCATCTAATGCCGCTTATCGCTAAAGTCGTGATATTTGGCAAAATTAAGGGAAACCCTTGGCGGATGATCGGTCCCACCTACACGACCTTGCCAACTACCAGTGCTTTGCTAGTTCAGATGAAGACCAAATTCCAGAACATCGAGCTCAAGGAGTTGTTGATGGGCGGCGTAATTGTGATCACTGGTCGAAAATTATCAACTTAGGGGATTGTTCCATCATCGGTAAGATAACCGGGCACTTGCAAGCGTTGCAGTCGCGCACCCAACGATCACTCTTCTCACCTAAGGTTAGTAGCGCTCGGTCCGCGTCAAACTCTGACTTGGTCATTGCATCGGAATCCAAACCTTTGCGTACCTACACCATTGATGACGAGAGGTATGGATTGTAATGCACATGCGACTATGGGCTGCGGAAGGAATTCTAGGATCCACAGTTGCTCTAGTTCTCACTTACTACGTTCTAGAGCCTGGCAATTTTGCGTCGCGTTACGCGGGTGTTATCGGATGGAGCACAATCACCGTTTTTCTGATTCTCATGATCCAAGGATTTTGGAGCCGGAAGAGGCACTTGAACATTCGTGGTGAATCGAAAAGTGGCCCTCATGTTTCCTATCAGGTGGCTCTGTTCAAATGGGGTGGCATGCATTCTGCATTGTCGATTGTCGTTACCGTGTTCCTAATCATCCATGGATTTCTGCTTCTTCCTGGCCTCTTCGAACCGAGCCTCGCAATGTGGCTGGGCGCCGTAGCGTTCGTAATTTTGCTTGTCTTGAACTTGTCAGGTCTCCTCACGGAATGTGCAAGGAAGTCACGAAGTTTCGGCCTGTTCAAGAAGGTACATGTCTGGTTGATGTTGGTGGTTCTAATTCTTGTAGTCATACACGTGGAAGGTGCCGTGCCATACCTGACCTTTCGTTCTATTCTACCGGGTATGATAGTGGGTCTGGCCGCGTTTCTCTCGTTGGACATTATCATTTTATCGACGGTTCAAATTGGTCGGGATCGACGAGGGCGTCTTGTTGCGTCGCGGGCCTAGTATTCGTTGGCTGGCGTAAATGATTTAAGGATAGAACTTACAATCGCCCGTTAATTTGGGTTGGCGGTAATACGATTTATCTCAGGTCGCCGGTCGATGTACAAGACTTTTAAAACCATAACTTGTTAGTAACTTATGAAATTGGGAGCTCGACAGGATGAGTATAATGCGTTTTCATAAATCTACACTCGTTCTAGTTCTAGTGATGACTATCGCTATTGATATACTCCTAATGCAGGCGGGACCGATTGTCGTAAACGCGCAGAATGTAAGCGGTGGCATAACCTCCTACAGGGTAAGTGGCGCACCGAATTACGCTCTTCCGGGAACAGAGGCCTTCTGGAACTCGATCAGCTGGACTGAGGTACCATTGGCCGCATCTGTTTCGCCAGGGGGAGGGCATACGCCGAACGTTTTAGTGAAATCCGCGAACGATGGGTACAATATCTACGTTCTGTTTCGGTGGAATGATTCTGTTGGGCCTTCTTTTGGCTCGAGCAGCGAAATGTATGCGAGTTCCAACGGAACGCTATTGCCGCTAAACCCTGCCGACACAGCCCAGGCAAAACAACTGTTCTACAATTCAACCTACTATTACCCAGATAGGGTGGCCATGCTCTGGTTTGTAGAGAACGCTTCCGAACGGCAGCAGTCACCCGCCATGCAATTCGGGTCGAATGGGGCTATAACTGGGGGAGCCGCTGAAATATGGCACTGGCAATCCAACCCGACAGATAACAGCCCCAATGACACCGGTTTCCCCGGCGGATATACTGATCCATCGGGTGCCGCGGTGTACCCCGCCGACAACATGTCGTTTGCTGAGGACGATTACACTAACACGACCGGATTCTACGTGATCGGCGGAAGCTTCGGCGCTGGCGCACCGAACCTTGCCCCCTATTCCGACCCTTACATTGTCCACGTTGGAAACTACTTCTCGGATTCAAACAAGAGTTGGACCGTGGAAATGGTGAGAAGCTTCAGGACTGATGCATCGGCGTACAGAGAACAGCTTACGACTAACTCAACCTATTATGTAGCATTCGCCGTCTGGAACGGAATGTTAGGCGAATCATCACACATCAAATCGGTCTCACAGTGGTATACATTAACAATTAGCGACCAACCACCGCCCCAAGCTCCCGTTTCTCCGGTTCCAACGCAAGGGGCCGTTACCATCGGTACAGCCACCGCAGTAGGAGTCGGTCTCCTAATCGTCGGGATAATCATAGGCATCATTGTACGGCCAAGGCCAAAGGAAAGCCAAAGGTAGTATCATGGTCGACAAAAAAGCCGAAGAAGGCTCATCGGTTCGAACGGGGAGCTCAAGGCGCAATTTCCTCAAGTTCGCGATGGCTATTTCAGCGTTGCTTGCGGTTGGCGGAATAGCCGCGGTCCTAAAGTCCATTACGAATACCGCTCCTCCCACAGCCGCGACAACGGGGACATCAGCGCCGATGCAATTCCCAAGAGTGAAGGTTGCTCAGCTAAACGACCTAACCATCGACCAACCAATAGCCTTCAACTATCCACTCGACAACGAACCCAATATTCTAGTTAAGCTAGGCACGAAGGCCGATGGTGGTATCGGTCCAGACGGAGATATTGTAGCTTTCAGCAGTATTTGTCAGCATCTTGGATGCATTTACGGATTCCAATCACCCGGTAGTTCTCCTGCCTGCAATCCCTCATACAAAGCAGATCGCCCAGTAGGGTATTGCTGCTGTCACGGAAGCGTATATGACTTCGTCAACAAAGCGAATGTGATTGCGGGGCCATCACAAAGGCCTCAACCTCAAGTACTATTGGAAGTCGATAGTTCAGGTAATATTTTCGCGACTGGCATGGGACCACCAACAATTTTCGGTCATGACACCAGCTCAAACGACGTGTCCGGTGATCTGCAGGGTGGAACTCCAGTAGGTAGTTCAGGGTGACTGAAACAAGCGGACGATGGGCCCGCCTAGCTGCCTGGTTCGACACCCGGCTTGGGTTAACGTATCCTCTACTAAGGCCGGCGCCGAGGTACTCCATCAACCCGTTCTACTGGCTTGGCGCACTAACTGTGGTCGCCTTTTTGATTCAAGGTGTAACAGGGATTATGATGATGCTCTACTACGTACCCAGCCCTGCTGACGCTTTCGGATCGACACAATACATCTTTCAAAGCGTGTATTATGGGAGATTCCTTCAAACCGTTCATCTTTACACGGCGTACGCTATGATCATGCTTGCCTTCATGCACATGATGCGCAGTTACTTTGTCTCTGTATACAAGAAACCGAGGGAGATGATGTGGGTTGTCGGCATGGTAATGGGGTTTGTTACGCTAGGTTTCGGTTTTACAGGGTACCTGCTGCCATGGACCGTTGTCTCAAAGTCTGCGACTGATGTTGGAATAGGTATCATCGACGCTCTCCCCGCCACAATCTCTTCCTTCCTCAGCTTCCTAATCGTAGGTGCGGGCGGTGACGCAACAGAGCTTCTCAGGTTCTATGACTTGCATGTCGTAGTTCTGCCAGCAGTCCTGTTGGTCCTTCTTACGGTGAAAATGTACATGCTTGAGGCTCATGGAGTAGCCGAACCTACCACGGGGTCTCCAATCGAGCAGAGGGCCAGCCGTAGTCTTCCGATATTTCCGGACGTCACGATTTACCTACTTGGCCTTGCGGCCATGTTCGGTAGTGCGATGCTTCTGATCTCTGCGATCTTCCCATTGAGTCTACCTCCAATGTACACGCCCCAACTCGCGGCTCAGTTCACAGCACAGCCAGACTGGTATTTCCTTTGGATATACCAGATACTGAAAATCTCAGCTTTCGAAGGATCAGGATTGCCAGTAGCGTTAGGTTTGGTTACTCTGATTCTCGTGGCGCTACTCGCTCTTCCTTTCATAGACAAAGGCTCTTCTAGGCGTATAGCTGAGAGGCCAATATTTGTAACGATAGGACTGATCTTCATCGCAGAACTCTTCGTGCTCGCGTACTGGGGTCTAGAGTCTCCCGGACAAGTTATCGCAACGGATGACGCGGCCATGATACTTGGGGCGGTCGCTCTTATCGTTGGGACATCCTCGTTCGCGCTCTACACTGTGTTCGGACAAAGAGGTGCACCCAGCCCAGACTCAAAAGAGAAAGTTTCGAAAACACAAGGCAAATTCGCGACAGCACTGGCATTTGTGCTTCTCCTTTCCAGTGGAGCCATGGCCATTGGGGCATCCTTGAACGCTATAGTGCGTGTAGTCTTGTACGGAACGAGTGCATCGAGCCTCGTTCAACTTGGGTTATCAATTGGGTTCCTGAGCGTTGTGGCATTTTCCACGGTATTTCTCATGTATCGGATGGAATTGGCGGGAGCTTCGCTCAAGCGAAGGTTTGATTGGCTTGAAATTGGATGGTCAGCGAATGATTCCCATTAGAAGAATCGTAACGCTTCTGCTCGTCCTTCAATTTGTATCAACGGGTTATCTGTGGACGGTAAATGGCATTGGAACAACGAGCGAGGCTAGATTCGCTGTTTTCCTCGCGGTTAATCTGCTGTCTTTCTCAATCGTGACCTATGTCTACACACACGATAAGTGGGAAGAGACCATAAGTAGGGGCTGGATTCTAGCGGCCGCGTTGGGGCTGGCGCTTCTGCTGCTGTCCAGCTTGTATTTCTCTTAGATCCGACGGGCTCGAATAATTACAACGTCGCTGCCAACCTACGACTGAAGTGTTCATGAAGTCTGTTGGCTTAGGCATCTAAAGCACGATTAATTGGACGCTTTTCATTGCCGCTTCCTTCTGGAACGCCTTGGTCATGGACGCAACTCTCTTGCCTTCACCTTCCACGATGAACAACTCCAAACAGTTTCCTGGCTTAATCTTGCTGTGGAGGTGAGTTTTCACAATGTTTTCGAACTCATGCTTTAAGCGGGTGATGGGCTCTTCGTTTTCTTGGTTGTGCGTCACGGTTACTATTGCGCTAACGAACCCTGCAAGTGAATCCTTTTCCTTATTGTCCTCCAACATTAACCGAATTGCTGCCCTGACGAGTTCCGACCTGCCAGTAAAACCCTGAGATTTCTGCAGCTGATCCATCTCCTTGACCATCTGCTCAGGAAAAGACAGGCTAATTATTGCCATAACTACCTGCTCGATTAACAATAATCAAGCATTCGACTGGTGAATGTTATTAACTTGGCTTCAGAACTGATCCCATTGAATTATCTCAGTTCAATTAGACGATATTTGCTTCAGGCAGCATTAGGCGGCATTTTGAAAACTAGCCTGACTAACTTTCAAAGGTCTAATTCTTCGGTAAACAAATCTGACTAGCAAGTAAAGAACAAACACTATGCTCGTTATGAAGAAACTCACTGGATACGGTTCATAAAACGCTACGAATAGCCCTAGCCAGGTTGCCATTAGAGCAATGGCTACAGATATTATGACGACTTTGTGCGGTCGTTTTGCCAATTGCTGAGCGATTGCTGCTGGCGTGACCATTAACGAGAAAATAAGAAGGACGCCGACCACTTGAACAGCAATCGATGTCGCAACCGCAACGAGAATCATGAAAATTATGCCGAGCAGAAACGTTGGCATTCCCTTTGCTTCTGCCACGTCTTCATCAAGTGATGCAAATAGAAGCGGCCGATATACAACCGCGATTATGGATAATATTATCAAAGCAGCAACAAGTGTCAGAAGGACATCGCTGTTGCTTATGCCCAATATTTCTCCGAACAGGATTGAGTACGCTTCGGTCGCGTAACCGGTATAGAGGCTGATGAATAACACACCGATGCCCAGCATGAATGCCAGAACTGTCCCAATGTGAACGTCGCGATGGGCGGCGCGAGGACTAAGGGCAGCCATCATTGAGCCACCGACGCTCGTAAACAGTAACAGACCATATACAGGACTGACTCCAAACAATACAGCGCCTGCTGCTCCCGCAAAACCAATGTGGGAAAGGGCGTGCGCTGCAAACGACGAACGACGCAGCACCACAAAGTAGCCGACGATGCCTGCAATGATTGCGACTATTGTCCCAGCTTCAAAGGCATGCTGCATAAACTGATACTGAAACATCTGTTGCAAGGCGGTGAACAAATTGATGTTGAATGTCATACTATTCATCGCCGTGATGTTCTTCAATGCCTACAATCGCAATATTGCCCCTTGAGTCATGCAGAACTTCGATATGAACTCCGTACAGAGCAGAAAGGACCTCTGAGGTCAGGACTTCTTTGGGTCTGCCTGTTGCGACCTTGCCGTTTGCGATGTATATCACTTTGTCTAGAAACGGCAGAAGTGGATTGATGTTATGGGCTATCAGCAATGCGGTCACAGCGCGGGATCGAACCACATTGTTGACTAACTGAAGCAAATCGTTCTCACGCCTGATATCGAGATTCGCCAGCGGCTCGTCGAGCAATAATAAGCTGGGGTTGCTGACTAATGCTTCCGCCAAAAATATCCTCTGAAGTTCTCCTCCCGACAGAGCATTCAATGATTGGTGCGCCAGCTCGGCGGCTCCAACTGCTTCCAGCGCGACGAGAGCGGCTTTCCGTCCGGTCTTTGCAGATAAGTGGAATCCCCATTTGTGGCCGCAAAATGCCAAGTGCACTAGTTCAAGGGATTCGACGTTAGTTTCACTGTCTATTAGGTGACGCTGAGGCACGTAACCGATGTCAGGATTTCCGCGCTTTGGTTCAGAATCAAATAACTTAATCGTTCCGCTAGTGGGGCGCTGCAATCCGAGGAGCAAACGAAATAGAGTTGTCTTTCCAGCTCCATTGGGACCGATTACGGCAACAAATTCGCCGCGATCGATCGTGAAGCTCGCGTCGCGCCAAACGATGTTGTCCTCGTAGCCGGCAACCAGTTTTTCAGCCGTGATGACCTTAGACTGTACAGGGGCCGTAGTTATTTCGGGCTGAATAGTGCTCATTTAGTGTGCTCCGTGGGATTGTCCGAATTGAAGATCTATTATTGTCCGAGAGCTTGCTGATTAAGCGCGTTCTGGAGAGTCAGCAATTCGGCGTTCATCCACGTCTGGAATGCGACGTCGGGTGGTTGTATAGTTTCTGTTACGCCAACGATCGGAATGCCCTTTTGAGCGGCCAGTGCTTTGACACTTTGGGTGAGCGGGGTCACGGTTTGTTCATTATAGACCAACACACTCACACTTCCATTTTGAATCTGTTGCTCAAATTGCACAACGCTCTGTGCCGGCGGATCGTTCCCTTCGGCAACAGCTTCCATAAATGCGGGAGGAGAAATGAGGTCAAGACCTGTAGCGTTGGCTAGATACTCAAAGATGCTCTCCGTAGACGCTACTTTCGTCCCTCCGAACTGTTGCCTTATCTCGCCGATTCGTTCGTTGTATACTTCAAGGGATGCGTTCAGAGCAACGTACTGTTGCTGATAATAAGCGGCATTGGCCGGATCGAGAGAAAGAAGGTCTGAATACATGGCCTTCACAGTGTCATTCACATAGTAAGGACTGTACCAAAAATGAGGATTAGCACCGATTGATTGTCCGATAAGTTCTTGCACGTTCAAAACTTTTTGATTTGGAGTATTGTCCGCCCCAATAAGTGATAGGGCCCAGGTGTCATATCCGGCGCCGTTGACAATTACGAAGCTTGCATTTGCAATTGCTTGCGCATCTGCGCTATTGCTTTCGTATTCATGAGGATCTGCGTTGGGATCTGATACAATACTAAAGACATGGACGTGTGTTCCGCCGAGCTGCGATATCAAACTGCCCCAGAAATTTTCGGCTGCTACTATTTGCAGCGGTGACGTAGAACTCTGAGTAGTTGTTGAACTAGTGCTGGATGATGGCCGGTTTGTGAAATACACTCCTGTGAGTGTTGCTACTAGGATTACAACAACTAAAACCGCGACGATTAGATAGGTATTCTTTTGCATGTGCTGTTTCTCACCAATTGAGATACATGCGTATCAGAATTCGGGCTATTAAGTTTATTCCAATTATTAATAATTGTACATTAGGCTTTCGCATTTTATTATTAACTGCTTAATTAACTGACTTTGTCGGGCGTGGACTTAGTTTAACCTCAGCCATGGTAGGAGAAGAAGTTAGCTTCCTTTCATCACGCAAGATGCATTTCTTGCGTTTGCGCTCCAAGGGCTCGATGATGGGGCTTTCTTTCGGGGGTATTTGTAAGGCGTGAATATGAATTGTTTTTTTTGCAACCTGAACGGTTCTGGATTCTCTGTTTCAACTACGTTTTTCAATGGATTCCTGCAGAGGCTAGAAGGGAGTGAGGCGTGTCGAGATTTCAAATAGACGAAGAATTTGTTCGATGGGCGACGACTCGCGGGATGATTCTTCTTATCTTGAGTTCAACTCTGATACTCACAATGCTTACGCCCTTTGAACCAATCGATTACCTCTTCTTTGCTTTGTCCTCGTGGTTGAATGTGGCACCGGAGGTTTTGCTCATGGTCTCTGACGTATTGCTCATAGTGGCTGGTTACATGCTGGCAGCTTCATTGCGAACCTTTCTTTCAGCCGGAAGAATGATGTCAAGTAACCTATCTGACGCTTCCTCTCTTCTCAGCTCAGTCAATAGGGCAGTGAACTGGAGAGGGGTGCCAAGTTTGACCGCGGCAGTGTTGATAATTGTGTTTTGGCATGTACCATGGATCCTTGACCAGGCTCTACTTCAATTCCAATTGCATTGGATCATGCATGTTTCAGTGTTTTTTGCCGGCGTGTTGATTTACGTAGGGTTTACGCACTTGACCCTGGGCCAGCGTTTGTTGACGTACCTCCTAGGGTGTAAGGCTATGGCGATTTTTGGGGCCTACCTGGTGGTGGCGCCAGTGGCGATTTACGGTTCTTACCCAGCACCTCAACAAGTGGAAGCAGGTGCAGCTATGCTTGCCATGTGTGTGGCTTCAGATGCCACAATCATTCCATTATGGGTCAGACGTTACTTCCAGCATTAAGAGTAGGCGGAGCGCAATCGGTAAACCTATCTTCGCGGCTGAGACCTGTTCGAATCCACCAAAGTACGAAACTGGTAGTTCCCAAAGGCTACATCCTCAATGGCTCACTCTCGGAAATTATTTACAGCGGGCGTGGCAGTAGCCGCGATAATAATCCTCATTTTTGTAACAGGAATTGTTTCCTTTCAGCCTCCCAATAGTTCGGCTAATAATCTGCCCGTCGTAAGCGCCACGCGGTCGACGTGCGTACGACCGCCAGGATACTTTCTGATAATTGCGGATCTCTCAGGGTTCAACGACAGTATCAGTCATGGAGCGCCGCTGAATCCATGGCCTGTGATTCATGTACACGAAGGAGATACTGTTCGAATCGTAGTGTGTAATCAGGACATGTCTCAGGCCCATGGCTTTGCGATACAGACCTACTTCGACACCGGCGTAATCTTGGCGCCGGGTGACGCGTACAGTATCGTCTTTGCAGCCACTGTGCCAGGTACGTTCGTAATGTATTGTCATATCTTTTGTACTGTTCATGCTTTCATGGTGGGTCGCCTGATTATTTCTAACTAATTCCGGTTAGCATCCATTTGCTAGGATGAATCCATCTCGGTTTTGACAAATATTGCTTTGAGTCGCATTACGCCTTTTAGCTTGCGTACCGCCTTCTCGAAGGTCGTAACTTCGCTCACATTTCCTTTGAGTACAGTAATTTTGATCAAATGTTCACACTTCTGGTACGAATGCCAAAGTGATGTCTAACTATTACGTGGTGCGCCCCCTAGGATGTGTTAGAAGTCGTGACCCGATACGCGAATCTTCAACCGCAGTAACTCTCACCATTAAAATTTTGCTTCTTGTTCTCACGCTTTAGTGTCATGCATCTGTCACAGTAAGGTCACTTGTAATGCTGTCAAGAGCTCACGATGAGCTCACCATTTTGCATGTACGGATGAATCGCACAGAAGACGTTGCAATATATCCTGAAGCTCCCAACTTCGTTTGCGACAAAGGAGATTGTGTGTCGCTGTCCGGGCGCAAGGCTGAAACCTCGGTCATCATAATGAACTATTGCGAATCCATGTACTTCTCGGCTATCATTGTTGATGACTGTAATAATCACGGTGTCGCCCTGATGGACTCGAATGACAGGCCACTGTGTCGTTAGGGGTTTGTAGTAGCTACCGTTCATCCCCGCGAGTGGATCAGGTGGATCAGACTCTATAATGGTAAAATAAAGTACGTGACTGGTGGACGATGACGGTGATGGTTGGCCACTGGACGACGGCCTGAGGGAACCTGCGTACGAAAATACGATTATTGAACCAACACCTACAGTGGCTATGACAACAATTACTGCAACAATCCAAATCATTCGCATTCTGCTTTCCTCTCGTCTGCTTCCGCTCTGCTCGCCAAAAAAGGCGAACATACTAGTGCAGTAATGCAGCGCTGTAAAGTAAGAAGAAACCGATTCCCACAAAAAGAAAAGTCTTGGCGCCCAGATATGAAGGAACGACTCCAGCCGAGCCCTTTGTATTCAAAATCAGCGGTCCAGCGAGCCTAATTGCTGCGTAGATTCCAGATGTGACACCAAAGGCGTAGAAGAACGTCGTATCCAACGATACGAAATATCCGACCATTGAACCAATGACCGATGTAAGTCCGAACAACAGCCCGAGAACCGGAAGATGCCATTGAGCCTTCTTTGCGATTGCAGACCTCTCAACGTAGATAGCGTAAACGATGCTGACAATTGAAGCCTCAAAAAATTTATGCATCGGATAAGAAACGACAGTATTCCAGCCTCCGAAGGCGCTAACAATGTCTGTAGTACCACTAACACCAGCCGCCACACCAGCAAAGTCCCAACCTTCGCCCAACCCGTGAATACCCATTACCGCAGCCACCGCGACTGGAACGAAAAACAGAGCACCCGTTACATAACTAGAAGTTACGCTGCCAGCGGATACTCCACTTGTACTGGTAACACCATTAGGAACACCTTTGTACGAAGCAGGAGTAGGGACAGCAAAATGATCAAAGATTGCAAGCGCCGCAATGCCCAAGACAAAAGCAAAAATCACAAGGACATGAAACAGTCCTCCGAAAGCCGACGGAGGCCATGCAGCCGCGTTCACATCAAGATACGTCGCATCACCTATTGTATCGGTCCAAAACCAAAAAGTGAGCCCGACTCCTAAAGCAGCGAGATACTTGGTAGGGACTGACTTGAGATTCGGGAAAAGATAGAGAGCGATGTATGCGGGAATGAGCGTTCCGCCTGCGATTCCGCTGACAGCGAGAGCGTAATTTAGTGGCAACTCAATTCAAGAACACGGCGCTACGCGTGCACAATTTGAACATTATGGGTACCGGCACGACGTGTTTCATATTTTACAATTGGAATATTGGATACGATTACCGACTCCAGGTTTCGAGAATCTCAGATCTAAACTGGAGCGAACAATGACAAGGGAGTGTAAATGATTATTCGGTCAATTCTACTTCGATCATTGGAAACATTCTCGTGTCCCCAACGTATGGGCAGTTAGGCACGCTCTCATCAACGTGGGATGAGTACGCGACCGCCTCGTCCTGCGATACGCCATCCGCAAGCGCAGTTTTTTCATACCCATATGCTCTGAACGCCGCAGGTAACCACGCTCCAAGTAGGGCTGAGCTCACATACGGCAACACAACCTGTCAGGATTCGAACGTACGATACCTCGGCGGCGGAGCGTATCAGGCTGATGCAGGAAGTAACGTTACACGCACAACGCCCGCTAAGACTTTGTTATGGACGCAAGAGCCCGTGCTGGTTTCTCAAAGCCAAACCTCGCTCACGAGCCCGGAGTTCGCTATCGGTGAACCAGTATTTCCTGTAGTCGTAATGATTTCCGCCGTCGTATCCCCGGCCCTAGTTCAACGCACGGATCACTAGCAGCGCGACTAGGCTTAGCCTGCTGGCGGGCTAGAAAGTACCAATAGAGTAAAATTAGGGTTTGAGGCGTCTCGGCTAAATCTGATCAGTTTGCGCGCGAAAGCACTGGCATTGCTAGTCCTTGCCATATTCTTCATCGGATTAATCGTACCTTTTCAGACGGTTGGAGCGGAAAGGGCACTCGGTAAGCTCGATCCAACCCTGATAAAGCGCATGGAGGGCGTTCAGCAACCAAGTCTACGAGTTCAGGGAAGTTCGGTCTTCGTCTTCGTGCGTCTTAACCCCGGCTATGCTGTAGGGGATGTTGCAGCATATATGTCGGCTAAGTTCGCCGTTGGACCTTCTCATTCGCCATTCGCTGTTTATGGAACTGTTAGTGTCAGTTCGCTCTTGCCCCTTGCTTCGTCGCCCGCCGTCTCCTACATTTTTCCAGACGTGAAGCTTGGCTTCGAGCAAATGAAGCCTGACCCAGAGGTTTACAGTCAACGTTTGGCCACGGACATGTTCAGGGTTAGACAGATTATTGGCGCTGATCGAGTGAACCAGCTTGGGATTTCAGGAAATGGGGTTACAATTGCTATCGTAGACACGGGAACGGATTTCACCATACCAGATCTGATGGACGCGGTTGCGAGAAACGCGATGGGCCAGGCGATCTCTTTCGACGCTGACGGGCAAAGCTTTGCGATCACAAACCTAACCGTGACACGCTTCGGTAACGTCCTCGCCACCGCTGGGAAGGTTGTAAGCGTTTGGAACGCTGCTAGCTACGTCAACACCAGCCCCAGTGAGCCACAGATTGAGAAGGTGCAATTGCACTACAATTACGTAGCCCCCACCGTTCTCTCAAAGTCGGGATATTACCACTTCGGAATCCTGAACGAGGAAATTTCAGATGTAATCTCAGGAGAAACCGTTAACCTCGGCTTTCCAGTAGTCGTTGTTGATGCCCATCAGGCGGGGGTATACGATACCGTCGTAGTGGATATGTCTACAGCGTACTACAATTTCCTTGTAAGCTACCGTGATACCCTAAATTCAAACGCCGCGCAAACCCTCGACCTCAACCTCACCTGGCCTTCTCCTCAACCCGCGTGGGATGATCATGGTTTCGCTGACGAAAAACCGCACACGGCAACGCCTGGGAACGACCTGATATACTTCGACCCAAACAACACCGGTGTTCCCGTGTTCAGCGCAGGCTTACTCGCCTACGGGGTTGATCTTGGTGGATATACTGGCAAGAATTTTGCTTTGCTCCCTCCAATCGATCCCAACGGGAATTTCATCAACGTCTACTTCGATCTTGAAAGCCATGGAACCAGCACCGCATCAAATGCCGCCTCACGGGGCATCCTCAAGCGAGACATATACCAAAACGGGACTTTACTTGCATTACCCGGCGTCGCCCCCGCAGCCAAAGTCATGGGAGTAAAAGCGCTCTGGATTGGAGACACAACCTTCGCATGGTATTACGCCGCAGGGTTCGACTGGAATCCGACTGATTTCAGCTTCAAGTACACAGGAAATCATCGGGCCGACATCATAAGCAACAGTTGGGGAGACTCAGACCCAATCGCTGACCTAGGCTCAACTTTCGGTTTCGACCTTATGAGCCAATTAGCAGATGCGTTCACTATCCCCCATTATCTCGATCCTGCTTACCCCGGCGTTGTAATGCTCATCGCGGCAGGCAACGGCGGATTCGGGTACGGTACAACTGCGTCGCCGGGAGCCGCAACACTTCCCATAACAGTAGGCGCATCAACGAGTTATGCCTACAGAACTCAGCCTGGGACTCACATAGCACATGAGATCCAAGGCAGCTATGACGAGGTCGTTCCGTGGAGCGCACGGGGCCCAACATCAACGGGCGAGCCAAAGCCCGACGTAGTAGACGTAGGAGCATTCGGATTTACTGATCAAACAACATTCACAGGTTACGGTAACGGCACTAGTGCTTACACGATATTTGGCGGGACAAGTATGGCCACACCTGTTACAGCCGGAGCGGTCGCTTTGGTTATAGAAGAATACCGGGACACCCATGGAGGTTTGACGCCCGCCCCCGATCTTGTAAAGGCTATTCTGGCGAGTAGTGCCACGGATCTCTCGTACGATCAATTCACGCAGGGATCTGGAAGGGTCAACGTATGGGATGCTGTCGCCGCGGCCGCAGAAGGGCACGACAGCCGACTCCCAACCAGGTTCTACCTATACTCACCTGCTACTTGGGATTCCGTTAAGAAACTACTTGCGCAGTCGTGGGCGGTGAATCTACAAACCCCAATTCCAGCGACAAGTAGCGTGTCAGCAAACTGGTACGCTGGAATAGCACAGCCGGGCGCAACAGCGAGCGCAACTTTCGACATTCAGAACGCAGCCCAACCAACAGCACAAGCATATACATACACGCTCATCTCCTCAACTACATCGCAGCATACGACGAATTCTACGGTTACGTGGGTCCAGATACCGAAATCCTCGATTCCAACCAACGCAGACCTCATGAAAGTGACCCTCGTTTACCATTTTTCAGATTTCGTCAACGCATCAAGTTGGAGTTACAGTAATCTGCTCCTAGCGCAAATATACGACACGAATTTCGATTCTGCAGGACACATTAGCAGAATCACCAACGGCGCACCGTACAGCACGACCTCTGAACTCGTTGTTGGGCGGCCATTAACAAAGTTCCGCGGCATCCCGGCGGTCAGAATCGTGAAACAGGGATCAGCCTCGGAAATCTCATTCGACTTGGTCTTCCGATACTACACGCGATCTCCTTGGAATTGGATAACCCAGCTTTCAACCTCGCGTAATTCTCTCACGACAACACTAACCGTTCCAATGGGTGCAAGCCCTGGAGTGTACGGTGGGTTTATCGGGGTATCCGACAACGGAACTGAAACCGTTATCCCTATCTCCGTTGTGGTTCCAATTGTCGTCGGGGGAACGTATGGGCCTTCATCCCCTCAAGAGAACACGCCGTACGTTAATTTCGCAGTGTACGGAGCTTTCGATTGGTCGTGGCGTTATGAGGCTGGGGACTGGCGAACCTTCGCAATCATCGTTCCGCCCGGCGTTAGCGAGCTTAAGGTTAACTTATCATGGTCTGACAATCAAACTCTCATTCAAGAACATTTGACGGGGCCCGCGGGGTTTTTGCTAGCCTCTTCCGAATACCCTACAAGCATTTACGTTAGTAGCGGAAAGTTCCGTTGGTATACCGACACTGGCGGACCAGCAGAGGATATCGCGGCTTCAAGCATACAGCCAGGCGTCTACTTTCTTGTGTTACACAACGTGCTCTTCGGGGGCAAATCGAGTTATGCAGAAAACTATACCTTGAATGTTGAGATGGCTTAAACGTGAGACAGAAGACTCAAGTTCTTTTCATCGCGTTAATCATTATTCTAATTCTCGTGGGGGAAGCAGTAGTCTACCTCCCATACCGCTCTGCAACACGAAGCGTAATCATCCAATCTTACCCATCAACCACCGCATTGGTCCAGGCCCTTACGAACGGCGAAGTGGATATGGCACCCCTCGAAAACCCTTCACCGGACGCGCTATTGCAGTTAAAGAACAACCCCAACCTAAACGTCGTCCCGATAGGCAACTTCGGGTTCACTTACATCGGTTTGAACCTAAGAAACGCTCCGCTCAACAACTCGGTTTTCCGGCAGGCAATGCTCTACGGGTTTGACCGGGAGCGTGTGGTGAATGATGTACTGGCTGGTTATGGAGAAACTCTAACTCCAGGCCTCTTCTCATCCGCCTACGCGAACCTAGGGTGGAGGAACGAGTCTATTGACTCGTACCTATACAACCCGGATAAAGCATCTCAACTTCTGGATAGCATCGGGTTCGTTCAATCGTCCAGTGGAGTGCGAACGGATCCGTCCACAGGCCAACTGCTACGCACCATGTTCATCTTCAGCAAATTGACCGACCCGCAAGCAGTTGCTGCTGCAAACCTCTTCGCCCATGACATGCAATCCATAGGCCTACCAATCATCAGCTTCCCAGAAACTGACATCGACTTCAACACGCAAGTGAAAATAACGTACTATTACGACTTATATATCGAAACGGAATCTGCCGGCGCCTCACCTACTTGGCTTTACGATCTTTTCGCCGGAGTAAGCGACGTGTCCCCCGTACCATACGCAACGAATCTGGTTGGATACCACAATTCAACTTTTGACCAATTCGCAAAGCAGCTAATGACCGCGTCCGACTCTGACTCTGCTAAAACAGCCGCCTTAAGGTGCCAAGAACAACTAAGCCTAGATGTTCCAGCCATCCCGGTTTATTCCAAGCGCTTGCTAATCGTGACGCAGAAGAGCTTTCCCCAACTATCTTCAATCACAGGAAGCATACAGGACACCATCGCCGCGACACTCACGAACATGACTGGAGTAGGTCTCGTTAGGATAGGTGAAGTGTCGGGGTTGACTGATTTAAACCCGGCAACGGTTCTTGCGTCCGCAGACTCGTTGACATTGAGACTCATAACTGAACCCCTGCTAACGCATAGTGCAGATGGTTCGCCACAACCTGGATTGGTAGATCAGTGGCAAATGAGCGATAACTCCACAAATCTTATGATTGTTCTACGTGGCGGACTGAAGTTTCAAGACGGCAGCCCCATAACTGCGCATGACTTGGCGGCAACTCTCAATTGGTTGATCCGAAATATGGTTCCATCTACGCCACTTTACTCAACCCTGAATAACATCAAGAGCATTAGTGAAGTAGACAACCGAACAATCAGCATATCCTTGCTTGATTCTGATCGCTTTGCAGTAGACGCAATCGCGAACGCATTTGCCCTCCCCGCAAACCTATTGCCAACTACGAACGGCCCTCTCGATTTGATGTTGGCGGGAGCACTCGAATCTTCAGGCGCATTTACTTTGGTAAAGTTCGTACAAGGGTCGGGAGTTGAATTGCAATCTGTTCAACCTGGAGGTCGCGAGGTCCTTTACGCCGTTGAAGGGCAGGAAGTCGTTGGGTCGCGAATCGGCGGAAGCCAGGTTAAGGTTTTTTCTCAAGCTTTAACCTACGAAGGCGAATCGCTCGGCAATGCGACGTTCACCGTACAATTCTACGATGGGAGTGGAACCTCTGAGGCTACGATTCAAGGATCGTATCTCGGGTTAGGAATATACGGAGCAATTTTGAACCTCAACGATCAACCGCTTCCTTTCGGAGAACACAGCGTTACAACAGAACTATATGCGCAGCTTCCCTCAGGCGGCGTTATTCAGTTCGACGAGCAAAGCCTGAATGTTAACTCTCCGCAACTTCTGTTGCAGATGATAGTATACATAGTAGCCCTCATCGCAGTAGGCGTCGTATTGTACAACGCATCCCTTAGAAAAGCAAAGCCTCCAACGAGGAGGAGAGTCACTAAACGCCGTAGAATACGCGTTAGGCAATTAAGATGGAAAACACTAGGGCGCCAGAGAACGCGCGTTAGGCAATTGAGATGGGAGGCACCCGGGCGCCGTAGAGCAGGTGCTAGGAAGTTGAGAAGGAGAAGATAGTCCCCAAGGTAATGTGATGGGCGACGATGAAGCCGGCCTTCACCTCTAAAACGTACATTGACTTTACATTTGGCGTGACTACCGGGCAATCATAGGGCGAACACGGTTTCAGATCCGGTTCAGTCCAGACCACTTGTCTAGCTGAATTGAACCAGATTATGTCCAGTGGGAAGCTCATGTTGATCATCCAAAACCCCCAGTAGTCTTCGTGGTCGAAGACGAATAACATCCCTTCGTCGCTGGGTAGCGAAGGCAACCCGGAGAGTCCCCGCTCCTGAACTGGGAGCGTGGTTGCTAGTTTAACAGTCAAAGGAATTCCCGCTATAACGATCTGAACTGTAGAATTGTTTGAATCGAGGCTTATGGTTGGGGCGGGGCTGGTGCCTCGAGTCACGGTTATTTCGTAGGAGCTCCCTGCTTGGCGTGACACTGTGATTGTCAGGTTGTAGCGGCTATCAGTGAACGTCTGGTCCAATTGCCAAACCGCGTCCGTCAAATCAGCAACACCTGGATCACCATTAATTAGCTGGACCTTCCCAACCGAGTGGCGTTCGTTCACAAAGGTGATTAGAACACCAGCGCCAGGAAGTGCGGCGTCGAAACCAATTTGCTTTCTCACTTCAACCAAATAATATTGGGTTGAATTTTGCGAATCGCCGATGGGCACTTTGATGGCGTGGACATTGTTCGAAGAGATCTCTGTTGGGTCAACTAGGGTCGTGGAGATCCCAGGCGGAGCCGTTTCTAGCATAGGGCCGCTAATGAAACCGAGTTGGATTTTCGCCCAAGCTGTCATATGAGCCGGAAGCGAACCCGGTGGGTCACCGTTCCAAGATCCCTTATCCATAAGGTCCCATGGGCCGAGGACCGTTTTACCATTGTTCGGACCATTCGTAGTATTATAGAGGTCTGGCACTCCCAAGTCGTGAGCGAACTCGACGCACCAAACGCCGTTTGGAACGTTTGGCGGCGCCTCTAGTTCGGAGATAATACTGAATCTGGTGAGCGTCTTCGAACCTGCTTCTACAGATGCGTCTAAGTAGGTTACTGACCATATGTCGTTTTGATTGAGGCTGGTTTCTTGGCCAGTACCGGAGTGGATAAAGACGTAGTAGTCGTAGTTGTTGAAGTTAACGTCCTTCTCAGCTAAAGGTACTGTGTCGTTTGCAATCTTCCACGATTGATTTGTTCCGCTGCAATTAGCGTCGTTGATCCCCTTGCAATCCCTACCGTAATATGATTCAGGGTGTGGCAGCTTATACCACCCGAAAACGTCGCCTTGAATCGTCAACTTTCCATAAGAGATTTCATGATAATAGGCAGGGACCGTTCCAAACCATTCCTGCCTTATCTCATTAATACTCAATGTCGGTTTAACATCAGGGAAAGCCACAGCAATAACTAGAACTCGGATGATACCGAGAACGGGTATGATTTGGGGGTTAGAGCTGGCCGTTCCAACTTCTCCAAGGACTCCGGCGATGGGAGGTGCTAGACTACTGATGGGCGTCGAGGGATTGATAGATTGAGTGAGTTGCAATAATACGAGGTTCGAGGACAGGACTAGAAAAACCAGGGCAACTAGCGCTCGTCTACCAAACACGATCAAAAGCCCGCCGTCCGAAGTTGGGTGCGCGTGTGAGAATTTTCATAAAGTGTTTAGACGCATGGGGAGATACACGACCAGTTGGAGCATAGATTTCTAATTGACAGAATTGAAGCAACGCAAACAGCGATCAAAATGATTGCGAAAGTATTGCGTCGCTATCTACTCGGCGCATTACGATCAGTACCTCATCGATCACTGGCTATCTTATGGAGGCTTCCGCAGCGCGTTTGGGGAAACCTGAAATCATGGTAAAGCTCTGTGACGTCTGGGGCTGCATATGGTCTCGATGCCAACAAAGGTCGAGGTTGACGGTTGGGAATTCTGGCTACATCAAAGTAATTCAAGAGTAGGTGTGGTCTTAATACACGAGATATTCGGCCACGATGAGTACATTGAATCTGTAGCGTCGAAGTTAGCAGAGGATGGATTTTCGGCCGCTGCTGTTGATCTCTACCGCGGTAAGCATGCTTCCAGCCTTGATGAGGCGTTCAAGATTCGTGCCTCCTTGAAGGAGGAAGAAGTGGTTGACGCTCTCCGATCGGGCAGTCGAGTGCTCAAAGAGCGACTTGGTGGAGAGGCGAAGGTCGGGTCAATGGGTTTCTGCATGGGAGGAGGTTTCGCGTTATTGGGCGCATGCAGGCTACCTCTAGCTTTCTGCGTTGACTACTATGGAATGGTTCAGAATGCCGAAGACGTCGAGGGTGTTAAGGGACCGATTCAACTCATCCTAGCTTCCGAGGACGAGCGAATTACGCCATGGGCATATCAAGAGCTACTACCAGCCCTTACAAAATACAAGAAACGAGTCGACCTTTACCTTTACCCAAACGCAAAGCATGCGTTTCACAGGCCAAACTGGGAAGGGCATAATGCAGAAGCGGCAAAGAACGCTTGGTCCAAGACCATAGGTTTTCTTTCGGAGTTCTAATGAACTGGTTGCAAATACCCGAACAACCTTTTTGATACTGTTCTTACCCATTATGCTTATCTGACCCATTCGATGATGCGGCTCAATCGTTCGGTGAATCTAGTTGTCTAATCAAGTACGCTGCGCACACATTCTCGTTAAGACGGAAAAGGACGCACAGTCAGCGATGGAGAGGCTGGGTAAGGGCGAGAAGTTTGCGAACGTCGCCAGCGAGGTCTCTCTGTGTCCCTCACGAAAGCGGGGCGGTGATCTTGGAACTTTCTCTAGAGGACAGATGGTGAAAGAGTTTGAACAAGCTGCGTTCGTTCTCCAGAAAGGACAAACTTCAGCTATCGTGAAGACACAATTCGGATATCACATAATTCGAAGGCTTGAATAGATGGATTCAAGGACGTGAATTCATGTCTTTCTCCATAGCGGCGGCTAGATAGTGCCATGCCTTGGAATCTGCTCGTCTCTCATCTCGAGCTATTTTCCGGAGCTTTTCTTTCGTGAGAACGTTGCTCGAATAGCATAGCAGCAGCCCAGTGAATTTGAGTCGAGATCGATTCCTTCCCTGCGGTTCTATCTTGTAAATGAATTCTGAATGGCGGTGGGGGCCAGATATGTGGGTGTTCGTCCAAGAGAGTTCAGGCCTGTTCAGCCTGACTAGTTTCGTCTTCCTTACGGTTGTCCTGTTTGTAACAGTGGTTTCTGTTAGAAGAATCGCATCATGAGTAAACTTTCGGATTCTTCGCTTACCCTTTTCCCGCATGATTGTAAAGTCGTATGGTTTATAATCTGTGCACCAATCGAAGGCATCTTGCGGAGAAAGCTTGAGAGGCTGCTTGAAGCCATACGTCACTGAGTAAACGTGCATTGCCTTCATCCCTTTTCTAACCTGCCTTAGCAGTTACGATTTTGTGAACCATGCCCGGAATCTGATTCCATGAGTTGACTCTGGATATGTGAGGCCTTATAGGATATTCCCTATTCCAGGGCTGCGTGTAGAGGATTCCGTCCCTGCTAGAGTCCGATGAAAGCTGCGACATCAGTTCGGACGAGTCATCGATGAAAACATCGTAATTCAGTTTAGCCTTGTCGTTACCTTTCTCCGTCCTAACAAGAGAGTTGAATCGAATACCTTGTTCCTTGAGCCAGAAGTTAGCAGGGGCAACCGTCTCTAGACTTCTACCTGTGACAATGTCAGCTTTCCCAAATTCTAACAGACGGCCCACTTTCTCGCCTATGTGTTCCTCTGTGGGAGGAATCGTTCTCCAATCAAACCAAGCCTCGTCCAACGTTCGAAAGAATTCATCTTTAGTGATCTGCATAATCTCCCAAGCTTTCCAGCGATCCAAAGACGAAACGTCGAAGTGCATAGAATGACGCCTATTGATGATCTTGCAGACTGGTGCCATCGTATTGGCTAAAACTCCGTCCAAATCAACAGCGGTGGAAAAGGTCAAGCGTCTTCTCCGTCGCTGAGCGGATCAAGTCGGTTTCAGAAACCCGGCTGACTTCAATCGCTCGATCGTTGAGCGAAGCATTTCTGGAGAAATCGAAAGTTCCTTTGCGGCTTGAGAGATGGAGATCGTGCCGTTATGTGCGCTGATGTAGTCAAGGACGCGCTGGTCGCCAATTTGAGGTCCAACAGGATTGATGCGTATTTCCGGGCTTGTTTGAGGGGCTCGTTGAGGTGTTCCACAGTAAGGGCAGGTCTGCACTCCATAGGGGATCCTGAGGCCGCACGAACCACAAATTTGCTGTCCCGATGGATACGTGTTTTGAACAGTCATTCGCTGGTATTGGTCCCTTCTGCCACTATCCAGTACGTTCTGGGCTTTGGATCGTAGGTTCCGCTCGAGATTGCGGATCGAGGCCATTAGGGGTTGCCGGTTTCTTGGGTAACCACAGTACTCACATCGATATCCTCTGCCGTCGTATGTGAGCGTGTAGCCACATCGCGGACAACGGCCAAGAGGTTGCAAACCTACTCCCTCCGAGTACGTAAGGGATGGGTAATATCAGTTTCATGCCATCGAGGCAAGTGTGATCATGAGCCTGCCTTTCTCCGCGTCTTTCGCATCTTGTACACTCCATAGCCAATAAGATACGCCGTCGCTAGTCCCGCCGAAATCCTAAAGTCAACTAACGCGGTAACTACGAGTATAACGGCTACTACGATGCTTACCTTGGCTTCATTGTCCGAGTTTCTGGCCTCCGTGTGGTATCAGGGCATAGACTCCATTCGTTTTACTTCTTCATACGTCTTCGCAAGGAACTCGTCGGCAGTAAGGCCGTGATTCTTTCCAAGTTTTCGAATTGCGTTCTCAACCCCGGTACCATGTTGAATCGCCTTCTTTCGGCGCCAAACCATGTCATCCGGTACGCCGATCATCTTCGCGACGTTTCGTAGTACCCATTTTCTTGTTAGATCGTTGCCCTCCTTCACTTTGAATTCCAACGGAATAGTAAGAGAGAACCGGATTACGTCCGGATCGGCGAATGGCGTGCGTAGTTCAATCGGGAAAGGAGAGGTCGTCTGATCGTCCCTTTCGTAATTGACCTCAGACGATTCAATAACGCTACGATAAAGTTCAGCTGCAAGAGCCCCACGTCCCTTGTTGTCCAACGTTCTCGCGTACTTGTAGTAGCCACCGTAAAGTTCGTCGCTACCTTGCCCGCATAGCATTAGTCCGCAACCACGTCGCGCAGCAACCATCGCTGCCCAATGTAGAGGGATGGCAACGCTCACCTTCATCAAGTTTGGCTCCTCAATAAGCCAAACTACACGACGAATATACTCCTCAAGCGAATCCGGAGTGAACGTTTCCACCGTTATCGGGACCCCAAGCTCTTTCGCGAATTTTTCAACCGTAGATAATTCTGGAGAACCAGAGAGGCCCACGCTTACAGCCTCAAGCTCGACACCTGCTTTCTTCGCCATGGCAGTTGTTAGTGCACTGTCTAGGCCACCTGAGAAAGCTACAGCAATCTTTCCATTGAAATGAGTAATTCGCTTGATCGATTTAGCGACGAAACGAGATAACTCTGCGGAGGCATGTTTGAGCGTCATGTTCCTCTCTGTGGGACGTTGGAAGTGAACAAGGCGCTTCTTAGTAAGCCCCCTATTGGTCAATTTACATGCAACGCCTGGGGGAATCGGCTGTGGGTTATTCAAACCAATCCTCCAAAGAGCTTTCCTCTCAGAAGCAAGTGCAGTGAGGTGGCGGTTGTGTGCGTAGTAAAGGGGTTTCAATCCGTTAATGTCCCTAAAGGCGTACAACCGGTTTTCTCGCGCGACTAAGCCTGCAAATCCGCCAATCTCGCTCTCGATTCGCCGGATGGCTTTGATGGCGGGAGACTTCTCCGTTTCGCGAAGGACAAATCTAGCGTTTCCGAGTGGCTCGCGTTTGTAAAATGATCCGTTGAATGCGACTATCGAGTTCGCCGAATTGGACATATCTAGCTTTGTTCCGGAGTGGGAAGAACAACCTACTGCGATCGTGAATCCTCCTTCACCGTTCATTCTCATTGCCTTGCTTTCGCTCCCTCGGTGCTTGAGGGCACTCAGCATTGTTTCAGCGATAGGGTATGGGTTCGTGCTGTCATTCGTTGCAATACCTACGATCGCACCCAAAGCCAGTCGCTCACGATAATTACAGCGGCAATTCACAGTGTTTTAGATCACAATTAAACGGTATGCAAACGGTTTTATGGCGTATTATGAGAATGGCTTCTAGTGATTTCTTGCAAAGACGATCAGTCCTCTTCATCATGGTCCTTTGCGGCTTATCGATCTTTGCAGCTGTCAGTAGTAAGAATTCCTTTACCCTCGCGACAGGAGTGAATCAGACGGGGATAACTACGGCCACTATCGGTACCAGTACCTTCAAGTCTCTATCACAGCGACAACAACTTATCAATCAGTCTTTCACGGTGCCCTCTACGACAGGAACCAATCTCCAGTGCGAGTTATGGAACTTTACCTTCACAGGAAATCAGGGTCAATATATCTCTGGTAACTTCACCGCAAATAGCCCAGTTGACTTCTATCTTGTTCAAGACACAAATTACCAGAACTGGTTGAACCAGGGGACTTGTGGAATTGCGACAGAAGCAATTGCAAGCCAACAGCTTACGTTGTCATACAACTTCAACGCCACTCTTCCGAACTCAGGCAAATGGGATATCGTCCTCGTCAATTCATCCAACACCAACAATGCAGGTGGATCTATCACAGCTTACCTATCGTCCGGAGGTTATACACTGACCGAAGTAGTGCTAGGCACAATTACGACTACGGGCACAACCGAAACTACCCAACTTACTTCGACGCTTTCAACCAATATTCCAGAGTTCCCAGCTGAATCAATACTGGTTGGAATCACTATCTGTCTCATCGCGATATTGGTTCTAAGGTTCCGAAAGCGGCCGTGATACGAACTCCATTAAACCTCCCCCATAAGAAGAGAATATCCTCAGGACTCTGCCTGTCCGCATTCCTAGGCGGGCTGGGGCCCGTGTTTTATATTTGGTCTACTGTTTAGGTGAGCGTTGGTTTTAGCTTTGCCAATATTGCCAATTGACACGGGCAGGTATGGGAGCGTAGAGATGCGCCATGTATTCGAGGAGGAAACGAGATTTCAGAAAATGCTTGAGGTTGAAGCAGCTTTGGCGCGGGCGAGAGCTGAGGTTGGAGATATTCCGCGATCGGCCGCAGAGGAGATCGAGCGTTGTGCCTCGACGAAATACGTGAAGCTTGAGAGGATTCGCGAGATAGAGAAAGTGACTGAACACGAGACTATGGCGTTGGTCGAGGCATTGGCGGAGGTTTCGGGAAAAGGTGGCGCCTACGTACATTTCGGAGCAACTTCGTCAGATATTCTCGACACCGCTCTCGCATTGCAGATGAAGGAAGGCATCGACATTGTGAAGGGAAGGCTGGACACTCTCGAAGAGACGCTCATAGCCCTTTCACGCAAGTATCGTGGAACTATAATGATCGGTCGAACCCACGGGCAGCATGCTCTTCCTATGACGCTCGGTTTGAAATTCTCTGTCTGGCTGCGCGAGGTGGGGCGACATATCGAACGTCTCAATCAGTGCAGCGAACGTGTATTGGTTGGGAAAATGAGTGGAGCGATAGGCACGATGGCTGGGCTAGGCAAGCACTCATTCGTAATTCAGGAATCAGTCATGAAACACTTAGGCCTCAGAGCAGCTGACGTTACGAGTCAAATTGTGCAACGCGACCGGTATGCGGAATTAGTGTGTGTCTTCGCGATGGTAGGCGGCTCGCTGGATAAGTTCGCCACTGAGATCAGAAATCTGCAAAGACCAGAGATTGATGAGTTGGCTGAGCCCTTCGCTGAAGGGAAACAAGTTGGCAGTTCAGCGATGCCCCAGAAGCGCAATCCATGGCATAGCGAGAATATCTCGAGCTTGGCCAGAATGGAGCGGAGCTTGGTCGGCCCGGCGCTAGAATCGATTGTAACCTGGCATGAGCGAGATCTCTCGCAGTCCGCCACAGAACGCTTCGTTATCCCCGAATCGTTCATCATACTCGATCATATGCTGAACTCAATGATCCGGGTTCTAGGCGGGCTTCGCGTAAATGAGAAAGGAATGCTCGAGAACCTTATGAAGTTCAAGGATCCCTTGATGTCCGAATCGGTCCTGACATCTCTAGTCAGCAAAGGCATGCCAAGACAGGAAGCACATAGTCTACTTCAAAAACTAGTTTTCGAAAGCCGAGACAAGCACATGAATTTCTTCGGAGTTCTCGAGGATGACCCGGTTGTTGCCAAGTATCTAACTACGAGCGAGCTACACTTGGCATTAGATCCGAAGGCATACCTGGGGATGTCTAAGGAGCTTGTCGATAAGTCGGTTGAAAGGGCAATGTCCGAGCGTCGTGCGCGCGGCTTGGCTGCTTAAAGGGTGTCAGTTCGCTTGTAATCTGTGAGCAGGCTTTGCTCCGTTGTTTCGGCGCCTTTTGACTTCAGCGTCTCCCATTCTTCCGCTTTTATGAGTCCGCCAACCTGTTCCTTGATTTTCTTGGCGAGTGATGACCCTATCAAGGGTACGTTCATTAGGTCTGTTACGGAAGCGTGTTTCAAGTCCTCCATGGTTCTATAGCCTGCATTGAAGAGTGATCTTGCGCGAATTCGTCCCACCCCATCCAGTTCAACGAGTGGGACCAGTTCGGATTTCACACCTTTAGCGCAACGAATTTGGAGTTCGTAGGTTTGGCTTAGCAGGTCTTTATGGTCGAAAAGCTCAGCCAGCTGATAGGTGGCATGTAAGAGCCATCTTGACGTATCAACCATTCTGAGGATGTCACCCGGCTCAACCCTGTGAACTTCCAGGATTCCGTCCTCAGAGGTCTCGTTAATCCATTCATACATTACCCTCGCGCACTTGATTTCAGCGAGAAATTCTTCGTAGGTGATACCATTCGTGTCGCCGTAATACTCTGGTACCTCGCACATGTACTCGTCCTGGTGTTCCTTAGCGAACAAATCGAGCATCTCGTCTTCGCCGCGTCGAGGATACAGCTTGGGAGAAATGTCCGGCGTTCTAGAGATTAGGTGAAGGAAGCTCAGGTCCGTAACATGCTTTGCGCGGGTGTATAGCCCGTCTCGAAGTATAACGGCTGAAACTGGGTCGATATAGAGTTCAGAGACACGCTGGCCGAACTTAGTGACTTTCAGCTCTTCCCCAGCGAACTCAACCATCTGCTCCCTGTGGAGGAATGAGAGTATGTCTCCCAGTTTTCCTTTAATCATCTTAGGGTCATATTGGAATGCGTAGAAAGTTTTCGCAAAGAATCTCTCCAATCCATCCTCTGTTGTTGCAAACCTCGTAGCGACAGTCGCCAACACATGCGGTCTCAGAACTTTCTCCGCCCCAAGCTTCGACCAAATTCTCTCGGGCTCGGCTAATGCGTAATTCTTCAGTAGGTAATCTTGTTCATCCTCAGTTCGCGCAATCAGAATAGCTTCCCCGAACTTATCGTACCTCGGCCGGCCCGCCCTGCCACACATTTGCTTATACTCAAGAACCGAGATCGGATACCGTCCATAGCCAGGTTCGTATCGTTCATAGCTGCTGATGATTACAGTTCGCGCGGGGAGATTCACTCCCGCTGCAACTGTAGGAGTCGCTGAGAGGATCTTGAGCCGCCCACTCTTGAAAGATTCTTCGACGATTCTTCGATGCCCGCCGGGCAAGCCGGCATGGTGAAATGCTACTCCGCTCAGAACTTGCTCAGCCAGCGTTTCGCCTAGCCGCGTTCTCTCGCCTGTCGACAGAATTCGTTGAGCAATGCTCTCTAAGCCTCTACGGTCAGGTTTAGGTAAACTCCTTCGCAGCAACGCTGCAGCCTTCTTTCCCATCTCCACAGCCATACGTCGGGTTTCAGCGAAAATTAGAACCTGACCACCATCTCGTATGACGTCGAGAGCAGTTTCGAATATTGGGTTCGCTTCCGAATGCGGAATCGCACGTGAGGAGCCGTCTTTGAATTGGATCTCTCCGTTGTAGTAGACTCCCTCGCGGAGAGGGACGGGTCGCCAGTCGGTCGTGATCTGGGCGGCTTGGAGCCATTCGCCAATCTCAGTTGCATTCTTTATGGTTGCACTTAGTGCGATGATTTGCAGTTTCGGGTTAATTTTCAGCAGCCGCGTCAGAACAACCTCTAGGGTAGGACCTCTATCTGCTTCTGTGATCAGATGAATTTCGTCAGCTACCACAACAGTCACATCAGCGATCCACGGGGATCGGTGTCTAAGGAGTGAATCAGCCTTCTCGTTCGTCGAGATGATCACGTCGTAGTTGGATAGGTAGATGTCGGAGCTGTCGTAATCCCCGCTGGTGATCGCGACCCTGATCTTACGCCCAGGTGACTTCTCGATTTCGGAGTATTTTTGAAAATCCTCGAACTTCTCACTTGCTAGCGCGCGTAGAGGAGTGAGGTATAGCGCTTTCCCGTCATGCTCCAATATTGACTTCAGAACCGTCAGTTCGGCCACGAGAGTCTTCCCAGAGGCGGTTGGGCTTGCAAGGACGAGGTTCTTTCCGTCGAGAACTCCAGCTCTAATCGCATCTTCTTGCGGCGGATACAGGGTGTCGTAACCCGCCTTGGCGACCACCGCCTTTACAGAGTCCGGAATAGGGAGTTCGTCTACTCGCAAGTTTCTAAGCTTCTCTCAGGCTGCCGTTCGCTTCAGATGGCCGGGCTTCGGTGAATAAAGGATTCCTTCCTTCACTAGTTGGTCAATGAGTCTTCTCGCTTCATCGTCCGTGAGGTCTACTTTCCGTGAGAGTGCTTGGTAGAGGGTCGAATCCTCAACGATGCCAAGCTGCTTCTCCAAATCAGCGAAGGTGCTTAAGACGACTTGCATCTTATCACGCAAGCTCTTCGGTTTGCCGGTCATGATTACGTCTATGTCGATCTTTCCAGTGGTCGTGTCGATGCCCACGTCTTGGAGAGATAGCGTCATCAAGCGAATTATGGCCTGTGCATCCTCAGCCTCGACGCGGTCACGAAGGAAACTCTTCGCCCTAGCCTCCGCGAGCCTCACTAACCCCTCCAGTTGTCTAGGAGTAATCACGACCGGGGATTCGCTCGATCCGGATAGGGAGCGCATCTTCAGGTAATATTGCCGGATAGCATTCACTGAATCGTCAGTTAAGACTGGTTCTATGCGTTTTGCGTAGGCTATGTATTTCCGCAGCATTTCAGGAAGTAGTGGAGGTTCCTCTGGCGTCGTCTTCAATCTGTGAAGAGTCAGTATGTGCTCTGACATTCGACTATCAGAGTCCGCTTCGGGGACGTCCTTCATGATGAAGAGAAGGTCGAAGCGCGATAGTAAGGTCACTGGGAGGTTGATGTTGTCGTTAATGTTCCTGTAGGGGTCGTATCTGCCCAACGCCGGGTTTGCTGCGGCCAGAACTGCCGCCCGAGCATTCAACGTTGCTACGATACCTCCCTTGGCTACGCTGACGGTGTGTTGTTCGAGGGCTTCATGGATGGCGACTCTGTCTTCAGGCCGCATCTTATCCATCTCGTCGATGCAAGCAATCCCTTTGTCTGCGAGTACAAGTGCCCCGGCTTCTAGCACCATTCCTCCAGACTTTTCGCGTACCACTGCTGCGGTGAGACCTGCTGCTGTCGTTCCCCGCCCGCTCGTGTAGAGCCCCCGTGGGGCTATGCGGGAAACGTATTGGAGCAATTGGCTCTTGGCAACTCCAGGGTCTCCCACGAGGAGGACGTTCACTTCACTCCTGATCGTCACTCCGTCGGGTAGTCTTTTGGGGACGCCGCCGAATAGTAGGTAAAGTACGGCTTCTTTGATGTCGCCGTAGCCGTAGATTGAGGGGGCGAGTGAGGCGATGAGTTTTCGGTGGATGAATGGGTCTTTCGCTAGCTCTCGGATATGTCTCTCATCCTCCGGTGTTATCTCGACGACTTCTACCTCCTTACCGACGATGTCCACGTAGTTCGCGTCGAGTTGGAGGTCGAACGTTCGCAGTCTTGCTTTGCGGCCTATGTACTCTTGCTGGGCTCTCGCGGTGCCAGTTATTGATACTCGGTCGCCTGGGCGTGCAATGTCTACCATGTCCTCTGATAGTTTGATGTCCATTGCCCTAGGCAACTGGCCGGGAGGAAGGTCTTCCGGCCTCTCTTGTATTCGGATTTCCTGTGAGTTCATGAAGGTGGACTGTTTCTCTAGGAACTCAAAGACCTTGGATCGGCAATGGGCACATACTCCTGGGCCGCGCATGAGTACGCCGGCCTGTTCGACATATGTCATTGCGTTGCATTTGCGGCATTGGAATGCAGCTTTGAGGAGTAATGGTTTGACGGAGGTCGATCGGACGATAATTCCATCGATGCATAGCATTCGCCCTATGTTTTCGGATCCGATCAGGCGGAGGGAATGTTTCTCAGGGAGTTTCCTGCATCGGACGCGTAGTTTCTTTATGTTTTCCGCGTACTCTGGATCCTCGATCTTGAGCTGCGCCCAACCACTTCGGTCTAGATATTCCATGTACTCATCGGGTTTGTCGAGAATCGAACGAGCCAGTTCCGGGTCGTAAGCGATCAGGTCCTCGAAGTCGACGACGAGGGAGCGTGAGCCAGACAGCGCAACGTGGCCAAGGCGTTTCCTGTACTTGTACTCGCCGTCGGCGGTGAAAGTTCGAAGGAAGTCTTGGAAGCGTTCCTCTGGGTTTTGAGAGGTCAAGATTTCAGTGCACTCCCGAGAAGCTTAGTCTTCCAATCCATGATTGTCTTGTTCAGAATCAAGTATAGGATTCTTTCCTCGTAGGTTAGCACTTGGATGAGTTCTTCGGAGGGTGTTGGAGATGCTGCAAGTGAAACTATTTTGCGGATTCTGCAGTTGACAATGTCTCGGACTAGACTCTCTGTTCTCTCTAGTTCACGAAGTTTGACTTGGTCCTGCTTGCTCAATTCTTGGAGGTCGGTTACGTGGCGTCTGAGAAGACAGTAGAAATTTGCCTGCAGCGCAGGCAGCTGTCTAGAAGCGGGGATTGTTTCCCGCCAGTGAATCTTGGAGAGGGTGTTATAATTGAGAACGTCTTCTTCACGGAACCTTGCATATCCTAATTGAACAAGCTCTCTAGCTGTCCAATATGGAACCTCGACTTCCTGCCCCATTTTAGAAGCTAGAATTCTGGATAGCTTCGGCGACGTATCCGGAATCTCGCGGGTCAATATAATTCTGGTCTGGGCATTTTCGAAATCGAAATCAACATCCTCTACAGACATCAACGCTTCCGTCAAGAATAAACCACCAACTTTCCACTTCGCTTACGTTTCTGAATTTAAGGCGTTCGAACGAGCAAATTTGAATAGGTTACTACAAATTGCCACTGCAGGGAGAAACCGAACAACAGAGACCAATGAAACTGATCACAGTTTTCGCACCTGATTATTTTACTCATGTTTCGCTGGGGCCAAGGCTTTTGAATGACGCAGGTAAACTTGGGCCGCACTGGAAATCCAAAGGAAATTCATACGGGGATTCTAAATGTCAACTGAAACAGGGCTTATGTGGATCGAGAAATACCGGCCGCGAACGCTTGATGACGTAGTGAATCAAAAGGAAACCGTTGATGGCCTAAGAGCGCTTCTAAAAGCACCTGCCACTATGCCCCACCTGCTGTTCGCGGGCCCTCCGGGAACGGGAAAGAGCAGCGTCGCACTTTGCATCGCACGACAATTGATGGGGGACAACTTCAGGAAACTTGTATTGGAACTGAACGCGTCGGACGAACGCGGCATAGGTGTAGTGCGAGAGCGCATCAAAGGCTTTTCACAAATTATCCAAACGACACCTTCTGGCGTCCAATTTGGGCTCGTGATTCTCGACGAATCTGACGAAATGACGAAGGACGCACAAACCGCACTTAGAAGAATAATGGAAACAGCCTCCAGAACATGTCGCTTCGTACTAATCTGCAACTACCAAAGCGGAATAATCGAACCAATCCAGAGCAGATGCTCAGTCTTTAGGTTCAAGCAACTTGATGAAATTGAGGCTAGCAGTTATCTTGACAGAATATGCAAGTCGGAAAAAATAGAAGCAGACACTAAGGTTCTCAGGAGAATTTTGGAGCTGTCGGAGGGAGACCTTAGGCGAGCAGTTAACTATCTCCAGGTTGTCGCGAGCAGCTCGAAGAGCGGGCGATTGGAGCTCTCAGCTTTGGAGAAGTTTCAGCCCGAAGCACAAAGCAGTCTCATACGCAATATGCTAACGCTGGCGATTAAGGGAGATTTCATCAAAGCTCGAGACGTAATGTATGAGCTGATGGGTAAGTATGGTGTGAGCGGAAGGGAGATTATTCGTGGGGCAAACCGGGAAATTAGTCGTATTCCTGAAGTAACCGCGGATAAGCAGGTGGAAACCGTCCGTGCTCTTGGAGAGTGCGATTTCAGGTTAACGCAGGGAGCGAACGAAGATATTCAACTGAGCGCAATGCTTGCTCAACTGGCAGAAATCGGAAGAAAGTAAAGTGCAGGCTCAGCTCCAACAGAACGTGGCTTGGACGGAAAAATATCGCCCCCAAACTGCTGCTATGCTTCTCGGAAATGAGGACGCTGTAGAGAAATTCAAGGACTGGCTAAAGCAATGGACACTGAAGAAGAAGCCAACTAAAGCCTGCCTGCTTGTTGGGCCGCCCGGCGTGGGAAAGACTACTCTTGCTAGAGCCGCAGCTAGTGACTATAGCTTCCGGGTAGTGGAAATGAATGCAAGTGATGTTAGAACTGAGAAGACGATTAAGAAAGTGCTGGTGCCCGCAAGCACCTCCATGACCCTCGACGTCTTCTCAACGGGGAGTCGAGGGAACCTAATACTTCTGGATGAGGTGGATGGTGTTTTCGGCCGTGAGGACCGAGGCGGGTTAGGAGCGGTCCTAACGGCGATAAAGGATGCGCCTCTTCCAATCGTACTCACCGCCAATAACATTGACGACGAACGATTCGATGACCTCAGGAAAGCGTGCGTAATCCTGCCCATGTACGAGGTCAGGCCACGCCTCCTCGTCTCATTGCTCAACTACATCCTCACCGAGGAAGGAGCGTCGCTGCAACCGAAGGTTGTGAAGGAGCTCGCTGGTGAGAGTTATGGCGACATCCGGTCGGCGATTAATGACGCTCAGACTATGTCAACAAGCGGTATCTCGACGCTGCGTTCAACGCGAACTAGAGAACTCAGTGAGAGGAATACCGTTCGCGGGATGTTTGCCGGAAAGGGTTTAGCCGCCGCGCGGCGCGTTCTTAACGAGACTGAGATTCCACTCTATGGTGATGAGCTTCTCCTACTGATTCACGACATCCTTCCCTACGTCTACACGTCACCCGATAAGTTGGCTAGGGCGTACGACGCGCTTTCTAGGGCAGACATGGGCTACGGGAATGTGGGCGCTCGCAGATCGCGAGGCATGATGCCTCCCCCATTCAATCTCCCACGCAGAGGCCGAGTTCCCGAATGGAGCCTTCTCCCCGTCGCTTTGAACGAGTTGGCTTCAGTCGGCATGCAGGAACCCGATGAAGATCCTGACCACGCGTTGCAAGTGGCTCCTCGAGTTTCAACAAAGACCGTTGATCGATTCCAATACCGGCTCTGGGCGCTAGACCACCTTTCTGCACGGCTGGGTAGAGCCTGCCACCTCTCGAAACGCAAGGCGCTACTGGACCTCGTCCCATTCCTCGTGGAACTCTTTCGGATTAACGAGGCTCAGGGCAGGGAAGTCGCGTTTCAAATGGAGTTGGAAGAGCGCGATATCGACTTCATAGCCTCTGAGTCAAAGGTTCAGCCTGTCCCGAGCGGTCCCCAGGAGTTGCTAGATCCTACCGGGTTCAAGCTTCCATACATGGGTAAGGACAAATTCATCCAACTCATGAGGGCGGGAATCACCTATGACCGAAACGGTGGGAAGTTTGTAGTTCGACGCCTCGACAACTTGGACGCTGTCGAGGAAAGGCTAGCTGGGATTCTGTCCCGTTCAGTTAAGTTTGCGCGGCCTGAGGAAAGTGTGTCTCACGGTGAAGGGGAGGTTACCCAAGAATGCTTCGTTGATGGAGTGAAGGTTGTATGTGATAAATGCGAATTTATTGAGGATTGCCCAACCCACGCAATCGCATCCTTGAAGTTCTGTCTGTGCGATGAAACGTTGGCTGATCCAAAGGGTTACGAGAAGTATGTGGCAAAGAATGGACCGCCTCCGAAGACTTCTAGAGCAGCAAAGCCGAAGCAGGTTTCCAGCCGCAAGAAGCGTCAGGGGACTCTGGCAAGACCAACTAAGTGACCTAATTCTGGAAGAATCAACTTCTCCATAGCTGTCTTCACAGCGTTCGGTGATCCAGGCAAACAGAATACTGCTCTATCCTTTATTGTTCCCGCGAACGCTCTGCTCATCATAGCTGCGGAACCGATTTCGTCAAAACTAATCCTTCTGAATATTTCCCCAAACCCTGGAATTTCTCTATCCAACATGGGAGAGATCGCTTCGAATGTAACATCAGTGGAGGACAGACCGGTGCCTCCGGTGATAATGACGACATCAACATCTCGGTTAGAAAACGCTTCTCTTACAGCTTTGCGAATCATAGGCTTAGAGTCAGAAATTAGTCTTCGGCCCGAAATTCTATGACCTGCATTCGCAGCGAGGTGTTCGATAGTATCACCAGACTCATCTGAGGGTTCTTGCTTCGCTCTCAGTTGTTTGAACTTTGACGTACTGCATGTAACGATGTAAACCGTGGCTGAATCTGGGGATGATTTCTTGTGTAGTTTTGAGGTGTCGCTCATTTCTCATCGCTTAATTTTCTTAGTGACCCGCAAGTTGGTGATGATGGTGCTCGGGTATTGCCCTTTCGAGTCTTTCTCGTATTGTTTGACCATGTCCCATATGGTGAGCAGGTAGGTTGAAGCAGCCGTAAGGGCCTCCATCTCTACTCCAGTCCTCGCTAGGCCTTTGACATAAGACTCAACCCGTAACGTATTTCCTTGAAACGAATGCTTCGTGCGAACGGTCGTTAACGGTATCGAATGGCAAAAGGGTAGTATGTGGGGTGTATTCTTCGCCGCCATAATCGCCGCGATCTCCGCCGCCGCTACCGCATCACCCTTAGCTATTCCTCCCGACCGAAGCCGCTTCATCGTACTCGGCTTCAACCTGATCTCGCCGGCGGCTGACGCTTCCCTCGAAATGATGTCCTTCCCCGAGATGTCTACCATCGAGAACCGTTCCATCACAAGGTGCCTCTTAGAGAAGTAGGCCTAGAGGGAAGTTATCTGTTGCGCCGCACGTGGCGGACGCTTAGTTGGACTGGCGGGCGGCTACTTTCGTTGGGGCCGTTTTCTGCTCGTAGCTGCTAGTGCAGCCTCTAATTGTTCACGCATTGTGGAGGCGGGTATGCTCTGTAGGCCGAGTAGGGTTGTTTTACCGCGGACGCCTTCGCCTGATTTTGACGCCGCTATGACGCCTATGGCGCCTAGGCCACGTGCGTATTTCCAGATTTGGGTGTGTTTTCTGGGTTTGTCGTCGTATTCTTCGCAGACGGCTTTGTATTCGCGTTCAACGGTTCCCATGTTAGCGTAAGCTTCCTGTGACTCCTCAAGGATCCTTGCTAAGGCGAGTAGCATGTATTTTTCGTGGGATGACAGTGCGGCAATGTATTCGCCGCGCAGCATGGGGTAAACGCTTCCCGCAGCCTTGCGGACGTGGTCGGTTAGAACTCGCTTTGAAGGTTCTGAATCCGCGTATTTTCCTGCCCGCCAGAGAAGTTCTATGGCGTATCGAGCATCGCCACTCTGCCCTCCTACGTCAGCGACAAGTTCTAGGGCTTCGTCGGTTACTGCGTTTTCTTTGAATGCTATGCTGACGCGGTCTTGGAGTATGTCGATTAGTTGGCGGGAACTGTACTTGTCGAGTTTGACGATGTTTCTTTGCAGGGTATCGATAGTGCTTCTATCCAGTTTTTGTAGGTATTCGAGTTCGCGGAGTATGAAGATGAGTGATAGGCGGATTGGTTTT
>Ga0181539_1000824_pt1 | contig 36848 bp, 24 predicted proteins | sample PEATcosm2014_Bin_46_FD_119767 | JGI IMG/M metagenome (GOLD analysis project Ga0181539, IMG submission 119767) | Peatland microbial communities from MTU Mesocosm Facility, Houghton, MI, USA - PEATcosm2014_Bin23_60_metaG | ecosystem: Environmental > Terrestrial > Soil > Wetlands > Peat | place... | reverse complement strand
TACGTGGAATGGCCGTAGAGTATCGGAAATTTCAAATCGATTATGACCGTTTTCACTTGCAATTCCTTGGAAACTAACCGCTTACACGGAATCTCAGACCAAACGTTAGGACGCTACTGATTCAAAATTCAAGATTCAAAATATTCGAAATCGAAAATTCAAACCGCCAAATCCGAAATCGAAAATCCAAAATGCGCCAATCCAAAATCCAAAATCCAAAATCTATTCATCCTCGGCGGTCTCGATCAGCGGGCTGGGGCGGCGGATCATTTCGTGCAGCCCGGCTCCGGCCGCCACCATGGGATAGACCGAGTCTTCCTGCTCGACCTGAAAATCAATCAGCATCGGGCCCTCGTGCCGCCGCGCCGACTGCACCGCGGGCACCACTTGCGAGCGCTCCCTCACCACCGCACTGCGGATTCCATACGCCTCCGCCAGCTTGCAAAAATTGGGGCTCAGCAAGGGAGTGGATTGGTAGTTGCGCTCGTAGAAAAACTCCTGCCACTGCCGAACCATGCCCAAGTAGCCGTTGTTGATGATGGCAATGTGGATTTTCAGTTTTTCCTGCACGAGGGTGGCCAGCTCGGCCATGGTCATTTGGAAACCGCCGTCGCCGACCACCACCCACACTTCCGCCTCGGGGCGCGCCACCTTGACTCCGATGGCGGCGGGCAGCGCGAATCCCATGGTGCCGAGGCCGCCGGAGGTGATCAGCGAGCGGGGGACTTCATGCTTGAAGTATTGCGCTTCCCACATCTGGTGCTGGCCGACGTCGGTCACCACCACGGTGTCGGCGCCCCGGGTTTCCTGCCACAAATCGTTGATCACGTGCGCCGCGTAGAGATGCCCGCTGTCGGGCAGGTTCTTGATGTCCCGCACCGCGGCATCGCCCTTCAGGCCATCGATGTAACCCCGCCACTCACTACAGTCAATCGGCTGGAGGCGGGGCAAAAGTTCGCGCAGGACTTCCCGCAGATCGCCAATGAGCGCCACATCGACTTTTACGAGTTTGTTGATTTCCGAGGGATCGATCTCCACTTGGATTTTCCTCGCCTTGGGCGCGTAGGTCTTCAGGTTGCCGGTGACGCGGTCGTCAAAGCGCATGCCCAGGGCGATCAGCAAGTCGGCATCCTGGATGGTGTGGTTCACCCAAGCCTCGCCGTGCATCCCCATCATGCCGAGATTCAGTGGATGGGATGCCGGAAACGCCCCGAGGCCGAGCAGCGTCAGCGTGACGGGAATCCCTGTGCGGTCTACCAACTCGCGAACTTCGTTCATGGCGCCGGAAAGCAAGATTCCGTGCCCGGCGAGAATTACGGGCCGTTTCGCTTCCTGAATCAGTCTGAGGGCTTTGGAATAGTCTTCCGTAGTGGGCGACAAATCGGGACGGTAGCCCGGCAATTGCGGCTTCGCTGCTTCCCAATCGAATTCACATGAGGACTGCTGCGCGTCTTTGGTGATGTCCACCAGGACGGGGCCGGGACGACCGGATGCGGCCACATAAAAGGCTTCGCGGAGCGTGCGCGCCACCTCGCTGGCATGGGTCACCAGGTAGTTGTGCTTGGTGATGGGCAGGGTCACGCCGGTGATATCCGTCTCCTGAAAGGCGTCGGAGCCGATCAGCTTGCTGCCCACTTGCCCCGTGATGCAGACCACCGGGGAAGAGTCCATCATGGCCGTCGCGATGCCCGTAACCATGTTCGTGGCGCCCGGGCCGGAGGTCGCCACCGCCACCCCCACGCGCCCGCTGGCACGCGCGTAGCCGTCCGCCATGTGGGTTGCGCCCTGCTCGTGCCGCACCAACACGTGGTGAATCTTGCTGTGCGTCAGTGCATGATAAGCAGGAAGAATCGCCCCGCCCGGATAGCCGAAGACGTGCTTCACGCCTTCCCGCTCCAGGCATTCCCAAAGGATCTCCGCTCCTGTCTTAATCATTTTTCCAACTTCCTCCCCATCTGTGTGGGTGCAGCCGCCCGTGCCAAGCCCCTTACGGCATTGTACAATAGGCGGGTTTACTTAGGGAAACTCCTCTTACAAACTTGGTAGCGGATGAGGCCATCGAACTATCGGTTCATCGGGTCATTGAGTGATCGGCGATTGATGATTGGCGATTCTCGATGTCAGCAAATCGATTCATCTTCTCACCTGAAACTGTCGATAACGAAGCGGGGTAGTGTGGGCCGCCGCGTTGATGGTGAGCGTGTAGCGTCGCCCGCCTTTTCGCCCTCGAACCTCGACCGCGGACTTCGGACTCTGTATCTCATCACTCACCCCTTGCCACGGTTCTTCAATAACTCCCTTTGGTTTCATCAATATAATGGAGAAACGACTATAACTCACTTATCTTTCATTAACATAGTGGAGAGCCCGATTTCGGATATTATGTCTCCATTTGTTTTCAATAACATAATGGAGATTACCTGCATTTTTTCCCCCCGCGTTTTTTCGTCACTTGGCCACCCGAACTAAATTAACTATCTTGTTTTCAGTTATATAAATTCTTGCAAGATTTTCGCCGTCCACAGCTAACCCATTTTATTTCTAGTACATAATGGAGCGTCGCGGCATTTTGTAGCGGGCGCGTTCCCCCCGCTGGCGCCGGAGCGTCCCGCTCCCGCAACCGCCAAGCGTTTGTGGCCTGGCCCTGTGGGCCTTGACGGTCACGGGCCGGGGACCCCGATGAATCGGGGCAGGCTGCCCCTGCCACCTCCCGGCCCTTGGCCCTGCTCAGGGCAGCCCCCGAACGTCGCCGCTCGCCTCTTTCTCATCATCCGGTTCCAGAGCCTTCATCTTCCGTTCATGGCGTTTAAGCTTCAACAGCAGGTTGATAATCCGCCGGGCTTCTCGAAAGTTGGCGTCTTGCATTCTCCGCATCAGCCGCGCGCTGGGGTGGGTGGGAGCGATTTCCGTGGCGCGTTCGTAGGGCGAGGGTCCTTTCAGGGACTCCTTCAGGACCGCCTGGCGCTGCTCCTCGCAAATCTCCACCTGCCGCTTCAGGATATTTTCCAGAAGTTGGCGCGGCCGTTCCCGCGCCTCCCATTCCGCCGCGGTGATGCTGGGATATCGCAGATCAATCTTTTCTCCGGGAGCCTCAGCATCCTGCGGATCATCCTCGACCGGGCTGGAACCCGGCGTTACCTTCGAGGGGGGCGGGAAGGCGGCTTTCGTACCGATACCAAAGATCTCCTTGACCTGGGCCACGACCCGGCGCGCGCTCTCCATGGGATCCAGTCCGTCCTCACCCGCACCCGGCGGCTGAAGCCGGTAGAAGAGGGCGAGGGCGATTTCCCCCATTTCTTTCACCACCCCCTCCTGGTGCAAGTTTTTCATCTTCTCCAGGTCTTCGGGAGTGGTGACGTAATGCTGGTGCGCGACCGCTTGAACGAGCAGCCCCAGACTCTCCGCCGTTAACTTCAGCCGCATCATCCTGGCGTGCAGCCGGTCCTGCCGCCCGCGGTTCATGTCCTCAGCCTGCTGCACGGCGCAGCCTTCCAGCATGCGGTCGGCGCGATTGGTCAGCCACAGGCACCGCCGCAGACGGATCACCAGTCCCTCCTGCATGGCGCCGACGGGCTGCCATTCCTCCCAGAGTTGCTCCAGCAGTTGCTGATACTGGGCCGGGTCTTCGCCCAGGGCACGCAGAGCCACCTCCTCCGCCTGCGTGTAGAATCCATGGCGCAAGTGGGCGGCGCGGATGCGCTCGCGGCCCTCCGCCGTCACCGCAGCATTGCAAAGCTTTTGGTTCCGCCGGTTCGCGGCCAGGTGCTTCTCGGTCATTGCGTGTTTCTTAATGAGCGACATGGAAAACCTCCCGTGGATATTGGGCCGTGGCGAGTGGTTAGTGGTCATTCCGCGTTCCACTTTCCGCCGATTCCGGCGCGCCGGGACTCGCCCCGGCGCTCGTGGCCTGACAACTGAGGCCCATTCTAGTCTACACGCAGTTATGAGATAAGTCAAGTAAAAAAATAGTCATATTGAAGAATATATATACCACGACAAAACGTCACGCAACCTGTCCAGACAAATTCTCTAGTCAATTTGCCTAGACAAATTGACTAGACATACGCTCCGAGAAGGGGTGTCCAGGCGCCTCGGCCGGGCAGTGTAGGGCCGAGGGGCCCTCGGCCACCGGGAGGTATTCCCTTCCGGGTTCAGAAGGTCCAAATTCTGCTGGATTGCGCAGAGCGCAGCTCTGCGATTGGCGTCCATTTCCCGCGCTAAAACGCAGAGCTGCGCTCTGCGCAATCCGGCCAACTGGCAACACCCCCAGGGCGTGGTTTGGTTGCGGCCAGAGGCGGTGCGGCGCCACCCCGCCACCCACTGATCAAAGCAGAGCACACCCTCAGGCAAAGCAGAGCCAGGAACTTCCCCGAAAAGAGAAGCTGGATTGCGCAGAGCGCAGCTCTGCGATTGGCGTCCATTTCCCGCGCTAAAACGCAGAGCTGCGCTCTGCGCAATCCGGTCCGCTGGCAACACCCCCAGGGCGTGGTTTGGTTGCGGCCAGAGGCCGCAGTGCGCTGCTGACCACTGAAAACTGACCACTGATGACTTATTTTCAGAGCCGCGCCCCATCGAGATTGATGACGTGCCGTTGCCGCTGGGGCCTCGGGCATGAGAGAATGCAAACGAAATTTCCGTTCTGAGCTCGATTCTAGGAGGAGGGAAGGGGATCCTTCGAAGCTTGCAACTAACCGCCCTTAAGGCATGCAGGATGGCGTTCGAAGGGGAGAGGAAGGATGTTGATGATTCGCCGCTTTTTCAGATCACTCATGCTGATGGGATTTTTCTCGGGCATTGGGGTTTTTGGCCAGACGCCGCAGCCGCCCGTTGCGCCGGTAATTGAGCACCGCGAAACGCGCCACGGAGCTACGGTGGTCGACAACTATTTCTGGCTTCGTGAGAAGTCGAATCCGGAAGTCATCAAGTACCTCGAGGCGGAAAACGCCTATACCGAGGCCATGACCAATGCCCTGAAACCGTTCCAGGACGCGCTCTATGCCGAGATGTTGAAACACATCAAGCAAACCGATTTGAGCGTGCCCGTCCGGCGGGACGGCTACTACTATTACACGCGCACCGAGGAAGGCAAACAGTATCCCATCCATTGCCGCAAGAAGGGCAGTCTGGATGCGAAGGAAGAAGTGCTGCTTGATCTGAACGAGCTGGGGAAGGGCAGGAAGTTCGTCGGGCTCGGAGCCTTCGTGGTGAGCGACGATCAGAATCTGCTTGCCTATACGATCGACTTCGTCGGCTACCGCCAGTTTGGCCTTCAAGTGAAGGACCTGCGGTCGGGCGCTACGCTCCCCGATACGATGGAGCGCGTCGACAGCGTGGTCTGGGCCGCCGACAATCGGACCCTCTTCCTGACCACCGAGGACGCGGTAACCAAACGCGCGAAGCGCGCGTGGCGCCATACGCTGGGCCAGAAGGAATTCGAACCGCTTTACGAAGAAAAGGACGAGATCTTCAGGGTCGGTGTGCACAAGACCCGAGACAAGAAGTACCTGTTGCTTTCCAGCGAGAGCACCGACACCACCGAGTTCCACTACCTTCGGGCCGATCAGCCAAACTCCGATTTCACCGTTTTCCTCCCGCGTGAAAAGCAGCACCGCTACTTCCTCGATCATCGCGAGAATCTTTTTTATATTCGCAGCGACAAAGGTGCGAAGAACTATCAGGTCTTCACGACGCCCGAAAATGACCCCCATCCGAACAACTGGAAAATCTTCATCCCCCATGACAAAGATGTTCTGATCGACCACCTCGACCTCTTCCGGGATTTTGCGGTCTCGGTTGAGAAGTCGGAAGCGCTCAATCGCATGCGGATTTTTGACTTTAAGTCGGGGAAGTGGAGCGCGATTTCCTTTCCTGAACCGGTGTATGCGGCGTTTCCCGGTGATACGCCCGACTATGCCTCCCAGACGTATCGCTACACCTACCAAAGCCTGATAACGCCTTCGAGCGTCATTGACTACGATACCCAGACCGGCAAGTCGACACTTCTGAAGCAGCAGGAAGTGCCAGGCGGTTATGTTCCTTCTCAGTATGTCTCGGAACGCCGGTGGGTGACGGCGCGGGATGGCGTTAAGGTGCCGCTATCGATCGTCTATAAGAAAGGTTTCGAGCGCGACGGTAGAGGGCCGCTCTTCCTGTACGCCTATGGTTCTTATGGACTCGGCATGCCCGCCGCGTTTTCGAGTTCACGCCTGGTTTTGCTCGACCGCGGCCTGGCTTACGTGATCGCTCACATCCGCGGCGGCAACGACATGGGTGAGCAGTGGCACGACGACGGCAAGCTGATGAACAAGAAGAATACGTTCAACGACTTCATTGACTGCGCCGAATACCTCATCAAAGAGAAGTGGACCTCCCAAGATCGTCTCCTGATCGAAGGTGGCAGCGCCGGCGGACTGCTGATGGGCGCAGTGGTCAACATGCGTCCGGACTTGTTCCGAGCGGTGCATCTGGCCGTGCCCTTCCTCGACGTCATGAATGACATGATGGACCCGTTGCTGCCGCTGACCACGACCGACTACCCGGAATGGGGCAACCCGAACGAACCGGTCGCTTACGAATACATCCTGTCGTATAGTCCTTACGACAACCTGCACAAGGCGGCGTATCCGCCGATGCTGCTCACGGAAAGCCTGCATGATAGCCAAGTGGCGTACTGGGAGTCCGCGAAGTTCGTCGCCAAGGCGCGCACGCTCAAGACGGACAATAACCCGATCCTGCTTAAGATGAAAATGGATCCCGCCGGCCACGGCGGCGCCTCGGGGCGTTACGACCAATTGAAAGACCACGCCTTCGAATACGCCTGGCTGCTCAGCCAGGTCGGCATTAGCAAATAGGCTGGATGGGCTTGGCCGATGGTTGCCGGCCCACCCTCTGAGGTTCTAACAAGTCTCCTTCCTTTTCCAAGCCGGTGGTATTATCGCCTGCACCCGAGGGAGGAATATATGACCCATCTGCATCGACCCACGAGAAGGCAGTTTGTTTCAACCGCCGCGGCAGCAGCGGGGGCCGCCCTTTTGCCCAGCGCGGTTCTGGCGAGTCCCGTTCAGAACGCCGCGGCAGGCGCGGCCGAAAAGGACTCACGACCCATAAGCAGGGAAATAATTCCCTGGAAGGTGGAGCCCTTCCCCTTGGAGCAAGTCCGATTGCACAAGGGCCCGTTCCTGGACGCGCTGGAGTCGGACCGGCGTTACCTGCACCTGCTCCCCTCCGAACGGCTTCTTCACACCTTTCGCTTGAACGTCGGGCTTTCTTCATCGGCGCAGCCCTTGGGAGGGTGGGAGAAGCCCGATTGCGAATTGCGGGGCCATTTTGCCGGAGGCCACTACTTGTCGGCCTGCGCTTTGATGTATGCTAGCGCCGGTGATGGTGAATTGAAGGACAAGGCCGATGCGCTCGTCACCCAACTGGCCGATTGTCAGAAGGCGCACCAGAACGGCTATCTCAGCGCGTTTCCGGAGGAGTTTTTCGATCGTCTGCGCGAGGAACGCCCGGTCTGGGCTCCCTTCTACACTTATCACAAAATCATGGCGGGCCTTCTGGATATGTACGTCCACTGCGGGAACGATCAGGCGCTGGCGGTGGCCGAAGGGATGGCGGGGTGGGTCGACCATTGGCAGGAGAGCATCAGCGACGAGCGTATGCAACGAATCCTGCAAACAGAGTTTGGCGGCATGAATGAAGCGCTCGGGAACCTCTATGCCCTGACGGGAAAAGGCGAATACCTGGATTTGGCAGGGCGATTCGAAAAGGCCATGTTTCTTGATCCCCTGAGTCAACATCGCGATGAGCTGAAGGGAATTCACGCCAACACGCATATCCCCCAGGTTATCGGCGCGGCCCGGCGATATGAGCTGACCGGCCAAGAGCGTTATCGTGAGATCGCCGCCTTTTTCTTCCGCACCGTCACCACCGACCGAATCTATTGCACCGGCGGCACCAGCAACGACGAATACTGGCGAACGCCTCCTGGAAGGCTGGCGACGGAATTGGGAAAAACCACCGAAGAGTGTTGCTGCGGCTACAACATGCTCAAGCTGGCGCGGCACGTTTACGGATGGACGGCGGACCCGCGCGTCCTGGACTACTACGAGCGCACCCTTTTTAACAGCCGGTTGGGCACGCAAAATCTCGCAGATGGCGGGATGAGTTATTTCCTCCCGCTCGGTTCAGGATATTGGAAATATTTCAATTCGCCCTATAACTCTTTTTGGTGTTGCACCGGAACCGGGGTCGAGGAATATGCCAAGACCGCCGACACCATTTACTTCCATGACGATCATGGCATCTTTGTCAATCTCTTCATCGCTTCCGAGGTGGCTTGGCCGGAAAAAGGCTTGCGGCTGGAACAACACACCAACTTCCCCGAAGAGGAGGGAACCGCGCTGGTAATTCACTCCGAACGGCCCATCGACATGGCTCTCAACATCAGAATCCCATGGTGGGCCACGAACGGCGGCACGATTAAAGTGAATGGAACGGCGCTGCCCGCGTTCGCAAGTCCCAGCAGCTATTTGACGCTAAACCGAACTTGGAAGGAAGGCGACCGCGTGGAGGTGCGTCTCCCCATGAGTCTCCGAATGGAGACTTTGGCGGGCGACGAGACTCAGCAGGCTGCGATGTATGGCCCGCTGGTTCTGGCAGGGCGGCTGGGCACGGAGGGTCTTACGAAAGAAATGTCTTACGCGGAATACTCAACCACGCCTCACGGTGAACAGATTTTTGCTCCTGTCATCAAGACCAGCTCCAAGGATCCGGTGGGCTGGCTGAAACCCGTCTTGACCCAACCGTTGACTTTCCAAACCGTGGGACAGGATAAAACCATCAGCTTGATCCCGCTCTATAGATTGTTCGGCGAGCGGTACGCGGTGTATTGGAAAACGACCTCCACGGCGGTTTGAGGGTTCCGCCACGCGGCCGTGAATTGGCGAGGGATGGCGGAGAGAGAATCTCAAGCGAGGAGGACCGGCTGCATGAGTTGGCTTTTTTCCGTGCTGGTTGCAATTTCGTGCGTGGTTGCGTTAGTGGCGCAGGCCCCGGGTGAAAACTCCACGGAGGCGCGCCGGGCGCGCCTGAAGGCCGCACTTCAGGAGGAGTGGGAATACCGATTGCGCACTTACCCCGAGCTTGCCACGGCGGTCGGCGACAATCGATATAACGACCGCCTCAGCGATAATTCGCCGGAATTTTTCGCCGGAGAAGTCCAGCACGCGCGGCAGGCGCTCCAGATTTTCGAGTCGATCGACACCGCCGGCTTCCCGGAGCAGGAGCGCTTGAGCAAGGCCCTGATGATCCGGGATCTGCGGGAGCAGATCGAAGGGGCTCGATTCAAGGACTGGGAGATGCCGGTGAACCAGATGTCTGGAATCCACCTGGGACTTGCGGGCTTGCCTTCGGACACAACTTTCCGCTCCGTGAAAGACTATCAGGATTACATTGCCCGCTTGCATCAAATCCCCCGCGTTCTTCAGCAGGCCACCGCGAACATGCGGGCCGGCCTCGGCGAGCATTTGGTTCCGCCCCGTTACCTGCTGGAGAAGGCTGCCCTCCAGGCGCAGGACATCGCCGGGAAGTCTGCGGAAGAAAGCCCGTTCACCCAGCCCGTGCGGAAATTTCCCGCCGGCATTTCCGCAGCCGATCAAAAGGAGTTGCGCGATGCGGTCTTTGTCGCCGCCAGCAAGGAGGTGACGCCGGCCTACGCGCGGCTGGCGGAATTCTTGCGCAGTCAGTACGCGCCGCAGGGTCGCGCCGAATATGGCGTCTGGGCGCTGCCCGGCGGCGAGGCCCGCTATCGCTTTAACATAAAGCAGATGACCACGACGGACATGAGCCCGGAGGCAATCCACCAACTGGGGCTCAAACAGGTGGCGGAGATCGAAGCGGAAATGCTGAAGCTCGCGCGCCAGCAGGGTTACAGCGATTTGCCCAGTTTCAATGCGCACATTCGAAAAGGGCAGCAATTCTACGCCAGTTCGGGTGAGCAGCTCTTGGGTTTGTACAAGCATTACACGGATCAAATGTACGCCAAGCTTCCGCAACTCTTCGGCCGTTTGCCCAAGAACAAACTGGAGGTGGCCCCCATGGAGGCATTCCGCGCGGCGAACGCCGTCCCCGCCGATTACTCGATAGGCGCCGGTGATGGCCCGCGCCCCGGGCGCATCAACGTTAACGAATACGACCCGCGCCATCGCCTGCTGCTCAACGTGGAAGCCATCGCTTACCACGAGGGCATCCCCGGCCACCATCTGCAATTTTCGATCGCCCAGGAGCAAACGGACCTGCCCGCCTTCCGCCGATTCTCTTCTTATACCGCTTACTCCGAGGGGTGGGCGTTCTATGCCGAGCGGCTGGGTAGGGAAGTGGGCTTCTACCAGGACCCCTATAGCGAATACGGGCGATTGGAAAATGAAATGTGGCGCTCCGTCCGCCTGGTGGTGGATACGGGTGTGCACGCCAAACACTGGTCGCGCCAGCAGATGGTGGACTTCTTCCGCCAACATACCGCGATGGACGAGCCGAATATCGAAACCGAAGTGGACCGCTACATCGCCTGGCCGGGACAGGCCTTGGGCTATAAGCTTGGGCAGATGAAGATTATCGAGCTGCGCGAGCGCGCCCGGCAACAACTCGGTGAGCGCTTCGACTTGCGCGCTTTCCACGATGCGCTGCTCGGCGATGGACCGTTGCCCTTGGATGTACTGGAGGCGAACATGGACCGATGGATCGCCGCGCAAAAGGGCGGCGGAGCGCACTAGATAAGTGGCGCGGCTCTCTTTTGCGGGTCCGCGCTGAACCTTCATACTTCATAGGGAGATCGGAGAAAACGGATGAAACAAGAATCGCAGGGGATGTCCCTCAATCGGCGCCAATTTCTGGAGGGGATCGCCGCGACGGCCGTGGTGTTGACCTCCGGCAGCGGGGCGGCGCCTTCTGCGGATTCGGTGACGGAAGTCTTCCTGGTACCCAACTTTCACCCCGCCAGTTGCGGGTGGTTGGCGAATTTCTACACCGAACGCCTCTATTGCGCGAACAGCTATCTCGATCATCTTGATCGCGTGCGCGATGATCCCGATTACAAATTTGCGCTTTCCGAAGTCAATAATATGATTGCAATTATGAACTTTCACCCGGAAAGGATCGAGGAGATTAAACAGAGGGCGAAAGAAGGCCGGGTGGAGCTGGTCAACGCGAACTTTCTCGAGATGACGGTCAACCTGGCCGGTGGCGAGGCGCTGATCAAGCAAGGCGTGGAAGGGTCGCGCTGGCAAGAGCAGGTGATGGGAGTTCATCCGCGTTTCATGTGGATCATTGATACCTGTGGATTCCACGACCAGATGGGCCAAATCACCGCGGGTTTGGGTCTGGATGCTATGGTTTATGAGCGTGAGAACAAAATCCGCGACAAGATGCATTGGGTGGAGTCGCCCGACGGTTCGCGCGTCCTGGCTCTGGCCCCTGATGGTTACGCTGCCTTCGGTGAGTTTTTCAAGACGCGTGATCCCTTGACGACGGAGGAGTTGAAGAAACTGGGTGAGGAGGCGGACCGCTGGGCGAAGAAGCCACCCACCGGCGCCCCGGGGCTGATTTTAGGGGGCAGTGGGGATTACAACCTGGCTCCTCTGAGAAAGGAATACCCGAAAGAGTTCTTCGGCCCGTGGAATGCCGTTAATCCCGGAATCAAGATTCGCATCGCCACGTTGAGCGAGTACGTGGACGCGGTTCTGCCGGGAATCAAATCCGGCAAGATTGAACTCCAGACGATGAAAGGTGGAACGGGCTACACGTTTGATTCCTTCTGGATCGAGTGCCCGAAAATCAAGACGTGGTTCCGGAAAAATGAGCACGGGCTGCAAGTGGCGGAAACCCTCTCCACCATCGCCAGCATTCAACACGACTTTGCCTATCCGGCCCAGGACCTCTATGAATCGTGGATTCTGATGTTGCTGAGTATGGACCGCAATACTCTGTGGGGCTCGGCAGGCGGCATGGTATTCGAGGATGAGACTTCGTGGGATGTCCGCGACCGCTTGGAATATGTCGAGGAAAAGAACCGTCACGTTCACGCGGCGGCATTGAACGCGATCAGCCCCGCTGGCGATGGGATTACCCTGTTCAATCCGCTTAACTGGGAACGCCATGATCCCGTGTTTTTGGAATTGCCGGCCGGGGCGACACCCCGAGGGGGTTTGTGTCAAGTTATTCCTGACGACCGAACCCTGTGCAACGTCTCCCTGCCGTCAGTGGGGATCCAGGGATTGACGCTGCAATCCAAAAGCCCGGCGCGTTCCAAGAAAATTGCGCCCCCGCAGAGCATCGAAACGCGCCACTACTCAGCACGCGTCGACTGGAAAACCGGCGCGCTGGTGAGCCTGAAACTCAAACCCTCAGGGCGGGAAGTCTTGGGCGGACCGGCGAACGTTATTGTGGCAGAGAAACCGAAACCTCAGAAGAACGAGTACGGCGATTTCATGAGTTGGCGGCCGGACCGCAGACGGTTGGCCACATCGAGCGATTTCACGCCCTCCATCGCCGTCTCGACGGGACCCCTGGCGACCATCGTGGAAGTAACCGCCAAGTTTTACGGTGACGCCCTGTCCCGCCGGGTGATGCGCTTCTATGGAGACTACCCGCGAATCGATTTTGAAACCGAAGTGCAGGATATTCCGGATATAACCGTCGTCGTGGCGGAGTTCCCCCTGGCGGATGAGGTCACGGAGGTTCGTCGCGGCATCCCCGGCGGCTTTTCGCACGGAGCGTGGTCGAAGCCAGACCCTGACTTGGTGGGTTGGACGAAGGGCATCGTGCCGACGATTCGTTGGATCGATTACGGTTTGGCAGGCGGAGGAGGTGTGGCGATCTTTGACCGCGGCCTTACCGGGCGTGAGCTTAATGAAAAGACGCCTATTATTTATCTGTTGAATGCTGTGGATAAGTATAATGGGTATCCAAACGCTTGGCTGAGCGGCAAAGGCAAACACCTTTCCGAATACGCGTTGTATGCGCACGAGGCAGAGTGGGCCGAAAGCCGGATTCCTCAAATGGCATGGGAATACAATTGCCCTCCCCTTATGGCCACAAACAGGAAATCGACGGCTGCGCAGTCGTTCGTCCAGACTTCAGATAATGTGATCGTGGAAGTGATTCGCCGGGAAGGCCAGGAGATCGAGATGCGCCTCGTCGAGTGCCGGGGTGAGGCAGGCACCGCCGAAGTAACGCTCAACCTTCCGCATCAAGGCGCGGCGTTGACCAACCTCCGGGGCAAAAATCCTCAAGCCCTCGAAGGCAGCGGCCCGCGTTACCGGTTTCCCGTCCGGCCGCAGCAGATTGTGACGATTCGCTTCGGAGCCGCATCTTCAGTGGATGAGATCAATCCTGTAACGTCGTGGGATAAGTTCGTGCCGGAACCGAAGCGCGCGGCGCTACATGCCTATAAGCCGCTGAAGGGGCACCCACCTCGGGGCGACGAGCCGCAATCGTAGCTGCCGAGCTGCGCCGATTTGCTGCCTGCACTGCACAATCAATTCGCGCCTACATAACGGTGCTCGCTCCGGCTTTCAGCTCGATGACGAATAGTCTGCCATCCGTGTGCCATGCCCCGCCGGTGGCCGTCATTCCGGTACTGCGCGGGTTGGGAGGGGCGATGAACTCGGCGGCCTGGACGGTGCCGCCCAGGTAAAGGTCGGAACCCACTTGCGCGCGCTCATCGTCGAGATCGGAATCGGTAGCGTGCGAAATCACCCCGGGGTGAACATCGATGCCCACATCGTGCGTGGCGGCGGCCAGCCAGATGGGGCGGCCATCGGGGGCGCTTGCCGGCGTCTGCCACAACCGCAGGTGGTGGCGCTTGTTGAAGGTATTGAGCGTCTTCTCGAAGGCCAGATCCTCCTTCCGTCCGAACACGTAGAGGTCTGATACCGGCGCAGCGTTGTAACCATCGTTGTTAATAACCGCCTGGGCAGTTTTCCAAATCGATTGCTGATTCTTTTTCTTCGGTTCGGTCCAGCCGGCTTGGCGGAACGCCTGCTCAATTTCTTGCGCAGTGCCGACGAACACTAGGTTGATGGGATCTCCCGGCCGATTATCCTTGCTCACCGCGCGTTTCGGCGCGTTTGCGAGAACGTTTGCTACGGAAGTGCGCAAGCCAGCAGGAATCTGGCCGGGGCCTGCGGATGGGACAAGACGTTTTAACTTCATCGGTTCGGTGAGGGTATATTGAATGTCGGTCCCAACCGGAAATTCGATGGCCGTATTAACCTGGCCGACCTTTTGCTTCTGGATTTGATCGTTGATGGAGGAATCGATTTGGCCCAGCTTTTGCAGGGCGCCGCTAAGCAGTGATGCCGGCGCCTCTGATTCGAGCACTCCGACAATGGTCCCGTCTGCAAGCAGAGTTTCCCGCGCGTTGCTGACTCCACTCAAGTGTCCTTTCAGGGTGATATTGCCTTCGTCCGGAGTGGCAAGCTGGCTGAAGCTCAAAAGAAGTTCCGCCCGCTGATCGGAAGCGGTTGGCTGGGAACACTTCTCAATGGCGCCCTTCAATGTTGAACCAAAAGGGATGACAACGCCGCCTTGGACTTCCACTTCCCGCGCCAGACTTGCAGTAACTGTTTGGCCTTGCTTGGAAGTTTTGGTGCTGACGGCGGTCTGGAGATGCAAATACAAAACTGTTCCCGCTGGGAGGGTGGGGGCGCCCGCCATGGCTTTGGGTGTTTTCGCCAACGCGCCGGCGGGCGGCAAAGGGGAAATCAAGGCCAGAAGTATGAAGGCTCCCGGCACAAGCAGCAGTTTCGCGCAAAACTTCCATGCCTGCCTTGCCGAACCGTTCGGAATCGCCATGCCACCTCCTCCTTGAGTTGCCGAAAGAGCACTCATCAATGTCCTGAGATCCTCCGCCAAAGCCCGAGGAGCCTCGCAAGTTTGATTTCTCCGCCGGGCGGTGGGTTGCTTTAGGGATAACACTGTCGGTTTTGACCCCGCAGCGTCACGGGCCGCTTCCTGGCTCGTGCACACCTACTCAAGCGATTTGTGAAAGCGCGCGACGCTGATCGTTAGCAGGAGAATAGCAATACCCGCAAGGGCGGTGATCTCCGGCCATAGCACGTCGAAGCCAGTGCCTTTCAAGTAGACGCTGCGCAGAAGCACCATGATGTAGCGCAGGGGGTTGGCGTAGCTCATCTTCTGAAGCAGAGGTGGCATAGTGGCGATGGGGGTGCCGAAACCGGAAAGCGTGATCATCGGCATGATGAAGAAGAAGGAAGCGATCATCGCTTGCTGCTGGGTCGCAGAGACCGTGGAAAGAAACAGCCCCAAACCCAGGCCTGCCAGGAGGAAGGCCACTAACCCGACTGCCAGCACACCCAGGCTTCCGCGGAAGGGCACCGCGAACCAAAGTGTTCCTACCACGGCAATGAGTGCGGCATCGACGCAGCCGACCAGGAAGAAAGGAACGGTCTTTCCCAGAATGAATTCCCAGCGGCGAATGGGCGTGACCATGATCTGTTCGAGCGTCCCGATCTCCCGCTCACGCACCACGGCGAAGGCGGTGAGCATCATGACCAGGATCATCATGACGTTGCCGATGACTCCGGGAACGAAATACCACTGGCTTTCCAGCCCCTCGTTGAACCACGGCCGAACCTCCAGGTCCACTTGGGGCAGCGACGACACTTGTAGCGGGGCCGTCCGCTGCATCCGGTCGATCTGGTAGTCACGGCTGAACTGGGCGCCAATCTGGTTGATATAGCCCAGCGCCACCAGGGCGGTGTTGGAGTTGGAACAATCCACCAGCACCTGCACCGCAGCCCCCTGGCCGTTGCGCAGGCGCTGGGCGAAGCCGGAATCGATTTCCAGCGCGACCAGAACATCGCCACGGTCAAGGCCTTCGCGGAGGTCGGCGCGCCGTGCGGCATATTCATTCAGGTGAAAATAGCGGCTGGCGGAAAAGTGCGCCACCAACTCCCGGCTCTCCTGCGTATTGTCCAAATCGAGCACGGCCAGCGCTACATTCCTAACATCCAACGTGGCCGCGTAACCGAACACGAGCATTTGAACGAGTGGTGGGCCAAAGAGCAGCAAACGCGTGTGCGGGTCGCGCAGCGTCTGGATGAATTCCTTCTTGACCATGTTGCCGATACGTCGGAGTGAGGAGAGGAATCTCATTCCAGCCTCTTATGAAACGCGCGGGTGGCCGTTATGATCAGCACCGCGGCAAGAATCCCCAAGGCCATGATGTCCCCTGCCAGAAGCCGCATCGCCGTGCCCTTGAGAAAGACACTGCGCAGGATGGAAACGTAATAACGCGCCGGCAAGATGCGTGTGATCCACTGCACGAAGACGGGCATCTGATCGATGGGAAAGATAAAACCGGAAAGAAGAAACGTCGGCAAAAGAGTCACCAGCAGAGCCATCTGGCTGGCCCCGAGCTGTGACTTGGCCGTGACCGAGAAAAAATACCCCACGGACAGCACCACGACCAGGAACAGCGCCGAGCAGGCAAACAGCACCGTCCAGCTTCCCCGGAAGGGGACGCCAAACCACCAGACCGCAGCAGCGGCGCAGAGCGCCGTATCCATCATCCCGATAACAAAATAGGGAATCAATTTTCCGATCTGAATTTCCAGCTTGCGCACCGGCGTGGCGATGAGCTGTTCCATGGTGCCGCGCTCCCACTCCCGGGCCATGGTGAGCGAGGTCAGGAATGCGCCCACCACGGCCATCACCATGGCGACCACGCCGGGCACAATATTGGCCATGCTTTCCAGGTCTTCATTGAACCATGTGCGTGGCTGGAAGGTGACGTTGGGGGTTATGGGCGGCAGGCCGTGGCGCTGCTGCCATTCGATCTGTATGTCCTGGGAATAGGCTTGCACGATGCTGAGCGCATAGCCCATGCCGATGCTGGCAGTGTTGTTGTCGCTGGCATCGAGCAGCGCTTGCACAGGGGCCTGCCCGCGGGAGTGGAGATCTTCGGAAAACTGCGGCGGCACCACCACGGCCAACGTGCAGGAGCCCCGGTCAATCTGCTGGATGACGTCGCGATAGTCTTCTGCGACGTGAACAATGGTGAAATAGTCCGTGGCCTGAAAATGCTTCAGCAGGTCTTGGCTGGTCTGTGTCGCGTCACGGTCGTAGACGCAAAGGGGAATGTGCTTGATATCCAGATTGACACCATAACCGTAAATAACAAGCTGCACAATCGGCATGAGGAAGATGATCATGAGGCTGCGAGGGTCGCGCCAGATCTGGATGATCTCTTTGCGCATCATGGCGAGGATGCGGCGCAGGCTCATGCGGCCCTCCCCGGTTTGGATTCATGCGCCGCCGTCAGGGTGACGAAGACGTCCTCCAGGCTGGGCGGAATCTGCTCCAGTCTTCCCACTCTCAGCCCGCGAGCCACCAGGGCGGCGTGGATTCCGGGCATCGCAGCCTGGGCATCAGCAACAGCGGCATGGAGGCTGCTGCCAAATACCGCCGCGTCGAGCACGCCCGGCGCCTGGCTCAGCGCTTCGAGTCCCGGCCCCAGCGGTTCACATTCCACCAGCAGCAGTTGGCTTTTCATCGACCGAGTCTTCAGTTCTGTGGGCGTGCCCATGGCTACAATGCGTCCGCGATCGATCAGCACCAGGCGATTGCAGTATTCCGCCTCGTCCATGTAGTGGGTGGTGACGAATACCGTGACGCCCTCGCCCACCATCTGTTGGATCAATTCCCAGAATTTCCGGCGCGAGACGGGATCGACGCCCGAAGTCGGCTCGTCAAGAAAGACAATGGGGGGGCGATGCAGCACCGCGCACCCCAGCGCTAACCGCTGTTTCCATCCGACGGCCAGGTCGCGCGTGGGGATTTGCTCGCGGCCTTCGAGCCCCGCCATGTGCAGTGCCCAGGCCAAGCGCTCGGGAAGAACTTTAGTGGGAACACTGTACAACCCCGCAAAAAAACGAAGGTTCTCGATAACTTTCAAATCGTTGTAGAGCGAAAATTTCTGTGACATGTAGCCAATCTGCTGGCGCACCGCCTCAGGCTCCTTGGCGACGTCAATCCCCGCCACCAGCGCGCGCCCGGAAGTGGGCCGGAGCAGGCCGCAGAGAATACGGATCGTCGTGGATTTGCCCGCGCCGTTGGGGCCGAGGAAGCCGAAGATCTCGCCACGGCGCGCCTGGAAACTGATGCTGTCCACCGCGACGAAGGCGCCGAAGCGCTTGGTCAGGTTTTCGACGACCACAGATGGTTCGCTTCCACTCATGAAGGTTGCGTTCTCCCGGCGGCCTCCGGTTCGCTCTCGACGGCCGAAACAAACAAGTCCTCGATGGTCGCCGCTACCGACTGGATGGAATCGTAAGCGATGCCGGCGGATTCCAGCCGCCCGCGCAAATCCGGCAGCCGGCGAGCGGCTTCGTCGACAAACAGGTGGACGCGGTCGCCCACCAGCAACGCAGCGCGCACGCCGGGGGCGCCCGCCAATGCCGCGCGCACCTGCGTCGGCTGCGCCGAATGCACCGCCAGAATCTCGCCGGGGAATTTCTTCTTCAGCTCCTCCGGCCGATCGCAAAAGAGCATGCGGCCCTGGTGCAGCAGGCCCACGCGATGGCAGCGCTCCGCTTCGTCGAGGTACGACGTGGAAGTAAGAATCGCCACGCCCTCGGCCACCAGTGAATAGAGAATGCGCCAGAAATCCCGCCGGGACACGGGATCAACTCCGTTGGTCGGCTCATCGAGCAAGATCACCTTGGGAGTGTGAATCAGCGCGCACACCAAGCCGAGTTTTTGTTTCATGCCGCCGGAAAGATTTCCGGCAAGCCGGCTCCGGAAATCACTGAGGCCCGCGGCCGCCAGCAATTCCTGGGAGCGCCGGTCGCGCTGCTTGCGAACCACTCCGAATAAATCCGCGTAAAAGCGGAGGTTTTCGTCCACCGTGAGATCTTCGTAGAGGCCAAATCGCTGCGACATGTAGCTCAGGAGCGACTTGGCGCCTTCCGGGTCGTGCACGACGTCGCAGCCGGCAATCCTCGCCGCGCCCGAATCCGCGCCCATCACCCCCGCCAGCATCCGCAGCGTGGTGGTTTTCCCGGCGCCATCCGGCCCGACCAATCCGAAGATTTCTCCTGCATACACCTCAAAGCTGAGCCCGTCGACGGCGCGCACTTCGCCGAAATGCTTGCTCAGAGAGGAAACGATGATGGCAGCAGGGATGCTCACGGTATTCTCGCTATTTCAGTTTGATCAGGGTGTCGGCCGGCATTCCCGGTTTCAGCTCCCGGTTCGGATTCTCCACATCCACTTTGACCCGGTAAACCAGCGTGACGCGCTCCTTCTCCGTCTGCACGCTCTTGGGGGTGAATTCCGCCTCCGAAGAGACGAATGAAATCCGACCGTGATAACTCTTGTCCGGGTAAGTATCGGTCCGCACATCGACCGCCTGCCCCCAGTGCACTTTGCCGAGATCCGTCTCCGGCACATACACCCGCACCCACAGATGGTCCAGGTCGGCGAGGGTCACGATCGGAGTCGCGGGCGAGACAACCTCTCCCAACTCCACCTGCCGCACCAGGACCACCCCGGTGAAGGGCGCGCGCAGTACGGTATAGGCTAGTCTGATGCGTGACATTTGCAGGTTCTGGTCTGCTTGGTGAACATTGGAGTGCTCGACGGCAAGCTCTTCCTTGCGCGTTCCTTCCACGAGTTCGTTGTAGATTTGCTGCGCCCGATCATAAGTAGCCTGGGCGCGGGTGACGTTGGTGGCGGCCAAGTCGCGCGTCTGGCCCGGGATTTCGTCCTTCTCATAGAGCGCCTGATAACGCGCGTAATCCTTCTTTTTCTGCTCGAGGTCGGCCTGAGCGTCCAGCACGGCAAGCTTGGCGGCCTCGATGTCTTGCGTCCGGCTGCCCGCCAGACCGAGGGCGAGTTGCCGGTCGCGGACGCGAATAGCAGATTCGTCTTCCGCCACCTGTTGCCGGTAGTCATCGTTGTCGAGCCGCGCCAGCAAATCGCCGGCTTTCAGGGTCATGCCCTCATCCACCGGCAAATCGACGATTCGACCTGTTACCTTGAAGCTGACCAGGCTCTCGTGCGCTTCAATGTTCCCCGAAAGCTTGAGCACATTTTCATCCATGGGCTTGCGGAACCACTCCGGATGAAAGTAGACCACTGCGCCGCCAATCGCCAAGAGCAGCAGGAGCGGAATCACACGTTTCATGACTCATCAACCTCTTTTTCCAAAGTGTTGCTTACTATTAACTATCAACTGTTAACTATGTACTATTCACTGCCTACTGCCTTCTTACCCCTCAGGGCTCGCTGAGGTATGTTTGGTAAATCTTTTCGGCTCCCCCGAGCGAGCGCACCAGGGCCATGACGGCGTCGGCGTGCCGCGCTAGGGCCATGATGCGGTCATCCTGCGCGCTCGCGAGGCTGGACTGCGCGGTCACCACCTCAATGTTGTCCGTCACCCCGTTGCGGAAACGATCTTGCGCCAGGCTCAGCTCGCGCTCTGCCAGGTGGAGGGCCGCCTCGGTAACAGTCACTTGATTTTCGGTGGATTCCAGGTCCAGCACGGCCTTACGCAGTTCCTGCTCGATCTCGCGGTTGAGGTCGTCAATCTGCGCGTTCAGGCGTTTCACCTGACTTTGGAGTTCCGTTTTCTCTCCGGCGCGGTCCCGGTCAAACAAGGTGACCGTGAGCGTTCCCTGAATCTCGCCGGTTCCCGCCATGGAGCCGAACCCGCGCCCGATCGCTCCATAATCGCCGTTAACCGACAGGGTGGGGAAATAGCGCGCCCGCGAGGCTTTGAGTTGCTCGGCGAGTGAATCTCGTTGCTTGAGAAGCGCGGCGTAATCGGATCGCGCCTCGAGGGCGGTGTTTAGCACCTGGTCGGCGTCCGCTGATTCCACGTGATGGAACTTCAAGGGCTCGGCCAACTCCAGGGGGGCGCCGGGGCTCAGTCCGAGGAAGTGGGCAAGGACGAGCAGGGAAGTCTGATAGGTGTTGCGCGCCACCAGCAGGTTCTGCCGGTCCCGCGCCAGTTGCACCTGCGCACGAACCTCGTCCACCGCAGTTGCCAGTCCCTGGGCGTGTTGGTCGCGCGCCAATTTCTCCAGGGTCTCGGAAGTTGTCACGCGACTTTCCGCCGCCTCGACCTCCGCCGCGGAAGCCTGGGAGTCAAGATATAGCCCTGCGGCCTGGCGGATCACCAAATCGCGCGCGTCCTGATAATCAAGCTTGGCGGCCTCCTCTTGTTTTTCACTGGCCTTCCAGTTGTGGTACGAGTGGCGGTCAATCAAGGATTGGCTCGCCGCGAGGCGGAAATCATAGTGGTTGAAGGGACCGACGACGGTGGGGACTGTGGGAAAGGAAATTCCCATAGCGCCCAAATCGATATTCTCGCGGTTGGCTAACGCGTCGGCGTTGGCGTGCGGCAGCAAGGAAGCCCGCCGCCGCTCGCGCGTGCCTTCCAATTCCTCCACTTGCGTGCTCGCCACGCGCACGCTGAGGTTCTGCTTCAGCGCCAAACCAATTGCCTCCCTCAGCGTCAGCCGCCGCGGAGCGGACTGTTGCGCATCCACGGGTGTTCCGCCCGTAAACGCCAACGCCACAAACAACGTGACCCACCTTGCCCTCGACTGCATGGACGTTCTCCTTTGCCGCGCCGCCTCGATCCCCTCGCGGCATTTACTCCGGTTGCTTCCGCAGGCTGTTCAGAACGAACTCCAGGTGCGCCTTGCTGTAGGCGTCAAGGTCGAGCCGGTGCCGCTCCCCGTGAAGCACTCTCCACACGATAGCCAGAACTCCCGGGGCCGCCAGAAGCTGGGGAAATTCCACGGCCGCGGTTTTGCGAAATTCGCCCAAGGCGATTCCATGCATGAGTGCCTGGCGCACCGCCTTCATTCCCGGGGCAATAATCTCGCGGTGGTAGATCTCGGCAAGTTGAGGAAATCTGCCACCTTCGGCGATCAGCAGGCGCACGATGGAGCGGACCTTTTCATTTCGCACCACCTGGCTATACATGCGCGACAGCAGCTCGCGCAGCAAGTGCTCCCCTGTCCCCTGGAAGTTTCCTGCTATGGCATCAAATCTCTTTTGCACCAGGCTTCGCACCACGGCTCGGAAGAGTTGCTCCTTGTCCCGGAAATAGAGGTAGATCGTCCCCTTGGCGATTCCGGCCTGACGAGCGACATCGTCGATGCGAGCGGCCTCGTACCCATGCGCAGCAAAGACTTCGAAGGCGGCCGCCAGGATTTCCTCCTGGCGATGCACCTTCTGCTCCCGCCGGCGCGAGGAGGATTTGGCAGTCTTCACCCGCCCGAAATTCAGTGCTCTCATCGTCCTCTCCATTAAATGACTGAACAGTCAGTCATTATTTGTCGACAGAAAGATAGTCGCGATGAAACGCATTGTCAACTCATTTTTTCGAAGCTCTATTTTGCCGGACGATCGATGAGGGCGGAGTAGAATTATTCCTTCTGCGGCTGGGGGGCAAGTTGGATCCCTCATTCCCGTCGCGCGAACGCAGCGGACTGGGTTAGCGCGACGAGGGACTTCGCTACGCCTTCGGCGCGACCGGTGAAGACCCAAAGGGGCCGCAGCCCCCGCGCATACCGGCTCGGAATTTCTCACGTTCTTCGGGGGTCATCTGCTCCCAGCGCTCCATCATGCGCTGGCGCCAGTGCATCGCGAAGCCCGGCCGGCCCCGAAACCCGCCAAAGAGGATCCTACTCAGCACCAGAAGTCCCAAAGCTTGCCAGTAGCTGATTACATGCAGGCCGAAGACGACCGGCATCAGCCGGTTCCATAGCCACATGACCACAAAGCTGAATACCGTTGCCGCCAACGCAACGAACAACAAAATCTTCAATCCTCGCAAAATCCAATGCCTTTTCATCGTTTCTTACCTCATGTTTTCTTGAATTCGTCGTAAATAGTCCGCAAGCGCCGCCGCAGGAAAACCACCGCGTAGTGCTTGCGGGAGAGCAGAGTGTTGACGCTCAAGCCCGTCGCGGCGGCCAGCTCGTTAAAGCTTCGGGCCTCGAGTTCGTGAGCGACAAACACCTCGCGCTGTTCTTCCGGGAGTTCGTCCAAAGCATCATCGATCTCCTCGATCAGCACCTCGCGAGCGTAGGCTGCTTCCGGACCGGCGTCGGGCGAGGGAAGCAGGTCTTCCCACGGGAACAACTCGCGCTCTTCTTCTCCGGCGGGGGCATCGTTTCTTACTGCCTCCGGCCTCCGCTTGCGAAATCTGTCGATGATGCGGTTCCGCGCCACCCGGAACAGCCATGCCCCCACTTGCTCCACGGGTTTCATGAGCCGATAAGCTTGCACGAGTTCATAGAAGACCTCTTGCAGAATGTCTTCCGCGTCGCTTTCGTCCAGAACACGCTTGCGAATGAAGTTGCGCAGGCGGGTTTGTTCCCGCTCGATGGTCTCCGCGATGCGGCGGTTTTGCTCGTCGGTCATGAATTCGATGCTCAGCGCGTCATGCATCCAATAGTGTAGACGAAATGGCTTTCCAAATATTTTAAGCGCCTCATTCGTGTATACTGGCGGCCGTTCGAAAATATCGAGATGGAAACTCCGGGATTTGGGGAGGTAAGAATCATGCAGGCCTTGTCTCGAGACTGGCGGCCCCGCACGCCCGCTCTCTTCTTTCTATCCTTCTTCACTGTGTTGATGCTCCTTTTGGGGATTGTCTCCGTGCAGGCGTGGACCCCTTCGCTACCCAGCATGGGCCAAGTGGTTTCCGCCAATTACGACGAGTCCAAGGCCGGAACTTTCACACTTCCCGACCCGCTCGTGTTCAATGATGGCAAGCCGGTCAAGACTGCGCAGGAGTGGAGGAAGCGCCGTCGCGCGGAGATTCTCCGGCTTTATGAAACGAATGTCTACGGCCGCAGTCCCAAGCCACCGAAGCATATCCGCTTCAAGGTTTTCGATGTGGACAAAGAAGCGTTGGGCGGCAAGGCCATCCGCAAGCAGGTGACGATCTATTTTCCTACCCCGAAAGCGGAGGCTTCCGAGGACCTGCTCATCTACATTCCCGCTGATGCGCCCAGGCCGGTTCCGGTGATCCTTTTGCTCAATTTCACCGGCAATCAATCCGTGACCAGCGATCCTGGCGTCAAGGCCGCGACCCTTTGGATCGGGAAACCGCCCGTGCGGCAGCAGGCCCCGGAACGATTGCGCGGGATCGACAAGGAATTCGACCTTGAAAAGCTCCTGGCGCGGGGATACGGCTTTGCCACGATTTGCTATCAGGACATCGAACCGGATTTCAAGGAAGGCTATAAGAATGGCGGTCTTCGCCAACAGTTCTTTCAGCCGGGCCAGACCGAGCCCGCGCCGGATGACTGGGGAGCCATCGGAGCATGGGCTTATGGTTTGAGCCGCGCCATGGACTACCTCGAAAAGGACAAGGACGTTGACGCCCATCGTGTGGCGATCATGGGACACTCGCGACTGGGGAAGACGGTGCTGTGGGCCGGCGCCCAAGACACGCGTTTTGCCATGGTGCTGTCGAGTTGTTCGGGAAGAGGCGGCGCTTCACCGTGGCGGCGCAACTACGGCGAAACGCTGCGCAGTATGTCGCGGGCTTTTCCCTTTTGGTTCTGCCCCAACCTGTTTAAGTATGTTAACCAAGTGGATAAGCTCCCGGTCGATTCTGACGATTTGATCGCGCTGATCGCGCCGCGCCCGGTATACATCACCGCGGCGCAAGATGATCAGTGGGCAGACCCGCATGGTATGTTCATGGCGGCGGTGGCGGCGGGCCCCGTTTACAAACTGCTTAACGCCGAGGGCCTGGGCACGGACCAGATGCCGGCACTCAATCAGCCCATCATGCACACCCTCGCCTTTCACATCCGCGAGGGAAAGCACGCGGTGACGGCGTTCGATTGGGACCAGTTCCTGGCTTTCGCTGACCTGCATTTGCGCGCTCATTGATGGCGCGCGTGACGCTCCATTTCCACCCGGCGCAGAGCCCCAGGGGGTTTATGCCGCGGCCGGGAAGGAGATGTCGTACTCGCCCAGTTGCAGCGGGTATTTCCCGTATTCTCTAACCAAGCGCACGACGTAATCGTAATTCTCGCCGGAAATGCTGCTGGGGACGGAGTGGTCCGACTGGAAGATGAAGCCGCCCCCCTTGGCGGCATTCAGTTTGGTGAGGACTGCGGCCTTGATTTCCTCCCGGCTTCCACTCGCCCAAACCATCACATCCATATTGCCGCAGAACCCAATGCGGTGGCCAAACCGGCGGCGCAAGTCGATTACGTCCAAGCCCGCTTTCGCTTCCAGCGGATTGTAGGCGTCGACTCCCACTTCAATGAAGTCCTCAAAAATCTGATTCACGTTTCCGCAGCCATGGTAGATGACCGGCAAGCCGTGTTTGTGGCACTCGTCGATCAGAGCCTTGACCCCAGGCTTGAAGTGCTTCCGCCAGAACGCGGGTGAGAACAGCATCCCGTTCTTGTAGGCGACGTCGCCCCAAATGACCATGCCGTCCAGCATGCCATCCGCGGCCTTGATCTGGGCTTTCACGATTTCCAGCGCGAAGGCGTTGATGCGTTCCACGAAGCGCGCGATGTGGTTCGGATACAATCCCATCCACAGTAGCGTGTGTTCGGAGCCGATAATGCGCCACAGCATCTCGTGGCCCTCGCAGACGCCCCCGAAGGCGGGAAAATCCGGCCACGCCCCCCGCACGCGATCGACGAAAGCGGGGAGGTTGCGCACGAATCCATCGCCCACGCCATTGATCTGGTCGTCCCCGGCGTCAAAGTAGCGGCGCTCGTCCCAAGGGTCATCGAACTGGAATGACTCCATTTTCTCGATCGTGTCCGTTTCAAATTTCAGGAAGGCGGGCATGGGATAAGCCAGCTTCTTTTGGATGACGGCTTCGAACCCCGTGCGCACCACAATCTCTTCGGTGTCTTCCTTCAGGATTTCGAAGGGTTTGATGTGGGGATCCAGGTTGGGATTGAAATTCATCCAATCGAGATCATAATAACAATAGATATCAGTATCGGGTGCAAGACCCAGTTCATCACGCCAGCGCTTGAGAAAGCTCCCCCAGAAGAAGTCGCTAATGGGAACGCGATCGCCTTCCTGGTGGTGGAGGGCTTTCTTCATCCGGTCGAGCTTGGCAACGCAGTTGTCTGTGCGTTTCATATAGAGCGCCTCATGAGTTCAATTGGCCATCCTCACTTCATGCCGCCGGGCTCCCGGTCCTGACCATGAAGCGGGTTGTGCGGGAGCATGTTACCATTTTCTTCGTTTCCAGTTGCTCAGAACCTCGCGTGCTAGTGTCATTTGGAATGGGATCACCTTCGAAATACTGTCATTCCCGCGAAGGCGGGAATCCACTTCGACGTCGGCGCATTTCCAATGGCTTGCGTAGTGGATTCCCGCCTTCGCGGGAATGACTGCACCTGGGAGCGCCCGTGCATTCCAAATGACACCAGTACCAAACCCGTCTGACACAAACCCGTCTGACAATTGCGTTCAGGGGCGGTCAGGAGTATATTGCGGGCCGGCCGGAATGGGATAATGGCAATTCCGGTTAATCAACCACAATGAAGGAACCGACATGAAAACCGACAAGCAGGTCAGCAGGCGAGATTTCATACGAATTGCCAGCGCCTTAGGAATCGTCAGCCCAATCTTCATACCGGCGCACGTCTGGGGAGCAAAAACTCCGCCGAGCGATCGGCTTACGATGGGCTTCATTGGCGTGGGCAAGCAGAACCGCTACCTGCTGAATAAATTTCTCGCTCGAGACACTCAGGTGGTGGCGGTCTGCGACGTGGACACCACTCGGCGCGAATCGGCCAAGCAAATCGTGGAAGACGCGTATGCCAAGAAGGCGGTTGCCGGCTACAAAGGCTGTACGGCTTACGGCGATTTCCGCGAGTTGCTGGCGCGCAAGGATATCGATGCCGTCTGCATTGCCTCCCCGGACCATTGGCACGCGATCCACGTGGTCATGGCCGCGAAAGCCAAGAAGGACATCTATTGCGAAAAGCCCCTTTCCCTGACCATTCCCGAGGCGCGGGCGATGGTCAAGGCGGTTCGCAAGCACCAGCGGGTGCTGCAAACCGGCAGCATGCAGCGCTCCTCCCCCGAGTTCTACAAGGCCTGCATGTTGGTGCGCAATGGACGCATCGGCAAAATCCAGCAGGTCATCGTGGATGTCGGCACCTCATCCAAGTGGTGCGATCTGCCGGAAGAAGCCATGGAGCCGGGATTGAATTGGGACAGGTGGCTCGGGCCCGCCCCGATGCGGGGCTATAACTCCATCCTCAGCCCGCGCGGGATTCCCAAGGACTTCCCGGCGTGGCGGAACTACCGCGAATACTCGGGCGGCGGGATGACCGACTGGGGCGCGCATCATTTCGACATCGCGCAATGGGGGTTGGGCATGGACGATAGCGGACCGGTGGAGATTATCCCGCCGGAGGATCCCAAAGCCATGACCGGCGTCAGGTTCATTTACGCGAGCGGCGTGCAGGTTATTCACGGCAAGAGCGGAGGCGTGCTCTTCGTCGGAAGCGACGGCGAGATTCTTGTAAATCGCGGGAAGTTTATGATCACTCCGGAAGGCCGGGACAAGGATCCCATCCCGGAGAATGGCGTCCAGCTTTACCAGAGCACCGACCATTACCAGGATTTCCTGAACTGCGTGAAGAGCCGGAAGCGACCGATTTGCGATGTGGAAATCGGCTGCCGTTCGGTTAGCGTGTGCCACCTCGGCAACCTGGCCTACTGGTATCGCCGCACGCTGCACTGGGACCCGGTGAAGGAACGATTCACCGGCGACGCCGAAGCGAACACCTGGCTCGACCGGAAACGCCGGCCGCCCTGGCAGAAGTCTTTGGGCTAAGGGTGACGGGTTGCCATTTGGGTTTGTAGGGGGACGGCTTGCCGTCCCCTCCGTGCACATTGCCGCTGAACCGAGAAGGGTAGGGGCCCCTAGTGGGTGCCCTTGCCGAGGGCAGGCATGAGGCCAGCCTCTACGTCAGGTGCTGGCTTGCGCAGAGCGCAGCTCTGCGATTCGCGTCCATCTCCCGCGCTAAAACGCAGAGCTGCGCTCTGCGCCTGGAGTTTCTACATTTGCATACGGTGTGACTCGCGCGCTGGAAACCACCCCGGCGCGACCGCGCCTCCCCTCCTGATTCAGGAGGGGAGTTCGTAAAAGCTCCCATCCTCACACGAGGAGGGGAGGCGCCCTTGGCGACGGGGTGGTGCTGAGCAGGAGATGTAGAAACTCGAGACGCAGAGCTGCGCTCTGAGTTTGTGACTTTTTTAAATTTGCGCCGAAGTCGGGATTGAAAACAAAAGACTTAAACACCCGAAAATGGCCCAAAAATGAAAAAAGCCACAACCTCTCTGCGCAAGCCGGTCAGGTAGCAACTCCCCCAGGGCGTGGTTTGTCGCGGCCAGAGGCCGCGCTGCCCTACCCACAGCGGTCGGAGGAGGCCGCCATTCGCATGCGGAAATATTTTTCTTCGCTTTCAGCATTTCTTCTGTTCTTTCTGGCCAGCGCGACGCCTGCTGCTGCGGGGGACTTGCGCGCGGGTGCGGCCAAAGCCGTGATCACCCCCGACGTTCATGCCGCCACCGTCTACATGGCTGGCTATGGTCAAAACCGCGTCGCGACCGATGTCCATGACGATCTTTACGCGCGCTGCCTTGCCTTGGGCGCGGGTGACCAGACTCTGGTGGTGTGTGCGGCGGACCTGATTGGCCTCTTCTATGACGACGTCCTGAAAATTCGAGAGAGGGTGAAGGCCCAGGCGCCGGAAGTGACGCACCTGATCGTGGCCTCCACGCACGACCACGAGGGGCCGGACACAATGGGACTTTGGGGCCCGGGGCCTTTGCAATCGGGGATTGACGAGAAGTATATGGCGTGGCTGCGGGAGCGCATCGCCCAAACGGCCGTGGAGGCGGCGCGGCGGATGCAACCGGCGCGCCTCACGCTCGGACGCGACGATCATCCCCTGTTGGCGCTGTTGCAATCTGACAGCCGGCCGCCTTACGTAAAAGACCCTTATCTATTCGTCATGCGCCTGGCCTCCGCCTCAAGCGGGCAGACTATTGCTAACTTGATTAACTGGAGCGACCACCCGGAAACGTTGGGAGGAAAGAACACCGAGATCACTGCGGACTATCCCCATTGGCTCTGCTCGTACGCGGAAACGCACGTGGGTGGGACGGCCATTTTCCTGAATGGCTCGATCGGCGGGCTGCTTTCCACCAATGGCAGTTCCGTGGCGCTGCAAGATCCCGACACCGGCATCGTGGCCCTTGACAACACTTGGCGCAAGGCGGAGCTTTTCGGCAACGTCATCGGCCAGCTTGTGGAGCGTGCAGTGAAGGGCGGGGAAGAGGTCAGCGTAAATTCCATCGCCTTCCGGGGAACCACGATTTTCTCGCCCATGCACAACGACCACTTTCGCGCCGCGGGCGCGGCCGGAGTCTTCGGCGGACGCAAGCCGCTTTACACGAATGGCCAGCTTGATCCGTCGGTCATGGAAAAGGAAGTTCCCGGCCTGGGCAAGCTGAAATTCACCACGGGCCAGGATGTGGAGACGGAAGTGAGTTACATCCGTTTCCTCTCGGGCGGGCGCGTGGTGGCAGAGATCGTGACGGTGCCGGGCGAGATTTATCCGGAACTCGTGAACGGGGGCATAACCCGCTATCCCGGCGCGGATTTCCCCGACGCGCCATTTGAGCCGGCAATTCGCGGACACCTTAAGAGTAAATACCAATTCATTTTCGGCCTCGCCAACGACGAACTCGGTTACATCATTCCCAAAGCCGAGTATGACGACCAGCCGCCCTGGTTGCAGAACAAGAAAGACCGGTGGTATGGCGAGATCAATTCCGCCGGGCCGGACATTGCGGGGACGGTCACGCGCGCGGTGGTGGGCCTTGTGGATGGCAATTGACCCAGGCTGCAATGCAGTGCGCTCTCTGCCACAGCTTCACCTTTGCAGCATGTGGTGCTGAAAAAAGTACTTGACAAACCGGTAACGATGTGGTAGAAGGTATGTGTTGCTTAGGCTTGTCCTGAATTTTAGTCTGGCGAGGAGGAGTCATGGAGGGCAGTTCAACGCTCGAATTTCAAGATGACTTCTTGTCACTCGAACACCTTGATCGGACATTTTGCGCCAACCTGAGAAGTTATTGAAAATAAAGGCTCGGATATCGGTTTTTTCCCGCCCAAACCTGAGAACATACTGAAAACAAAGCTAGTTATCCGAGATGGTCAAAAAGTCCTCCGCGCAATGACAAAATGTCCTTGCGTGGCTTCGACAAACTCACGCCTCAGCAATATTCTGATCCCGTCAGAGCAGCACGGAGCACGTGATTCCGCGCACCCTCCTTCGCCTTCTGCCTGCTGCCCACTGCCTTCTTTACCCTGGGCCGTTGGGGTAGGCCGGAAGGTCGGGCGGCCGTGGAGGCAGATGTTTCGGGTGCTCCTTGATCGCCTTCATCACCACCTCGATGGCCTTTTCCAGTTGCGGGTCCTGGCCCTTCATAACCAGGTCGGGGGTATTATCCACTTCAATATCAGGCGCCACGCCATAATTCTCGATGACCCATTTGCTGTCGAGCCCGTAGACGGAAAATTCCGGCCGGGTGATGTAGCCGCCGTCGAGTAATGGCACGTCGCCGCGAATTCCGCGGACACCTCCCCAGGTGCGCATGCCGATGAGCGGACCCAGGTGATACTGCTTGAAGAAGTAGCTGAAGATGTCGCCATCGGAAGCGGCGTAGGCGTTGGTGACGCAGACCATGGAGCCGTTAAAGACCACGTCGGGGATGGTGCCGCTGGCGAAGTTGCGGGCCGAATCCATGCCCGCCAGGACGCGGCGCAGGCGTTCGAAGATGAGTTGGTCCACAAAGCCGCCGCCGTTGTAACGAACGTCGATGATCAGACCTTCCTTGCGAATCTGCGGGAAGAACTGCTTAACAAATTCGTCCAAACCCTCCCCCCCCATGTTGGGGATGTAGATATATCCCACCCGCCCGCCCGTGGCCTGGTCAACCTTGCGGCGATTGGTGTTGACCATATCGAGCATGCGCAACGTGTATTCGCTGGAGATGGTCTTTACCACGATGCTCCGCGCGCCAGTGGCGGTAGGCTGGGAGTTGATGGTGAGCGTCACGTTCTGCCCGGCGGTGTTCACGAACAACTCACTGGGCGCCTGCGGGGCTTTGAGGTCGCGCCCATTCACGGCGATGAGGTAATCGCCTTCCTTCACCACCACGCCGGGTTCGGTGAGCGGAGAGCGCAGGCTCGCGTTCCAATTTTCTCCCGGGTAAATCTTCTGAAAGCGGTAAAGGCCGCTGGCCGCATCGAGTCCATAGTCCACGCCCAGCAGGCCGAGATTGACGGGATGCAGATTGGGATAATCACCGCCGCCGACGTAGGTGTGAGAGTTTGAAAGCTCGCCCACCATTTCTCCTAGCAGGTAGGTAAGGTCATAGCGATCCGCCACGTCGGGCAGCAGCGGGGCATAGCGGTCACGTTCCTTAGGCCAATCGACACCATTCAATGACTTTTCGAAGAAAAAGTCGCGCTCCTCCCGCCACACTTCGTCGAACATCTGCTTCCATTCGGCGCGCGGGTCGATGCGCATGTTCAGGGAAGAGAGATTCAGGGCGCCGTCACCTACCTTGTGGGGTGACCCGGAAGGCTTGCTGTCGATGATCCCGTAAGTCTGGCCGCCCTCGTCGCCACCTCCGCCGCCACTCGGGCCGGCGTAGAGCAACTTGGAGCCGTCAAAGGAAAGCGTGAAGGTCGTCGTGCCGGTCAGGAGCACTTCATCTTTGCGTTCCTTCAAGTCGTACATGTGGATGGCGGGCTGCTCACCCGGCAGCGGTCCGGAAAGCCCGTTGACGGGCCCGGTGGAGTAATAGATCCCACTCTTGCCCGCTTGCAGTCCGCCGACGTTGGCGGGCGGCATGGGCAGGGCCACTACGCGATTCTCAATGCCGGCCAAGTCGATGCGGAAATTCTTGGCGACGTCTTCCGCCTCTTTCTTGTCCTTCTCGCCGGGCTTGGCCTGGTCCTTGTCAGCGGGCTTGGCTTGGTCTTTGCCGGGGGACTCGTCCGATTTCTTGCCCGCTTCATCACTCTGGGGTGCGAACGGCGAAGGCAGGTCAGCGCGCAACGTCACCAGATGGACGCGCGTGGCTTTGGGATTTGCGAACTCGAAATCATAAACGCCCAACACCTCGTTGTAGTCGCGCTGGGAAAGGAAAAAGAGATACTTCCCCCCCGGATCAAAGGTTGGAGTGCTGTTGTTGGTGAAGTTTGTTGTAACCGGAGTGATTTTCTTGTCGGCAAGCGAGTAAAGGTTGATGGTGCTGTAGTTGTTCACTTCTGCCTTGGCGTAGGCCACCCACTTGCTGTCCGGCGACCAGACGTACTCGGTGAGGTCAGAATATTTTCCCTGGTCGATCAGCACCGGCGTCTTCTGTTCAATATCGACATAAAACAGGCGCAGGTCTTTGTCGGCAAAGGCCAACTTCTTACTATCAGGCGACCACACGGGAGGCATGCGGAACATCTGGCCGTCGGTGGTGATGCGCGTCTCCTTGCCCATGCCGTCATGCGGCGTGATGTAGATTTCATCTTCCCCGCTGCGATCGGAAAGATAGGCGATCCATTTGCCGTCAGGCGACCAGGCGGCGTACTTCTCGTGGATGCCCGGCGTTTGCGTGAGATTGCGGATGCTGCCTTCCTTGGCAGGAACCGTGAAGATGTCGCCGCGCGCGGTCAGGACGGCGCGGTTACCGTCCGGAGAAATGTCAAAGTCCGTCACAAAGCGGGCGACGTTGGCCCAGTGCGGGCGCGCCAGGTCACGGTCGCCGGGCAGATAGACGGTGAGCTTCTTGGCCTTCTGGGATTTCAGGTCGAAGGTGTAAAGATAACCGCCGTTGGAGAACACGATGGCGTCAGGCCCGAGGCTGGGCCAGTCCACGTCGTAGTCCTTGAACTCCGTGAGTTGCTTTGTCTGTTTGGTCTTCAGGCTGTAGCTATAGATATTGATGCGATGGTCGGGACCGCGGTCAGAGCCGAAATAAATCGTGTCACCGTGCCACATCGGGTAGGTGCTGGTGTGCGGGTCATCCGCGATGAGCTCGTAGGTGTTGTTTTTAAAATCGTAAACGGAGATTTGCTGGTGCATACCGCCGGTGTAACGCTTCCAAGTGCGAAAATTGCGGAAGATGCGGTTGTAAGCGATCTTGGTGCCGTCGGGAGAAAACGAGGTGATCCCCCCCTTGTCGATGGGCAGGCGCTCCGGCAGGCCGCCGTCGATGCTCACTTTGAACAGGCGCCCGAACCAGTCGTTGAACGTGTCGCGACGCGAGAGATACAGAATGTGCTGGCTGTCGGGAAGCCAGGTAATGACCTGGTTGTTCGGTCCCATGCGTTCGGGCATCGAGACGGGATCAGGTTCGAAGGTCAGTTGCTTGGGCTCGCCGCCGTCCGCGGGCATCACGTAGACATTGAAGTTGCCGTCGTATTGTGCCGTGAAAGCGATCCACTTGCCGTCCGGGGAAAATTTGGGAAAGAGTTCGAGTCCGGGGTCCGTGGTGATGCGCCGCGCCACGCCTCCCGAGGAAGAAACCAGCCAAAGGTCACCGGCGTAACTGAATACGATCTTGTCTTTGTAGATGTCGGCAAACCGCATCAAGCGGCCCTCCGGCATATCAGCGGAAATCGCCAAAGGCGCGGCCAGGAACATCATGAGGATGAGTGAGCGCCAAATACGAGCCATAAGTTCTCCCTTCGATATGAGTCAAGTCATGTCCGGCACGGTGTGACCCGTACAACCGGGCGATATTGTAGCAGGAGAGAAGCGCGAATGGGGATTTCTCGACAAGCGGATTAGTTTTCATCGAACGGGCGTGCAGGCAGTCAGGCAAGTCCGAATTCCCAATTCTCGGCTGGCGCCAAGGCCTTATTACGCGCTGCATACGATAAAAGTTCGTGCTAATCTGATTCTAGCAGGATGTTTGTTATGGCCACCAAAACCTTACTGACCATTGAACAGTACAACGCCCTGGATGAACCGGTTGGCGTGAGGTACGAACTCGATCGAGGAGAGCTCATCGTGACTCCTTCCCCAGTGCCCATGCATAATATTATCTGCGGTGAGCTACACGGCCGGCTGAGCGCGTGGGCTAAGGAAAACAACCTGGGACAAGTCCTTTATGAAGTCGATGTGAAGCTCGCCGAAGACACAGTTCGTAGGCCTGATGTCATGTTTTTCTGTCGCGAGCGGATTAGAGACATCGATCTTGACCAAGTACCTCTGCCGATTGCCCCCGACTTGGTCATTGAAGTCGTTTCCAAGAATGACCAGCCTGACGACCTGATGCTGAAGGTTCGCCAATACCTGCAAGCAGGCGTGCGGGCCGTTTGGCTTTTGTATCGAAAGACGCGGGAGGCACACCGCTATACTCCCGAGGTTCTTCAGCCCATCGTGGTTAATGCCGAACGAGGGGGCAAGTTCGAAGAACCCGAGATCCTTCCAGGGTTTTCCCTGTTCTTGTCTGAAATCCTCCACTGACACGTCAACCGGCGATGGCGCCCGTGACCTTAAACACGATGGCGTAATCGCAAGGCTTCTGCGCGGGCATCATTACCTTCAGGCCCGAGCTGTCCTGCGACCAATCGAGCTTGCCGTCGAAGCCCAGGAGTTCGACATTCTGGATTTTGCCGACGCGCAACGCGGTGTTCGTTGCCAAAGGTCGAATGACAGTTTGAAATTCCGGCCAGCCCATCACCAAGGCATAAAGGGTGTCGCCCTTGGTGGTGAAGCGGACGTCCGCCGCTGTCAGATCCTTCCGCTTCGACTCGTTAAACGCCGCGGTATTCGCCGCCGCGTCCACCGCCGGCCCCTCGCCAAAAATCTTCCAGGGTCGCGAGCCGTGGATGGCGTCGCTATTGACGCTCATCCATTTAGTGATCTCCGCGAGAACGTTCAATTCTTCCAGATCCAAAGTCCCGCGGGCGGGCAGGGGAAAATTCAGCATCAGGTTGCCGTTGCGGCTGACGATGTCCGCCAGCATGTCGATGACGGTCTTGGGCGTCTTATACTCCTGGCCGCGCTTATAGTGCCATCCGCCGATGCAGGTGTCCGTTTGCCAGGGGCGTGGCCAAATGTCGTTCACGATGCCGCGCTCGACGTCGAGCACCACGACACCTTCCTCGGCGTCCTCCACGCGCTTGCTGGTGTACACGGCCTCGCTTTTCCCGCCATTTTTCCTGGCACTCAGGTTATGGAGGTGGGCGACGAGATTCAGCCCATATTCCTCGAAGGGAAGGGGGCCGTCGATGTAAAGCAAATCCGGTTGGTACTTGTCCACGAGGTCCTTGATCCGATTGTACCAGTGGCGCCGCCACCACAAGGGAATGCCGGTATCGCTCCAGTCCACGTCCTTTGCCCAAATCTGGTCGGAATCGACATACAAGCTGTAGTTCTTGGGATCCGCGCCGTCGTAGGGCACCCCGGCATAAGGACCGGTTTTATCATGCCCGTGACTCACGGAAAGCCACTTGTAGGTGATCCAGAGATGGTCGCTCGCGGCAAACTTCAGCCCGGCATCACGCGCCGCGTGAGCCCACATGCCGACGATGTCTTTTTTCGGTCCCATATTGGCGGCGTTCCAGGGCTGATAAGTGGAATTCCACATGTCAAAGTTATCGTGATGCACGCCCATGCTCATGAAGTATTTCGCCCCGGCCTTCTTGTACAAGCCGATGAGATAGGCGGGGTCGAACTGCTCTGCCTTCCAAAGTGGGATCGTGTCCTTGTAGCCGAACTTGGAAGGATGCCCATAAGTCTCGCAGTGATAGATGTTCTGCTTGGACCCTTCGATGTACATGTTCCGAGCATACCAATCACCGTATTCAATTGCCGATTGCGGACCCCAATGCGCCCAGATGCCGAACTTGGCATCGCGAAACCACTCAGGGACTTCGTACTTGCTCAGGGACGCGCGCGTTCCTTCAAAAGGCCCACGTTCAATCTCGATGCCGGGGGATGGTTCATGTTGCGCAGCCCCCAACTTCAACGCCGGTAGTGTTCCCGCAATTAGTTTGCAAGCGGTTCGTCTAGTCATCCTCATCGACATGGTATTCCCTCCTGCGGTAATGTCCAAATGGCACGCCAGCCTACCAATGTGCGTGTAACCTTATCACGAGGGAATAAGGCTGCGCAATTGGCGCGACTGTGGTGTCGAGGTAAAGAAGCTGGGAAATAATCCCGACATGGGCAAAAGGATTTCACGCCAAGGCGCAAAGTCGGAGAGGGCGCAAAGAAAACAAAGCAATTTTCCTTTGCGGTCTTTGCGCCTTGGTGTCTTGGTGTAAGATTGTTTATTTTTTGCAGCTTCGAAAGGCGTGGGTGAGACCCTGGGGCCAAGCGGAAGCTGTCATGATCCTACATTAACAGGCTGCGGAAAAACCCGTCGGCACTGTCATGCTGAGCATCGATATCTGAAGGGCGGCTATGCGTGATGTCAGAAACAGATGCCGAAACGGAGAATTGATCGGACCATGGCAGGCCCCGCCAGGGGCCAACCGTGAGTAGCCGCAGGTTTTAACCTGCGGACAGTAAAGCCCACCCCAATCCGTCAGCCGACGGATTGAACTTACGAAGGATCGGCCCCGCCAGGGCCGGAAATATCTCTCGGCTTCCCTTTCCGTAGGTTTCACCTACGGCTACTCACGTTCACTTGTGTCCAAAACAGGTTTTTGAGGTGATGGGTGAACGGCAGGGTTGCCCTCCTGCAACGGCGGCTTCAGAATGATGTTGCTGAAG
>Ga0181539_1000817_pt1 | contig 37151 bp, 35 predicted proteins | sample PEATcosm2014_Bin_46_FD_119767 | JGI IMG/M metagenome (GOLD analysis project Ga0181539, IMG submission 119767) | Peatland microbial communities from MTU Mesocosm Facility, Houghton, MI, USA - PEATcosm2014_Bin23_60_metaG | ecosystem: Environmental > Terrestrial > Soil > Wetlands > Peat | place... | reverse complement strand
TGTGGGCTAATCCTGGAGACCGGGCGAAGGTACTCGAAATACTGCAAGAGCAAGGCAGGATACGGAACTTTGAAACCCAGCTCGTCAGGAAATCCGGTGAGATCATAGATGTGCTTGGCTCCGCGGAGGTGATCGATATAGCCGGGGAGAAATATATGTTGAGCCTTGCATATGACATTACCGAACGCAAGCGAGTAGAGAAGGAAAGAAAAAAACTTGAGGAACAGCTTTTCCAGGCCCAGAAGATGGAATCGGTGGGACGGCTGGCGGGCGGCGTGGCGCACGATTTCAACAACATGCTGAGCGTGATCATCGGCAGGGCGGAAATGGCCCTGGAACCGGACGTTCCCACTGACAAACTCCAGCACAACATCAAGGAGATCCTCAAAGCGGGCCTGCGTTCAGCGGACCTTACCCGGCAACTGCTGGCCTTTGCCCGCAAACAGACCGCCATCCCGAAGATACTGGATTTGAACGAAACGATCTCGGGCATTCTCAAGATGTTGAGGCGGCTCATCGGTGAGGATATCGACCTCCTCTGGGTACCGGGACTGGATCTTTGGAAAGTCAAAATTGATCCCTCCCAGGTGGACCAGATTCTGGCCAATCTTGTGGTCAATGCCCGCGATGCCATTTCAGGAGTAGGCGCCGTCACCATGAGGACCGAGAACGTTGTGATCGATGATTCCAACAAGGCCGAGACCCCCGAACTCATTCCCAAAGATTACGTCCTGCTGACCGTTAGTGACACCGGAGCGGGTATGAGTAAGGAAGTCCGCGAGAATATCTTCGAGCCTTTTTTTACCACCAAGGAAGTGGGCAAGGGAACCGGGCTGGGATTGTCCACTGTCTACGGCATCGTTAAACAAAACGACGGCTTTATTTATGTTGCCAGCGAACCGGGGAAAGGAACCACGTTTAAGATCTACCTGCCTCGGTTCGAGGCTGAAACCGCACAGGTCCCATCTGAGGAGGCGGCCGGCATGCGCCCGGCAGGCACGGAAACTATCCTGCTGGTCGAAGACGATGAATCGATCCTGGACCTCGGTAACATGATTCTCGAAAATCTGGGCTACACGGTGCTTGCGGCACGGACTCCTTCAGACGCCATAAATCTTGCCGAGGAGCATCCGGGAGATGTTCACCTGCTGATCACGGACGTGGTGCTGCCGGAGATGAACGGCAGGGAACTGGCAGAAAAGCTCAGCACCATCCGCCCGGACCTAAAGTGCCTGTATATGTCTGGCTATACCGCCGACGTGATAGCACATCGCAGCATTCTGGACGAAGGGGTAAATTTCATTCAGAAACCTTTCCGCAGCGATGATCTTGCGGCAAAAGTCAGACAAGTGTTGGACCATTTGGAATAGATGGCTAAAAGATCGTGTCGGCATGGCTCCTTTCCCTCAGGAAATGGAACGCCAAAATCTTTGCCGTTTTCCAATCATTTGCTCACGGAATTCGTAGGGGAGACGTTTTTGGTTCTTGCAAAGTATGTTGAACTTCCCAACAGAAACTCACCCCGGCACTGAAATTTGATTCCTCAAAAAAGCTGCTACCGATATTTTGAAAAATTAGTCTTGAGATAACGTGTTTAAGTTGGGTTATCCGGCAAAGGAGTACCTATGGTCTGGCCTTTCCGTACCCTGAAAAGGCTCTAGAGTTTGGACATTTAGATACCTTTCAGGACAAGAGAGACTCTAAAGCCCCCAAAGGCCGAATTCACAGCAGCCAGATACTGTCCCTTCTCAACCTGCTGGTAGTCGTTTGCCGGATGAACCGAAATAATTTTCCCATCACGAAATTGCAGGATTTGCTTGACAAAGGGGTGTTTTCCTCCTACGCTTTAGTGAACCACTGGTTCGTCTAGCGGACCGATTTGGGATGATAATCCAAAGGTGAGGAGAGGGTATGAAACTGCGGCTGGAGTCAGTCAAGATCTCTAATGTAGAGTTTGGGCCTCAAACTCGGATATCAAATGGGGTTTTGTACGTGAATAAAGAAGAATTAACCGGCCTTTTGTCGAAAGATGAAAATTTCGCAAGTGTGAACATCCAACTTGCCAAACCGGGCGACCCTACACGCATCGTTAACGTCGCCGACGTTGTCGAACCGAGGTGTAAGATTTCCGATGGAGTCGATTTTCCGGGCGTACTGGGAAGAATCGTTTCTGCGGGCAGAGGAACTACGCGAACCTTGAAGGGGATAGCGGTTGTTCTCTGTGACAGGCATCGCCACTGGATTCACTCAAAATCCCTGATTGATATGTCAGGTCCTGCAGCGGAGATTGGACGGTACGGAAAGATGCTCAATTTGGTCATCGATCCAATCCCGAATGGAGAAACAGGTGACGTGGATTACGCTTATTCAGTCAGGCAGGCCGGCTTTAAGGCCGCCGTGTATCTGGCTCAGGCCGCGACGGATGAGCAGGTGGATGAAGTCGAAATATTTCATACGGAAAATATCAATTCGGATTTGCCGAACATTGCGTACTACTACCAAATCTACAGTCCTCAACACGATCCAAAAGGTATCCCCGACCCGATATTCTATGGAACTCCGATTTCCCTGACACTTCCTCTGATTGTCAACGCCAATGAGATAATAGATGGAGCGGTATTGAGCGGATACACCATCCGCATGATGGAGACTTATTCTATTCAAAACCACCCCATCATCACCGAATTATTGCGCCGCCATGGCAAGGATTTAAATTTTGTCGGGGTGGTGGTTGCCGTATGCAGCATGGAGCCGGTTCGACGAGCGCTGGGCGGAATGATGGCGGCAAATCTGGTTCATTATACCTTGAAAGCCGATGGGGTGATTATGACCAAGCCTCTAGGTGGTGCTCCTAATATTGATTTGGGGGGTGCTGCGTCGGAGTGTGAAAAACTGGGCCTTAAGACCACGCTTCTGGTTCAAATTTTGAACACCCAGGCATCTCTTGATTCGGAGGTGCTATTTAGCGATAAAGCTCTTAACGCTATCATCAATACTGGAATTATTTTCGAAAAGCAGGAATTGCCTGCGTTGGATAAAATCTTCGGTGGGAATGAAGATACACAAATATTCAATGATAGCTGCAAACAGTTTGCCGGACAATCTATCGAAGTTGAAAAGCGATTCATTTGTGGTTGCTTGAATCAGTTGGGGGCTTCATGTGCAATAGCCGTCGAATATTAATTTGAATATCGGTGTCAGGCCCCCTATCTCTTTAAAGGGCCGGTGAGAATTGTTGAGGAACCACAAAGTTTTTGGAGGTATCATGACGAGCGGCGAGTTGGTGCAGAAAACCTCAGAAGATCAAAAACTGAGGATTGTTTGCTATATCAACCAATTCTTTGGACAGTTGGGTGGAGAAGAAAAAGCGGATGTTGGGTTCCTGGTTAAAGAAGGGCCGGTTGGACCTGCTCTGCTGCTGCACTCACTCCTTAAAGAAGAGGCAGAGGTAGTAGCCACAGTGATCTGCGGTGACAATTACATTGCTGAGAATTTGCAGGAATCCGTTGAGGAAGGTCTTAAAATTATCACTGATTTGAAACCATCCCTGTTTTTCTCAGGGCCTGCTTTCAACGCCGGCCGGTATGGGATTGCCTGTGGGGCTATCGCAAGCGCGGTTCAAGAACGACTTGGAATCCCGGCAGTAACCGGTCTGTTCCCTGAAAACCCGGGAGCTGAGATGTACCGGAAGAAGGTCTATGTGGTCAAGACGGGTATCAATGCAGGTCAGATGAGACAAGCTTTGACCAAAATGGCCGACATCGGCCGCAAGCTGTTGAAAAACGAGCCGATCGGCAGTGCGGACAAAGAAGGTTATTTGCCCAGAGGTTTCTTGAAAAACGAAGTTGCTGAGAAGCCTGCGGCGGTGAGGGGCATTGATATGCTACTGGATAAGATCGCCGGCCGGCCTTTCCGGACAGAGTTGAAAATACCCGAGTTCGAAGAAATCCCGCCAGCACCGCCGGTCAAAGATATCAAGACGGCTACAATTGCGCTGGTTTCCGATGGCGGGGTAGTACCCAAGGAAAATCCGGATAAAATCAAAGTAAGCCAGAACACGATATGGGCTCCTTACAAGCTTGCCGATATTTTTGCAAATCCATTTCTAGTCGCTCATTCGGGTTATCACCCTACCGAAGTTCGTGAGAATTTAAACCGTCTATTGCCGATGGACGTTCTCAAAGAAATGGAGGCCGAGGGCGTATTTGGCAGTCTGTTTCCGATTTTCTATTCCTGCTCGGGAAATACCACAACCGTACAGAGTTGCAAGGCTATGGGCACGGGCATAGCCCAAAAGCTTCTTGATGAAGGGGTCAGCGCGGTCATACTCACATCCACCTGAGGAACCAGTTCTCGTTGCGGTGCAACGATTGCCATGCAAATCGAAAAATTGGGAATAGCCACAGTACACATAACGTCAATTGTTGATGTGGCTATGATGGTCGGGGTATCGAGGTTAATCCGCGGCTATACTATAACCAGTCCGGTTGGCAATTCTCATTTAACGCCGGAGGAAGAAAAAGTAATGCGGCGCCGCTATATGAACAAAGCTATCGAGATGCTGCAGCAGGAGGGTAAGAAGGGCACTTATGAAACGATTTAACGTGATGTTGGGTTAGACGCGATTCACCAGGCGAACCCGCAGGAGGTTGTATGTATGATGGTGCGCGCCGTCGATAGGTCACTTGCAATAATGGAGGCATTGAAGGAAGACGTTCAAGGTTTGTCTCAACTGAGCCGACGAATAAATTTATCTAAAGCAACTTTGCTCAGGATATTGAGTACTTTAATCAAACACGGATATGTTGTCTATAATAAAGAAACAAAAACATATGATTTAGGAATACAACTCCTCAAAATGGGAATGACTGTTTCGGAAAGACTCGATCTAAAAAAAGTGGTTTATCCTTATCTGACACACATTTGGAATATGAGCGAAGAGACAGTATACTTGAATATACGAAATGGAGATGAAAGGCTGTGTGTTGACTGTCTAAACGGCAAAAAAAGCGTACGTGTTGTTGCTTATACCGGGCACAGCTCACCGCTGCATGTCGCAGCATCTGGAAAAGCAATTCTTGCTTTTCTTGATCAACATGAAATTGAAGACTATTTAAAAAGAGTAAAATTCGAAAAAGTGGCCCCAGGTACAATAACGGACATTGATAAACTCAGAGATAATTTGGCAAAGACCTTGGAGCAAGGGTATGCTACCAGTTTTGAAGAGCGTTTGCCTGATGCCAAGGGTGCCAGTGGTCCGATACGCGATATTACCGGACAGGTAATAGCATCTATCTCTATCACCGTGCCGAATAGTCGAACAGATGATGAATTTGCGCTATATATACGCTTGGTTACTGAAGCAGCCAGGGAGATTTCAAAAAAACTGGGGTCTTCCCGGCAATAATTCGTGCCCGTTCACCGCAGAGGCGGGGCATAGTCCGGTCAAGGAGAGAGGCGAATTCCACCACAGAGGCACAGAGGGCACAGAGGGCACAGAGGAAAGCAATTGAACGAACAGACAAAACCAAAGGACAGATCCCTGTTTGCTCCCGGTTTTTCTCGCGTGCCCATAGTCTTTTCTCTGTGCTCTCTGTGTCTCTGCTTCGAAAAGGCTTGGGGGGCTGCGCTCGCTGAGCCCACCCTTCGGATCTTTTCATCGTTTCGGGTGTCCCAACCGGACATGAGATGCTGTGGTGAGAATGTTTTGTCCGTACCCCTCTGTGGTGGATTTGATTAGAAGTCCTATTTGCAGGTAAGGAAGAGAAAATGTCCTATCCGGTGTTAAAGGGTATTTCCAACGTTCTCGTTCACACGCCCGATCTTGTGCGATATGGGTCCAAACCCGCCCGTGAAATCCCAAAGGACCCTGGACTTATAGACCGCCTGACCGCGCATCTGAGAGGCTATGAAGAAGCTGTTGCTTATCCGCCCCATCAGGTTTACATCGGAAATCTGCGACCCGAAAAGCTCTGGGACATCGAGCGGCCCTGGTTCCGCAATCTTAAGGGTCCTGGCGCACGTTTTGGCAAGTGCGGTGAAATCATGCCGCAGGCCGAGTTCTACGGTTTCATAAAAATTGTTGATGAATTTGAGCTTGTCGAGTTTGAGCGCCGGTTCATCTCCCGGGTGAGGGGGAAGCTCGCAGAGCATCCTCTGATTACGGGCGAGGACCTGGCAAGACTCGGGGTCGGAATAGAGATTGATGCCCTGGAGGCGGAGATAGCGTCAGGGGCCCTTCCGCTCTATGAAGGCGGCCGCATCGCCGGTTGCTTCCGCCAGGGACACGATGAAGATGAGAATCTCTTCGCCCCCGTTCTCCTTGAAAATCTCTCCGCGAAGGCTTCGGGAATACTTGCCCTCCGCTATGTGACAAGAGATCTTGAAGGCGGCGGGCGGACGATAGACTACGTGATGAGCTGCGGGGAGGAAGGTGTCGGAGACCGCTACCAGCGTGGAGCGGGCAATCTTGCGAAAGCCATGGCGGAGTTTGCCGGATGTCTGAACAGCAGCGGCGCCGATGTTAAGGCCTTTTGCTGTTCCCCGGTACACACCCTGGTTCTTGCGGCAGGACTGGTCCAATCGGGGGTTTTCAAAAACGTCGCAGTTGTTGGCGGTGGGTCCCTGGCTAAACTGGGTATGAAGATGCGCGGCCATTTGGCCAGGCAAACTCCGATAATGGAAGACGTCCTCGGCGCCATTGCCGTTGTGGTGAGCGCCGATGATGGCAAAAACCCCCAGATGCGGCTCGACTCCATCGGAAAGCATGATGTCGCTGCAGGCTCCTCGCCCCAGGCGATCATGACTGCACTTGTCAGTAAGCCCCTGAACCATTTGGGTCTGAAAATCAAGGATATAGACAAATTTGCAGCCGAGATGCATAACCCTGAAATCACGGAACCTGCCGGAAGCGGTAATGTGCCCAATACTAATTATCGGATGATAGGCGCACTTGCGGTCATCAATAACGAGATGCCGGCATCGGAGCTCAATGGTTTTGTCCGCCGATACGGCATGCCGGGATTTTCTCCGACGCAGGGGCATATTGCAGCGGCGGTGCCCTTTCTCGGTCATGCGCGGGAGATGATCCTCAACGGGGAGATCACACGGGCCATGTTCGTAGCCAAAGGAAGCCTTTTCCTCGCTAAAATGACCAAATTATCTGACGGGATGTCCTTCATTCTGGAAAGAAACACTGGAGAAAACAATGGTAGCTGATATTTCCAAAGACACTTTTCAAGAGGAAGTGCTTTCGGCAACCCAGCCGGTGCTGGTAGATATTTGGGGTCCTTCCTGCCAGCCGTGTCTAGCGCTCATGCCTTTTGTCCACGACATTGCCGAGAAGTATGCCGGCAGGCTGAAAATCGTCAAGCTGGACAGCAGCAGGAACAGGCGGCTCTGCATAGACCTGAGGGTAATGAGCCTGCCGGCATTCCTCCTGTACGACTCCGGGCAGGAACTGGGAAGGCTTGCAGGCAAAGATGTCAGTGCGTCCGGGATTACCGGCTTTTTGGAATCCAGGCTGGGATAATTTCAAAAGGCCTCCCGCTTCCGCCCCGTCTCGCGGGTGGGTGGGCGGGCTGTCGAGAATGAGCGGTCGGCCTTCGCGCTACGCGCTCACACGCCGTGAAGGGAGGCCAGCAAGCACGCTTCACAAAGTGAAGCAGTGCGAAGCTCGCGAAGCGTGATCTATACACCGGAGGCACTTTACTTTTTGGAAACACCTCACATTTGGCTTGCCTCCAACCGCACCACATTTAGTGTCTGCGCTGTCTGCATGGCTGCGCGGAAAGAGCCGATTCTTTTTTTGAGCAGGGTATTATATAAGTCTATCGTACGAGGAGCAGTCGATGGGTGAGAATTTTCTCAACGGAAAGAAAGTGGTCTGCATTGGCGAGAGGGACGGCATTCCCGCCCCAGCCATAGCGGCGTGTGTCAGCACGGCGGGGGCGGAGCCGGTACTGGTCCTCACCCAGTGCTTTGTGTGAACGGCAGCCGGAGCCATGGATCTGGAAGATCAGGCAACCATAATAAAAGTCGTCGACCGGCAGGGAAAAGAAGATCTCGTCGTCGTCCTGGGCTCTCCCGATGCGGACAGCGCAGGCATCTATGCCGAAACCGTCACCACGGGTGATCCCACCTTCGCGGGACCGCTGACTGGAACGGCCCTCATGCTGCCCGCGTACCACATTCTGGAAGACAGGGTAAAAGAGATCATCGACCCTAAAGTCTACGAGGAGCAGGTGGGAATGATGGAATTTGTCCTCGACAAGGAGGCCATAATAAAGAGCATGGATACGTATCGGTCAAAGTCCTGATTTGCTTGCGGGTTTTGGTTGGAATATCGTATGATTTACGGACATTCGGCATTCCAAGAGCTTTTTCGGATGGAATCCGAGCCGGAAATGCAGTTCAGCTCCAGTTGAGGTCAAGTTGACGCATTATTCAGGGTAACCATACATTATTACAACGCGGGGGGATCCATGACAACTCAAAAGAGTTTTACCACAGACAATGATCTTCTCTCTTCTTCGCTGGAAAACGATGTCCTGGTGATTAGACAGAAACAGCACATTAAGACCCTGACCCAGGACATTAACGCAATATACTCATTTTACGAGTATCAAGAGTCCATACTCTCAAGCAAGTCGTATAAGGCAATGGTCATGTTTGCCTGTCCAGATAAGGACGAATACATCGAATACAGCATGTTTCTGTCTAAGGCGCTCTTAGCCAAGAACGATAATCTGCTCATTGACCGGTTGACAAACGCGGTCAACCACCTCATCCGCACGCTATCGAGATTTAACGGCATTACGGTTTACGCCGGGCGGGGAACGGTCTCAATGTTTCACCTGAACCTCGGCCTAGCCTACGACTACCGCATTGTCGCGGACGACACTGTATTCGAGAACGCCGGCGCAGGCATTGGGATGATCACCAAAGGAAGCGGGTATTTCCTACCGCGCTTGCTTGGGGTCAGGAAGGCCACCGAGGTGTTGCAGTGGAAGACCTTTTACGCCGAAGATGCCCTGGATTTGGGGTTGATCGACCGGATCGTTCCGGTGTCAAAGCTGGAAGAAGAGACGATGCAATTCGTGGCTGCGAATTTGGAGGCTTCGGTTTCGACCTTGCTCGGCATCCGCAAGTTGTTCAAATGCGACCCAAAGGAGCTTCAGCGTAGCCTGGAGCTGGAAGACCGGCTCATCAAAGAGCGTCTTCAATCGCCTGATTTCAGAAAGACCTTCGGCGAATACTGCATAAAGACGTTCGGCTGGGACATAGAGACATTGGGAAGGGGGCAATTGAGGGTGCAATAGCCGGGAAGCATTGCGTCTGTGCTATTTTTTTATATAGGCTCATGTCGGTATCGGATGACGTTACGATGCCGGGATGCAAAAAAAGAGGTTCTTCACGAAAATGAATACCTGGGGGCCAGGGAAAATCCCTGCTAAGAGGCTCCTATTTAACCGGACATATACCGAAACCAACCATGTTTTTTACCCTGAAGGGGTTACATAAATTCTGCCTTAGTCACGACTGTCCAGCTAATCCCAAGACAGATACTGTCCTTTCTCGACCAGCTGATACTCGTTTGCCGGATGAACCTGTAAAGGTTGGGGCCAAATTCTCGGCAGACTTAATTTTTTTTCCATACAGTCTATTCGTGGCTGCCGTGGTGCGCAGCAAGCAATTCCACCACATCCTTGCGGCCCCTATTCTCCGCACAGTCCAAAGGCGTCATGCCGTTGCCGTTCTTGGTATTAACCTCGGCCTGGTTGGCCAACAGTAATTCAACCACGTCCTTGTGGCCTGCTATCGCCGCCTCGTGCAAAGGCGTAGAGCCGTCGTTGGACTTGGGATTGACCTCGACCTTGTTGGCCAACAGTAATTCAACCACGCCCTTGTGGCCTGCTATCGCCGCCTCGTGCAAAGGCGTAGAGCCGTCGATGGACTTGGGATTGACCTCGACCTTGTTGGCCAGCAGCAATTCAACTACGTCATTGTGGCCATTCCCTGCCGCCCAGTGCAAAGGCGTAGAGCCGTCGATGGACTTGGGATTGACATCGGCTTTGTTTGCCAGCAGCAATTCCGCTACGTCCTTGTGGCCATTCTCCGACGCCAAGTGCAAAGGCGTAGAGCCGTCGAGGTACTCGGCATTGACATCGGCCTTGCCGGCCAGCAGCAATTCCGCTACGTCCTTGTGGCCATTCTCCGACGCCAAGTGCAAAGGCGTCTGGCCTCTGTTGTCCTTGGCATTAACCTCGGCTCTGTTGGCCAGCAGTAATTTCGCCACGTCCTTGTAGCCATTCCCCGCTGCCAAGTGCAAAGGCGTCTCCCCTGTGTTGTACTTGGCATTGACGTCGGCTTTGTTGGACAGCAACAATTCCGCCATGTCCTTGTGGCCTGCTATCGCCGCCTTGTGCAAAGACGTCCAGCCTCTGTCGTCCTTTGCATTCACGTCGGCTTTGTAGGCCAGCAGCAATTCCACCACGTCCTTGTGGCCATTTTCCGCCGCCAAGTACAAAGGCGTCTCACCTATGTTGTACTTGGCATTGACGTCCGCTTTGTTGGCTAGCAGCAATGCCACCACGTCCTTGGAGCCATTCCTCGCCGCCTCGTGCAAAGGTGTATAGCCGATGTTGTCCCTGGCATTGACCTCGACCTTGTTGGCCAGCAGCAATTCCACCACGTCCTTGTGGCCATGAGCCGCATAGTGCAAAGGCGTATAGCCGTACTTCTTCTTAGCATTGACGTCGGATTTGTAGTCCATCAGCAATTTTACCACATCCTTATGACCCTTCGACGCCGCCACGTGCAAAGGCGTCCGGCCTTCATCGTCTTTCCTGAAAACCAAACCAGGATTGTCTTTCAGCAGCGCCTTGACCTTTTCCAGGTCGCCATCCTCGGCCGCCTCATGGATAGAATCTGACTGTTTGCCTGCTGGAACCGAGTGCGCCAGTGGACGTGCCTGTTTTGGTGATTCCTTAGAGCCAAATATTTTCTTCCAGAAGCTCATCGTGTGTCTCCGGTTAGATATTTGAGTTGTTGTTTTGGAAGAGCGCGCAGCCGCCTAAACATTCCTAGATGCAAACTATTCTTAACACCTTCCAATGCTATTTTCGACTTAATAACTTCAATGAGGCACCCGAATGGGATCTGTCACAGGGCAACTTTTATTTAGTTCGAGTCATCCATATCACGGGGGAATTATTCCCAATAATCTCTTCTCGACCTTGAGAAATAGAGCGCGGAAAGACGCGGCCTTCCCGAATCAAATGTTTTGTTCATGCTTGGCCCGGTCAGACTCAAGGATCTGACAAGGAATGGTTGTTCTTTTGTGCAATAAAACTTCCTACTTTATTGACACCCTTTAATTCCCCAAGTATCGTTTTTGTCAAAAAAGCGGTCAATAGCTGACCTCCAGACCGTGGCAGGGGAATCGGCAGGAGTTCTAACTCTTTCAGCAGGCTGCTTTATGGCAGAAGTGCCGCTTGACCTACCACAGAAAAATCGGTCCATATGTTAAATCAGATTTAGGAATGGACGCGGAAACAGAGGCAAAGATGAAGATGAAGACCCTTACCCCCGAGCAGATAATCGAATGTAATGCAAGTTCGGGGTTTCAAAATGCACAGAAGGAGAATGAAGATGGTCGGTGAAAAGGTGATTCTGCGGGTGAGGATGGGGTCGGGCGACGCTCATTATGCGGGTGAGCTGGTCAACGGCTCGAAGATTCTGGATTTCTTCGGCGATGTCGCCACTGAGCTGTGCATCCGCCTGGATGGGGATGAAAGCCTGTTTCGCTCCTATGATTCGGTGGATTTTCTGGCCCCTGTCTATGCGGGAGATTATATGGAGTATCATGGCTGGATCGAGGCGGTGGGAACGACTTCCCGCAAGATGAAGTTCGAGGCTTATAAGGTGATCGAACTGGCCCGCGATCCCATACTGGCCCCATCAGCCGCCAATGTCTTAAAAGAGCCGTTGCTGGTGGGCCGGGCCAGCGGAACATTGGTTGTACAGAAGCATTGCCAGCGCGGGCCGCAGGACCACAGATTCGCCGCGAGCAGTTAGGGTGCAGCAGTTCCGGGAGCATGGGCATTGAAGACACGTGTGAGGATAGGCTTTGGATGGAAACGAGCATCCAGAACTCATCCTGTGGTACTCAAGATAAACGCTTACTCCCTGATCACTCTCATCATTTTCGTCTTTCCTGAATAGGAAAATCGGCTGAGTGGCAGCTGCCGGCTTAAATTTGAGCATTCTTTTCATACGTAAATGAAAATCCAAACGGCAGGCCGATGCAGTTTTTAGCAAGAGTCAGAAACTGATCGAGTGGCAGTTCACATCGGGAATAGACTTTAAAGGGCTCCCCGATAGAAGGCCAGTCTCTTGGCATAGGGATGGAATATTCCCGCAATAGCTTGCTGTTCCTCCGGGCTGAGCGGGCTAAAGCTTCGGCCTGTTTCGGCAAGCGTTCGAACATGAGGGCCGTTGGAGCAACCTACGATGGCAACCGTGATGGGCTGTGATAAGGCGAATCGGATCAGCATTTCCGGTGTGATACCAGCGTCGGGCAATATATAGTGGGCGGAGCCAAGCACCTTCATTCCTATCACGGCAATGCCTTTTTCAAGTGCAGCGGGCAACGTTGAATCCATGAATCCGCCAAGTGCCGCTTCGACGGGATTGATAGGCATCATAACGGAATCGACCGGCCATTCCCGTATGGCTTTCTCCAAGATTTTAGGATCGTGATGCCCGGTGACTCCTATAAAGCGCGTTTTTCCATTGGCTTTGGCTCCCATGAACGCCTCCAGCGCCCCACCAGGACGGGAGATTATTTCAAAGTCTTCCTCGGTTCTTACGTCATGGATTTGCCACAGATCCAGGTAATCGATGCCCATATTCATGAGCGTTTGATCGAGATCGGCTAGTGCGCCGTTCTTGCTTCTCATCGCTGACTTGCTCGCTTGAAAAATCCTGGCTCGATCCTCCGGATGCCTCGACCAGACCTGTCCGTAATACCTCTCACTTCCTGCGTAGGCCCGTGCGCAGTCGAAGTAGGTAATCCCTTGAGCGACGGCTTCCTTGATCACCCTCCAGGTCTCATCTTCCCGCCCGTAAGTCCTTAAGACCCCTTCACCGCCCAATCCTGTTACGGTAACTTCAATGCCGGTCTTTCCAAATGCTTTGGAGGGTATGACACCGATTGGCGTGGCGGCATTCAGACTCATCGATAACTCCTTTTTCCTTATGTTAATGCAGCTAAGCAAGATTTCATACTGATTGAAGCCTTATGGCGCGCATCAGGATAGCATACTCGACAAGCCATAGCCGCAAGAAGGCGCCCCGCGAACGCCCAACGCGATTGACTTCCGCCTAAAGGCGGTAAGAGGATCTTCCGCCTAAAGGCGGTAAATTGAATGACCAGATTATCGCTGAAGGGCGCCCGCAATCGATATGGCATTTTCTTGCCCAGTGTTGTTCATAAGTCTGTCTTACGAGGCTATTTTAACTATATCAAAATAATCTGCATTTTGAATTATTTCTCCTGGCCCTTGAATTCCTGAGGACTGAAAAGCTCAGCACATACGGATCATACTTTTTATGCGAGGTTTCTCCAGTCGGAATTAACCTTCCGTAAGTAACTATAAACCCAAATCTGAAGCGATCACACGATCGGATAGCGATGAGCACGACAGACCTGGACACGCCGATTCCGCAGTCTTTGGCGGTGCGGCTCGTGGCTGAAGCGTCTGGGGGTGATCTATTCTTGAATCGCTTCGGAACTCTCAAAAAGCTCAAGAGTGCGGCCACTTCGACCCTCTTGATTTCGGGAGACAACGACATTATGTTCCCGTCGAGAATTGGTACGCACTCAATCGGCAATTGCCGACCACGCAGATCGTTGTCTTTCCGCAAGCGGGCCATGGCCCTCAGCATGAGCATCCGGAACCTGTGTGGACTACATCGTAACCTTCGTTCGCACGACGAGCTGACGAAAGCCCGTTGGTTGCGCGACTTCTATGGAGAATTCGGATGAAAATCAATCGACACGGGTCAGCCCAATGGCAGGGCGGAATCAAGGACGGAAAGGGCGCTATCTCCACCGAGAGCGGCGCTTTAAAGGCCTACCCTTATGGCTTTGCGAGCAGGTTCGAAGGTCTGCCGGGCACCAATCCGGAGGAATTGCTCGCCGCCGCACACGCCGGCTGCTTCACCATGGCCCTTTCGCTGATCCTGGGTGAGGCAAAGCTCACCGCCGAACATATGGAAACCTCCGCCAAGGTCACGCTGGAGCAGGTTGACGGCGGATACGCCATCACGGCGGTCCACCTGACGCTCAAAGCCAAAATCCCGGGCGCCGACCAGGCGACGTTCGAAAAGCTCGCCGGCATGGCAAAAGCCGGATGTCCGGTTTCCAAACTGTTCAAGGCCGATATCACGCTGGACGCAACGCTCGTAGAGTGAAAAATTCCAGGTCATGCGTAACTCCGAAGAGAGTAATGTTGCCCCTTTCGAGGGTTCTGAGGGCTAAGGGCAGGTCATCTACGAGGATTCCCATTAAAGCGACATCAGACATGTGGGGCACCGGAAGGGAACTTTCCGTCAGGTGTGACCCGGAACAGTTTCTCGACTCTCGATCAGAGCGAAACTCCTCGCGTGAGAGTATCGGTATTTTACCCATAGCCAACTCCAGTCAAGATTCAAAATCCCCATGTGATTGGTCGGAATCCCTTACCCCTTTTAGAGACACTTCTCAGAATGGCATGCTACAGGTTGAGGCATTCCCTTATCTTATTTTATCTTCCCTGAAGCCAACAATGACCTTATCGCCTATATTAAGTGTAGAGAAAGAGCAGATGGGGCGATTTCCTTACTCTCTATTTCCTCAGCCTTTTCCTAGTACGAGTTTACCGGCATTCCTTCGTGAATAGTTGACGTGTAAACTGCAAAACCAACTCAGCGTGGTCTATCCCAATTAGAACGCCCATGGACCCTGCACGGCGGCACTCCCCTGAGGATGGAGTTCCTCATGGGTTTCAGAGAGATACTGGAAAGCACTGCCCGGCAGTTCATAATCTCCCTGATCCGTTAATGTTTTGCAGTCTTTGCATATGCTACAAATTGAATCACTTGAAAGTGCTCCAGGAGGTGAACCGTGAGGACATTTAGTATGATGCTCTCGAAGAGACGATCCGTCGTGACCTCTCCTTGAGCTATAAGCGTTTGAACTATATCAACGGAATCTATGCCTCGGGGGATATCAGGCACAAGTATGCCAACCAGATTGCGGCCGCCGTTACCGATGGCTGCCGCAAATTACATCGACATGAAAAAAGAGGAAAAGAGGGTTTGTGAGCTCTATCACCCTGTCGCATAAATGATGCCGGCCGGAGTCGAGGGTAAATCCACCGTCTGTTCACCCAAGGAAGCATTCATCGGCCGCATCGGGCTTGATCTACTGCGGACCTGAGCGCCCACGCCGCCGCTCCTGGATCGGGACTGGCAATTATGGCCGATACGACCGCTACACCATCCGCGCCGGCACGTATGACATCACCCGCATTGGTGTAGGTTATGCCGCCTATTCCGACCATGGGAATGCGAACGGCCTGGCGGATAGTTCGCAAAACACCGAGCCCGGTGGGCGGCAGCGCATCGGCTTTGGTCGGTGTGGCAAACAGGGGCCCCACCCCCAGGTAGTCCGCCCCATCTGCTTCGGCCTCCAGGGCTTCATCGGCAGTACTGACGGAAACCCCGATGATCATATCTTTGCCGACAATCCGGCGCGCAAGGGCGCAATGCATATCCTCCTGCCCCAGATGAACTCCATCGGCGCGACAGGCCAGCGCGATGTCCACCCTGTCGTTGATTATGAGCGGGATGGCCAGGTCCGAAGCTACTTGCTTGAGCGCAAAGGCTTGCTCGATAAACTCCCTTGCCCCGGCATTCTTTTCGCGAAGTTGGACCACGGTCACACCGCCCGCGGCGCTCTCGCGAACGATTTGCTCAAGAGGGCGGCCGCCAGACAGGATCCGGTCGGTGACCAGGTACAGTCTAAAATCAATTCCGGATTTGCAGGCTTTCATGTAACGGCTACCCGGGCGCGCTCTCTGATGATGGCGCCGTCTATCGCGCCGAGTGCGTCGAGCAGGCCCACCTGAAAACTGCCCGGCCCGGGGTTGCCGATGGCTGCAAGTTCTCCCGCAATCCCAAAGGTGACGAGCGCCCCGATTGCAGCGGCGAAAGCATCCGTTTCGGCGGCGCAAAAGGCACCCGTGATTGCACTTGCCGCACAGCCTGTCCCTGTAACTCGGCCCATGAGTGGATGCCCGTTTGAGATCCTGGCCATCCGCAAGCTGTCGGTCACAAAATCCTCCGCACCTGTGACCGCAACGACGGTCCCATAGGTTTTTGCCAAATGGCAGGCTGCCAGCCGAGCGTCCTCCGTACCGTGAACGGAATCCACACCTCGGGTGATACCCTTCTGACCCGCAACCGCCAGGATTTCCGAGGCATTCCCGCGCAGGACCGCCACCGGCGCCTCACCGATTAGCCGCCGGGCAGCCTCGGTCCTGAACCGGGTTGCACCGGCTCCCACCGGATCAAGCACGATTGGAATGGAGCGGTCCCGGGCGGCCCGGGCGGCCTTGACCATGGAATCGATCCAGGGCTGTGACAACGTTCCGATATTGATGACAAGGGCACTAGCCAGCCCGACCATCTCCTCGACTTCTTCGACCGCATGGGCCATTACCGGCGATGCACCCAGGGCGAGTAGCGCATTGGCGGTAAAGTTCATGACTACGTAGTTGGTGATGTTGTGAACAAGGGGATGTTCCCTTCTGATCTTTTCGAGAATATCAGAACACTTTTCAACCGTCTCCTGGCTGAGATTATCTTTCATATGCCACCCTCAACACGATAAATCAGTCCATGTCCAATCCGGCTCGGTACAGAAACTTTGCCGCCTCAGGCCATTCCTGCTCCTCAAAACACTACCCCTACGTCAGCATGCGGGAGGCATCGCGCATCAACTCCGAAATGGCCAGTCCATGGGGGCAGTCCCTCTTAGCCTCCGAATAATCCATTTCGGCAAGATTCCCCTTAGCCTCCTGATGCAACCCCGCATAGACTTCCCGGGCCGGATCGCGGTCTCCGTAATCCCCCGGTAATACATTTCTTCGACACGCGGAAGGCGTATTCAATTATCCTCTACCTCAATCATGATGGCAAGTGACAGGTTAATGGGTTTGTCTGCGCACTGCTGAATAACTCAGAAAGAGTATCAACATCTCTATATTTGGAGTCGCTGGTACGCGCGCATCTCTTTAGATTTGCAGATCGGATGTTGAACAGGGGCGCCACAGTAGAGGTCGCAAGCGGTCGTCATGTTCAAATAATGGAAAAGCCGGAGCACGAAGCAAGGAGCACGAAGCAAGGAGCAAGAATAGTCGCAACCGATCGTCATGGTCAAATAATGAAAAAGTCCTCGGCGGCTCGGGGGGCGAAATCAGGGATTTACCTTGGTTTAACCTAATCACCCTTTTTTCCTGAAAAGGGCCGCTATTGCCTGGGCGCCGACGTCCGGGTTTACCAGCTCTAATGATTCGTAAGCGGGAAGGACCCTGCTGAAGCCATAGACGAGGTAGTGGACGCCCGTGCGGCCACGCTCTGCGATCTTTTCGGCAAAGAGGTCGTGGAGCGTAATGTAGGTATAAAAAAGGTCTACGTCGGCGAAATCTACGCCTGTCTTGGACCGAATCTCATCAAAGCTCCTGTCGTCGAGTGAGTTTCCATGGACTAGGAAAATATTTTCGGGTGGCAGGATCGCACCTTCGCTCCTCAGAAGGGAAATCAACTCGTTTTTTCTCGGTCCGTATTCGGAAAGAATTTCCGAATCGATTTCCAAACCGATGGAGAGCCGGACGAAATAGCTCATCAGAAGATTTACCCTGCCGTCCCCACACCCCAGATCGGTGAATACGGTGCTCTGCGTTCTGATAATCCCTGAGTCCGTCAGGTCCTCTATGCAGGCGCAGAATTTGGAAAGGTCCGTGGTCTTGCGATAGCCGGTGTTGCCGAAACAGCCGACCTTGCGCCCGTCAAAGTAGTTCGCCGTGAGCTCGATGGTTCTGTGGAGATTGTTCGATTTCATATGTTTTTTTGCCTAACGAACTTCCTGATCCTGTCGTGCAATATAAAAAGCAGTTCCATTTCCAATCCGTTCGCTTCCTGAAGCTCGAGCAACTTTTCCCGCGCGATGGTTTTTTGCAGCCTCGTGCAGAGGTAATTCACGCAGAGAATGTCCCGGGCCGACTGACCACAGCCGTGCTCCCCCCAAAAATGGCAACTCTTTGCCGAATTCCGCGATTCGGGCAGGGTGACGCCAAGCATAAGGTTTATCAGCAGGAGTTCCGGGGTGTAGCGGTCTTCGATTCCAGCCCCGCAACAGCTTCCGCCCTCCTCCCGGTCACACAGCCTGCATGCCCGGGCAACTCCCGAGAGGAGGCACAAACTGCTCGAAGCTTCCACTCTGGCCGAAAGCTCCTTGAGTTGGGCGGATATGCATGGATCGGTCCTGAGAACCTCGCCCCACCTGCCATGCAGATCTTTGGCGATAGTGATTTTTTCATTTATCGTTGCTGGTTTCATTCCTGGATTGATATCGCTTTCAGTCTGGCCTTTAGGGCTTGTCCGTAAATAAGCCTCTTAGGGATTGCGCCGGATTTTGAGACTGATTTGGTCGCGAAGATTGAGTAAAACCGTAGGCGTAGCAGGGCTACGTCGAGGATTTTGCGATTGAGGAGCGGCCAAAGCCGGCCAAAAGCCGGATGCTAGCGCAAAGGTTTTATTTACGGACAAGCCCTTAGTTCATTTTCGGATATTAAGTTTTTTCATCCGCGAATCGAAGGTTGAACGATTCACCCCCGCTTCTTTTGCGGCTCGGGTTATGTGCCATCTGTTTTTTTCGAGAAGATGAAGAACATACTCGCGCTCCAACTCCTCCCAGGAGTACCCGTCAAAAAAACTGCCCGGCGCCGCTTCGTTCTCTTCATCCGGCCTTTTCTTTCGGTCCGGCCGGTGTTCCAACGGAATGTGCGCATTGGAGGTTGTAGAGAAAAAGTGGTTTGAGAGATCTTTGCGCGTTATCAGGTTTCCAGGGGTGATAACGATGATGTGTTTAACAAAATTCTCAAGCTCGCGAACGTTTCCGGGCCACTGGTATTCAAGGAGAAAATCGAGCGCATCTTTCGAAAAATTCTTGCGGGCAGTCCCGAGCCGCAGCGCCTCACTGCTCACAAAGTGGTCCAGGAGCAGGGGTATGTCCTCGAGTCTTTCGCACAAAGAGGGAACATGCAGCGGCAAAACGTTCAACCGGTAGAACAGGTCCTCCCGGAAGTTTTCCCTGGCGATTTCACTTTGCAGGTCGCGATTGGTAGCCGAAATGATCCGCACGTTCACCTTTTTGGTGTGCACACTGCCAACTGGCTTGATTTCGCCGTCCTGGATCACGCGCAATATCCTGGCCTGTAGCTGAAGGGGCATGTCGCCGATCTCATCGAGGAAAACGGTCCCGTCGTTTGCAGCTTCAAAAAGTCCCAACTTATTCTTGATAGCCCCGGTAAAGGCCCCTTTTTCATGGCCGAAAAGCTCGCTTTCGAGCAAGGTGTCCGGAATGCAACTACAATTCTGGGCCAGAAAAGCACCCCCGCTCCTGCCGCTCAGCCGGTGAATTTCTCTGGCCAGAAGCTCCTTGCCTGAGCCGCTTTCGCCCGTAATCAGCACGGGAAAATCCGTCCTTGCATACTCTGCGGCCCTTTTCCTCGCCCCCAGCAAAGCGGCGCTCTTCCCAATGATAAGATACTGTTCGCGGATGGCCTTCAGGGTCTGCCTGAGCTTCAGGTTCTCTTTCACCTGCTCGCAGAAAACCAGCGAATTGCTCAGCGCTATCGATCCGATGTCTATAAGCTGCTGGAGCAGTTCGAGATAGTTTTTCTCAAGGTTGAGGCGGTTTCCACCAGCGCTTGTGTCGATTATCTGGACGGCCCCGTAGACTTCCCCGGTTCTGAGAAACAGTGGAAAACAAAGGATAAGGCTGCTCTTAACGTCGATTTTCTCCTCGGCCTGCCAGTAGTGACGCGCGTCTTTGCCCGGTTCGGCGACGGTCATTTTGCCGTTTTCGATAACCCAGCCGACAATGCTGGGCCGACCGAAATCGACGGTCATTGACTTGATGCGCTCACTTTGCTCTCCGACCGCTTCGACACATATGTAGCCTCTTTCACTCCTCACCCATATGGAGCCTCGCTCCACGTTTTGCAAATCCAGCAGGGCCGTCAGGAATTTTCGCTGCAGCCTTTCGGGATCGAGTTCCTCTGATACAGCCCGGTAGAAATCAAAAGACTTATCGCCCATAAACTCTCCGCAAAGGCGGCTCAACCGGTGGCCGTTTCTTCATTGAAGCGATTGGACCTCGTATCATAAACTTATATAATACCTTGCTCAAAAAAGAATCGGCTCTTTCCGCGCAGCCATGCACACAGCGCAGACACTAAATGTGGTGCGGTTGGAGGCAAGCCAAATGTGAGGCGCTTCCAAAAAGTGAAGTGCCTCCGGTGTATAGATCACGCTTCGCGAGCTTCGCACTGCTTCACATAGTGAAGCATGCTCGCCGGCCTCCCTTTGCGACGTGTGAGCGCGTAGCGCGGAGGCCGACCGCTCATTCTCGACAGCCCACCCACCCGCGAGACGGGGCGGGAGCGGGAGGCCTTATTTTCGAACTTATATATCAACCACCGGCACAAAAGAGAATGGTTTAATCCAACAACAGCCCTCGTATGATAGACTTATACAATACCCTGCTCGAAAAAAATGCGCCTGACATGATAAGAGCGGCGACCGTGCGCGCAGCCATGCAGAACGCACAGACATTAAACGTGGTGCGTTTGAAGGCAAGCCAAATGTTAAGCGCATCAGAAAGTGAAGTGAAAATGGTGTCAAGGTTTCGCTTCGCGGGGCTTCGCCCTACTTCACTTTGTGAAGTGGGCTTGCCCGGCCTCCCGTGGCGACATGTGAGCGCGTAGCGCGGAGGCCGACCGCTCATTCTCGACAGCCCGCCCACCCACCCGCGAGACGGGGCGTTCGCGGGAGGCCTCATCCGGAGAATGCTCTCAGCAATTTTCTCACATTTTGCGCCTGCTTCTGGTAAAGTATCCTTCCAATTGGTTCAAGCGAACACTTCTGAAAGAGGAACAAGCGGACTGCGGATTGGGGCACTTCTTCTGACAGCGGAGGATCCGATCATGAAAGTATTCACCCACGACGATTTCAAGAGTGTCTATGTAAGCGATCCAGCGGCTTCCCAGGGAAGAATCGAAGCAATCCTTAAGGCCATTCGCCACGAGGTTGATTTCGAGCAGGCCGTTGAGGCCCCTCGGGACGACATCCTCGCAGCACACACCAAATCCCTCGTACAAGGCGTGGAAAGGCAAGGACTATATAATATTGCCGCGCTCGCCGCCGGGGGGGCCATTCAGACTGCCGTTGCCGGCCTCAATGAACCCGCTTTCGGGCTTATTCGCCCTCCGGGGCATCACGCTTCAGCCGATCATCATTGGGGATTCTGCTATTTTAACAACATGGCCATAGCGCTGGAACACCTTCGGTCAAACGGCTTCATCAAGACGGCGCACATCCTGGACTTCGATCTTCACTATGGCGACGGCACGGTAAACATCCTGGGCGGCAAAGGTTATGTTTCCATTCATAACCCCGATGAGAGCGACCGCAAGCATTACCTGAGGGAAGTGGCTGACCGGCTTGACTCGCTCAATGTGGACATCATCGCCGTATCTGCCGGCTTCGACAATCATATCGAAGATTGGGGCCACGTACTCTATACGGAAGACTACCAGGAAATGGGCCGGATGGTTCACAATACCTGCAAGAAACTCGGCATCGGCTCTTTCGGCCTGCTCGAAGGCGGTTACAACCACAGTGTGCTGGGACAGAACGTGCTTGCATTCCTGAGAGGCCTTCAGGGCCTTTGATTTTTCCGCGCAACGTCCCATTGGTTCGTTACCATTTTGCGGGACACAACAGTTGCTCTACGGAGGAGGTTCATGGCGTACGATAAGGACCCGGCCGGGGTTGAGGTAATTTTTCCGGAGGACCTTCAGATATACATTGCCGAGCACAGGGAAGGGACCTACCAACTCATTGACGTTCGCCAGCCCGAGGAATACGAGCAATCTCACCTGCCCGGCTCCAGACTCATTCCGCTGCCTCTGCTTGCAGACTCCATGGAACAGCTTGATCGCGCAAGCGATTTAATCATCTACTGCTCAGTCGGCGGAAGGAGCCGGATGGCTGCCCATTTTCTGGCCAGGCGTGGGTTTAACCGAGTCTTACACCTCCAGGGCGGAATAGAGGCATGGGAGCACAGGACGGCTGCAAGCCCCCCTGAACTGCACCTCCAGTTTATGCGCGGGGATGAATCAGCCCTGGAGGCTGCTACGATCGCATGCAGGTTCGAAGCAGGCCTCGAGCAATTCTACAGGGCGGCCTTTGATAGGAGCAGAATTGCCGGGGTGCGGAACCTCCTGGAAAAGCTTCTCAGCGCTGAGGAAATCCACAAGCACAACCTTGTGCGGCTTCTCGAATCGCTGGGCGCAGAACCCGAGGCTCCCTGCGCACCTGATGGTCTGATGGAAGGCGGACTTAAAATCGACGACTTTCTTGCCAGGAACGATGATTACCTGAAGTCTGCCCATGACTGGCTGGAACTGGCCATGATGATCGAAATCCAGGCCCTTGACCTTTACCTGCGCATGGCCCAGACCTGCGCAGATGCCCCCGCAAAGGAGCTTTTCCACCGGCTGGGCGAAGACGAGAAGGCCCATCTTAATTGGCTTGCCGACCTGAGCGCAAAGATCGGGCGGGGATAGGAACTCGGACACTCAAAGTTGATGTTATATAATTGGAGTCGTTCCGGCTTGTTCGAACCAGGCGTGCCGGCCCATTTTTCCAATGGATTCGATCGACTCGGGACCTCCGTTGTTATACTCGGCAATAATCCTATACACGCTTGATTCCGATAGGCCCGTGTGCCTGGCGATTTCCTCGAGCGGCCTCGGGTCGACCAGCAGGTTGTAAATTACGAGCCATTTCTGAAACCTGAGAAACCCGGAAGACATACGCATTTTCATCCTGACCTCGTCGGCAGACAAATAACTGGCGACATCTTCTCCGTTTATGCTCATTTTCCCCTCCTGATACTCAGGATATATATTAAGATAGATTTGTAACGTAGAAACATCTACATGACTTCAGGGACCTGAAACGCGGCGCATAGATCCTTGCCCCTCTTTTGGCAGATGGATCTTACAAAAGCGGCTATTTCATCGCTCCTGGAGTTTCCTTTGGTGAAAAAATGACTTGCGCCGCTGCGCAAAGCGGCGGCCCTGTATTCGGGAATGTCATAGCTGGTCAGAATGACCACCTCCACGTCAGAATTAACCTCTTTGATTTTTTTAGTGACTTCCAGACCGCTTTTGCCCGGCAGCCTGATGTCCATAAAGATGAGGTCGGGGTTTGTGTTCTCCAATTTTTGGAGTGCTTCCTCACCATCGGAAGCCTCCTCGATCTTGAGCGCGGGAAATCGAAGCGTCAGCATTTCTCTCATCGATTTTCGAAAAGTTGAACTGTCTTCCACCAGCAGGACAAAACACATTTTTCCCCCTAAGAGCAGTTGATTTCTATTGAAATTGGACTAACTCCAGCTATTATATTTATCAACAAAGTAGTTTGACTTTTCCCATAGCCTTGCAAGGCGGTAAATACTCTATTTACAGTAATAGCGGCATGAAAATACTGTATTTTCTCTGATATTCATGGCTTTCGTTAAGGTTTGACCTATGCCGGAGAGAAAAAAAATCGTAATCGCCGAAGACCACACGATCCTAAGAGAAGGACTGAGAATGCTTCTGTCCTCCAACCCGGCCTTCGAGGTGGTTGGAGAGGCACAGGACGGCCTGGAGGCCATCCGCTCGGTCGAATCCCTCAAGCCTGACCTGATCCTGATGGACCTGTCGATGCCCAGGATGAACGGGGTGGGGGCGATTCAGGAAATAAAAAAGCTGCACCCCTCCACAAAAATTCTCGTTCTTACCGTTCACAAGACCGATGAGCACATTCTGACTGCTCTTAAGGCCGGCGCCGAAGGCTACATCCTCAAGGACGCCACTCACGGCGAACTGATGCTGGCCCTGGACAATATTTTTTCGGGGAAGAGCTATCTTAGCCCAGGTATTTCGGAAAGGGTGATCGAGGGGTATCTTGAGGGAAGAAAGACTGTCAAATCATCCACCTCGTGGGATACCCTCACACAGCGCGAGCGCGAAATTCTCAAGATGATCGCCGAGGGCTACAGAAACAAGGACATTGCAGATTATCTGTGCATAAGTTCCAAAACGGTTGAAAAACACCGCGCCAACCTAATGAAAAAACTCGACCTGCACAGCGCTTCATCACTTACCGCATTTGCCATGGAAAAAGGGCTGATAACAAAATAGAGGTTTTCCGCAGGACGAGGTTCTACCCCGGACAACCCCGCATTCGGCGCATTGCATTATAGATGTAAGTTCTCAATCTTGGTGCAAGCCAGTCTTTCAAGCTCCTTGCGCAAAGAGCCAGGCTTAAACCCAAGGGCCATGGCCCTGGCGCTGCTAAGCGAAACATCCGATGGACGAGGGGCGGCTGTTTCGATGCTTTGCCGCGTGCATGCATAAAGCTTGGCATTGGGCGCTCCGATTATATCCCGCAGCAGTTTTCCGAAATCAAAGCGGGAAATGCGCTCTAAGCCTCCTATGTGCAGGATCCCATTTGTTTTGGCAAGCGCAAGCAGAATCCCCTGCGCGGCATTCGTAGCGCTTACCGGCGTCCTGTACTCATCGACAAAGAGGTTAATCTGCCGGCCATTCCTCATATCGTTTATCAAGGGTTGAATGAAGCTGTCCGCACCCTGTCCGGCATCGCCGAACATAAGAGACATGCGACAAACAAGTGCCTGGGGATACCTGTCCAGCACAGCCCTTTCGGCTTCAGCTTTCTGTTCCCCGTAGATAGAAACGGGGCAGACGGGATCATTCTCACTGTACGGCGGCTTCAGGCCGTTAAAGTCCAGGTCCGATGAGATAAAGACCAAAGGAATGCGCAGGTCCGCGCAAAGGGAGGCCAGGTTGACAGTGGCTTCAACATTGATCCCGTGGGACGCCGCAGGATTTAGCTGGCAAAAATTGGGGTTGGATTCTGCTGCTGCATGAATTAGCGCATCAGGGCGAATTTGCTGAAGATGTTCTTTTATCTCTTTGAAGCGGGTCAGGTCGGCCCGCCGAAGTTCTACTCCCTGAAGCTGATTCTGATTCCGGCGGACAAGGCCATATACATCCCATCGGCCTTGTGCCATGCGGCATAAATTCCAGCCCAGAAAACCGCTTGCACCGGTGACCAACAGCTTTCCCATCGGCAGCCTCATATGACAGACTTATATAATACCTCGTATGACAGACTTTTTAACAACACTAAGCGATCTTTTGGTGAAATGCTCTCGCGGGGGGCATGCCTTAGTGATTTACTTCGCGTAGCGCGGAAGGCATCCCGCTCATTCTCGACAGCCCACCCACCCGCGAGACGGGGCGGGAGCGGGAGGCCTTGCTCGAAAAAAAATGCGCCTGACATGATAAGAACGGCGACTGTACGCGCAGCCATGCAGAACGCACAGACATTAAACCTGGTGCGTTTGAAGGCAAGCCAAATGTTAAGCGCATCAGAAGGTGAAGTTACAATGGTGTCAAGGCATCGCTTCGCGGGGCTTCGCCCTGCTTCACTTTGTGAAGTGGGCTTGCCCGGCCTCCCGTAGCGACATGTGAGCGCGTAGCGCGGAGGCCGACCGATCATTCTCGACAGCCCACCCACCCGCGAGACGGGGCGGGAGCGGGAGGCCTCATAGGCATTCAATTCTTCTCATTACTTTGCAACTGTGTGTGAATTACTGCCCGCAACCCTTATCGCCAGACAGTCGTACAAAACACGCTCTCCCTGATAGGCTGTTTCTCCCCGCTTCAGAATGCGCCATCCGCCGTTTTGGAAAACGCCTTCGGAGGCAAGACGCTCGACCAGCCGGGGAGCGCCATCGAGATATTCCACAAGCTGGGGGTCTTGAGCGAGCACGACGTGTTTGAGACCGGGGCCGGATATAATGGTCACAGGTTCCAGAACAAGACTTGCCAGGTCATAGGCTGGAATTGATGCAACCATCTGCCTGGCCTGCAGTTGAATCATGCGCGCCCGCGTGTCCGGACCTACTGTTTCCCTGCTTGTGCTGATCAGATCGAGCAAATGATCGCGGACTTCGTTCAGTTCCTTGGCGGCGTTCAGTTTTTTGAACCCGGGATAAGATTTTAAAGCCTTGGCCAGCATGGATACTTCTCGTAAAAAATGGTTTCGCTGGTTTTCGGGCACGAGATACAAAGCGATAATCGATACGGGCTTGCCGTCCGGGGCCCCGTATTCGATGCCTGTCGGGCTCCACCCGACAACGCAGATGAGGTCCTCTTCAAACGGCACGCGTACATGGGGACTGGCCCATCCGTTGCCAAGCGCCGAAATCGTCGAACGCTCTCTTGCCATGACCAGCCCGACCACATCGATGCCGGTGGGAAGAGACGGAATCGCCTCGATAATATGAGCAAGGAATTGCAGGGCGTCATCTTTATTATTGTCAGGCAGCTCTATCAAACGTCCTTCTTGAAGTGCATCGAGCAAGGTATCCATAATCACTCACCTCCATAACGATTGAAAAACCATGTCTTTATAATGTGCGTCAACACGGAGTATGAAAAAAGGAAGGCAGCAATCCAGGCCCAGTAGATGGGGGGTAACGGAACCATTCCGAGGCTCTGAGCAAAGGGTGAATATGGCAACCATGCGCCGATGCCCATGATGGTCAGGGTTGTCAGGGTCAGGTGCAGGGAAGCACGGCTCCCGAAGAAGGGGACCCTTCTGGTCCTTATGATATGCACGATCAAAGTCTGAGTCAGGAGCGATTCCACGAACCACCCGGTTTGGAACAGACTTGCCAGAGCTGCTTTTTGCAGCGCTCCTGTGGCCGGATCAACAAAGACGCTGCAATGAAAAAAGAACCACATCAGCGCGAAGGTCGCATAGTCGAATATGGAACTCACAGGTCCGATAAAGACCATGAAGAGTTTGACGGTATTGATGTTCCATTTGAGAGGCTTAACGATCAGTTCCTCATCCACATTGTCTGTGGGAATTCCAGTCTGGGAAAAGTCATAGAGCAGGTTATTGGTCAAGACCTGCACGGGAAGCATCGGAAGGAACGGCAACAGATAACTCGCCCCGACAACGCTGAACATGTTTCCAAAATTGGAACTCGCGCCCATCCGGATATACTTGACGATATTCGCAAAGACTTTTCTGCCTTCGATAATCCCCTCTTCAAGCACAAGGAGGCTTTTCTCGAGGAGCACGATGTCAGCGGCCTCCTTGGCGACGTCAACCGCTGAATCCACGGAAATCCCGACATCAGCGGCTTTGAGGGCAGGCGCATCGTTAATCCCGTCTCCCATGAATCCCACCACACGGCCGCTGCTGCGCAGTTCCCTGACAATCTGTTCCTTCTGGGCCGGGGTAACTTTTACGAAGACATCCATATCCAGCACAGCCCGTGAAAACTCTGCCGGCGACAGTTGTGAGAGCTGAGCGCCGCTAATGATCCGTTTTGGTTCCAGACCGACATCCCGGCAGACCTTGCTGGTAACAAGGCCGTTATCGCCGGTCACTACCTTTACCTCAACGCCGACCTGCCTCAAAAGTTCGATGGCCTTCCCGGCCGATTCCTTGGGCGGGTCGACAAAAGCGATATAGCCCAAAAGGATTAGTTCGCTTTCATCCACCACGGTATAGGTGGTTCTCGTACGCGGGAATTCGCGATAGGCAATTCCCAGCACTCGATAGCCGTCCTTGTTCAGTCGTTCGACTTCCTCGAAAAGGTCCTCCCGAATCATATCGATCAGGGGATACACTTCATCGCTTATCTGATATTGGTTGCAACAGGTGTAGATCTCTTCGACGGCCCCTTTGCATATTAGAACGTGATCGCCTTCGTAATCGACGACGACCGACATGCGCCGCCGCTGAAAGTCGAAGGGCAGTTCGTCCACCAGGGTGCAGTATTGTTCGGCATCCAGATCGGAATGCTCGACCACGGCCCGGTCGAGCAGATTGCGGAGCCCGGTCTGATAATAGCTGTTGAGGTAGGCATAATTCAAAACGTCGCCGCTTATGTGTCCGGTGATGTCCACATGCCGCTCGAGAATCACTTTGTCCTGGGTAAGGGTCCCCGTCTTATCGGTGCACAGAACACCTATGGCGCCTAAGTTCTGGATGGATGGCAGACGCTTCACGATGACCTTTTTCTTGCCCATGGTCAGCGCGCCCTTCGCGAGGTTCACCGTCACGATCATCGGCAGCATCTCCGGGGTGAGACCCACCGCTATGGACAGGCCAAACAGGAGGGCTTCCACCCAATCGCCCTTGGTCATGCCAACGATAAAGAAAACCGCGCAAACCATGACCACCATGAATCGGATCATGAGCCATGTGAAAGTCCGCACTCCCTTATCGAAACTGGTTTCTTCACGGCGCTCCGTCAGTCGCTCCGAGATGGAGCCGAAAATTGTCCGTGTCCCGGTGTTCACGACTACACCGCGCGCTGTGCCGCTGGTGACGCTGCTTCCCAGAAAGCAGGCGTTGGTCAGTTCCAAAGCCGTGCGGTCGTGAACGCGCCCACCGGAAATCGTTTTTTCCACCGCCATGGACTCCCCGGTGAGCGCCGATTGGCTCACGAAGAAATCCTTTGCGCTGAGCAGCCGCAGGTCAGCCGGAACGATTGAACCGGCATGCAACAGGACGATATCGCCAGGCACAACTTCCGATATCCGGATTTCCGTTTCCTCCCCGTTGCGTAAAACCAGAGTTCGTGACTGCACACGCTTTCCAAGCATCTCGACGGTATTGCTTGAACGGCGATCCAGGATATAGGAGAGCCCGACGCTTAGGAAAACCATCGCGCTTACGATGATCGCCGATTTGATCTCTCCGATAGCGCCGGAAATCGAGGCAATGATCAATAACTGAACGACCAGAGGACTCCTGCACCTCTGGAGGATGTCGGCCAAGAAACCCATACGCCTGGTATGTGAGAGTTCATTTAGTCCGTACTCGTCCAGGCGCTTGTCAGCCTCTTCCGAACTCAGGCCGCGCAAACCGGCATCAAGAGCAGCCAGCGCCTCCGGGGCCGGCCGAACGCAAAGATCAATCAATCGGCGTTCTTGTTCGGAAACTTCCTGCAGCATTCTCGGATTGGGGGAGTCGGCGCGGAAAACCCTGGCGGACATATCGAGCAAACCCTTGATCATAGCGCTGGCTCCCCAGGTTTTTTGCTCATAGGACGACCTTGCGAAAACGCTCTTCAACCGTGATGCCGACCCCGCAGGGCCGTACCTCGCCCGAGAGTCTCATTTAGACAATTTGATGAAAGAGATTGAGGCAGGGGATGGATTCAATTCCCTGCTTCGCTGCTATCTTCAGTTTGGGACCAGCGGAAAGCAACAAAGCAGAGAAAAGAGAGAAAAGCTCTTTTGTGGGCTAAACCGCTGGGCCTTGATCAGTCAAACAGGTACAACTGTGACTGTCCAATTATGGAAACCTCCGCACATAGATCCAAAAAACCAAACCCCGGGGAAACCGGGGCCGCCTGAGTAACGATTCCGAACCTCCCCACTCGTTGATTTTCGGCAGTGCACAACGTAGGTCCCCGAGGGGCCAGCTGCTTTAGATAAAGCCTTATGCCGGCAGTACCTGGTTTACCCGTTGGCGTCTTTCGACATTTCCGGGCAGCAGCTTCTGTTCGTGCAAACGCCTCATTCTAACGAGGATTTTTAAAATGTTTTTGGCACATCTCCAAGGACTTGTCAACGGCGCGTTGAGCATATTTTCCCGTGTGTGACGAAAAAGCGTCCAAGATTTCAGCGCCTTTCAGGTATAATTGATTGCAAAACCGGCCTACACGCGTGGAAACTCATGTACAGAAAATATTTCGGCATGAAGAGGTCACCCTTCTCGATTGCGCCCGATCCGCGCTTTCTCTACGTGAGCGAGCAGCACCGGGAGGCCATGGCTCATCTGCTCTATGGGATCAGGAGCGACGGGGGATTCGTGCTGTTAACGGGCGAGGTCGGCACGGGTAAAACCACCATCGTCCGGCGCGTCCTCCAAGCGCCCCACAAGAATATCGTCGTGGCCTTCATCATACATCCCGCGCTCTCGGTTGCGGAACTGCTTGCCGCGATCTGCGACGAATTCGGCATCAGCTATCCCAAAAAAACGAGCATAAAGGACCTGGTTGACAGAATAAACGCCTTCCTGCTGGATTTGAACGCCAAACGCAAGAAGGCCATTCTCATAATTGATGAGGCGCAAAACCTCAGCCATGACGTTCTCGAGCAAATCCGGCTTCTCACCAACCTCGAAACAAACGAACGGAAGCTGCTTCAAATAATCCTTGTTGGCCAGCCTGAGCTCAGGGACAAGCTGGCAAGACCGGAACTGAGGCAACTGGCCCAGCGCATAGTGGCCCGCTGCCACCTCGAGGCGCTGTCAAAGGCCGACCTCTTCCTTTACGTGAATCACAGGCTTGGGGTTGCCCGGGGGAAAAGCGAGCTTTTTTCACAGGACGCTCTGAACAGTTTATATGTATATAGCGGGGGGATTCCCAGGTTAATCAACATTTTCTGCGACCGCGCGCTCCTGGGAGCTTTTGTCCTGCAAAAAGAAACCGTAGACAGGGCCACGCTGGCAAAAGCCGCCGGCGAGGTGCTCGGACCTCAGTTGTCCGGAACCAGCCGCAGATGCAAAGCTGTATTGACAGCGGCAATCCTGATCTGTGCCGGGCTGGGCCTGTTTTACTATTTTTTCAAGTGAATTCGGCCGATAAATCTCAACCTAAAGCCGGGATCTAGATATGTCGTACATCCTTGATGCACTAAAAAAATCCGAACAGACGCGAGGAAACCGAAAGACCCGTGGTCTTAGCGAAGAACCTGTCGAAGTAACTGTTATCCCATCTTCGCAACCTCGTGAAAGCTCCTCGCGCTGGCTATATATTGTTGTGTTCACCCTGCTTCTCAACGCCGGTTTCTTTGTTTTCTGGCTGCGCCCCTGGCAATGGGGCCCAAATGCGAACGTTTCCAGCAGCCGCATCTCAGGTGGGCAATTTCCGGAAACCCGCCGACAGGAAGCCACGGTAATTCCGCCGGCGCCCCTGACGCAGTTGCAAGTGAAGCAGCAAGCAAAAGAAAGCCAGCCAGGGAAGAAGGAAAACTCAGCGACCAATGCTCCGGCCCCTGATGTGGTGACAGCCGTTTCCGCCGGTCCGCCCGTTAGCGGAACACAAACTCACAAGACCGTTCAAGATCAAATTAAAGATAAGGTTGCCGTAAAAAAGCCCGATGGCTCCAACCTGCCTCAGAACCCAAAAGCTGCCGAAACAAAAAAGGGCCCCAAGACCGCAGATTTGGAAGCAGCCGGGAAAAATCAGGCAGTACGAGTCGAGCAGCCTCTGCGGCCGGCGTCCGACAGTGGGATCATGTCAGATATCCAGCCTCTTACCGAACTGGGTGAATCCTCGGGCAAACCGGCCGCCCTTCAGGCGCCGAAGTGGCATGAACTGGCTCCGCAAATCCGGGACGCGCTCCCAAATTTGTCCGTTTCAATGCTGGTTTACTCCAAGAAACCCGAGGACAGATGGATAAACATAAATGGATCCAAAAAACGGCAAGGTGAGGAGATTTCCGCAGGTCTTAAACTGGAGGAGATCACCCCGGATGGGGCAATTTTCAGCTATCAGGGACACCGTTTCTATAAGGGCGTCGTCGGAGACTAATCGGGGTTCAGGCGAATAACCCTTTGATGTTAGCCTGCAGCTCCCTGGTCTTCTGCATCCGGGCGCTATCCCGGTCCCTGCCGATCTGATCCAATTCACTCTGAGGCTGGACCAAAGCCGGGTCTTCAAAGGACTTGCCTTCCCGGTGGGCGTCGATCAATGCCCTGTAACAGGAGATCATTCGACCGATCAGCCCGGCGGCGTATTCTCTGCCCTGCACCTTAAGGGTTTGCAGACCCAGGTCCATGTAGTCCCAAAGTTCTCTTCCAATAATGACAAACGCAACGTTCGGATGGCGCCTGATGCGGGAATTGATTTCTTCTATTTTTTCATCTTCGACGGAGCGCTGCCTCAGCACTTTACGCCGCTGCTCATCGGTGAGCAGGCAAAACCTGAAACAACTTCCGCTTCTGTCCGGCCAGCCTTCATATTCGACCAGTTCGTTTCCGTCTTCGTCCCGGTATGTGCGTTTTATATAGCTGTCGCTGATCAATTCGTGGAAGAGGCAGTTTCCGACACCGCCGACACATCTGTTCCCGTGTATCAGCACCTCGGTTGAAAGCCCGAGCCTGTCGGCGGATTGCTTGAAAGTCTTGAGTTTGGCCGGCGTATCGATTTCAGTGCCGGCGACGATCTGCGTGGCGCCATATTCTTTATATCGGGCCATTTGCGCGGCGGTCTGGATATTACACCCGACGCTGGCATGGATGACCAGCTCCGGGAATTTATCCCTGACAAGCTGCATGACTCCGGGTGTTTTGACTATAACTCCTTCAGCGCCCCAGGATGCGTATTTCCCGATCTTTTCGAGTAGGAGCGTCCATTTCTCAGGCGGGATCTCAGCGTTTAGGGCAATCCGGACCTTCCCGCCAAATCGTCCTGCGATTTCAATTGCTTCGCGTATATGGGAATCTTCAAGCTCCCAGGCGCACTTTCGCCTGCTAAAACCCTTTGAGCCTACGTATACAGCCTCCGCGCCCCCGGCAAAGGCCTCTTCGACCATCCGGAGACTGCCGCCTGGCGCTAACAGCTCGTTCATATCATGCCCCTCCAAAATGAGGCATCGACCGAAGATAAGTTGATTGACCGTGCAGTATCACTATATTTTAAACACTAATCGGCAAAGAGTCCACACTCCGGCGCCATGCCTCTGAAGTGTGAAAAATGAAGTTAGAAGAGTGAACTTCCGGCTAAAGCCGGTAAGAGGCCTCCCGATTCCGCCCCGTCTCGCGGGTGGGTGGGCTGTCGAGAATGAGCGGTCGTCCTCCGCGCTACGCGCTCACATGTCGCTACGGGAGGCCGGGCAAGCCCACTTCACAAAGTTAAGTAGGGCGAAGCCCCGCGAAGCGAGACCTTTACAACATTGTAGCTTCACTTTCTGATGCGCTTAAAATTTGGCGTGGCTTCAAACGCACCACGTTTAATGTCTGTGCTTTCTGCATGGCTGCGCGCACGGTCGCCGCTCTTATCATGTCGGGCACATTTTTTTCGAGCGGGGTATTCTATAAGTCTATCATACGAGGAATGACCAGATTATTTTCACCCTTCAGTCTTGACTCTTCACCCTTCACTCTTCTCTTCGGGTTAGCCGGGCAGCGCGCGGGTGACCGTGACGGCATGCACCTCGGACGCCCCTCCCTTGCTTTTCAGCACCCTTGCGCATTCACTCAAAGTCGTGCCTGTAGTGAAAACATCGTCGATCAAAAAAATGCGGCGGCCCCGGACCTTCTGCGCCCCGGCGAGTTCGAATGCGCCCTTGACGTTCCTCAGACGCTCCCTGCGTGAGAGGCGAGTCTGAGGTTGGGTTCGGTTCTTTCGTATAATGGCATCGAATGAAACCGGAACCCGGAGTTTGCGCGCAAACTCGCCGGCCAGGAGACCCGATTGGTTGAATCCTCTTTCCTTGAGGCGTTTGGGATGCAGCGGCACAGGAACGATAAGGTCGGGTGCAGGCAATCCCCAACCGGCATAAGCGATTTCCAGCAGTTCGACCAGAGGAGGCGCCCACTCCATTTGCGCCCCGAACTTGAACTGGTGGATGCGCGTGCGAATGATTCCTTCATGGAGTACGGCCGATCTGGCCGTGTCAAAATGGAAAGTGGGCTCGATGCATTCGCCGCACAGGTGGTCCGGCGAGTCAGGTGAATCTGTAAAGGGCCTTCCACATCTTGGGCAAAGAGGCGATATGGCCCATGGGATTTTTTTCCAACACCCGAGGCACCAGGACCTTTTGGGCTGGGTGTCTATCTGCCGGCAGCCCGCACAACTCCTGGGAAGGCATAAATCCACGAGAACCGAGCCGGCAAATCTCAACCCTGATCCAATTAAGCCGAGTGCAGGCTGGAAGGCGAACCTTTTCTCGACAGGCAGGCGGGCGCCAATCCCAGGACTGAGCAGATCAGTTTCGGGCGGGTTGAGTTCACAAACTTCGGGACTTTTGCGGCTCACCATGTCACCGTTAAGTCACCCCGGCTTTCATATCCGGCAGCCGGTAATCCATTCGGCTTGATTATAAGATGTCAAAGATATATTTCATTCAGCACTGTACGCTGTCCCCTCTAACCAGAGGTTGCCAAGATCGATCTCGATTTCCTGAAATGGTTCCGCGCGTATCCTGTCATTTTCAGAGAAAGCGTATAATAGCAACCACCGTCCGGATTCAAGCCGAAATACTTCCAGGGTTTTTGCAACGGGGTCCACCAGCCAGAAATGTTGAACACCATACAGGCCATAGAGGGGCATCTTCTTGACTCTGTCAATCCTTAGAGAACTTGGCGAGAGCGCCTCGCACACCCAATCCGGACAAACTGAAATCCAATTCTCTTCCGGTGCCCGAAATCTTTCCTTTCTCCACCCGGCCAGATCGGGAACCAGGATATTCTCTCCCAACCTGATCTCCGGTTCAAAAATAAAAATCCATCCGCCGGGTCCGCCGCGTCCGAAACGATAGGGCGGCCCGACTTCGTGTCCCAGGGTCGTTACAGCATATCCGTGCCCCATAGACGGCCTGGGAGTTACAATCAGTTCCCCGTCAATGATTTCGCCGGTCGCGTTTTCCGGAATGCCGTACAGATCATTATAAGTGGCCTTCACCTTTGCTATTTCCGCCATGACGCACCTCTCACCCGTCAAACGTCACCTGGTTTTGGCGGCGGCTTCCTCGCGGAGTTTCCCGTACACGATGTACAGTTCCCGGTCGCATTCGGCCGGTGGCGCTCCGGTCTTCCTGGCCAGTTCAAGGGCCTTTTCCGCATCTTTTAATTTTCCCTCTTCCAGGAGCAATTTGCCGAGAAGCAAGTTTATATCACCCCTGGCCGGGTCCAGGCTGGCCGCCTTTTGAAGCAGACCAACCGCACGGCCCCTCTCACCCTGGGAAATCATGATGTCGGCTGAACGCAGGCAGGCTTCCAGATCGGATGGATTATAGATCAAGGCATTATCATAGTTCCGCAGGGCCGTTCGGAGATCGCCTTCTGCCTCGGCAATCAGCCCGAGGCCAAACCAGGCGTTTGCGCAACGGGAATCCTTCTCTATGGAATGCTCGAAGACCGCCGTCGCCTCATCCCTGCGTTGGGCTCTCAGCAGGAAATAGCCGAACTGGCTTGCCGCCGCGCAACCATCCCGATCCGCCTCCAGGGCTCTCCGGTGGGACTTTTCAGCCTCATCGGCCTGCCCCCGTTTTTCCTGGATGGATGCAAGATTGGACCATGCCGGCGCAAACCCGGGATTACGCTCTATAATCGTCCTGTAAAGCCTTTCGGCTTGTTCAAGTTTTTCCTGGTCCTGGTAAATCACGGCCAGGTTGAATTCAGGCCGAGGGTCGGACGGATTGAGGATAATAGCCTGCTTGTAAGATTCGACGGATTCGCTCAGGCGCCCCATGCAGTAATCTTCGACGGCCCGGTTGTAAGGGTCCGTTCCTCCGGATGCGCACGCCGAAAGAACAATGAGACAAGCCAAAATGAACGCGCTATTTCTTCCCATATGGCCCTATTCTACCTTTTTCCCTCCACTGTGCCGCATCGGAGGCAGAGTCAACCGCCCCGTCAGTCTTCCATACGGCTTTCCAGGGATGGAGCCTGATGTCCTCGCTCAAGGCTTCCAGGTGTCGAGAGGTTTCATTCAAATGCGAAATAAGAGAGGCTATATTGTCCTCGTTCGAATCGAGGATCGAGTGGAACCCCTTTACGGCCTGTTCGGCTTCCGAGAATCCCCGGCCCGCCTGTTCCAGTGTCCTGGTGAGTTCGGTCTCGATCGTAGCCAGCCTTTTCTGCACGTCTCTATTGGTGTCGCGCACTTCCCTTATTAATGCCACAAGCTCCTTGCCGCCCTGTCCCGACACCTGTCTAATATCTTTCATTATGGGTCCCAAATCGACCGTATGCTCTTTCACCTGAACGAGCAGGGCGTTTGCGTTCTGGATCGTTTCTTTTACCTTGTACTCGTTGCGAACCTCATAAACAAACTCTTTTGCCTCCTGAACCAGATCGACCAGGCCCGAGGCTACCTTCCCGCCGGTTTCAATTATTTCGGAAAGTGAAGCCGGGCTTGTGCCTTCAAGTACATCGCCCGACGCCAACTCGGGAGATCCAGGCGATCCCGGGCTGATCTCCACGTATTTTGCGCCCATCATTCCGAGGCTTCTGATTTCGGCACGGGAATCCTTCTTCACTTTAGCATCCGGGGAAATCCTCACCGTGATCGCAATACGGTCAGCAACTCCAGAGGCTAAGCGTATGTTTTTTACCCCGCCCACTTCAAATCCGGCGTACCAGACGGGCGACCCGGTGGTTATTCCATCCGCATACTGGAAGAGAATAACCAGCGTTTTCTTTTTATCCCACAGGGATCGGACATCGCTCACGACAAAGATCCCGATCACGAAAAGAATGAACGAGATCACTACCAGCAACCCGACTTTTATCTCAGACCGTAAAACCTGCATTTAAGTATCTCTCTCGTATGATAGACTTATATAATACCCTGCTCAAAAAAAGAATCGGCTCTTTCCGCGCAGCCATGCAGACAGCGCAGACACTAAATGTGGTGCGGTTGGAGGCAAGCCAAATGTGAGGCGCTTCCAAAAAGTGAAGTGCCTCCGGTGTATAGA